>Ga0068858_100003196_pt1 | contig 16369 bp, 10 predicted proteins | sample KBSSwiS12_FD_66589 | JGI IMG/M metagenome (GOLD analysis project Ga0068858, IMG submission 66589) | Switchgrass rhizosphere microbial communities from Kellogg Biological Station, Michigan, USA - KBS Switchgrass S1-2 | ecosystem: Host-associated > Plants > Roots > Rhizosphere > Soil ...
CGCGGCCGGCACCCGGCGCTGCTCCGGGTCGTGCGGATACGCGAACACCTGGCCCCGCCCGGACGCGGGCCGCCGGGCGGCGCGACGGCCGGTTTCGCCGTGGATGGTCGTGAAAGTCCGTCCGGTAACGGTAGAATTCCGCCCCTAGCTCACATCACGCATATGAGGTGAGGCCCGGGTGACCGAGGACGAGAAGCTGATTTTCCTGGTGCCGGTCGGTGGTGCCCGCGGTGGGCTCACCTTCGGCCGCTGAGCCTGCCGATGGCGGCGAAGTTCCGCGCGCTCCTCATCGGGGTGCCGGCCTATGACGACCAGACGATCGACCCGCTGCCCTGTATCAGCGACGACCTCGTCGAGCTGCGGGCAGCCCTGGAATCGGTCGGGTACGAGGTCGAACAGCACCCCTTCGGCCAGACGGACCGGGACCGGATCGAGACGGCTATCGAGTTGTTCCTCGTCGAGGAACGCCCGGACGCCACCGAGACCAGGCTGGTCTTTCTCAGTGGCCACGGCATGCACCTGCTGGGCCAGGACTACCTGGTGCCGCGCGGCGCCGACAAACGGGTACGGGACTTCGCGACGAAATGCATCGCCGTGGACTTCGATCGCTTCGCCCGGGACGGCAACGCGGCGAACGTCGTCATCATGATCGACGCCTGCCGGGAGGGTCTGCGTTTCGAGCGGAAGTCCGCGCCCTCGGAAGGCGGGTGGGCGCAGCGGCCCCGTGCACCGCAGTCGGTGGTGTACGTCTACGCGTGCTCGGCCGGGGAGGTCGCCCACTATGTCAGGCCGGAGCCGGACAAGGCGTTCAGCTTCTTCTCCCGAGCACTGAGCACCGTCATCCGCGACGACCCCGCGATGACCCTCGCCGAGGTCGAGGAGGCCATCCAGCCGGTGCTCGACGACCTGACCGCGCGCTACAACCGCCCCCCGCAGCAGGTCGCCATCACGGCGGTCTCCAAGAACCTCCGGCTTTTCCCGCGGGCGCACCGCGGCGCCTGGTCGGGCGGCGAGCACCCCTGGGTCGACGCGGTCCGGCAGCACAGCGCCTGGCGGTGGGTCACCGACGACCGGGGCAAACCCGAGCTGCAGGACGCGACCGAGCGCTGGGTCCGGGAGCTGAGCCGGATCTGGGAGAAGGCCCAACGGGCTCGCCGGCCCGACCCCTGGCACGAGTACCGCTTCGCCTCCCGGATGAGCGCCCGGTCGAGCTTCCTGGTCAGCGGGATCAACAAGGAGAAGCTCGAGCTGTCGGCCGCCGAGGCCGCGGTGCTGGTCCTGATGCCGTTCCTGCACGCCACGTTCTGGGCGGCGCAGGCGAATCTCCGGGCACCGGCGGTCCAGCCGGCGGATCTGACGGTGCACGGCGGGGCCGGTGATCGGGCCAGTTTCGAGCACTATCTCGAATACCAGGTCCCCGGATTCGACCGGCTGGCGCGGCGCGCGAAGGCGGGCACGGACGCAGGTGGCAATCCGCTCGCTCAGCCGGTCGGCTGGTGGCTGTTCCACGGCTGGCTGGCCACCAATACCGACAGCTACAACGAGGATCTGCTGGTCCAGCTCGTTGTCGATACCTGGGCGAGGACACCGGTGCCCGGCGCGGACGGGCCGTGGGCCGACGACGCGGCCGGCGAGCTGGCCCGGGAGGTGTTCTCCCCGGGCTGGCTGATGAAGCTGCTCAAGGCGATGCGGCTGGATCCGCTGACGGTGGCCCGGCCGGACCGGGACAGCGGCCTGGCCGCCTCCCGGATGATCGCGGCGGCGACCGACCACGAACAGCGGATCCGGGAGCGGATGCTCGGCTGCCTCCTGGTCGCCGCCGAGCAGTTCGCGATCGGCGCGGCCCGGCTGCCCGACATCGTGGTCAACCACCTGGGGGTCGAGAAGGGCGCCCGGCTCGATGACCTGCTGGAGACCCTCGCGACCGCGAAATGGATCCCGCGTGGCCGCGGCCGGGTGCTCACCGCGGCCTGTCGTCACCCGGCGGTCGACCTGGCGTTGCGGGAGCACGTCACGCGGCTGGACGCGCTGCTGCGCCAGCTCGACAGGATCGCGGGCGAGCACCCGGACCTCGCGGCGCTCGCCGACCTGCCGATGGCCGCGAGCCCCGACGGCGTCCTGCCGGAGCGGGTCGACGGGCGTCGGCTCTATGAGAGCGATCTCTTCCGGTTCCGGCTCGCGGATGACCGGATTCAGGAGCTGCTCATGGGTGAACAGCTCTACGGTGACTCCTCCCTCGCGATTCGCGAGCTGTACCAGAACGCGCTCGACGCCTGCCGCTACCGCCAGGCCCGCCGCCAGTACCTCGCGGCGACCGAGGCGCCGCTGGACGAGTGGGAAGGGCTGATCGTCTTCAGGCAGGGCGTCGAGAACGGTCGGCGCTACCTGGAATGCGCCGACAACGGCATCGGCATGGGCATGGGCGAGCTGATCAACGCCTTCTCCCAGGCCGGCGTCCGGTTCGCCGACCTGCCCGAGTACGTCGAGGAGCAGTCGGACTGGAGACGGCACGGGATCGTGCTGGAGCCGAACAGCCGCTTCGGTATCGGCGTGCTGAGCTACTTCATGCTCGCCGACGACATCACCGTCACCACCTGCCGGCTGGACCGCCTGGGCCGGCCGACCCGGCGGTACACCGTGACGATCGCCGGACCCGGCTCGCTGTTCCTCATCAGGGACGAAGGCCCGGGGCACGAGTCCGGCACCACGGTCCGCCTCTACCTGCGCGCCGACGCCGAGGTGTCCTGCGTCGACCTGCTGCGCCGTGTCCTGTGGATCGCGGACTTCCGCGTCCGGGCCAGCGACCAGACCGCCGCCCAGGACTGGGCGCCGGGGGTTCTCGCCCCATCGGCGCCCATCGGAGCGGAGGACCCACTCACTCAGGACATCGATCAGACGGGCGCCGTCGACGCGACGGCGGACCCGGCGGTCTGGTGGAGCGCATTCCCAGGAGGCGTCCTCGTCGACGGGCTGTGGGCCGGTACCGCCATCACGGGCGCGGTCGTCAATCTTCGCGGCGCCCAGGCCCGGCTCACGGTAGACCGCCGCACCCTGGTCGACTACGACAAAGAGGCCGTGAACAGGCTCCTGCGCCAACAGATCGACGCGCTGTTCGCCCCAGGCGCGGGTGTCCTGTCCTTTGGCTGGCTTATCGATCTGACCGATTACCGTCCGCGCCTCGCGGACAGCATTCTTCTGGAGGCCGCGGGCCGCCACTACCGGTGGCCGGCCACCTTGCGGGGGGCCGATGTAGCGATCGTGGGCTGTTTCGAGATGGACCTGCCCTACCTGGGTTCCAGCGAGCCCAGATTTGCCTACAAGCCATCCGACTACCTGCCTGACTGGCTGGCCGCGCGGAGAATCGCGGCCTGGGTGAGCGCGGGAATCTTCCCGGCCCTGCGGGTGATCGGCCGGGACGCCTGGGTGGCACTGCTCGCTCTTCCCACGGATGCTCGCCTGCTGGACACCAAAGAGATCTCGCTTTCCCAGCCCGGTCCGCCGATCCCTCCCGGTCATATCGCCTCGGCCGCCGTGCGGTCGGGCCAGGGCCTGGCGGCAGTCGTCGAGCGTCTTCGCGCCTATGGTTTCCGCGCGTTCCCGGACGCCCTTCCCAGCGAGGTTCAGCCCGACGACCTGAAGATCCTCAGCGCGGATCTGGATGCCCGAAAACCGTGGCGGGACCCGGGAGTCCAGGTTCCGCTGGGCCGGGTCGCGTCGATCGCGGCCGAGACCGGCCGGAGTCTCGCCGAGGTCGTCGAGCGTCTTCATGCCTACGGATTCCGGGTGTCTGGCGAGGATCTCCCTGACGAGGCCGACCCCGACGACATCGAGATCCTTAACGGTAGGGCAGACGGGCAGGTGCTGGACCTCGACTCGGAGCGGTCGGTCCCGCCCGGCTATGTCGCGCTGGCGGTGCTGCGGTCGGGTCGGAGCCCGGCGGACGTGGTCGGGCGGCTTCGTGCCTATGGGTGCCGAGAGCTTCCCGAGACTCTTCCCGAGGACATCGAGCCCGGGGATCCGAAGATCCTTATTGGAGATCTCGACGGGACAGGCCGGTGGCCGGACCTCGGGACCCCAGTTCCGCTTGGCTATGTGGCGTGGGCGGCGCTGGAGACGGGCCGCGGGGTCGCCGCCATCGTCGAGCGTCTTCGCGCCTACGGCTTCCGTGACCTTCCAGAGGTGTTTCCCGAGCGGGGCGACCCGGACGACGCGAGGTTCCTCGGCGGGAGTCTGGAGCACAGCTCGTGGCCGGATCCCGCGGTGCCGGTTCCGCTGGGTTATGTGGCGTGGGCGGCTCGGGAGACGGGCCGTGGTCTGGCCGAGGTCGTGGAGCGGCTGCGTGCCTATGGTTTCGGCTCGCTGCCTGAGGCCCCTCCCGGCGAGCCCGACCCCGACGACGCGAAGATCCTCGCCGGGAACGAGATCGGGCGTATGCCCTGGCTCGACCCGGAGGCGCCGGTGCCGCTTGGCCTCGTCCTCCGAGCGTCAATGGAGTGCGGGCGCAGCCCGGCGGAGATCGCCGAGCGCCTCCGCGCCTACGGATTCCACCACCTTCCGCCGGCACTCCCTACCGATCTCGATCTTTATGACCGCGAGATCCTGAGCATGGACCTGGACGGGCGCGCGCCCTGGCTCGAGGTGAGCGCGCCCGTTTCGCTCGGCCACCTCGTTCGCGCCGCGGGGGAGTACAGACGCTCTCCGGTCGAGATCGCGGACCGCCTCCGTGCTCACGGGTTTCGACAGCTCCCGGAGAATCTTCCGCCGGACCGGGACTTCGGCGACGTCGCCATTCTCGGCAGCTATGGCGAGAGCGATTCGATCTCTGGCGTCACGATCCCGCTCGGTCATATCGTCAACGCCGCGTTTGAGACGAGGCGTTCTCCGGCGGAGGTGGTCACCCGGCTGCGCCTGTATGGATTCCGGCGTCTCCCGGAGCTTCGTGGACTTCCGGTGCCCGTGTCCGAGGACGCCCGCCTGCTCAGCCGTGATCTCGACGCGTCGCCGCCATGGCTGTCGCTGGACGAGCCGATCCCGGCCGGCACGGTCGCGCAGGTGCTGGCCCGCCCGTCCTGGGAGCGCGACCTGCGCAGGCTGCTGGAGTATGGATTCCGGCTGCCCGACTGGCTGGTCCTCGCCGACGAGGGGGAGGTGCACGGAGCCACAGGGCCGCGGTGAGATGCGAACGCTTATCCCGGCATATCGGGCCAGACCGTAATCGAAAGCGGGCTGTGGTTGGTTGCCCGCCACGATGCCTGACACGCAGCCGACGGAGTGGCAGCGGTGGTGCTGAACCCGATGACGGGCCCAGCCCGTAATGTGGGAAGGTGCGCGGGGACGCGGTGGTGCTCTTTCTCTGCGGCGACGTGATGGTGGGTCGCGGCGTCGACCAGATCCTGCCGCATCCGGGCGATCCGTCCCTTGCCGAGTTTTACGTCCAGAATGCCAACGAATACGTCGCGCTGGCCGAGGCGGTGAACGGACCGATTCCGCGCCCGGTCGACTTCGCCTGGCCCTGGGGCGACGCGCTCGCCGCGGTGGACAACGCCGAACCTGATGCCCGGGTAATGAATCTGGAAACCAGCATCACTCGGTGTGACGAACGTGCCGTCGAGAAGGGCATTCACTATCGGATGTGTCCCGACAACATCGGCTGCCTGGCTGCCGCCCGGCCGGACGCGTGTGTGCTTGCCAACAACCACACGCTGGACTTTGGTCGCCAGGGGCTGGGCGAGACCCTCGATGTGCTGGCCGGTGCCGGGCTGAGGGCGGTGGGAGCCGGACGGGACGCGGACGAGGCGCGCCGACCCGCGATCATTCCGCGCGCGTGTGGCGGGCGGGTCGTGGTTCTCGCATTCGGCATGCCGTCCGGCGGCGTCCCGCGGAGGTGGGCGGCCGGGGATCAGGCCGGTGTTGACGTTGTGCCGGAGTTGTCGCGGGCGCGGGCCGCCGAGATCGCTGACCGGGTACGAGAGGTGAAGCAGCCAGGCGACGTCGCGATCGCGTCCATCCACTGGGGGCCTAACTGGGGCTACGACGCCGGTGACGACGAGACCACCTTCGCGCACCGGCTGGTCGACGGCGGCGTCGACGTCGTGCACGGGCACTCGTCGCACCATCCACGGCCGGTCGAGGTGTACCGGGACAGGCTCGTTCTGTATGGCTGCGGTGACTTCATCGATGACTACGAGGGCATTGCCGGGTATGAGAGCTATCGGGACGACCTACGGCTGGCGTACCTCGTCTCGGTCGCTCCGGACAGCGGGGCGCTGATCGAACTGCGGATGGTGGCGCTGCAGGCCCGACGGATGCGCCTGGAACAGACATCCCCCGCTGACACTGCCTGGCTGCGGAGCACCCTGGAGAGGATCAGCCGTGGCTTCGGCACGCGGTTCGATATCGAGGCTCCGGGAGCGATCTCGCTGCGCAGGCCATGAGGTCACCCGCGGGCTGGGTGTCCAGGTGGCGGCGATGCTCGCCCGCGCCGCGATCCGCCCCGGCAGTCACCGGATTCAGGGAGGTTTTCGCATGATCTGCCGGTGAGTCGTCACCCCAGTGACCCTCGCTGCGAAAAACGAGACCTTCAGACGCCGCCGGGCCACCGAGGCGGCCCGGCGGCTGCGTCAGTTCGGCCGCGTCAGCTCGACGGCTTCTCGCTGTGGCCGCCGAACTGCTTGCGCATGGCGGAGAGGATCTTGTCGGAGTAGAGAGCCTCGCCCCGAGAGCTGAAGCGCTCGTAGAGCGACGCGGTCAGCACGTGCGCGGGGACGCCCTCCTCGATGGCGGCGAGCACCGTCCAGCGGCCCTCGCCCGAGTCGGAGACCCGGCCGCTGAACTGGGCGAGCTCCGGGTCCTCGACGAGGGCCGCGGCGGTCAGGTCGAGCAGCCAGGACGCGACCACGCTGCCGCGCCGCCACACCTCGGTGACCGCCGGGACGTCGAGGTCGTACTGGTAGTACTCGGGGTTCGACAGCGGGGTGGTCTCCGCGTCGTGCTCGCCGGCCAGTGCCTTGCCGATATTGGCCTTGTGCAGCACGCCCAAGCCCTCCGCGAAGGCCGCCATCATGCCGTACTCGATGCCGTTGTGGACCATCTTCACGAAGTGGCCGGCGCCGGCCGGGCCGCAGTGCAGGTAGCCCTTCTCGGCGGCGCTGGGCTCGCCCGTGCGGCCGGGGGTGCGCTCCGCCGTGCCGACGCCTGGGGCGATCGTCGCGAACAGCGGTTCGAGATGCTCGAAGATCTCGGTCTCGCCACCGATCATCAGGCAGAAGCCGCGCTCCAGGCCGAACACGCCGCCGGAGGTGCCGACGTCGACGTAGTGGATGCCCTTGGGGCCGAGCGCCTTGGCGCGGTCGACGTCGTCCCGGTAGTACGAGTTGCCGCCGTCGATGATGATGTCGCCAGGTTCGAACAGCTCGGCCAGCTTGAACACGGTGTCCCCGGTCAGCCCCGCCGGGACCATGACCCAGGCCGCCCGCGGAGTGCTCAGGGCCGCGGCGAACTCCTCGAGCGTGGTCGTCCCGGTCGCGCCCTCGGCGGCGAGCGCGGCGACGGCGTCGGCGTTGACGTCGTAGACGACGCACTCGTGCCCGGCCCGCTGCAGCCGGCGCACCAGGTTGGCACCCATCCGGCCCAGACCGATCATCCCCAGCTGCATGTCCGTCTCTCTCCGCTCGTCGCGCCCGGCCCCGATTCCGGCATGTCGGCAGGGACCTGTCGCCTAGGAACTACCACCACCGGCGACCGGCTCCAACACGTGGCCACCGTCTTGCTCGCCACAGGCCGTGCCCGCTCCGGCGCGTCTCGCACCACTGTGCTCCCAGCCGGATGGGCGCGCCGGCCGGTGGGGGCCATCGGTCCTTGATCCCATGGGCGGGCGGGGTGTAGACCCGGGACTGTGAGAGCGCCCGGGCCCTTGAGAGCTTCGGAGTCCTTGAGAGCGGCGGAGTCCTTGAGAGCTGTGGAGTGTGGCCGACGATGACCGCGCAGGACTCGATTCCCGCGCAGCTGAGCGTGGGGGCGTCGCGACGGCAGTTCGTCAACCATCCTGACGACGTCGTCGAGGAGGCGCTGGAGGGGCTTGAATCCGCCTATCCGCGGCTGATCCGGTGGAACCGGGAGCCCAGTTTCGTCGCCCGGGCCGAACCGGCGCCGCCCGGACGGGTAGCCGTCCTGTCAGGTGGCGGCTCCGGGCACGAACCACTGCACGTCGGCATGGTCGGCGCGGGGATGCTCGACGCGGCCGTCCCGGGCGCCGTCTTCGCGAGCCCGACCGCCGGCCAGATCCTCGCCGCGACCCAGGCGGTGTCCGCCGGGGCCGGAGTGGTGCACGTGGTGAAGAACTACACCGGCGACGTGCTGAACTTCGCCATCGCCGCCGAGGTCGCGTCCGACGACGGGATCGAGGTCCGTCAGGTGCTCGTCGACGACGACCTGGCTACCGCGTCGACGACCGGCGACGGGCCCGGCCGGCGCGGCACGGCCGCCACCGTCGTCGTCGAGAAGATCGTCGGCGCCGCCGCGGCCACGGGCGCGGACCTCGCGCAGGTCACCGCGCTCGGCCAGCGCGTCGCCGCGACGTCCCGCTCGATGGCCGTCGCGCTCGCGGCCGGCGCGCACCCGGGCGACCCGCGGCCGTCGTTCGACCTGCCGCGCGACGAGGTCGAGTTCGGCGTCGGCATCCACGGGGAGCGCGGTGTCGGTCGGCGCGCGTTCGCGTCCGCGGACGAGCTGGCCGACCAGCTGGTCCGCCCGTTGCTCGCCGATCTCGCGATCGGGCGCGGCGACCGCGTCATCGCCATCACCAACGGCCTCGGCGCCACGACCAACCTGGAGCTGGCCGTCATCCACCGGCGGGTCGGCAGGATCCTCGCGGCCGCCGGCGTCACCATCGAACGGGCGCTCGTCGGCCCGTTCGTCACCTCCCTGGACATGGCGGGCTGCTCGGTCACACTCACGCGGGCCGACGACGAGCTGCTCACCCTCTGGGACGCGCCGGTCCGCACGATCTCGCTGAACTGGTAGGCGGTCACGATGGTCGACGCGGTGCTGGGAACCGACGGCGGTCTCGGCGATCTGGAGGCGGCAATGCCAGGTGGCCTCGACCTCGCCGGGGCTTCGGTCTGGTTCGAGTCGTTCCAGGCACGGATCGAGGAAGAGGCGGCCGAGCTCGGCGACCTGGACCGCCGCGCCGGCGACGGCGACTTCGGCACCAACATCCTGGCCGCGCTGCGCCGCGTCCGCCGCCGGCTCGACGAGGCGCCGCCGACGACGCCCGGGGAGCTGTACCTGGGCGTCTCGCACGGCTTCCTGAACACCGGCGGGACCTCCGGGCCGCTGTTCGGCCTGTGGTTCCGCGGCCTCGGCCGGGCGAGCGACGACCCGGTCCTGTCGCTCGCGGACCTTGCCGCGGGCGTCCAGTCCGGCACCGCCACCGTGCAGCGCCTCGGGGGGGCCAAGCCCGGCGACAAGACCATGGTCGACGCCATGGTGCCGGCGGCCGAAGCGCTGGCGTCCGCCGCCGCCGACGGCCTCGACGTCTGGTCCGGCGTCGCGCGCGCCGCCGAGGCGGCCCGGGCCGGCGCCCTGGCGACGGAGTCGCTGCGCGCCCGCCGTGGCCGCGCCTCCTATGTCGGCGACGTCGCGCGCGGCGTCCTCGACCCCGGAGCCCTCACCGTCGCCCTGTTCTTCGACGCCAGCCAGGGATAAGGCGGTCGGCCGGAACCGGGCGCGGAGCGCCCTGCGGCCGCTCCGCCTGTCGGACGCTTCGCGTCCTCCCTGCGTGATCCGGGGTGCTGCTTGACGTTGGGGCATGCGGGTGCAGGGGTTCAGGCGACATCGCTGGCCGGTTGACCTTGCTGTTCGGCGGCGTAGCGCACGTGGCATATTCACCCATGCGCGGCTGATGTGCGGCGTGACCCGTAAGCGAGACCGTGGTGAGTCCGGACGGCACTGGGGGACACCGACGATGACCGAGACCGGCGTTCCCCTGCAGGAGCCGCGCGCGGGCGATCCGGAGGTGCTGGGCCGGCACCGTGTGCTGGGCCGGCTCGGCGCCGGCGGGATGGGTGTCGTCTATCTCGCCGATGGTCCTTTCGGGCGGGTGGCGGTCAAGCTGGTCCGGGAGGACCTGGCCGATGACCCGGATTTCCGCCGCCGTTTCCAGCGGGAGGTGCAGGCCTGTTTCCGGGTGGGCGGCGCGCGCACGGCCCGGCTCGTCGACTTCGAGCTGGCGGCGGCCCGGCCGTGGCTGGCCACGGAGTTCTTCGACGCCCCCAACCTGGCCGACCGCGTACGCGAGCACGGCCCGCTGAGCGCCGAGGAGCAGGTTCTCCTCGCCGCCGGGCTCGCCGAGGCGTTGCTGTCCATTCACGCCACGGGCCTCATCCACCGTGACCTCAAGCCGTCCAATGTGCTGTGGACGCCTGGCGGGCCGAAGGTCATCGACTTCGGCATCGCGGCCGCCGCCGACGCGGCGGGCCTCACGTCGACCGGGCATTTCGTCGGCACGCCCGGCTGGCACTCGCCGGAGCAGGTGTCGGGCCAGGAGGTCACCGGCGCCGCGGACATGTTCGCCTGGGGCGCCCTGCTGTGCTACGCCGCGACGGGGAAGGCGCCGTTCGGCACCGGCACCCCGGAGATCGTGCTGCACCGGGTCGCCGCGGCCCAGCCGAACGTGGACCGGGAGCTGATCGCGCCGGCGCTGCGCGACCTGGTCGGGGCCGCGATGTCCCGGGACCCCGCCGCCAGGCCGACCGCCGCGCAACTGTACACCACCCTGGTCGGTCCGGTGCCCAGCGACGTCAACCTCCCCGTCACCCGGATCATCGGGAACACCCCGGGTGACACGCCTCCGTCCACCCCGGTCGTCTCGCCCACGCCGCCGTGGTCGGCGACGGTGACGTCGGGCCCGGCCGCGCAGGCAGACCCCCGGCGGCGCCGGTCCCGCCGGCTGATCGCGACGTTCGCCGCCGGCGGCGTCGTCGTGCTCGCGCTCGCGGGCACGATCGTCGCCCTCCTGCTGACGCGGGACGACGGTGGCGCCAGCGGCGGAGCGGCGAACAACACGGCGACCTCGGACGCGATCACGGCGAGCGCGCCGTGGCGCCTCACAGTCGACGACCAGATCACCGGCAACGACGCGGATGGCTGCACCGTGTTGATCCTGGACTCGGGTGGGGTTCAGCGCGGGCACCTCGACGGCATCTACGGCCGCAAGACCTATCAGATCTCGCTGACCGGCGACCTGCACTGGACGGTCAACAACGACCAGTGCGTCGTGACCGGCGAGCAGGGCTCCGGCGACGTCGCGCTGCCCTTCGCGCAGGAGGCGTACTCGGGCGACACCTCCGCCTTCCAGGCGCAGGGGCCGATCCAGGTTGACCCCGTCGACTTCGGCGACGCCGAGGACTGCGAGCTCACCCTGCGCGCCGTCGACGGCAGAACGCTCGACTTCGTCACCGCCCACAAGGGCGCCGGCCCGGTCAAGCTCGACCCGGGCGCGCCGGCCGACGTCTACCTCGCCGAGCCCCCCTGCGGCATCAAGGTGACGACGGCCAGCTAGCCACTTGGCTCGTCGCCGTCCCGGATCCGGCTGGAGCCCACGCTCACACCCGGACCACAGGAACCTGCCTGGTCGGGCTGAAGCGGAGCCCCGTCAGCCGTTGGTCACGGTGGAGGCGGCCGGGCGGGTGGTGTCCTCGCCGCGCGCCGCGGCGAGGTGCTTGGCGGTGTCGATGTAGTGCCGCAGAGCGCTGACCCGGCCGTCGGGGGCGATCGTCCACAGGTGGAGCTCCTCGTCGCGCAGCCGGCCGCCGTTCGGCAGCTCGAGGTCGATGCGTACCTGGGCGACGACCTGTCGTTCGCTGGCCATGAGGTCCAGGACGGCGAACTCGTGCACGGTGGCCGCGCCTACGGCGGCGAAGAACTCGGCCACCTCCGCCGGCCCGCGCCGCGGCAGGAGGTAGGCGATCGGCTCGTGCTGCACGAAGTTGTCCTGCCAGTCGGCGTCCCAGCTCACGTCGGGCCGCAGCCGGGCGAGGATGGCTTCGACGTCGCCCCGGCCGAACGCCTCGTAGATCGCCGCTATCAGGCTGATGTCGGCGAGGGCCGGCCGAGCGTCGGTGGCCGCGGGGGCGTCGGTGGTCGTGGCGGAGATGGTCGTCATGGATGTCCTCCGGAGACGGCACAGCAGGTCGCGCGGACGCGCAGGCCTGATACTCCGGTCCTCTGGCGGCCCCCACATCGGTTGTTCGACCTATCCCACGCCGGCCTGCTCGTCGCGCAGGAGCCCGTGTTCCATGGCGAAAACCGCGATGCCGGCCCGGGTGCGGACTTCCGTCTTGTCGTAGATGTGCGCGAGGTGATGGCCGACGGTGCGATCCGAGATGCCCAGACGCGTCCCGATCGTCCGATTGCTCAGACCCCGGGCCGCGAGCCGCAGCACCTCTGCCTCCCGCTCGCTGAGGTTCGCCGGGAGCGGCAGCCGTGGTCGAGGCAGCCCCGCGGCCTCGACCATGGCCGCGCAGGCGCTCGGGTCAAGCTGGCCGGCCGACGCCGCGTCGACGAGCTCGGCGACGGCCGCGGTCACGGACATCGCGGGCCGGTGCGGACGCGGCTCGGTCAACGCGGCGAAGACGTCGGCGGCGGCCAGCAGCCGGGCCGCGAAGGGCAGATCGGCCGCCGGCACGCCGCGGTGATAGCCCGTGCTGTCCGTTCGTTCGTGGTGGGCCGAGGCAACCAGCGCCAGCGGCCGGAGGGCCGGCACCCGCTCCAGCACTCGGCCCGTCCAGTAGCTGTGCAGCCGGACCCGCTCGAGATCGGCGATGCCCAACGGCTTCGGTGAGTCCCAGACGGAGCTGGGCACCGTCACGCGGCCGAGGTCGTGCACCAGCGCCGCGGCCCGCAGGTCGGCCAGCTCGCTCGGCTCGAGACCCGCCAGCCGACCGGAGGCGGTCACCACCTCCGCCACGTGGGCGGAGTGCCCGAGCAGGTACAGGCCCTTGAGATCGCCCACGACAGCGAGCGCCGAGCACAGGCGCCCGACGTCACCGAACGGCACGAACGCCACGGGCCCGGGCTCGGCCGCCAGTACCGCGGCCAGGATGTCCGGCTCGGCGAGGGGAGCCAGGGTGGACTCCGCCGCGGCGGTGAACGCGGCCACCAGGTCGGGGTCGAGATGCCCGCCAGCCCGTCGCCGGATCTCGGCGAGCGCGGCCGCCCGGCCGCCGGTCTCATGCGACAGGACGGCCTGTTCGGCGACGTGGACGATACGGGCGGTGTACGTCAGAGCGTCCCCGGCCACGCCGTCCGGGATTCCCAGCCCGTCCCAGCGTTCGTAGACCTCGTCCAGGGCATCGATCGCCGCGCCGGTCAGGCCGAGCCGCCGGCCAAGCGCGCGGCTGACGTCGCAACCGGCCCGCGCGGCGCGCGGGCCGGTAGTGGCCGCCTCCCGCTGGAACACCCGGGCCAGCTTCGGCGCATCAGCGCCCGCCCAGGAGCCGAACTCCTGCAGCTGACGGGCGAAGACGGCGGGATCTCCTGGGTCCAACTCCTTCAACGACGCCTGGAAAGCGACGTCGTCGCCGAACATCGCCCCGTTCTCGGGCGCGTGGGCGGTGCAGCCGATCGCTCGCAGCAGGGCTGCCTCGAACACTGCCCGTCGTTCCTCGCCTGGCAGCCCCAGCGCACCGGTGAAGGCCGTGGCGACCGCGCAGGTCCGCAGCCCCTTCTCGAACGCCACCCCCGAGGCCAGGTCCGTGGTCAGCGCCAGCGCCGCCAGGACCTCAACCACCCGAATTTCGGCCACAGGCGCAGGATAGGTCGTGCCGGGCCTGCCTCGGAGCGAGGCCACGGCGGCCCTGGTCCTTCGAGAAGACCAGCGTCCAGGTCACCCCTTTATCGGGTCATGGGAAGCGATGCTGCTCCTGCTCGGTTGGCTTCGCCCGATCAGGCGACGCGTTCCTCCTGGCCAGCGACGCGATGAGCGAATCCATGCTTGCCGCGGCCGACGCCGATCCTCGGCTGTGGAGCTGGATCGGCTTCTACGGCCCAGAAATCTTCGTCGACCTCATCACCGATCCGCGGTCGAGCGGCGCGATCAAAGTCGGCGACGTAACCCTGATGATCGTCCAACTAGGGGCCGACCAGACCTGGCACGACGTGTTGTGAAGGGTCTTGCGGCGTGGGCCATCAAGGTGATGATGGACGGCCAGTCACAGCAGCCAGTCGGTCCCGCAGGCGGTCGAGGAACGGGACCTGGCCGGGGACGAGCTTGGCGCGGGCCGTCTCCAGGTCGAACCAGGCCGCGCGGTCGATCTCCGGGAACGACTGGACGCGGCCCGAGCCGCGCGGCCACTCCATCTCGAAGGTGTTGCTGACGGCCGTTGCCGCGTCGAACTCGCCCCGCAGCGCGTACGCCGTCACGATCTTGCCGGTCGACTGGCGGGCGTCGCCGAGCTCCAGCCATTCGCCCGCCGGCGGCGGCGACCCGAGCTCCTCGGCGAACTCCCTCGCCGCGACGGCTCGGGTGTCCTCCCCGGGTTCGTACTCGCCCTTGGGAATCGACCAGGCACCGTCATCCCGGCGCCTCCAGAACGGCCCGCCCATATGGGCGATCAGCACCTCTATCCCGCCGCCGGCCTCCCGGAAGAGCAGCAGGCCCGCGCTCCTGGGCCGCGACGCCACGGCGACACCACCTCTCCCAGCCGGGTGCCCACCACCGAACCGTCCCGCGCCGTTACGCGGGCGGCCAGGACGAGCACGCGAAGGAAGGCCGATTTTCGCATGCGCGCGCTCTCGTCCGCAGAGGTCGGACCAGCGAACTCGTGATCTTCCAGGCGTGGGTTCGAGCCCCACTCACCCCACCGACCGAGCCTTGGGTAGGTGTCACATGCCGTCGGACCTGGGCTTTTCACGGTTGTGACGTCCCAACTCGCCGATCTTGCTAACCGTGCCCTTACATCGCCGAGTTGCTGACCAGCGTCTTTGCTGTCGCGGCGACCGCGCCTGAGCCGGCCGTCCTCGGCGGTGTCGGCCGCTCAGTCCCGAAGGTGCGGATCCTGGCGCTCCAGCAGCGCTGCCTCACCCGCCCGCGCCGCACAACGCCGCCCGCCCCTGAAGCCAGGCCGCTGATTCCAAGTCTCACCACAGCAAGATCCCGCTGGGCGACCAGGGATTGGGTCTGCTCCATAGGTAGACGGTCACCGCGCGGTCGTGTATTGCCCCCAACTGTCCGGTGGGCCTCAGCCCCGCGCGATTCCACGATCGGCGCAGCCAGGCCGTCCGACGACTGGCGTAACCGCGCGGACGGGAACGCCACCACGGTCAACGGCGCGACCCACCGGTCGCGAGTCCAGCGAGGACCAGTACGCAGGCCCTCTGTCCGTGGCGGCTCTGTCGGACCGGGTCTTTGCTCTACTCGCCTGACCGCACGACGATGGGGTCTCAGGGCCGCGCCAACGACATCAGGGACCCGTGGGGAGGCCGCCGCCGCCGCTGCTGTGGCGGTGGCGCGGCCGGTATCCCCGCGTGCCGCTCGGTGGCCAGGCGTTCAACGGTCGATACCAGGCGCCATGGGCCGCCCCTTCCGGTGACTCCTGAAACGGATGTCGCCGCCCGCGCCGGTATTCGTCGGCGCGGACGGCGCCGGGTTTAGTAGCCCACGAGTTCGTAGATGAGGGGTGAGACGCTTCCGGTGAATCCGGTGGTGCCGATGTAGATCGCCTTGATCTGGTGGAGGCCAGCGGTCAGGGCGGAGGTGGCGAACTCCGCCTGGCCCTTGTTGTCGAGGGCAACGACGTCGATGAGCGCGTGCCCGTCAGTGAATGCGACCAGGCCGGCGGGGACGGTCGTGCCGGTGCCCGCTGACACGACGGCGGTGAAGGTGACGGAGTGCCCCGTCGGCGCGGGGTTCAGCGAGGATGTCAGGTTGGTGGTGGTGCTGACGGGTCCCTGGACGCCGATCGGGCGGGTGATCGTGTCGGTGTCCAGGGTGACGGCACCGTTGCGGGCCAGGATCCTGCCGTCAACCGCGACGCCGGTGGTGACGGTGATGGAGGTCAGGGCGAGGACGTTGCCGCTGAGAATGGAGTAGGTGCCGAGGGTAGCGGAGCTACCGACGATCCAGAAGACGTTGGATGCCTGGGCGCCGTTGACCAGCTTCACGTTGCTTGCGGACGCTGTGATGAGGGTGGAGGCCGCCTTGAAGATGAAGACGGCGTTCGGGTCGCCCTGAGCGTCAAGGGTCAGCGTTCCGGTGATCCCGAATGTGCCCGCAGGGGAGTCGTACACACCGGAAGTTTCGGTGGTTCCGCCAAGTTCCACCGGGATGGTGGCGGTCGTCGGGATCGTGGCGGCGGCGTCGAAGGCGGTG
>Ga0068858_100003199_pt1 | contig 16359 bp, 22 predicted proteins | sample KBSSwiS12_FD_66589 | JGI IMG/M metagenome (GOLD analysis project Ga0068858, IMG submission 66589) | Switchgrass rhizosphere microbial communities from Kellogg Biological Station, Michigan, USA - KBS Switchgrass S1-2 | ecosystem: Host-associated > Plants > Roots > Rhizosphere > Soil ...
GCGGCGTCGGCCCCGATCTCACCGCATGTGACTATGTGGCATTAGCCTCCCGTCGGAATACTGGTCGCTTCCTTACTGATATCGCGGCTTCCGAGCCACTTGAAATTTGCCCTGCCCGCTCCGCCCGGCTTGCGCCGGCGCTAGCCAGTGCTCGCGCGTCGGAGCGCCGTTCGCTGCACCGGTCGGCGCTCACGACCCCTACGCAAGATTGGCTGCAAACAACAAATGTTGGCGGCGAGAAACAACTGTGCGCCGAGCGGCGGCCTAAGAGGTGTCATAGGATTTGTCCCCGTGACCGGTGATCGCCGGTCATCCCCCGTTTGCCGGGCGGTGTCGGTTTTTTAGAGGCTTTCCAATGACCCGATTTCTAGCAATCGCGCTCGCCGCCACGATGGCCGCCTGCGCCGGGCGCGATCCACAGCCGATCGCAACCGTACAGATGACGGACGCCAACGCGTCCTGCGCGATGATCACCGCCGAAATCCAAGCCAACAACATCAAGGTGCAAGAGCTTGCTGGCGAGGAAGGCGCCAAGGTGGCGCAGAACGTCGCCGCTGGCGTCGGTGGGCTGCTGATCCCGGTCCTATGGTTCGGGATGGACTTCAAGGGCGCAGCAAGCAAGGAAGTCGCCGCGCTGCAAGCCCGGCAACAATATTTGACGACGCTGGCGGTTGAACGATGCGGCAAGCCGCGGCGCTAAATCCCGTCACGTCTAGCAGGAGTAATTCAAATGCGATCAATTGCTATTGCGAGTTTGCTAGTTCTGGCCGGCACTGCCGCCCAAGCCGAAATCGTCTGCACGACACATCGCGGCTGCTTTGAGACTGGCGGTCGCATCATTCTCGGTAACGGCGGCGGTGTGAACCGTCAGGAGTCCACCATCAGTCATCGCGAGGCCAAGCCCAAGAAGATCATCTTCCGCCGGCACTACAACGCGGGCGAGTAGCGCATTGACCACACCGTCAGCCTGAAAGCGGTGGTGAAATGTCCCACCTCGAACTCACTCAGCGGGTGCTAATGGTCATATTCATCGGCGCACGATGACATAGCCACCATCAAACAGTCGCGACCGTATTTGATCATTGCCCAATATGGCGTCGATCTTGTCCCAATCTTTCTGCGTGATCGTAACCCGTTGCTGCTGTTGCTGCTGTTGCTGCTGCTGCTGCTGCTTCTTTTTCTTGTGAGTTTGAAAGCCGCGATGACTTTCCTTCCAATCGTCGGTCATGATGACTTACTCCGCAACCACCATCCTAGCCCGGCGCGGCGCCAGTGCAATTAAATCAGCCATCTTAATTAAATCAGCGATCTTAATTAGGGCCATTAGTCGAATGACGGCGAAAGACAACTGATTGGCAGAAAGTACAAGTCCGCTCCCATGGTGGCCCGGCGGCACCTGCCCCGCAGCGGCGGCGCTGGCGGGCCTTTCGTGGAACGGTTAAAAAGGGCCACCAAGACTTAGGGCCGATAAGACATGGAGCGCCGCAATGGCCATCAAGTACGGCCGTCCGATCGAAGCCCGTCTCGCCCCGGTCGAAACCAGGCCGGTCAAGCGGCTCGACCTCACCACCCGCCCGCGCCGCAACCGGAAGGCCGAGTGGGCGCGGCGCATGGTGCGCGAGAACGTCCTGACCACGGACGATCTGATCTGGCCGTTGTTCCTGGTCGACGGGACGAAGGCGCGCATCCCGGTGCCTTCGATGCCTGGCGTCGATCGACTCTCGATCGATCAGGCCGTGCGGGACGCCGAGCGGGCCGCCAAGCTTGCCATCCCCTGCATCGCGCTGTTTCCCTATACCGATCCCAAGCGGCGCGACGAGGACGGCAGCGAAGCGCTCAATCCGGACAACCTGGTCTGTCGCGCCATCCGCGCGATCAAGAAGGAGGTGCCGGAGATCGGCATCCTCTGCGACGTCGCGCTCGATCCCTATACCAGCCACGGCCATGACGGGTTGCTGCGCGACGGCGAGATCATCAACGACGAGACGGTCGAGGTGCTGGTGAAGCAGGCGCTGGTGGAGGCCGAGGCCGGCTGCGACATCATCGCGCCATCGGACATGATGGATGGCCGTGTCGCGGCAATCCGCGCGGCACTCGATCACGCCGACCTTGCCGATGTGTCGATCATGGCCTACGCGGCGAAATATGCCTCGGCGTTCTACGGCCCGTTCCGCGACGCCGTGGGCTCGGCCACGACACTCACCGGCGACAAGCGCACCTATCAAATGGATCCGGCCAACACCGACGAGGCGCTGCGCGAGGTCGAGCTCGACATCTCCGAGGGCGCCGACATGGTCATGGTCAAGCCGGGCATGCCCTATCTCGACATCTTGTGCCGCGTGAAAGACGCGTTCGGCGTGCCGACGTTCGCCTACCAGGTGTCGGGCGAGTACTCGATGATCATGGCGGCAGCGCAGAACGGATGGCTCGACGGCGAGAAGGCCATGATGGAAAGCCTGATCGCGTTCAAGCGCGCGGGTGCGTGCGGCATGCTCAGCTATTTCGCGCCGCGTGTCGCTGAAAAGTTGAAGAAGGCAGGCTAGAGCGCGTCCTGTTGGGGTGGAATTATCAAGCAGCAAACTCGGTCTGCTCCCCTCCCCCTTGTGGGGAGGGGCTGGGGGTGGGGGTCGCAGCAGGGACACGATGGCATGTCCGCGTGTCACGCGCTGCAAGTCAAAAGCGCAAGGAAGCGAGCGGCCACCGCGTGCCGCTATGATCGCGGACACACCGAGCAAAATAACGACTACCCCCACCCCTAACCCCTCCCCACAAGGGGGAGGGGAATACACCGAATGCGCAGCGACGATCTTGCGTCCAGTCGAATGGATCAAGGCGCGCGGGCTGGCGGATTGCCTGCGATGGCCGCAGCCGGCGTGACGGGCGTTGGCTCCTGGTCGTCGCGTTGCAACACGCGACGCAACGAGCCGACGACGGGCAAAGCAAGAATGCAGAGCACGGCCATGACCCAGAAGCCGCTGGGCCCGAAGCGCGCGAAAAGCCATCCCGACACGACCGTCAGGACGGCGGTGGCGCCGCCAACCCCGACGAGGCCATAGACGGCCTGCGCCGTTCCCGCCAAATCGCGCGGCACGGTGTCCGCGATGATGCGCATGCAGGCGAGGTGGAGTAGCGCAAAGGTGAATCCGTGCAGGGGCTGCACCAGCGCGAGCGCCGTCACATCGGCGGTCTGCGCCATGACGCCAAAACGCACGAAGCCGGAAACCGCCGAAAGCGCCAGCGCACCGGCCGGGTTGAGCAGTCCGAGGAGGCGCGGACCCAGGAACAGAAAGACCAGCACTTCGGCCGCAACCGACTCAGACCAGAGCACCGCCGTCGTGGCGGGAGCGATGCCAACATCGGTCCAGCGGATCACCGCAAAGGAATCGTACATGGCATGACTGCCGTGAACGAGTGCGGCAATGAGGACGACGCGTACGAATGCCCGCCGGCGAAACAGCACGCGCCAAGGGACACGCGCGCTGTCTGCATCGGCAGCGCGTGGCGGATCCGCGGGAAACGCGGGCACCAGGATTGTGGCCATCGAGGCCGCAAGCAGGCAGACCGCGCCCAGCCAGATCACCGTGGAGAGCCCGTAGATACCCGCGACCTGTCCGGCCAGCAGCGTGCCCAGGACGAATGCCGCAGAGCCCGCGCCGCGCACCCATCCGTACTCGAAGCCGCCTGGTTTGCCGTCTTGCGCCCGTCGCGCGTGGGCGAGCGACAACGCGTCGGCGAGCGGCACGAGCGGCGCGAGGGCAGCGGCCTGGAACAGGCTCACGACCACGACCATCCAGACGGCGCCGACCGCGAAATACGACAGCACGGCCATCGCCGCGAGAATGGCTGACATCGCAAGCTCGGCACGAAAAGCGTGGAAGCGGTCAGCGAGCCGTCCGGCGAACGGACCGAAGACAAGCCTCACCGCGGTTCCCGCGCCCAGCACCAGCCCGAGGTCTTCGGGCGGAAGGCCGCGCGAGGCCAGGAACGCCGGCAGGAACGGCGAGACCAGTCCGAACGCACTGAAGAGTCCGGCATAGAGAAGCACGAACCGGATGAGCGCGCCGTGCTGAAAGGTCATGGCCATCCCGGCGCACGGGCAGCGCCCGGCGCGCGCCGCTCGGTGATTCAAGCTCGAACCTGCAACGAAGTAAGGGCTTGCCTGTTCCGGATCTGTCGAAAGCAGCGCTTCGGCGAAAGCCCGCGCTCGTCGACACCAATCAATCGGACCAGTGCGGTGGATTTGAAGTTCCTATCATTATAGCCGTGCGTTTGTGTAGGAACTTCAAATCCAAAACCGCACTAGAATCATAGATTGCTAGTGTCCCTTTGATTCCGAAGTTCGCAAACGAGTGTGCCGCGCAATAATGCGAACTTCGGAACGGGGACACTAGGTCAATCGACAGATGACCGACCTTCCCGCGCTCGGGAAAATCGATACGATGGCCTGCGCTATATCGCAGTGTACGAAAGCCAGACACCAATCCTGCGGGACCATTCCTGATTCCCGGGCACGCGCACTATGCGAGGTGCTCCGGCGCCTAGGTGCCGCCGACGGCGTCGCCGACGCATTTCTTCATGTGGCTCGTCTTCGCGGCGCCCGCGAGCTTCTTGTCCTTAGAATCCGTCTCGCAGGTGGTGGTCGCATCCCGCTCGCACTTGGTCATGAAGCTCTTGAGCGCAGCTCCGGCAAGCTTCTTGTCGGCGGCGTCCGATTTGCAGGTGGCGAAGGCAGGCCCGGACATGATGCAGAGGGCGAGCACCAGCGTCAGTTTTTTCATGGACTCCTCCCACGGTGGATTCGCAGTATTGTAGTCTGCAACCCACCGATAAACCAGCCGGCCCATCAACACTGCGAGGCGACGCAGAATTCGGCGGCTCTTCCAACTCGCGCGTGTCAACGACGAGCGCTATCCTCATGGGGGGAGCGGCGCTGGTATGCGATGCCGACGGCGGCGGCGACGGCAAGCGCGGCGGCGCCCAGCAGATAGGTATCTCGATCCTCCTTGTCCGGGAGAGCCTCATAGATTCGGTGAGACGCCTGCTGTCCCAGGACCGCAGCCTTGTCTGCCATGTGGGCGACGGTCTCGCGCACAGTGTCGGACGCGTCCTGTACGGTCTGCGACGCCTGTCCCGCCACCGCCGCCGCCTTGTCGCCTACACCGGCGGCGGTGATGCGGGCCGCACTCTTCGCATCATCCAAGCCATCGGACGCGCGTTCAGCCATGGCCGTAGCTCGGTCTCCGACATTCGCGGCAGTATCGCGCGCGACATCGCGTACATCGCGCAAAGCCCGCGAAGCTCGCTCCACCACGGCCGTCGTCGTTTCGGCAACTTGCGTTGCCGTCGCGCGTGCGGCATCCCCTGCTTCGGCGCTCCAATCCTGAACCTTGTCCTTGACGACATCGGCCAATTCGCCGGCACGCGCCGCCAGCCCCGGCTCGCTCGCGCCGTATCGGTGGAGCAAACGGGGGTCCTCGTCGTGCAAACCCATATATGTTTCCGAGTTGCGGGCGGGCGACGTCCGCAACAGGCCGACGACGCCCATGCCCACCAGCAGCGTCGCAATCGGAGGCCGATGCACGAGCCGCCACGCCAAGCCGGCACCGATCGCCAAAGCGGCCACCGGATTGGCGGCGGCGCGCTCCTTCAATTCGGTAAAAAGACGCTGAGCACCGTCTTTGGCGGCCTCCTTGGTCTTGCCAACCAATTCGTCCTTGGTGTCGCGCGCCTCGGCCCACGCATCATCCTTGAAACGCGCCAGGGTGCTAGGCGAACGCAGGCGCGCCAGGTCATCAGCAAATCGCGCGCGCGCCTGCTCGACGTCGCGTTCGAGCGCGTTCAATTCAGCATCACTCATCGGTTGCCCCGTCCCGGCTCGTTGTTCGCCCGTGAAATGTCAGGGCCACGGGTCGTGTCGCGTTTCGCGCCGACTCCCGAGAGGCTCTGGCTGGCAACGTAACCACCTTGGGCGGAGGTGGAAGCGGATGCCGAACTCTTCGGAACGGTGGGAGGGCTGTCGGACTTGCCGGCCACCGCACCGGTGAAGGTTTGGGCAACCTCGCTCGCCAGCCCTTGAAGGCCGGCCGAGCTGAAACCGCGTTCCTCGGCTGCGCTCTGCAGACGCTCTTTGGCTTTTTCCGCCGCGTCCATGACCATTTCGCCGGCCTTGCCGGCGGCGCCCGTCAGGGCCTCGCGAGCGCCGCCCAACGTGCGGCCCTCCACCTCGGTCGACGGGAAGAGGGCAGCGACCGCCGCACCGGCAGCGAGCCCGGCAACCGCCACCGCCAGCGGCTGGTCGCGCAGCACGCGCTCCACGCCGTCCTGCAGCGTGGACTGCGCCTGACGGCCCAATCGGCTCGAGCGCTCGGACACAGCGCGAGTAGTGTCCTGGGCGAACTCCGATATGGAGTCGGCATAGGCGCTCGCGGTGTCGGACACCCGCTCCTTGATGTCGGATGCGTAGTCGGCCGCGCTGTCAGCGGCACGGGAAATGCCCTCGCGCAAATTGGATGCCGTCCGGCCCGCACTCGAGGATGTGCGGCCCGAACCTGCTTGCTGGCCGTAATCGATGTCACGGTATTGGCTGCGCGCGGGCGACCGCGACGACGAGCTTCCGCGGCTGCGCATCAGGAGGCAGGCTCCCGCCGCCAGCAGCAGCAGCGCTTCGGGATTGCGGCGAGCCGCGCCCGCAAGCCAATCACCGGCTTGGAACGAGGTATCGGTGTTGGGATAGCGGCTCATGTCAGTTGCTCCTTGGCTGTCTTGATATCTTGTGTGATTTGTCTGACCGATCGGGTGGGGAGCAACTCGGTCTCCGCCACGGAACGGCCGTGATAAAACGCGGCGGCACCAGCGGCGGCAAGGACCGCGGCCACCAGCAAGCACGCCCAATGCAACTCAAGGCCCAGGCTCGCGAGGGCAAAGACGGCCGCTTCCACCACCAGCAGCGCCGCGATCAATCCGAGAAACCCGGCGGAGACCATCCAGACGCTGGCGCGCAAGCGTGAGGTGATCTTGTCCGTGATCTCCGCCTTGGCGAGCTGGATCTCCTTCTGCACTAGATCGCCAAGATCGCCGAAAAGGTCGCTCAGTGCCTGGGTCAGGCCGGAGTTCCGCAACCGTTCATACGCCATGGAATTGTCCCGAACCTTCGAACCGCTCACTGCCGCGACGGCTGTTGCGGGAACTGCCGGCATCAGGATTGCTCTTGAGCACGCGCAGAAGAACGAAGCCCGCAAGCGAGGCCAGGCCAAAAACAAGGGCGGGTTGTCGGCGGGTGAAGTCGGATGCGGTCCGCATCAGCTCCTCGGCGGACTTGCCGCGCATGTCTTCAGAGAACTCCTCCACCCGCTCGGCCGCGCTGCGTACAAAATTGGCGAGTTGCGGTGCGCTGCGGTCGAGGCTGTCGGCGGCCGAACGCACAGAGTCGGCAACGTGACCCGCCAGGTCGGCGCCGGACGCCACCTGCTGCGTCAAGAAGCCCTTTGCCCTGTCATTGGCGTCAGATGCGAGCGACGAGGCGGCCTCCTTCGCCTGGGTGCCGGCCTGCTGCGCGACATCGGCGAGCTTCGACACAGCTTCGCCTGCTTTTGCTCGGACGCCCTGCTCCGATCCCGACTGGCTGGATCGCGCTGACTGGGATGAGGAGATGTTGGTGCCGGAAGGTTGTTGACTATTCATTGGTTGCCTCCATTCGGGGGACCAACCTCCCTCGCAACCAAATGTTCCGAAGCAGTCGTCCGTATGTGTCGACCGCCGCCGCGGCCCGTGTGCGGACGCATGCCAACGCCAAGCTTTGCCAACGCCAAGCTTTGCCAACGCCAAGCTTTGCCGGCGCCAAGCTTTGCCGGCGCCAAGCTTCAGTGGACCACTTCGGCTTTCGCACCCATATTGAGGTCATGCGCCCTTGCACCGCCGGTTAGCGCCATGGCCCCTCCCGTTGCTCGCCTCGCCACCCGTATCGCCTATGGCGCAACACAGTTGCCGCGCGTTGCCTGGTACATGGGCCATGGCGTGGTGATGCGCCGGCTGTCCGCGGCCGTGCGGGAGCGCAGCGGGCAGAGCCCGCGCCGGCCGGCTCGCACCGATGCCCCTGTGCCCGGGCGCAATCGTCTCTATGCAGATATGGCCGCCCTATTCCGGCAGGATCTCGCCAATGTGGAAGCCGGCATCTATCCCCTGCCCGCGGACCACGACGGTTCGTGGCCGGCGCTGCTCTACCGCTCGCGCCTGTTCTTCGAGGACCTGCCGGACGTCCATCGCCGGCGCGAAAACCGCGAGCATCGGCAGGTGCTGACCGAGGAGACGCGGGGCAAGCGGCCCGGCTATTACCTGCAGAATTTCCACTTCCAGTCAGGCGGCTGGCTGACCGACGACTCGGCGCAGCGCTACGACACCCAGGTGGAGGTGCTGTTCAACGGCACGGCCAATGCGACCCGCAGGCAGGCACTGCCGCCGCTGCACGAGGTGTTCGCCGGGCGCGACCAGCGCCGCCTCCGGCTGCTCGACGTCGGGTGCGGCACCGGGCGTTTTCTCGACTTCTGCAAGCAGGCATGGTCGCGCTTGCCGGCGCTGGGGATCGATCTGTCGGAAGCCTACGCCGCGGAGGCGAAGCGGCATTTGAAGCGCCGGTGCTGGATCGAGCTCATGGTCGCGAACGGCGAAGCCATTCCGCTGCAGTATGAAAGCCAGGACGCGGTGACGAGCATTTTCATGTTTCATGAGCTGCCGCCCAAGGTCCGTCGCACCGTGTTTCGCGAGTTCGCGCGCGTGCTCAAGCCGGGCGGCCGCCTCGTGGTCGTCGATTCGCTGCAGATCGGTGACGAGCCGGACTATGACGGGATGCTGGAGCTGTTCCCGCAGAACTACCATGAGCCGTATTACACCGGCTATCTGCGGGAGGACTTTCGCGCCATCGCCGCGGGTTGCGGCCTCAAGCATGTGCGCGACGTCAATGCCTTCGTTTCCAAAGTCATGGTCTTCGACAAGCCATCGCGCCAGGGAGCGCCACGACGGAGAGCGACAGCATGAGCCGCCTTGTGATTTTGATCTCGATTGTGTCCGCCCTCGCGGCCGGTCTGCCGGCACACGCGCAGCAGCCTTACACGGGCCTCGAGGCGCGGCCCATCAAGGCGCTGTCCGAGCAGCAGATGGCCGACCTGCGAGCGGGCCGCGGCATGGGTCTGGCGCTGGCCGCCGAGCTCAACGGATATCCCGGCCCCATGCACGTGCTGGAGCTGGCCGAGCCCTTGGCGCTGTCCGATCAACAGCGCGCGAAGGTTCAGGATCTATTCGCGGCCATGAAGGCGGAGGCCGTTCCACTCGGGGAGACGCTGATCGCGCAAGAAGCCGATCTGGACAAGCAGTTCGCCGGCAAGACCATTACGCCGACGGGCCTGGCAGCGTCCATGAATGCGATCGGCGCCACGCAGGCAGCACTCCGTGGCGCGCATCTCAAGTACCACCTGCTCACGCTCGACGTGCTCACGCCGGCGCAAGGGGCGCGCTATGGCGAGCTGCGTGGCTACCACGCGGGGACGCAGCACGGGCACGGTCGGCATTGACGGAATGATCACGCGTGCCAGCCGGCAGGACCGCCGGAGATCACCTTCAACATCCACTCGACAAAGATATCGAGCATCTCGCTTCTGATATCGGCATCCTTTCGCCCGCTGCGGGCCGGCACGTGGAAGGAATGATCGGCCTCCTGGAACAGATGCAACGATGCGCCCTCCCCCAGGCGCTGCGTGACCGGAACAAGCAGCTCCATCTCAGCCAGCTGGTCGCGCGTACCTTGAAGAAACAGCATCGGGACGTGCACGTCGAACAGATGCATCGCGCGTTCATCCGACGGACGCTTGGCCGGATGCAGGGGAAAGCCGAAGAAGGCCAGACCTCGGACGCCGGGCAGCGGCGATCCCGCCTGCGCCTGTGACGTCATGCGGCCGCCGAAGGACTTGCCGCCTGCAATCAGTGGAAGTCCGGGCATGAGCCGCACCGCTTCGGCCGCAGCAGCGCGGACGGTCGCGTGCGCCAGCTTGGGAGGGTCGGGCCGCCTGGCGCGTTGCTCCATGTAGGGGAACTGGTAGCGCAAGGTGGCGATCTCACGATCCTCGAGTCCCGCCGCCACGGCAGCCATGAATGGATGCGTCATGCCGGCCCCGGCCCCATGCGCGAACAGGTAGCAGGCGCGCGCCCGGGGTGGCGCCAACAGCAAGCCTGAGACCTTGCGCGCATCGTCTACGACGATGGTCACCGGCGTTGCATCTGAAGAGGTCACCGGCTGTCCATGCTTTTGGCTGGGGACGGCGCGCTGCGTGCGGGGCGATCGCAACCGTTCCTCCCCGGACGAGCAAACTCGAACATGACGCGGCGAAACCCGAGCATCACTCTGCTTTCGCACCCGAGAACTTGATCACCTTGGCCCACTTCTCCGTTTCGGCGACGATGAGCGTTGACAGCTCGCGCGGAGACATCGGAAGCGGCACGCTGCTCAGATCCGCGATCCGCGTCCGCAGCCGGGGATCGGCGAGCGCGGTGCTGATGTCGCCGGAGAGCTTGTCAACGATATCGGCGGGCGTGCTCGCGGGCGCGCCAAGGCCGAACCAGGAACTGACCTCGTAGCCGGGCACGAACTCGCTCACCGTCGGCAGATCCGGAAGCATGTCCGAGCGCGCCGCCGTCGTCACCGCCAAGGCCTGCAGCTTTCCAGCCCTGATGTACTCGATCGAGGTCGGAAGATTGTCGAACATGACCTGTACTTGTCCGGCCAAGAGATCGGTGAGCGCCGGCGCACCGCCGCGGTAGGGTACGTGCACCAGGTCCAATCCCGTCATCATCCGGAACAGCTCGCCCGACATGTGGCCGGGCGTGCCATTGCCCGCCGACCCCATATTGATCATTCCCGGACGAGCTTTGGCATAGGCGATGAACTCCGGCACCGTTCTGGCCGGAACCGATGGATGCACCTCCATCACCAGGGGACCTCGAATCAGTCCGGCGACGGGGGCGATGTCGCGAATGAAATTGAAGTTGAGCCGCTCATACAGCGTCGCGTTGATGGTGTTCGCCGCGCTGATCAGCAGCAGCGTGTAGCCGTCCGGAGCCGCTTTCACCACCGCTTCGGTGCCGATGTTGGTCCCCGCGCCCGGCCGGTTCTCGACGACGACGGGCTGGCCGAGCCGCTCCGACAGCCACTGGCCGATCAGGCGCGCGGTGATGTCGGCCGCACCGCCGGCCGGGAATCCGACGATCAATCGCACCGGCCGCGCCGGATACCCCTGCGATCGCGCAATCCGCACTGCCGCAAGAGGGGCGGCAGCGGCGCCGGCGAGAATTGCAAATCGACGTCGTGTGATCGTCATGTGGTTGCAAACTCCTCGCGGTAGCGGGCCGCGTCATGACCAAGCTGCACAAGCCCCCGCTCGCGGCTTGCATCGATAACCGTCCCCGGCACCCCGCTGCAAGTCCAGCCGCAGCTGCCGAGTCTCAAACCTTTCGATTGATGACTGGCGCACCGGTGCTCGCCCGTCGCGAGCGCGCTTGACATCCCGCCGGGCCTCCTCTAGTTAACCGCCCGGTTATTTAACCTAGTGGTTTCATGATGCCGACGGACCGCCTCAGCACCACCTTCGCGGCCCTCGCCGATCCGACGCGGCGCGCCATTCTCGCGCGGCTCGCGTTGGGCGAAACGTCGGTGACAGAGCTCGCCGAACCGTTCGCCATGAGCCTTCCCGCCGTCTCCAAGCACCTCAAGGTGCTGGAGCGCGCCGGTCTCATCGCGCGCGGCCGGGAGGCGCAGTGGAGGCCGTGCCGGATCGAGCCCGGCGCCCTCAAGCAGGTGGACGACTGGCTCGAACGCTATCGCCGGTTCTGGGACCAGAGCCTCGATCGCCTCGACCATTACCTCATCGAACTCCAAGCGAAGGAGAAGCAGCGCGGACGGAAGAAATAGAGCCGCGTGGACGGACGCCCCGTCATAGAGCGGACAGATGACCGGACTACGTCTTGTCGGGATGCGCGGTGAGGTGGTCCGCACCGAGCGCCCGCACCTTGCAATCAACAGCAGCATCAGGAGCAGAGCATGCAAATGAACCCCTATCTGACGTTCAAGGGCCAATGCGAGGCGGCGTTCAAATTCTACGAGCAGGTCCTCGGCGGTAAAATCGTGGCGATGATACCGCACGAGGGCACGCCGGCCGCCGATCACGTGCCGGCCGAATGGCGCAGCAAGATCATGCATGCCCGCCTGGTCCTGGACGACAAAGTGTTGATGGGGTCCGACGCTCCTCCCGGCATGTCCGAAGACATGAAAGGCTTCTCGGTGACGCTTGGCATCGACAAGCCGGCCGAAGCCGAACGGATATTTCACGCCTTGGCGGAAGACGGCACGGTGCGGATGCCGATCCAGGAGACCTTCTGGGCCACCCGCTTCGGCATGCTGACGGATCGCTTCGGTACGCCGTGGATGATCAATTGCGAGAAGGCGGTGGCCTGACGCTTTGCTTGATCTGAAGAGGCCGGCCGGGCGTGTCGTGCTCGGCCGGCGCTCATCCCGCGACTTTCGACACGCACGGAGAGATCAATGATCAAGACCATCGCCATCGTCGTCGTGGCTCTGCTGGTCGTTTCGGTGGCCGGGGTGCTGCTGCTCGCCGTTTCCAAACCCGACACGTTCCGGGTCCAGCGCACGACCAGCGTCAAGGCATCGCCGGACAGGATCTTTCCGCTCATCGCCGATTTCCACGGCTGGGGCGCCTGGTCGCCCTACGAGAAACTGGATCCCGCGATGAAGCGAACGTTCGGCGGCGCCGACAAGGGCAAGGGCGCCGTGTACGAATGGGACAGCGACGGCAAGGCGGGCAAGGGCCGCATGGAGATCACCGACGCCCCCGCGCCGTCCAAGGTCACGATCAAGCTCGATTTTTTCAAGCCGTTCGAGAGCCACAACACCGCGGAGTTCAAGCTCGAGCCGAGAGGCGACACCACCGAGCTGACCTGGGCCATGTACGGTCCCAACCTGTTCATCGGCAGGGTCATGAGCATCTTCTTCGACATGGACAAGATGATCGGCAAGGACTTCGAGACCGGGCTCGCCAACCTCAAGACACTCGCCGAGCAGAAGCCGGCGGACGCGACGACATCACGGCGCTGAGCCTCCTCCCGTCAGACCAACCATGGCCCAGCGATGACCGACGGGACTCACGGGAATCAAGCGGCTCACCGGCCGCGAGCGCGGCGGCGCTCACAGCTTGAACAGATACAGCACGAAGGGCTCGGCAGCGGCGCCGCGGGATTCATACAGGCCTCGCGCCGGTCCGTTATCGGTCTCGGTGCCGACCCAGGCCTCCGCGCATCCCAGCGCTTTGCCGAGCGCGAGCATCCGCTCGAGCATCGCCCGGGCGATCCCCTGCCGTTGCAGCGCGGGCGTCACGCCGACCTCGTCGATGTAGAGCTCGGTCGGCTTGTCCGGATGCCGGTGAATGACCGCCGCGACCTGCGCGACCACCTCGCCGGCACGGAGCGCCACGAGCATATGATGGCCGGGCTCCGCCAGGTAGGCGGCGAGACGGCCCGGATCCACGCGCTCATCAAAAACCGCGTCCGCGACCCGGTCGAACAGCGCGACATCGCCGGGTTTGACTTGCCTGATCTCGAGTTCCATCGGCGGCACCTGCGAGCGCACTCACCCCCGAGCGCGCGAAGGCGACGTCATCATCCGGTCTGCCGTCCACGTCAACCGCGCCGCGCCGGCACCTTGCAACACGATAGCGCGACCAGAGGGGACCAAGATGCGCAGACATAACGCCCACCACGCCTGACGCGCTTCCGACCGCCATCGAAGTCCCCGAGCAACGCGCGATATCCGCGACACCCGACAGCGAGCGTCTTCCCATGTCTCTCAAGCTCTATTTCCACCCCCTGTCATCGTTCTGCCAGAAGGCCCTGGTGGCCCTCTACGAGAACGACACGCCGTTCGAACCCGTGATCGTGGACCTGTTCGACGCGAAATCCAGCGCCGCGCTCAAGGCGATCTGGCCGATCGGCCGGTTCCCGGTGCTGCGCGACGAGGCGAACGACCGCACCGTGCCGGAGTCGAGCATCATCATCGAGTATCTGGACCAGCACTATCCCGGCAGGACGCAGCTTGTGCCCGCGGACGCCGAGCTCGCGCGCCAGATGCGGCTGCAGGATCGCTTCTACGATCTCTATGTGAACGTGCCGATGCAGAAGGTGGTGACCGACAAGCTGCGCCCGCCGGGGAAAAACGATCCGCATGGAGTGGAGGCGGCAAAAGCGCTGCTGCACACCGCCTGCGACATGATCGAACGGGAGATGGCGGCGAAGACGTGGGCCATGGGGGACGCCTTCAGCATGGCCGACTGCGCAGCGGCGCCGGCGCTGTTCTACGCCAACATGGTGACGCCACTCGGCGACACCTACCCAAACGCCTCGGCGTATCTCGGCCGCTTGATGGCTCGTCCGTCCTTCGCCCGCGCCATCAAGGAAGCGCAGCCCTACTTCGCAATGGTCCCGAAATAGCCGCCCGCATCGCCTCGATGACCAAGCCGGTCACGGCGGCAACCCACCGCATTTGGGCAGCCCATCCGGATCCGACCTAACCTGTTGTTCTCCAAGACGTTGCGGCTTCGGTGGCGGCCTGCTATCGGTTTTGCGATATTCGCACATCTCCTCCCGGACGGCGGGGCGCAGTTGGTCTGGATACAGGGTGGAAGGGCTGCAGCATGCCGCGCTATTATTTCGATCTCGTGGACGACGAGACCGTCTACGACAAGAAGGGCGTTTCGCTGCCGAACATCAAGGCAGCCGAACAATACGCCGCAACATTTGCGCGCGAGCTCATGGAGACCAAGCCGACCCTGATGGGTGAGGCGTGGAAAGCGTGGTCGGTCCAGATCTGCAACGGGAAGTTCGAACGGATACTCAAGATCCCGTTCGCGCAGATCAAGGACCTGGACCGAAGCGCCAGCGATGACGCGCCACAACCGGCCTAGAATATGCCGCCGAATATGCCGCCGCGGAGCGCGATGCGCGTTGCGAGCGGCAGGAGATCGGCAACCGCAGCCTGCGGTCGCCTGCGTTTCGCCCCCTCCCCGTTCAGGACTATAAAGCGCCGCGCCGGTCGCGGCATGCGGACCGCTGCTCGCCCGGATTCGGTGCCGACCGATGAGAAGCCATCACGCGCGCAGGCCCGCAGATATCAACCGTTCGGGGAACGCAAGCCATGGATAGGCGCAAAATGTTCGGGCGCAGAGTGTTTGGTGCGGGCGCAGCCACCGCCGCCATGCTCGCTCTGCTGCTGGCACTATCGGGCCAGACGAGCCAGGCGCGCGACCTGCCCGGCGATGTGCCGCGCGTAAAAATGATCGGCTTCACGGTCGCCGATGTCGAGCGCCAGACAGACTTCTTCACGAAGGTCCTGCAGTTCGAGAAAATCTCGGACTTTCGCGTCGTCGGCGGCGAGTACGACCAGATGCAAGGCGTGTTCAACACCAACATGCGAATCGTCCATTTGAAACTGGGCGAGCAGACCGTCGAGCTGACCCAATACGTCTCACCTCCCACCGGACGGCCGATCCCGGTGCCATCCTACAGCAACGACGAGTGGTTTCAGCATCTGGCCATCGTCGTCAGCGATATGGATGCCGCGTACAAGGTGCTGCAGGACAACAATGTGCGGCAGGTTTCGGCCCAGCCGATCACCATTCCGCAATCGAACCCCGGGGCTGCCGGCATCAAGGCGATCAAGTTTCGCGATCCCGAGGGTCATGACCTCGAGCTGATCTATTTTCCGCGCGGCAAGGGCAACGCCTCATGGCAGAGGCCGACCAACAGGCTGTTTGTCGGCATTGACCACACCGCGATGACCGTGGACAGTACCGAACGGGGCGTGACGTTCTACCGCGATGGGCTCGGGTTCGAGGTCGGCGGAGTCACCTTCAACACCGGACCGACGCAGGAAGTGCTGGACGGCTTGTTCAACGACACCTGCCTGGTCACGGCGATGATGCCGGCGTCGGCGCCGCCCCACGTCGAATTTCTGGAATACAAGACGCCGCCCGGCGGCCGGCCGATGCCGCGCGACACCAGGGCCAGCGATCTCTGGCATTGGCAGACGACACTGGTCACCAAGGACATCGGGGCCGCTACCGAGCGCTTGCGCAGAACCGGCGCGCAGTTCATCAGCCCCGACGTGGTGCTCATTCCACAAGACGCGCAGGCCAAACTGGGCTTCAAGAAGGCGGTGATGATCCGCGATCCCAATGGCCATGCCATCCGGCTGATCGAAGAATAGCTAGTGGAGTGGATTTGACATTCGCTACCCACCTCGCCGCAAGT
>Ga0068858_100003201_pt1 | contig 16358 bp, 12 predicted proteins | sample KBSSwiS12_FD_66589 | JGI IMG/M metagenome (GOLD analysis project Ga0068858, IMG submission 66589) | Switchgrass rhizosphere microbial communities from Kellogg Biological Station, Michigan, USA - KBS Switchgrass S1-2 | ecosystem: Host-associated > Plants > Roots > Rhizosphere > Soil ...
CGTCGGCGTATGCAGCACTGCTGACCATCACTGCGGCGCACGCGCTCATCGCCACCTTGCCGATTCTGTTCATCGCTCTCCTCCGTTATTTCTTCCGCGGCTTCTTCGGCACGAAGGCGAGAAACCTGCGCGGATTGTCCACCATGATACGGTGCAGGACCTCGTCGCTCGCGCCCGCGGCCTTCAGCTTCGGCAGGAACACCGTCAGCGTCTTTGCGTAACCTCTCGAGGCGTCGGCCGAAAACATCAGGTGGTCGGCAAAGCCGGCTTCGATGAGGGCCATGACCATCGGCACCTGTTGCGCATCGCCGTTGCCGCCCTGGCGATCGAACCCGACGAACGCGCCGCGGCGGCAGATGGTTTTGTGCACGTACACATTCGCGTCGACCAGATTCCCCAGGTGTCCGATGACCACGCGATCCGGCTTCACGCCTGCGTCCTCGAGAATGTCGAGCTGTTCGAGCGCCGACTTGCCGGGAATCCCGGTGTGCGTGAAGATCGGAATGTTCGTCGCGACATGCGCCTTGCCGATCGCACGGAACACCTTGCGCTCGTCCGCCGTGATCTCGTCCCACGAGCCAATCTCGCCGAACGCGCCGATCGGGTCGTCATCGACCTGCTTGATGAGCGCCTGAACGATTTGCTGTTCGCTCATCGTGGCGATCTCTTTCGGGTAGAAGGGCTGCGAGTAGAAGCCGGCACTCGCGACGATCGGCACGCCGGATTTCATCGAGGCCTGGCGCACGAAATCGAGGTCGCGCCCCATGTCCGGATGCCCGGCGTCGACGATGCACGCGACGCCTTCGCGTTTGACGACGCGGAGTTCCTCGGCCATCAGGTCGACGTCCAGCATCGGATTCGGCCCTGGCGGCGCGGGCGGCGGTCCACCCGCACGTCCTGCGCCTCCCGGGGGCGCCGCTCCGGCCGCGCGTCCCACCCCTGCGACGGGAGGAAGACCATTCGCCGCCCTTGCGGCCGCCGTCGCCGCGCCGAATCGCGCATTGAAATCGGGAGCCAGCGACATGTGCTCGTGGAACAGCGTGGCGCCGCCTGCCAACTCCTCAGGCGCGTAGTCCTTGAGAAGCGTTCTGATGATCGCGCCTTTCGGAAACGCCGGAGCTTGAGCGAACGCCGACGTTGGGAGCGCAGCCGCTGCGGCCGTCATTCCCAATAGTTCCAGCGCCTCGCGGCGGGTCATACGGGTCGAACGAAACCCTGACGTCGATGGATCCATGTTCGTGTTTCCTCGCACCTTGTCGCGCTGCCCGCTCAGGGGAGTTCTTTGAACGGATTGAACACCTTCAGCCCGGGACATCTGAAGTCTCGGTCGTTCCCGGTCGCGATCGTTGTGCCGTCAACGGAAGCGTCAATGCGGACGCCGAGGCGCGTGCCGGGAGGAAGGGCCAACCTTAACGTGAGTATACGGGCAGAACTCTCACAGACCGCCGCCTGGGGCGGCGGCGCCTTGCCCTCCGCCTGGCGCCGGCGTCGGCGCTCCGCCACGACGCCCGCGACCGCCGACGGGGGCGCCTGCAACGGGCAACGCGAAGGCGACCAGCTGCCCGGCAGGCTGACCCGCGACGGCCATCAGGATGAATTGCCGGTTCTGGTACATGTAAGTCATCGGCACACCCGTCTGCGTACCCGGCATTGGCAGTTCAGCGATGTTTTCGCCGGTCCTCTTGTCGTACGCATGGAGCAGCGGCCGACCGCCTGAGCCTTCGCCACCAAAGAGCAGTGTCTTGGTGACCAGGAGTCCAGCCTGCGAAGGAGCGCCGGTGGGGGGAACATCAGTCAGACCAAGCTTGGCGAGCGCATCCTTGATCGTCGCCGGCGTATCACCGTTGGGTACCTGCCAGGCGATTTCCCCTTTGTTCATGTCGTACGCAGTGATTCGGCCGTACGGAGGCTTCAACAACGGCAGACCTTGAACGCTCGGAACAGGACCGCCTCTGCCAGCGGTGTAATCCGCCCGGTTGGGGTCGGGCGGGTCGGTTTTCACGACGCCGGCCACGAAGGGCCTGGTGACCGATCCGACGTAGACGAAACCTGTTTCCGGATCCGACGCGCCCGATTGCCAGTTGGCGCCGCCACCGAAACCCGGCGCGACGATCGTGCCCTTGTTTCCATTCGGCATCACCTGAGAAGGCGGTGCGAAGGCGGCCCCCATCCGGTATCCCTCGGTGGCCCGAAGCGCTTCCTCACGGAGAGCGGCGCTGAAATTGATCAGGTCGTCTTCCCTGACTCCCACAACGTCGAAGGCCGGCGGCTTGGTCGGGATCGGCTGAGTGGGCGATGTCCACTCGGTCGGAACATCGGTTTGAGGAACCGGAACATCGGGAATAGGCCATACGGGTTGGCCGTTCGTGCGGTCGAACACGTAGGCAAGCGCCATCTTGCCCATCTGGACGACGGCTTTGATCGGCCGTCCGTTGACGTTGATGTCGAGCAGTATCGGATGAACCGGCATGTCGTAGTCCCAGATATCGTGGTGGATGAGCTGCTTGTACCAGATCATCCTTCCGGTCTTGATATCCAGACAGATCAGCGAGTCGGAATAAAGGTTGGCGCCAGGACGATGTCCGCCGTATCCGTCATTAGTCGGGGATTCGGTGGCGAGGTAGACGTATCCCAGCTCTTCGTCGGCGGAGAAGGGTCCCCACAGACCAACGTTGCCCGTATACTCCGCCGACCCGTTCAGCCAGGTGTCGTAGCCGGGCTCGCCTTTCCGCGGGATTGTGTGGAAGACCCAGAGCTTCTTCCCGGTACGAACGTCAAAGGCCATGACGTCGCCCTTGACGTTTTCTTTGTTCGGGCTGGTCCCCCCTTGCGTCAGCGCTGGACCGATGACGATCACGTCGTTGGAGACGACTGGCGCCGAGCTGTTGCCGATCTTGCCGATCGGATCGATCCCACCCGTCAAATCCAGCTGCGTAAACAGATCGACCGAGCCATCCTTGCCGAACTCACGAATCGGCACGCCTGTCCGTGCATTGAGAGCGACCAGTTGAAACCCCGGAGTCACGGTGATGATCCTGGCATCCGTTCCATCCGTCCAGTAGGCGACGCCACGGCCGACCTTTCGAGGCGCCTGATCGAATCGCGCGCCTTCATCGAGCCTCCAGGTCCACAACGTTTCACCGGTCCCTGGATTGACGGCAATCACGTTCCGGCGCGGGCCAACAGTGAAATAGAGAACGCCGTTCGCCATGATCGGCGTCGTCTCGCTGGTGCCGCCCCCGAAATTGTCGAACCTCCAGCTCCACGCCACCTGAAGGTTCTTCACATTGTCGCGATTGATCTGGTCGTGAGGCGCATAGCGGGTGCTTCCGGGTTCACCCGCGTACGACCGCCACTCGCCGCCCTTGGCTCCCTGCTGAGCCATTCCTGGGGACGCCGAGACGGCCAGTGCTGTCAACAATGCGTAAACCAGACACCGAAGCAAACGCGGCATTGCCTGCCCTCCAGGGCCGAACTTATATCACGTCCTAAAACCACCTCATCGCTGAGCCCGCGCTACTATCTTCACGATTTTCATCAGCCGGAAGGCGCCGAACCGGCTATAATTTCTCAATCGCTCGGCCCTGCCCGAGCCCCCCCAACAAGCGATCTTCAAGGAATTCGGCGATGAAACTGCGCACTATCCTCGCGCGGTGGCGCAGAGGATTGACGCTGGCAACGGCGCCGGCGATCTCTTTCGCACTTCTCACAGGGCCTGTTCCTGCCGCCGCTGCCGGATCATGCGAGACTCTCGCCGGAGTCGCGATGCCCGCCGCGAGGATCACACGAACGGATATCGTGCCGGCCGGTGCGAAACCGTTCAACGCCCCGCGTGCCTTCTGCCGCGTCCTGGTGACGATGACACCGACGAGCGATTCGGACATCAAAGCAGAAGTGTGGTTGCCCGTTGACGGATGGAATGGAAAGTTCCAGGCGGTTGGTAATGGTGACGCCGCCGGCGTCATCAGCTACGCGGCGATGACCCAGGCCGTCAGCGGCGGCTATGCTGCAAGCTCTACGGACACCGGTCACGTCGGCAACACCATGGAATTCGCGCTGGGGCATCGCGAAAAATACGTCGACTTCGGCTATCGCTCTCTGCACGAGATGACGCTGAAGGCGAAAGCGATCATCGCGGCGTTTTACGGCACGCCGCCGCGATTGTCCTACTGGAATGGGTGCTCGCAGGGCGGACGGCAGGGCATCACCGAGGCGGCGCGTTATCCATCGGATTACGACGCGGTCATCGCGGGCGCCCCGGCGATCGCGCACATGCGGCTTCATGCCGCACGAATGGCGCTGAACGCCTTCGTCCATCGGAGCGCCGACAGCTATATTCCGCCCGAGAAGTATCCGGCGATTCACCGGGCGGCGCTGAACGCCTGTGATGCGGTCGACGGCGTGAAGGATGGGTTAATCGGAGATCCGGCGCGGTGCCGCTTCGATCCACAAGTGCTGGCATGCAAGAACGGCGATGGTCCTTCGTGCCTCACGGCGGCGCAGGTCGAAACGGCGCGCGGCATGTACGCGCCAATCAGGAATCCGTCAACCGGCACCGTCGTGTCGCCGGCACTGCTGCAGCCTGGCTCAGAGTTGGAGTGGGACAGGCTCGCGGGCCCCGAACCATTGCGAAACGCGGTGGAACCATTCAAATACGTGGTCTTCAACGATCCGAAATGGGACTGGCGCGCGTTCAGTCTCGCGACGGACCTGCCGCGCGCCCTCCAGGCGGACGACGGCATCATCAACTTTACCGATCCGAACCTGGAACTGTTCTTCGATCGCGGCGGCAAGCTGCTGATGTACCACGGATGGGCGGATCCTCAGGTGACGCCGCTCAACACCATCAGCTACTTCAACGACGTCCTCAAAACGGCAGGCGACTCGACCAGAGGCAGGTCCATTGAGCTCTACATGGAGCCGGGAATGAACCACTGCTGGGGCGGCGAGGGACCAGATACCTTCGACGTCGTCGGGGCACTCGAACGGTGGGTGCAGACCGGCAACGCGCCCCGGCGGATCATCGCGTCCCATTGGACCGAGTCGGTGGTCGATCGCACACGGCCCCTCTGTGCCTATCCGCAGGTTGCGACGTACAAGGGCACCGGCAGTATCGACTCAGCGGACAATTTCCGCTGCGAGGCGGAGGCGCCGCAAACAGCGAGACGCTGACGCTAGCCTCCTCCGCCTCTGCCGCGCCGCCATGAGCTGGACCGGCGACGGTTGCGCAGGCAACAACGGCACCCCCGATCTCTTCGGCAGACCCGTCTGGCGGGCCCGGGCCTTGCTAGGTGGACGTGCGACGAACATTTTCGGCACGAGGGCCCTTCGGCCCTTCTCCGACATCGAATTCGACACTGTCGCCCTCGCGCAGGTCCTCGAGCCCTTCACCATACACCGCGCTTCGGTGAAAGAAGTATTCACTCCCCTTCTCGTCCTTGATGAACCCGAAGCCCTTGTCAGTTCGCAGCGTCCGAATCGTTCCTGTCATTCATCGCCTCCCGTCAGACTTCTAATCCTACAGCCATAGGGCCGCCGCCATTCTACGCCGCCCGCCCGGAAGCAAACCAGAATCTGTCCCGCCTCATGCGATAGACTGCGTGGAACGCGAGGCAAAGAGGAAGGCATGGGCGACGGAGGCAAACAGCGCGGCTTAGCGGGAGCGTTTCTCGTCACGTTGCTGATGGTCTCGGAGGCCATGGCTGCCGGCGGCGACGTCCGGCTTGTCGAGGCGGCCAGAAACCAGGACCAGGCGAAGGTTCGTGCCCTCCTCGGTCAGCACGCCGATGTGAACGCTCGGGCGGATGACGGCTCGACGGCGCTCTTGTGGGCGGCGCATTGGAACGATCTCGCGACCGCCGATCTCCTGATCCGTGCTCGTGCCGACGCGAACGCGGCGAACGACTTCCGGATGACGCCGCTCTCGCTGGCATGCACGAACGGAAGCGCGACGCTCGTGGCGGCGCTGCTGAAAGCCGGCGCCAAACCCAATACTCCCATTGCGACCGGCGAGACACCGATCATGACGTGCGCGGGCAGCGGCAGCTCCGACGCCGTCCGCCTGCTGATCGATCGCGGCGCCGACGTGAACGCGAAAGAGCCAGCCGAGAACCAGACGGCGTTGATGTGGGCCGCGGCGGAACGTCATCCAGATGTGGTCCGCACGCTCATCGAGGCCAAGGCCGACATCCAGGCTCGGACGAGAAAGGGATTCAGTGCGCTGCACTTCGCCGCCCGCGAGGGCGATCCGGAAAGCGTCCGCCTCCTGCTGGCGGCGGGCGTGAACGTGGATATCCGATCGCAGCCGGATCCTGCAGAGACGACTGCGGCCAAGAGAGAAGCGCCCAATGGACCAACCCCATCGGGCCGTTCCGCTATTGGAGGGGGCGCGAGAGGTCCGGCCTATCAGGCGACGCTGTCCGCAGGCAGCACGCCGTTGCTGGTCGCGACGGTGCGAGGGCAGGTACCGATCGCCCTCTTCCTGCTGGAGCGCGGGGCGGATCCGAATCTTGGCGACGCTGGTTTTACGCCGCTTCATTGGGCCGCGGGCACCTGGGAGGGCGGGGTGTCGAACGCCGTCTACGGGTTCAGCGATCCGATGAGCGGGATTCCAAATCGACAGGCCAAACTCCAGCTCGTGAAGGCCCTGCTGGCGCACGGCGCGAATCCGAACGTGCACATGACGAAACGGCCGCCGGGATTCGCCGGGCTGGGCGGCGGCTACGAGGACGCGCCCGGCGCGACACCATTCCTGCTCGCCAGCGCCGCCGCTGACGTCGAGATGATGCGCCTGCTGCTGGCCGCGGGGGCCGATCCTGCCCAGGTGACCGACACCAGAACGACGGCGGTGATGGCCGCGTCAGGCCTCAATCGAGGAATTGGCGAGAATCCGATCACCGAAGAGCAGGCGCTCGCGGCTGTCAGATTCCTGATCGAATTGGGCGCCGACGCCAGGGGAGCGACCACCAACGGTGAAAACGCGCTGTTCGGAGCCGCGTACCGCGGCTGGAACACGCTCCTCGAACTGCTGATCAACAAGGGGGCAGACGTGAACGCGGTGAGTAAGGCGGGTGTCACGCCGTGGCTCGCCGCATCCGGGTTCGGCGATCGCCTCGGTGGTGTCCTCTACAACAAGGAGGGTGCGGACCTCCTGCTCAAACATGGCGCGGACCCATCGCTCGGAAAGCGATGTGAAGCCCAGAACAAGTGTCGCTGACGTGCAGAAGACACTGACGACGTGCGTCTGCGTGGCATGGCTCGGTGCGATTTGCTTCGAGTCGTCGAGATCCGTACATGCGAGCCCACCGCCGCTCGCTCCGCAGCAGACACCAGGCGCGGGCGTGGGGGCGTCCGCCACTCCCGTCCGCGATCTTGTCGACAGATACTGCGTCGCGTGTCACAACGAGCGATTGAAGACGGCAAACCTCACGCTCGACAAGGCTGTTGCCGGGCAGCTGTCCGATTCGGCGGAGACGTGGGAAAAAGTCGTCGTGAAGCTCCGAAGCCGCGCGATGCCGCCGTCCGGCAATCGGCGGCCCGACAACGCCACCTACGACGCGGTGGCGTCGTGGCTGGAGGCGGAGTTGGACCGTGCGGCTGTGGCCCATCCAAATCCAGGTCGACCGGCGGATCTCCATCGACTCAACCGCACCGAGTATGCCAATGCGGTTCGCGACCTCCTTGGAGTGGAGATCGACGCCACGTCGATGCTGCCGCCGGACGCGCACGCTTACGGTTTCGATACCAACGCTGACGCTCTCTCGATGGAGCCGGCGTTGCTGGATCGATATCTGACCGCGGCGGCGAAGATCGCTCGCCTTGCCGTCGGCGATCCAACGCTGCGGCCGGCGGTCGCACGCTACACGTCCGTCAAGGGCAACTCGAGTGAACAGACGTGGCTGTGGCAGACGGACCGTCTGGGCGAGGATTTTCCCCTGGGCTCGCAAGGAGGCATCGCCGCGCGCCACTATTTTCCTGTGGATGGCGAGTACGTCCTCAACATTCGACTCGGGCGGACCTACGCCGGGGTGATCCGTGGTTTGAACGTGCCGCACCGGATCGAGATTCGCGTGGACGGCATCCGCGTCGGACAGTTCACGATCGGCGGCGGCCCCGAGGCTGCCGACGCTGACCTCGCGTCTTCAGATCGTCCGGATCCCAGCAATCCTCTTCAAGACGCCGATGACGCGTTGCAGGTACGGGTTCCGCTGAAAGCCGGCCTGCGCCAGGTGGTCGCCACCATCGTCAAGTCCGACAGCGTCAAGGCGGAGGGCCTTGGCCCGGCCCGGATTCCCATCTGGAACCGTGAGTCCGACGTCCCGAGCGCTCCCCTCTCCATCTCGTCGCTGCTGATAGGAGGGCCGTTCAACGGTCGGGTTCCGCAGGATTCGCCCAGCCGCCGCCGCATCTTCGTGTGCCGGCCCGCCGGCAAGTCCGAAGAGACCGCGTGTGCGACGACGATCCTGTCGACGCTGGCCCGGCGAGGCTACCGCCGGCCAACGACCCGCGAGGACGTCCAGACGCTGCTCGCCTTCTACGAGCGCGCGCGCGCCGGCGGAGACTTCGACACCGGTATTCGCGCCGCGCTCGAACGGCTCCTCGTGAGTCCCGATTTTCTGTTTCGAATCGAAGTCGATCCCGACAAGGCCGCTTCGGACGCCAGCTATCGCCTCTCCGACGTCGAACTGGCCTCACGCGTGTCGTTCTTCTTGTGGAGCAGCATCCCGGACGACGAATTGCTCGATCTGGCGATCCGCGGAAAGCTGCAGGATGCCCGGGTCCTCGATCAGCAAGTGCGGCGCCTGCTCGCCGACCCGCGCGCACGCACCGCTCTGGTCGACAACTTTTTCGGTCAATGGTTGCAGACACGCAACGTCTGGTTGTTGACGCCGGACGTGAACCGGAAGTATCCCTGGTTCGACGACAACCTGCGGAGCGCTTTCGTGAAGGAGACCGAGCTGTTCCTGGACGATCAGCTGAAGGCGGACCGCAGCATCGTGGACCTGTTGACGGCCAACGACACGTTCCTGAACGAACAGCTGGCCCGGCACTATGGCGCTCCTGGCGTGTATGGAAGCCATTTCCGTCGAGTGAATCTCGCCGATGAGAACCGCTGGGGCCTGCTGGGGAAGGCAAGCGTGCTGGCCGTCACCTCGTACCCGGATCGCACGTCGCCCACCATCCGCGGCAAGTGGCTGCTTGAAAATATTCTTTCGGCGCCGCCGCCCCCGCCTCCTCCCAACGTGAATACCACTCTCGAGGAGAACAAGACGGGCAAGCCCGCATCCGTACGCGAGATGCTGGAGCAGCATCGCGCCAATCCCGTGTGTTCGAGCTGTCACGCCGCCATGGACCCGCTGGGTTTCAGCCTCGAGAACTTCGACGCGCTTGGCCAATGGCGCACGACCGACGGGGAGGCGCCCATCAACGCCGCCGGCCTCCTCCTGGACGGCACCACCGTGGACGGGCCCACGGCTCTCCGGCGGGCGTTGGTGGCGCAAAAGGAACAGTTCCTCAGGACAGTGACAGGCAAGCTGCTCACGTATGCCATCGGACGGGAGATGGCATACTACGACGCGCCGACGATCCGTTCGATCGTGCGCACGGCTGCTGCTGAGGACTACCGCTGGTCGTCGACGATTCTGGCGATTGTGAAGAGTCCGCCGTTTCAGATGAGGAAGTCGGGTAAAACTTAGAACTTAGAACTCAGAAGTAAGAAGTAGTAAGAATTAGTAAGAAGGACTGACGCCGTCCTTTTGACTTTTGAGTTTTCAGTTCTAAGTTTGGGGAGCGTCGCCGATGTTTATCACCAGGATGTCGCTGTCGCGCCGGACGCTTCTTCGCGGGATGGGCACGACCATCGCCTTGCCCCTGCTGGACGCCATGGTACCGGCGCTGACAGCCGTCGCCCAGACGCCGGCCACGCCGATTCGCCGCCTCGGCGTCGTCTACCATCCGAACGGAGTCATCTACCAGAACTGGCTGCCAACGGGTGTTGGCCGGGAGTTCCAGCTCTCGCCTGTCCTCGCGCCGCTCGCCCCCTTCCGTGATCAATTGATCGTCGTCACGGGGCTCTCCAGTCATCAGGCGGAGGCGCTGGGCGACGGCGGAGGCGATCACTCTCGCGCGTCAGGGACTTATCTGACCGGCGTGCACGTCCGGAAGTCGGACAGCGTCGTCGAAAACGGCGTCTCGATGGACCAGATCGCGGCGAAGGCTCTCGAGCGCGAAACGCAGTTGTCGTCACTGCAGCTGACCATGGACGACAACAGCCTGGTGGGGTCCTGCGACGTTGGCTACAGCTGCGCCTACAGCAGCACGCTGTCGTGGCTCACGCCGACGCTGCCCCTGATGGCGGAAAACAATCCGCGCGTGGTCTTCGAACGGCTGTTCGGATCGAGCGAGAGCACGGATGCGCGGGTGCGCGCCTCCCGTCTGCAACAGGACCGGAGCATTCTCGATTCGGTGACGGCCCGCGTGAGACAGCTTCAGCAGAAACTCGGTCCGGCCGACAGCACCAAGGTGAACGACTATCTCGAGTCGTTACGGGACGTGGAACGGCGAATCCAGAAGGCGGAAGAACAGAACGCCAGAGAGGTCACCCGCGTAGATCAGCCGGCTGGCGTTCCCGATGGGTTCGAGCCGCACGTGCGTCTGCTCTACGATCTGCAACTGCTGGCATATCGGTCGGACCTGACGCGGGTGATCACCTTCATGTACGGTCGTGAGCAGGGTGGTCGTCCGTATCCTCAGATTGGTGTCCCCGAGCCCCATCACTCACTGACCCATCACCAGAACGATCCCGTGAAGATGGAGAAGTGCACGACCATTCAGAAGTATCACGTCAGGCTGTTCGCGGACTATCTGAAGAAACTGCGCGAGACGCCGGACGGCGACGGGTCGCTCCTCGATCACGTGATACTCCTCTACGGATCGGGAATCAGCAACAGCGATCGCCATACTCACGGCCCGTTGCCGACGCTGCTGCTCGGCGGGGGCGCCGGGACGCTCAAGGGCGGCCGGCATCTCGTCTATCCCGACGACACGCCGTTGACGAACCTGCAGCTGACACTGCTCGACAAGTTGGGGGTCCCGGCGGAGAAACTCGGCGACAGCACGGGACAATTCAAGGAACTCTCCGAGCTGTCCTGAATGCCGGCCTGACCGCCTCCAGACTCAGGCGGGTAGCGTCAGGAACGGTACGCCTCCCTGCCAGTCCCTTGCGTCGGGATACCTGCTCGGTCTCGCTCGGGTGCAGCGCGGCCGACAACTGGATCGTGTCGACGGCCAGCTCGCCCGCAAACTGGATCCAATCCTCGATCGCGCGGTCCGGATCGGCGTCGCGGACCTCGCGGGGCGTCAACTCCTGCAGCGCCGCTGTGAGGACCCCGACCTTCATGAACTTCGGCTGGAGCGCCCGCTGGCACCGTACGATTGTCCTCGGCTATCTCGAGCCCGCTGGTCCGGCGACGATCTACTTCGCGTGCCCCAAGCACCGTTCGACCTCCAGTCCGCATCGCGATTTTCTACACCAAAAGGCACTTGGCTTGGCGATCCGCGGCGGGGCCGGTCGAAACCACACCGCCGCTGGAATCGAAGCAATAGTCCCGCTGCGGATCGTCAAGGCAAGGGTTTTCAGAACGATCTGGTCGATCGGATCGACGCGATCCAGCAGATCCGGCCGCAGATTCGGCTGAATGCGCCCCGGCTCCCGGACGGGAGCCCGGACGGCTTGACGCCGGGCTTCTCAGAGGCGCGCGTCGGAGGCGGTCAGCTCGTGCTCTTCGCAGAAAGGCGCTCGGCACGAAAGCCGCCACGGGATCGGTCGTACAACCAGACGGATCCAAAGACGATGATCAGAATGGCAGGGACGAGCGCGACCGCGCGAAACGACGCCTGTGCGGCGATGCCCAATACGCGTTCCAGTACGGGACCGGCGGGAAGTGCCTTGAACGCTTCATCGCCGCCCGCCACCTCGATCTTCTTGTTGTCGTAGATGGCTCCCATGATCGGAAGCACGAACCGAATCGACAGCGTACCCGCCGTTCCCATCAGCCCCATCAGCAACGCGCCCCCGCGCGGGAACCGCTCCGACGCGGTGGCGAGCATGGTTGGCCACATGTAACACACCCCGGTCCCCCAGACGGTCGCGGCGAGCAGCCCCGTGATTGGAGAATCCGCCATGCTGAGCAGCAGCAGGCCCAGGGAGGCCATGACGCACGAGATCCAGAGTAAGCCGATGGATGACAGCTTGTGCACCAGCGGTCCGGCGAAATGCCGCATCACGAACATCAGCGCGCTCACGTAGACGAGCAGCAGGATGCCGGGCATATGTACGGTGCGGCTGAGCGCGAAGTCGACCCACTGCCCTGGCGCCAGCTCCGTCGCGGCCGTCAGGAACATGGCGCAGAAGAGCACCAGGAACAGTGGATTCAGCAGTTCGCGGAACATCTCGCCCATCGACACGCCCGCGGCAGCGCGCTCGGTCGGCGGGAATCGGACGCCGATGGAAAGGGCCATAACCGCAAGGGCAGGGAGCACGACGACGAACAGCTTCGCCTGCCACCCGATGCCGAAGCCCGACATCGCCACGCCCAGGAGACCGCCGATCACCAGACCGCCGGGCCACCAGGCGTGGAGTGTGTTCAACTTGGCGGTTTTTTCTCCCGGGTAGAGTGCGGCGATCAACGGATTCACGACCGTCTCCACGAGACCCCATCCCACGCCGGTCATCAGCGCGCCGACCCATAAAACGTTGTAGACCCCTGCTCCGCTGGACAGCGAACCGGCGAACATCATGATCAACGCGCCCGCGGTGAAGCAGATACCGGAGAGCGGCAGGAGCAGCCCCATCCCGATGTAGTCGAGCAGCGGGCTGCCGATGGCAATCGTCAGCGCGAAACCCAGGAACGGCAGACCGAGCACGCTGGCGATCATTTCCGCGGAATGCGCCTTGTCGATCGGATCGAAGAAGACTCGCTGGAGATCGCTCGCCGTGTTCGCCCGGAGCGACGCGCCGATTCCGGCCATCGTCAGCGCGAGGCTGCTGACGATGAACAGACGGACCTTCGGATAGACCACGCGATCGACAGTCGCTGCCACGCCGCTCAAGCCGCCTCCTGAAAGTCAGTCGGTCGATGTAATCGGTTGTAGGTTTTGGCGGCGATTATGAGGCCGTCCCGCCGGCTGCTGTCAAGGGCATGAGTTGTGATGGACCTCCGAAATCAATTCGAACTATACGTGTCCAATATTAACGAAGTCGCGAAACGGGTCGGCGTCTCGACGGCGACGGTCTCCCGGGTTCTCAGTCAGCCGAACGTCGTCGCCCCGCCACCCGCTGGGCCACCGCCGCATCGGGATCGTGACCGGCCCGCTGGTCAGCCCGCTCAGCCGCGATCGCCTGAGCGGTACTACCTCGCGGGCGAAAGAGCAGAAGGCCACGCGCGATTTCGTTCTGGTGCACGGCGACTTCTCGATTGAATCCGGCGCGGCGGCCGCCGGGCGGCTCCTGGGACGGACCGTGCGCCCCACGGCGATCTTCTGGTCAACGACGAGATGGCGATAGGCGTCATCGAAGTGGCTTGGCATTCGAGTGCCGGAACAGCTCTCGGTGATGGGTTTCGACGATATCCGCTTCGCTCGCCACATGGCGCCGCCGTTGACGACGATCGCGCAACCGATGCGGCAGATCGGGGAAGGGACGTGCGATTGTTGCTCGGCATTCTGTCGGGCAGCGGCGATGCGGATACACCGGAGTCGGTGACGTTGCCGCACAAGCTTGTCGTGCGCGCCAGCTCGGCACCTCCGCCCAGACGATCGAAATAGACCGGGCGATCTGGCGAGGCGTGCGAGCTCGAGCGCTTCGCTCGACGTCACGTCGCCGAGATCAGCTCACGCGAGTGCGGCCTTGCAATACTGCAGGCACTTCGCGACTTCCTTCACGGCGTCGGATCCTGCCGGGACGTCGTACTCGAGCTCGATCGTCGCCGGCATGGTCCACTTGTTCTTCTTGACCGTCTGAAGGATTTCCTTGATCGGCGTGTCGCCCGTGCCCCACGCCAGGTTCTTCTCACCATGTTCGGGCGTCGTCCGATCCTTCAAGTGGAAGCTCGCGATCCGGTCGTGGAATTTCTGGAGGAACTCGAGCGCGGTGCCCCCCTTGTTGCCGCCGGCCACGTAGTGCCCGAAGTCGACGTTCGCCATGTTCGCCTTCGAGGCGGCGAATGCGGCGTCGAACGCGGCCATGCCGCCCTGGGTGTGCGAGTGATAAGCCGCGTAGACCTTGTGTCTTTCCGCGAAGCGGCCGACGCGTTTCAAGAACGGGACATCTTCGGTGATTTCCAGCGTCAGGTGCGTCGCGCCGCCTCGCAAGCCTTCGATGATGTAATCGGTTGCAGATACTAGCGGCCCTCGCCGACACGGGCAAGCCGCCGTAACCCCACTCAGTCTGCGGCCCTACAGCACCTGGAACTATCGGGCTGTGCACGGCGACGGATCCCACTTGGATCCGTCCGCTTCTTTCTTGAAGTCCGATGTCGTCACGAACGGCACTGCCAGGTACTCAGGGTCCGTGACGATGGTCATGACCATCAGATGTTCGTCGCCGTTCGGCTCGGAGAACCGCTCGAAGTATTCCGTGACGGTCGTCCTGGCGCTGTAAGGGACGCCGTTCTTCCGCAGGTATCCGGCCCGCAGGTTCGTCGTCTTTACTTCGAGGGACCGTGAACGTAGCCCTTGCCGCGGCCCGAGACCGATCGGCAGCCCGTTCGGGATCGGCGGCGGTTCCTCCCATTTCGCGAGCGAATAGCCCTGCCAGCTTGGCGCCTCGCCGGCCGGCGGCTTGCCGTCGTCCCTCGACTCGGCACGGGACGGCCCTGAGCCTGTCGCCCCTCGACTCAGCTCGGGGCGACCCTGAACTTGCCGAAGGGTCGAAGGGCCGAAATGCAGGAGGCGCGTCTGCATTCCCGCGTCAGTTTCGATCTTGAGCGTGGTGTCGTCCTGCCAGGTGATGCGCAGCCGGCCCGGCACGCGCATGATCGCCGGCGCGCCGTAACTTTTGCATTGAAGGCCAGCCGCCTCGTCTTTGGCCGGATCCCACGCGTTGACGATTTTCTTGGCCGCCTGGTTGATCGGCACGCTGGCGGAATCGCCTTTGAGCGGGGTCACCATTCGCCAGCGCCAGTCTTCGGTGACGAGCGACACCCAGTTGCCGGACAGATCGATCGGCGCCGCGTCTTTGGGCGATCGCGGAGCCGGCGCGCCGCGGCCCTGCGCCGCCGCGAGGATCGGCACGCTCGCGGCAAGCAGGAGGGCCATCACGGCACGAGTCATCACAGCTATTTCCGCAACAGGCTGTTGTAGACGGATTCGACGAATCGATCGGCGCTGACGAACCCGCCGGGCGTCACGTATCCGCCGTCGTAATCGCGCGTGGGTCGCGCCGACTTGATCTGGTCGAGCGTCATCCGCTTGTCGATCATGTCCTGAATGCGGTCGCGCACGATGACCACCATGTCACGGTACTCGACCACGTCGGCTTCATCACAAATGCGCCCGTGCCCCGGAATCACGTACGTGCCGCCCTCCTGCGTGTGCGCCGGCACGGTCAGCTCCAGGATGTGATTGAGCGCGGCAATCTCGCCCTGGATGCTGCCTCCCGCATCGAGATCGATGAATGGATACCCGCCGGGGGTGAAGATATCGCCGGCGCTGACGACGTCCGATCCGCGGAAGAGGACGACGCTGTCGCCGTCAGTGTGCGCCTTGGGCTCGTGGTAGAGCACGATCGCTTCGCCGTTGAAATGCAAATCCTTCGTCGGCGTGAAGTATTCGCTGCGCGGCAGGCCAGGAATCAGCGGCGGCGTCTCCTTGCTCGTGACCGGTCTGGCCAGGCGGCCGAGCACGTTCTCGTGTGCGACGATGTCGAGCGGCTGCAACGGATCGGGCGGCAGCGCGGCAAACGCGGCGTTCCCGCCCACGTGGTCCGGGTGGACGTGGGTATTGACGATGACGCGAATCGGCCCTTTCGACAGCTTGCGGATTTCGGCCATGACCTGCGGCGCCGACGCCGCAAGGCCCGTGTCGACCAGGAGGACACCTTCGCTGCCGATCTGCACGGTGACGTTGCCCCCGGCGCCGGCCAGCATGTACACGCCCTTCTGGACCGGGAGCACTTCGATCGCGGCGCGATCGCCGGCCGGCGGTTGTTGCGCGCCGAGTGATGCCGCCGCGGTCAGCGCCACAACCGCCGCACGCGTCATCGAGAGATGGCCGAGCACGCCCATCACCGCGTCCTACTGCAGGTTGCAGCCGCCGCCGTCCAGACCGCAGTTGCAGTACCGCTCGCATCGCGCCGGAGG
>Ga0068858_100003202_pt1 | contig 16355 bp, 15 predicted proteins | sample KBSSwiS12_FD_66589 | JGI IMG/M metagenome (GOLD analysis project Ga0068858, IMG submission 66589) | Switchgrass rhizosphere microbial communities from Kellogg Biological Station, Michigan, USA - KBS Switchgrass S1-2 | ecosystem: Host-associated > Plants > Roots > Rhizosphere > Soil ...
GGCGCTGGACCGTGAGCTCGCTCGGCAGGTGGAGCCACTGCTCGAGGTGCCAGAGCGCACGAGCGTGGTCCTCGGCGCCGTGCACCTTGCGCAGGGCGAGGGCGCCGGCGAAGCGCCACAGCGTGTAGAGACCGAGCACGAGCGCCAGCTCCTGGGCGGTGGCGCGCCGCCACCCGCGCGCCCGCCACGCGACGGCGGCGACGACGACCGTGAGCACGGCCGCGTAGTTCCACGGGAGCCACATGCCGCCGCCATTCTCGCGTGGTGCGCCCCCCGCACGACGCCGCCGGAAACTGGCCAGAAGATGGCCGGTTCTCAGACGCACGATGCGGGCATGCCTGGAAACGTCGACCCTGTCAGCAACGAGCGCGAGGGGCTCCTCGCCTACCTCGCCCAGCAGCGCTACGTCCTGCGCCTCAGCGCGTTTGGGCTCACCGACGAGCAGGCGCGGCAGGCGCCGACCGTGAGCACGCTGTCGATCGGCGGGCTGATCAAGCACGTCGCCCACACCGAGCGCTACTGGATGGACCTGATCGCCGGCCAGCACCACGCGATGGACTACGACGCGCTCTTCACGCTCGGTCCGGACGAGACGCTCGTCGGGACACTGGCGTTCTACGACCAGGTGGCCGCCGAGACGACCGCGGCCGTCGACGCCATCGCCGACCTGGGCCGGGCCGTCCCCGTCCCGAAGGACGTGCCCTGGTTCCCGCCCGACGTGGAGGCGTGGTCGGTGCGCTGGGTGCTGCTCCACCTGATCCAGGAGACGGCTCGCCACGCCGGCCATGCCGACATCGTGCGGGAGACCGTCGACGGCGGCACCGCCTTCCCGATCATGGCGGCGGCCGAAGGTTGGCCGGCCTCCCCGTTCTTCGAGCCCTGGGAGCCGGTCGGGAATCAGTAACGTGTTCTAGATGCCGACGGGGGAGCCCACGTACGAGGAGCGCTGGCGCGCGCCCATCCCCACCGATCGCCACGACGCGCTCGAGACGTTGACGGCGTCGGTGCGCCGCCTCATCGAGGCCACCGTGGCGACGGGTGTCGACGGTGACGAGCTGCTCACGCTCGCCGCCGAGGTCGACGACGTCGCCGGCCGGCTCGAGCTGTTGCAGGACGACGACCCCTGGGTGGCCCGGTCGTACGGGCCGGGCCTGCCCGATCCGGCGCGGCTCATGGGCATCAACCCGGCGATGGGCGCGTGCAACCCGGCGGCGCCCGAGCTGCGGATGCGGATCAACGAGGACCTGTCGATCAGCGGCACGGTGCGCTTCCGGCTGTCGCACGTGGGCCCGCCCTACCGGGCGCACGGCGGATCGGTGGCCCTGGTGCTCGATCAGGTGCTCGGCTTCGCCGTCATCGCCGGCCAGGTCCCGGGGATGACCGCCAGCATGACCGTGAAGTACCGGGCGGCGACGCCGCTCGACACCGAGCTGCGGGTCGAAGCGGGCGTGGTCGAGGCGGAAGGTCGCCGCAGCCGGGTGGTGGCACAGATGTTCGACGGAGACGGGAACGTGACGGCGGAGGCCGAGGGTCTCTTCGTCATGCCCAAGGGGGGACGACATGGAGGAGCCTGAGGACGCGGTGCGGAGCGCGCCGAAGTTCCACGTCGATCGCACGGCGTACGCCGACGCGCTGAAGACGTGGTTCGAGCGCCAGCGCCCAGAGGCGGAAGCCGTCGCGGTCAGCAACATCGACATCCCGGTGAGCACCGGCTTCTCGAACGAGACGGTGTTCTTCGAGGTCGACTGGAAGGAGGGCGGCGCCGCCGACCACGAGCGCTATGTCGCCCGCATCGAGCCGACCGGCGGGGCGCTGTTCCCGGTGCAGACCGAGCACACGGGTGTCGCGGTCGGCCTGCAGCACCGGGTGATGGCCGCGGTCGGCGCGGTGACCGACGTTCCGGTGCCGCCGCTGCTGGGCTACGAGCCCGATCCGGCGGTCCTCGGCAAGCCGTTCTTCGTGATGGAGTTCGTGCCCGGGGTGATCCCGGCTGACACGCCGCGCTACAGCGAGGCCGGCTTCCTGGTCGACGAGGCGACGCCCGCGCAGCGCGGTCGCATGGTGCGCAACGGCCTCACGGCGATGGCCGGCGTGCACGCCATCGACTGGAAGGCGAGCGGGTTCGACTGGCTCGACGCGAGCGGCACCGGTGAGCCGACCCAGCGCGTGCAGATCGACCTCTACCGCCGCTTCACCGACGAGCTGCTCGCCGGCCGGCCCCATCCGGTGCTCGACGCCGCGTACGACTGGCTCATCGCCAACGACCCCCACGACGAGCGCGTCGGGCTCACGTGGGGCGACGCCCGGCTGGGCAACATCATCTGGCAGGACTACGAGGTTGGCGCGGTCGTCGACTGGGAGGCGTGCGCGCTCGGCCCCACCGAGGCCGACCTCGGCTGGTGGCTGATGTTCGACCGCATGTCGTTCGACGAGTTCGGCATCGAGCGGATGGAAGGCTTCCCGACGCGCGAGGAGATGATCTCGATCTACGAGTCGGCGTCGGGCCGGGAGGTGCGCGACGCGCACTACTGGGAGGTGTTCGGCACCATGCGCTTCTGCGCCATCTTCATCCGGCTCGGCGACCGCATGGTCGGCACTGGGCTCGTGCCGGAGGCGCTGAACATGCCGGTCGCCAACCAGGTGACGCAGTCGCTCGCCACGCTCCTCGGCATCGACAACCCGACGCCGCCCGCCTTCTGATGATCGAAGCGATCCTGTTCGACTTCGGCGGCGTGTTCACGCGGTCGCCCTTCGACGCCGTGCGCCGCAACGGCGTGGCGGCCGGCATCGACGGCGAGCTCGTGCTCTCGATCTGCTTCGGTCCCTACGACCGCGACACCGACCACGCGTGGCATCGCATGGAGCGGGGCGAGCTGACGATGGCCGAGTGCCGCACCGAGCTGATGAGGCTGGCGGCGGAGCACGGCCACGACGTCGATCCGTTCTCGTTGTTGAGCGGTGGTTCGCACGACGACCCGCAGCGCGAGGTGATGGTCGAGCGCACGTTGGAGCTCAAGGCGCGCGGCTACCGCACGGCCGTCGTGACGAACAACGTGAAGGAGTACGGCGCCGCGTGGCGGGCGATGGTGCCGATCGACGACCTGTTCGACGTGATCGTCGACTCGTCGGAGGTCGGGGTGCGCAAGCCCGACCCTCGCATCTTCCACCTGGCGCTCGACGCGCTCGGTGGCATCCCGGCCGAGCAGGCCGTCCTCGTCGACGACGCGCTCGGCAACATCACCGCCGCCCAGGCGATCGGCATGCACACGGTGCTGGTCGGCGAGGACCGCCTCGCCGCCATGGACGAACTGGAGTCGATCCTCTCATGACCATGCCCACCGACATCGGGATCGTCGACCTCGGGATCGGCTTCCCGTACCAGAGCGTGGAGGAGAAGGTCCACACCTACGACTTCTTCCGGGCCAACCTCAAGGACAAGCAGAGCCTCGAGGAGATGGAGTTCCCGGCGCAGTACATGTTCAAGAACGTGCCCGACATCGTCGACCCCGACGTCGACCCCATCGAGTGGACCGTCGAGAAGATGCAGGCGTTCGGCATCGTCCACGGGAAGATCGGTCTGTCGGAGCGGGGCATCGAGGCGAAGCGGCGCTACCCCGAGCTGTTCTCGCTCGGCATCGGGGTCAACCCGCACGAAGGTGTCGACGCGTTGCGGAAGATGGGGCGGGCCAAGGCCGAGCACGACATCGTGTCGGCGATGATCTTCCCGTCGGGCCTCGTGCCCCAGGCGGCGGTCAACGACAAGAAGCTCTATCCCGTCTACGCGAAGTGCGTCGAGCTCGACATCCCGATGTGCATCAACGGCGGCATCGTCGGACCCCGCATGCCGAGCTGGCCCCAGCACGTCGAGCACTTCGACGAGGTGCTCTACGACTTCCCCGAGCTCACGATGGTGATGATGCACGGCGGCGAGCCGTGGACGGCGCTGGCCGTCAAGCTCATGCTCAAGTGGCCGGGACTGCACTACATGACGAGCGCGTTCGCGCCCAAGCACTATCCGAAGGACATCATCAACTACGCCAACACCCGCGGCGCCGACAAGATCATGTTCTGCGGCTACTTCCCGGCCGGGCTCACGCTCGAGCGCCAGTTCCGCGACATGCCCGACGTCCCCTTCAAGGACGAGGTCTGGCCCAAGTTCCTCCGAGAGAACGCCATCCGGGTCTTCAAGCTCCCCGTGACCTGACCCCGTGACTCGGCGTTGCGCTGGTTAACCCACGTGGGTTAACGTCCGGGCATCGACACCGCCACCCGGATCATCGAGGTCGCCGAGCGGCTGTTCGCCGAGCGGGGCATCAACGGGGTGTCGCTGCGCGAGATCGGGGCCGAGGCGGGGCAGCGCAACACGGGCGCCGCCCGCTACCACTTCGGGTCGAAGGAAGGGCTCGTCGCCGCGGTGCTCGAGCACCGCATGGTGCCGGTCAACGAGCACCGGCTGACCCTCCTCGCCGACCTGGCCGACGACGACCTCCGCGGGCTGACCGAGGCGTTCGTCTACCCGCTCAGCGAGCAGCTCGGCGATGTCGGCCGGCCGAGCTGGTACCTGCGGTTCGTGCTGCAGGCGGCGTTCGTGCAGGGCTCGCCGGCGAGCGGCACGTTCACGGAGCCGTGGACCCGCGGCATGAAGGAGCTGCGCGACCGCTTCGAGTCCGCGCTCGCAGCCGCCGGCGTCCCGCCCGCGGCTCGGCCCGATCGCTGGACGCTGTTCGCCGGCTTCGTCACGCACGCCCTCGCCGACCGTGAGCAGGCGATCCAGCAGGCACCCGAACGGCCACTCACCCCTCGCGCCGCGTTCCTCGCCCACGTCGTCGACGCCGCGGTCGCCATCGCGGCCGCGCCGGTCACCCACGTCAACCAGCAACGGAGGCTCGCATGACCGTCACCACCGCGCTCGAGGTCCGCCCGCTCGCCGGGTACATCGGCGCCGAGATCCACGGCGTCGACCTCGCGCAGCCGCTCGCACCGGAGGTGGTGGCCGAGATCCGTGCCACGCTCCTGCAGTGGAAGGTCGTGTTCTTCCGCGACCAGGACCTCACCCAGGACCAGCACGTGGCGTTCGGCCGGCAGTTCGGCGAGGTCACGCCCGCGCACCCGACGCTGCCGGCCATGTTCCCCGAACGTCCCGAGATCCTGCTGCTCGACAACGAGATGATCGCCAAGGGCGAGGGCGGCGGCGCCAAGAAGGGCGGCGTGACCGTCGACAGCCGCTGGCACACCGACGTGACGTTCGTGCCCAACCCGCCGATGGGTTCGATCTTGCGCGGGGTGATCGTCCCCGAGTACGGCGGCGACACGCAGTGGACCAACCTCGTCGCCGCCTACAACGACTTGTCGCCGGAGATCCAGCGCCTCTGCGACGAGCTGCACGCCGTGCACCAGAACTTCCTGCCGCTGACCCGCGGCGAGCTGCCGTCGGGCCTCAAGAAGCAGTTCCAGTCGCAGGACCTGCGAGCAGTGCACCCGGTGGTCCGCGTCCACCCGGAGACGGGCGAGAAGGCGATCTTCGTCAACCCCAACTTCACCGACCACATCGTCGAGCTGTCGCGCAAGGAGGGGAACCACATCCTCGAGCTCCTCTACGAGCAGCTCGCCACACCGTCGTACACGTGCCGCTTCCGGTGGCAGCCCGGCAGCATCGCGTTCTGGGACAACCGGGCGACCTGCCACATCGTGCCGACCGACGTGCCGCCCGGTGCGCGCCGCTCGATGCAGCGCATCACGATCGCCGGCGACGTGCCGGTCGGCCCCGACGGTTCGACCTCCTACGCGCTGGCGGGCGACGCCTTCACCTGAGCGCGGGGAGCTGGGCGCGGGCGCGGGCCGCCACCGCGGCGACGTCGAACGCCGGCACGCCGCGCTCGACCTTGATGGCGCCACCCACGGCGACCAGCGACGCCGCGCTCGACAAGCCGGTGAGCACGAGACCGGCGAGGGGGTCGCGGACGCCGACGCGATCGACGGCGTGCAGGTCCCATGCCGCCAGGTCGGCGCGCGCGCCCGGCGCCAGCACCCCGAGATCGGCGCGGCCGAGACAGGCTGCCGAGCCGCGCGTCGCGGCGCGCAGCAGCTCGCGCGCCGAGGGCCAGCGCGACGGGTCGTCGCCGTGGCGGTGGGCGAGGGCGGCGAGGCGCAGGTCGCCGAGGAGGTTGGCGCCGTCGTTCGACGACGAGCCGGTGGTGCCCATGCCCACCGTGATGCCGGCGTCGAGGAACGCGCGGAGCGGCGCCGTGCCCCAGCCCATCTTCAGGTCGGGTGCCGGGAGGTGGGCGAGGGCGACACCGGCCGCCGCGATCTCGCCCAGCTCGGCGCGCGGCACGTCGACGACGTGGGCGAGCCACGTGCGCGGCTGCGCCCAGCCGTGCGCCGCGAGCAGCTCCCACGGCGTCTTCCCGTACCGGCGGAAGGCGGCCTCGGTGTCGACGTGCTCGTACAGGTGCGTGTGCAGGCGCACGCCCTCGTGATCGGCGGCGAGGGCGGCGAGCTCGTCGAACAGCTCGAGCCGGTCGACGTGGACGCCGCACGGCGCCAGCGCCACCTGCACCATCGCGCCGGGTGACGGGTCGTGGTGCTCGGCGATCAGCTGGGCGCAGTGGCGCACGACCTCGTCGATGTCCTGTACGACGTCGGGGTCGGGCCCCTCGGTCAACGTGCCGCGGCAGGCGTGCAACCGCACCCCGATGGTCGTGGCGGCGGCGATCGTCGCCTCGACATAGGGGTGTGTCGCCCCCGCCGGGTGGAAGTAGTGCTGGTCGGCGACGGTGGTGACACCTCCCAGCAGCGACTCGGTGAGGACCGCGGCGGCGACTGCTTCCACCGCGTCGGGCCCGAATTGCCCGTCGCGCCACCAACCCTTCACCAGCGCCCCGAGCTGCGCCAGCCACGGACCGATGAGCACGCGCTCGAGCTGGGGCACGGCGCGCGCCGCGCCCTGGTAGAGGTGCTGGTGGGCGTTGATCAGACCGGGGAGCACGACGAGGCCGTCGCCGTCGACGACGCGGTCGCAGCCGTCGTCGGGCAACCCGACGCCGACACCGGCGATCACGTCACCGTCCACGAGCACGTCGCCGCCGGGCAGCTCGGTGTCGTCGTCGTCGAACGTGGCGACGAGATCGCAGCCCCGCAGCAGCCAACGCGTCACAACTTGGCGCGCCGCTCGAACAGCTCCTCGGCGGCCGCCTGCGCGGTGGCGCGCACGGTGGCCACGTCGAACGTGAGCGGTTGGCCCGCCGCCACCAGCCGCTCGCCGTCGACCCACACGTCGCGCACGTCGCGCCCGGACGACGAGAAGACCAGGTGGGCCGCGGCGTTGAAGTCGCGCCCATGGAGCACTGGCGTGGTGTGGAGCCCGCCGAGGTCGACGACCACCACGTCGGCCCGCTTGCCCGCTTCGAGCGAACCCGTCACCGCATCGAGGCCGAGCGCCCGTGCCCCGTCGATCGTGCCCATGGCGAGCACGTCCCACGGGTCGCCCGTCGTCGGGTCGAGCGTGGTGAGCTTCTGGAGCAGCGACGCGAACTTCATCTCCTCGATGAGGTCGACGTTGTTGTTCTCCTTCTCGCCGTCGCTGCCGAGCCCGACGGCGACGCCCGCGGCGCGCAGGTCGCCGATGCGGGCCGCGCCCGACGACAGCTTCATGTTCGAGCACGGGCAGTGCGCGACCGACGTGCCGGTCTTGGCGAGCAGCTCGATCTCGATGTCCGACAGCCAGACGCAGTGGGCGACGACGGTGCGGGGGCCGAGGATGCCGCGCTGGTAGAAGACCTCGATCGGCCGGCGGCCCCACCGCTTCAGCGACTCCTCGACCTCCCAGATCGACTCCGACGAGTGGGTGTGCAAGCCGGTGCCGAACTCGTCCATCAGTGCCACCGCTTCGGCGAAGCACTTCTCCGAGCAGTACATCAGGTGCTCGAGGCCCACCCAGGTGCGCACCCGTCCGTCCGACGCGCTGAGGTGGGACGCGAGCAGCCGCCGGTTCGACTCGATCGACTCGAACCAGTCGAACTCGCCGTCGGCCACGTAGGGCACGAGCGTGGCGCGGATCCCGAGCGTGTCGGCGGCGTCGGCCGACCCTTCCATGTAGCGCCACATGTCCATCACCGACGTGGTGCCGGCGAGGATGCCCTCGGCGTAGCACTGCATCGACGCGGCCGCCGCGATCTCGGGCGTGAGCGCCTTGTGGGCCGGGTCGACGTACGCCTTCAACCAGTCCCACAGCGACAGCGACTCGGCCGTGCCGCGCAACAGGCCCGAGTGGAGGTGGCAGTTGTGCAGCCCCGGGATGACCGCGCAGCCGGTGGCGTCGACGATGTCGGCCCCGGCCGCACGCGGATCGGCGTCGAGCGCCTCGACCGGCCCGACGGCGACGATGTCGGTCCCGTCGATGAGCACCGAGCCAGGATCGAAGGCCGTCGTGCCGGTCATGGGCAGGACGATGCCGTTGCGCACCAGCGTGGTCACCCGTCAACACTCCGTTGAACGACGCCGATGGTCAAGGGACGGCGCAACGGTTCACGCGTCGGAAACGGTGGGGCAACGCCCCGTTTCTACGATTTGTTGATGGACTTCTGCGCGCTGGCGAGCCGGTTCTGGCACCCCGTCGCCCGCTCCATGGACGTGGCGCCCGGCGCCATCGTGGCCGCCGAGCTGCTCGATCACGAGCTCGTGGTGTGGCGCGACGACACCGGGGCCGTGCACGTGGTCGACGACCAGTGCCCGCACCGCGGCGTGCGACTGTCGGCGGGCGCGGTCACCGACGACGGGTGCCTGCGCTGCCCGTACCACGGCTGGCACTTCGACGGTGGCGGCGCGTGCACGCGCATCCCGCAGCTGCGCGCGGGCGTGCCGATCCCGCGGCAGGCGAGCGTCGGCGCGTACCGCACGTCGGAGCACGCCGGCCTCATCTGGACGTGCCTCGTCGACGAGTCGGAGCAAGCACGCCCGCGTCCCACGTGGACGGTCACCGAGGCCGGCACGCACTGGCTCCACGTGGGCGAGATCTACGACTGGGACGCGCAGGCGTTCCGCCAGGTCGAGAACTTCTGCGACGTGGCCCACTTCTCGGTGCTGCACGACGACACGTTCGGCAACCCCGAGCTGCTCGAGGTGCCGGCGATCGACGTCGACGTGAGCGACGAGGGCTGGTGCCTGTCGTTCGACTTCCCGTACGAGTCCTACGACCCGGCTGACCGCAGCGGCCCGTTCCCGATGGTGTTCGAGTACCGCATCGAGCTGCCGTTCACCGTTGCGCTCGGTGGTGCCAGCGGACCGGGCAGCGTCATGTGCATCGCGCCGGCGCCGCTCTCGGCCGCTCGGACGCGGCTGTTCTGGCTGTGCGCGTTCCCCCACGGCGTCGAAGTCGACCGCGACGAGTACGAGGAGATCGAGTCGCGGATCTGGTTGCCCGACCGCGCCCTCGTCGAAGGGCAGCGGCCCGCGGCCCTGCCGCTCGATCTCTCGGCCGAGCTGCACCTGCCCTTCGACCGCCTGGCGGTGGCCTACCGGCGCGGGCTGGCGGCGATCGGCTTCGGTTGACGCGTCGTCGCGCCGATGGTGGCGACCCACGACGTCAGCCGTGGACGACCGCGTCCCAGGCGGCGGGGTCGGTGGCGCCTTCGGTCGACAGCAGCAGCACGGTCGTCTCGGGCGTGAGGGCGAGCGCTTCGGCGGCGTCGTGGTCGAGGTCGGCGAGGAGGGCGCCGGCGCCCGCCGCCCCGGTCTCGCCGGACACGATGCCCTCGGCGGCGAGGGCGCGCATGCCGGCGCGGGCGCAGTCGTCGTCGATGGCGAGGAAGCCGTCGAAGCCGTTCGAGACCCACGGCCACGCGACCGGCGACGGCCGCCCGCAGTTGAGCCCCGCCATGATCGACGGGTGGGGGCCCGGAACCTCGACCGGGTGGCCGGCGGCGACCGAGGCGAGCATGCAGTCGGCGGTCTCGGGCTCGACGCCGACGAGGCGCACGGGGAGCTCGCGGCACCGGTACCACTGCGTGACCGCGGCGGCGAGGGCGCCGACGCCGATCGGCACGATGACGAGGTCGGGCACGACGTCGATCTCCTCGAAGATGGTGGCGTAGCCCTCGATCACCCAGGCCGGGACGGTCTCGTAGCCGGGCCACGAGGTGTCCGACACGACGAGGTCGCCGGTGGCCGCCGCGGTGGCGACGGCGTCCTCGTAGGTGCCGTCGACGATCTCACACGACGCGCCCTCGCCGACGATGGCGTCGATGCGCGCCTGGGCCGTGCCGGCAGGCACGAAGATGCGCGCCGGGATCTGCAGCCACCGGGCCATGAACGCAACGGCTCTCCCGTGGTTGCCGTCGGTGGCGGTCGTGAGCGTGACCGGCGCACCCCGGAGATCGTCGAGCGGCGTGCCCGACGGCAGCGCGAGGTGCTCGAGCAGGGCGCGATACGTCGCCCACGACGCGCCGAGGATCTTGAACGCCGGCAGGCCCATGCGGTCGGCCTCGTCCTTCACGAGCACGCGCGCGACGCCGGACGCCTTGGCGAGCGTCGGCGCGTCGACCAACGGCGTCGGTGCGTAGCCGGGCAGCTGCCGGTGGAACGCCGTCACGCCGCTCGCGTCGGGGCACGGCGGCAGCGGACCGCGCCGCGCGTTGACGAGGCCGCGTGCCCTCACGCGTGGAAGTCCGTGAACGCCTCGATGGTGGCCGGCACGTCGCCGAGGGGGTAGAGCACCGCGCACGTGGCGCCGGCGCGCAGGTACTCGGCCACCTTGCCGCGGCACTCCTCCGCGGTGCCGGCCGCGCACACCAGCTGCACGATCTCGTCGGGCACCAGCTTCGAGGCGGCGACGACCTCGTCGTGGGTGGCCGGCCACGTGAGCACCTTGTGGATCTCCTCGAGCACGTCGGCGCCGACGCCGGAGGCCTTCATGAGGTGTGGCTGCTGGCCGAGGTACTGCGTGACGAGCAGGCGCGCGGCGTCGAGCGCGGCGGCACGGTCCTCGTCGACCGAGCAGACCACCAGCTGCGGGCGGTCGAGGTCGTCGACGGAGCGCCCGGCTCGGGCGCATCCGGTGGCCAGGTGGTCCATCGCCACCGCGTCGTACTCGGGCGACACGAGGTAGTTGAGCAGCACGCCGTCGGCGATCTCGCCGGTGAGCGCCATCATCTGCATGCCGGTGGCGCCGATGTAGATGGGTACGTCCTTCGGGCGGCGCTCCTGGTGCACGTAGTCGAGCTCGATGTCGTCGAGGTGCACGAACTCGCCGTCGTAGGTGACCCGCTCGTCGGCGAGAAGGGCGCGCACGGCTTCGACGGTCTCGCGCATCGCCTTCAACGGGCGCGACCGGTCGATGCCGACGCGCGCCGCCAGCGGGTCCCACCACGAGCCGATGCCGAGGATCACCCGGCCGGGCGCGAGGTCGTCGAGCGTGGCGAACGTCGATGCGAGCAGGGCCGGGTTGCGCGTCCAGTTGTTGACGACGCCGGAGCCGACCTTGATGCGCTCGGTGCACGACAGGAACGCGGCCATCGGCACGGTCGCCTCGCGCACGAGCCGGCTCTCCGCCTGCCACACCGCGGCGAAGCCGGCGGCCTCGCACGCCTGGGCGTAGGCCATGCCGTCACGGATGGGATGGGCGTCCTGGAGGTAGATCGCCACCTGGTCCGTCATCGCGTCACCATCGCTTCGCTAGTGCGGCGCCGTGCTCGGCGGCCTTGGCCCGGATCTCCTCGACGTCGACGCGCGTCGACGTGCCGTCGCGCCACACGACCTCGCCGGCCACGACGACCTCGTCGTCGGTCACGAGGTCGTCGCGCGCTTCGGGGAACAGCAGGTAGTTGTTGGCCAGCCAACGCTCGCCGTCAGGCCCGGCCGCGGCCGCTTCGGCGTGCAGGTCGGCGTCGATGCCGTCGGTGCCCAGCGCGATGAGGTTGTGTCGGAACCGCTCCGGGCGCGCCTCGCCGACGCCGTTGCCGCGGTTCGAACGCGGGTTGTGCACGATCGTGCCGCGCAGGCCGTGGTCGTCGGCCAGGTGCACGCCGTGCACGAGCAGCCAGTCGTCGGTGGCGAGGTGGCGCAGCCGATCGGCGGCGCGCGAGTCGACGACGTCCTCGGCCACGTGGATGTGCACGCCGACGCCGAGCTCGAGCGCGAGGTCGGCGGCCGCCTGCAACGTCTCGTCGGTGCACGTGAACGCCGCGTGGACGCCCACGTAACCCCGCCCGCCGCCCCGCAGGAAGCGCTCGTTCTCCGCCAGCCCCGCCTTCGCCCCACCGGCGCCGTGGCGGTCGGTGACGCCATAGGCGCACGACACGCGCACGCCCACCTCCGCGCAGGCGGCGGCGATCACGTCGAGGCTGCCCTCGATGGCGTTGGGTGACTCGTGGTGATCGATGATCGCCGTGCACCCCTCCTCGAGCGCTTCGACGGCCGCCAGCTTGGTGCCGATGGCGATGTCGTCGAGCGTGACGGCCTGGTCGAGCCGCCACCAGATGAGCTCGAGGATCTCCGGGAAGTCGCGTGGCGGGCGCGCCGGACCCGGGAGGTAGCGGTACAGCGCCGAGTAGAGGTGGTGGTGGGCGCAGACGGTCACGTGCCTCGCCGCATGGGCAGGGTGGCGCGCCACTCGCCGTCGAGGTCGTGCAGGGCGGCGGCCACCGCGCCCGCGGTCGGCACGAGACCGATCTCCCCGACGCCCTTGATGCCGTACGGCGAGTTGGGCTGCGGGCACTCGACGAGCACGATGTCGACGGGCGGCATGTCCTTGGGGCGGATGATGCCGAGCGACTTGAGGGTCATGTTCGTGGGGAAGCCGCGCTCGTCGGCCGGGAAGTCCTCGCTCAGGGCGTAGCCGAGGCCCATGTGCACGGCGCCCTCGATCTGCCCTTCGCACAGCAGCGGGTTCACGGCCTTGCCGACGTCGTGGGCGGCGACGACCTTCTCGATGGCACCGGTCTCGCGGTCGACGATCACGACCTGGGCGGCGTAGCCGAACGTCGAGTGGATGAGCGGGTGCTCGACCGAGCCGAGGGCCTGCGTCCAGTCGACGCGGTACTCGCCTTCGTAGTCGACGCCGACCTTGCAGCCGTCGGCGAGGGCGATCTTGCACGCGGCGGCCACGGAACCGGCGCCCATGACGGTGCCGCGGCTGCCCGTGGTCTGCCCGGTGCCGAGCTCGCGCGTGGTGTCGATGATCACGCGCACGCGCTCGGCGTCGACACCGAGCTCCTGCACGGCGACCTGCAGGGCGACGGTGTTCACGCCCTGACCCATCTCGGTCCAGCAGTGGCGCACCTCGACGGTGCCGTCGGGCTCGAAGCGCACGACCGCCTTGGCGACCTCGACGGCCCCGTTGCCGAGACCCGAGTTCTTGAGGCCCAGGCCCACGCCGACGGCCTTCCCCGCGGCGACCGCGTCGTCGATCTGCGGCTTCACCGCGTCGAGGCACACCTCGGCGCCGGCGCACCCGTCGTCCATGATCTGCCCCGGGCCCCACTCGAGCCCGGGCTTGATCACGTTGCGCTTGCGGATCTCCCAACCGGTGATGCCGACCGATTCGGCCAGCCGGTCGAGCACGCCCTCCATGGCGAACTGCGCTTGGTTGGCGCCGAAGCCGCGGAACGCGCCGCACACGGGGTTGTTGGTGCGCACCGCGATGGCCTCCACGTCGATGGTGGGCACGTGGTACGGACCGGACGCGTGGCCGGCCGCCCGCTCGAGCACCTTCATGCCGACCGATGCGTACGCGCCGGAGTCGCCGATCATGCGCACGTGCAGGGCGGTGAGCTTGCCGTCGTCGTCGCACGAGGCGCGGCAGTCCATGCGGATCGGGTGCCGCTTGGCATGGATGCGCAGCGACTCCTCGCGGGACAGCGTGCACTTCACCGGCCGTTGCAGCAGCCAGGCGGCGAGCGCGGTCTGGGCCTGGTTGGACAGGTCCTCCTTGCCACCGAACGCACCGCCGTTGGTGACGAGCTCGACGGTGACGGTGTCGTTGCCGACGCCGAGCACCGACGCGATCTGGTTGCGGTCGTCCCACACGCCTTGGCCTCCGGAGCACACGTGCAACCCGCCGGCGTCGGTCGGGACGGCCAGCGTCGACTCGGGCTCGAGGAAGGCGTGCTCGACGCGCTGGGTCTCGAACACCTCGTGCACGCGGTGCGGGCTGGCGTCATAGGCGGCAATGGCGTCGCCGCGCGCGTAGCGCGACACCGACAACGTGTTGGTGTCGGTGCCCCAGACGGCGATCTCGGTGTCGTCGAGGGCGGCGACCGGATCGACGACCGGTGGAAGGGGTGCGTAGTCGACCGCCACGAGCGCCGCCGCGGCGCGCGCCTGCTCGCGGGACTCGGCGACGACGACGGCGAGCACGTCACCCGCGTACGAGGTGCGCCCGCCGACCGGGACGAGCACGGGCCAGTCCTTGTGGATCAGGCCGACCTTCAGCTCGCCCGGGACGTCGGCGGCGGTGAACACGGCGACGACGCCCGGTGCCGCGGCGGCGACGGACGTGTCGATGCCGAGCACGTCCGCGCGCGTGTGCTCGGTCAACGTGAGCGCGGCGTGCAGCATGCCGGGGACCCGGAGGTCGTCGATGAACCCCCGGTCGCCGAGCGCGAGCTCCTCGGCCTGGTAGCGCGAGCCGCGGGCCCCCACGCCGCCTTCTTCGAGCGCGGGGCAGGGGCGATGGCCGGCGAGCGCCTCGACGGCGTCGAGGATCTTGCCGTAGCCGGTGCAGCGACAGAGGTTGGCGCCGAGGTGGCGCGCCGCCTTGTCGCGGTCGACGTCGCCCTTGTCCAGCAGCGACTTCACGCGCACGAGCACGCCCGGCGTGCAGAAGCCGCACTGCAGCGCCCCGAACGCGCTCATCGTCGCCGCCATGCGATCGCGCTCGACCGGGTCGAACCCCTCGAGCGTGGTGACGGTGCGGCCGGTCACCTTGTCGAGCGACACCTGGCACGCGACCGTGGCCTTGCCGTCGAGCAGCACGGTGCAGCACCCGCACTGGCCGGAGGGCGAGCACCCGTCCTTCGGCGAGGTGACCCCGAGCTCGTCGCGCAGGGCGCTGAGCAGGTGCGGATGGCAGTCGTCGACGACGACCTCGTCGCCGTTCAGCTCGAAGGTGGTCACGGAGCCTCCGGTGGGGGGATGACGCCGCGCTGCGACGTGATGAGGCCGTACGTCTCCGGCCGCCGGTAGCGGTCGAAGTCGAAGAGCGTGTCGCGGTAGTTGGCGCAGAGATCGAGGTCGCACGCGGCCACGATCACCTCGTCGCCTTCGGTGATGGCGCGCGCCACGACCTCGCCGGAGGGGCCGATGATCTGGCTGTCGCCGAAGGAGTGCACGCCGCCCTCGGTGCCGCACTTGGCCACGCCGACCACCCACGCGCCGTTCTGGTACGCGCCGGCGGCCATGACGAGGTTGTTGTGGAACGTGGCGAGGTGGTTCTGGGTCGGGTCGGGCGCGTAGTACGACGGCGTGTTGTAGCCGATCAGGATCAGCTCGGCGCCCTGCAGGGCGAGCATGCGGTAGGTCTCCGGCCACCGCCGGTCGTTGCAGATCGCCATGCCGACCACGCCGCCGAAGGCGCGGTCGGTGCGGAACCCGTCGCCGGGCTCGAAGTAGCGGCGCTCGAGGTGCTGGAACGGGCGCCACGGCTCGTGCTCCTCGTGGCCGGGCAGGTGGACCTTGCGGTACTTGGTGACGACCTCGCCGCGCTCGTCGACGAGGATCGACGTGTTGTAGCGATGGGTGCCGTCGCGCTCGGCGTACCCGAGGACCACGCCGACCCCGAGCCGGCGCGCCTCCTCGAACAGCGGCTTCGTGCCCGGGCCCGGCACCTCGTCCTCGTAGAACTCGTCGAGCTCGTCGTCGCGCAGCCACCACCGCGGGAAGAACGGCGTGAGCGTCAGCTCGGGGAACACCACCACGTCGGCCCCGCGCGCGGCGGCCGTCGTCAGCAACCCGATCAACCGGTCGAGCACCTCCGCCCGCGGCGCCTCCCGCTCGACGGGCCCTACCTGCGCCCCCGCCACCGTCACGATCCGACTCACGACGCACCCCCCTCTCCCGAACTGGCGACGGATTCGACACGTCGTTGTGTCGAATTCGTCGCCAGTTCGAGGAGGAGGTCGAGCAGGACGTTGGCGCCGGCTTCGAGGTCGTCGGGGGCGGTGCGCTCGGCGGGGTTGTGGCTGATGCCGTCGATGCTCGGCACGAAGATCATCCCGGTGGGACAGACGCGGGCGAGCATCTGGGCGTCGTGGCCGGCACCCGAGGGCAGGCGCTTCACCGTGTGCCCGTGCGCCTTCGCCACCGCTTCGACGAGTTCGATCATCCGCGGGTCGAACGCCACCGGTTCGAACCGCGCCAGC
>Ga0068858_100003211_pt1 | contig 16320 bp, 15 predicted proteins | sample KBSSwiS12_FD_66589 | JGI IMG/M metagenome (GOLD analysis project Ga0068858, IMG submission 66589) | Switchgrass rhizosphere microbial communities from Kellogg Biological Station, Michigan, USA - KBS Switchgrass S1-2 | ecosystem: Host-associated > Plants > Roots > Rhizosphere > Soil ...
GTGGAGGAGCTGCAGCGTGACTTGACCGCGTATCAAACCGGCTTCGCCACGAGCGCGGAAAAAGCCACCTTGGGAAAGCATCTCGTCCTCGCGATCAAACGACACAAGGCGATCGCCGGCGGCGTGCTCGCGACCCTGCTGGTGGGGCTGACCCTGGGGACCAAGGCCATCGTCGAAGGTAAAAGAGCCGAAGCCGGTGAGGCCAGGGCGACGAGTGCCTTGGCGGATCTGCGCAAGCAGGCGCCCGCGATGCGGCAACTGGCGGAAAGTGAGGCCGCGCTGCAGCACTTCGAATCGGCCTTGGTAAAACTCGAGGCCGCGATTGCGCTCGATCCCACCTTCGTTCCCGCCTACTGGCGCCGCGCCTGGCTGCTCATGGGCCAGGAAAAATGGAGTGACGCGACGAACGCGCTCCACGTGGCGATTGCCCAGGAGCCAGGAAATGTCGCCCATGCCTCGATTCTCCCCTTGATGGAGAGATTTTCCCGCACCACCCGCGATCAAGACCGCTGGACCCCGGATGCTGCCGCGGAAGTCTTTCAGTACCTGCGCCGGGTGGGAGCCTTTGCCGAGATAGGACGAATCTCCTCAAAGCTGAAGCTGGCGAATGCGGAGCGCACCATGCTGGTGAGAAAAAACCTGGAGGCAATTTATCCCAAAGAGAAGGTAATCGTGGCGACCGACGAGACCGGGCGGGTGGATGTCCGCCTGGATCTTCTGGGTCTATCCCTGACCTCACTGGACGCGGTCAAAGGTCTTCCCATCGACGGTTTGAATGTCAATAGCACGCAAATCAGCAGCCTGGAACCGCTTCGAGGAATGCAGCTTCGATCCCTGAACTTGGGCAAGACGAAGGTGGCTGACCTTGCACCACTGGCGGGGATGCGACTGGTTAAGTTGGATATCGGGACCACCCAGGTGGAGGATCTGAGTCCGCTCGCTGGAATGGCGATTACCGATTTGAACCTGGAGTTTACCCGGGTCTCCACGATTGAAGCACTACGCGGCATGCCGCTGCGCAACCTCAGCCTGAGATCGCTTAAAATGGCCGATCTTTCTCCTTTGAAAGGCGCACCCATCGAGATCCTCAACCTAAACGAGTGTCGGAACGTGAAAGAGGTCACGCCTCTCGCGGGGATGCCTCTCAAGGACCTTTGGCTGACGAAAGCGGTGGACGATTTGTCCTTTCTCCAGGCCGCTCCGCTGACCTCCGTGCACATCTACGGAAGTTTCCGCGACCTTTCCGCCCTCTCTGGAAAGCCCTTAAGATACCTGGAAGCGAAGAGTCCTGTCCTGACGGATCTATCACCACTGCAAGGCGCCCCGATCCGGGAGTTGGTCATCGAACAGTGCACCGCGATCCGGGATTTCGCGCCCCTGCTCGCTCTCTCCCAACTGGAGATGCTGCGAGTGGCGAGAATTGACAAAAGCTTGAATAGCTTGCGGACCCATGCCTCGCTCAAGTTTATCGCCAAAGGCACCGGATTGTACATGCCGGTGGCGCAGGTCTGGGCGGAGCTGGACGCGTTGGAGAAGAAAGAAGTGCCGTGATCCTGGCGGATGGAACACCAGCCGCGAGAACAATGAGCGAATAGGGACCAGGCGACAAAGCTGGACAGATTACTGCCCCGATCGCTGCCGCCCTTGTTGTATTTTGCCGATTTGTTCAGGCTACGGTCGTGCTTCTGGAACGTTGGCATCCCATCACGAAAGATTTCGGCCTGATCAATGCGTCGATTTCCGCGTGCGTGGAGGAATTCACCACCTGGCATGGCGGTCTCGCGCTCGCCTACGAACGAAAGGAAATCTCCTCTTTCGGCGGAGCGCTCGAAGCGCTGCCACCGCTCTCCGCGGAGTTGGCGCGGAAGCTATTTGTTCCCACGGCGGCCCCAAACTGGACGGCGTTCTTTCAGAGCGGCATTAGCGGCTCAGATCCGTCCCCGGTGGCATGCATGCTGGCGAAGCTTCTGAAAGTCGTATCCATGCGGATTTGTGCGTCGCCGCCAGGAGCCAGGTGGCCCGCGGTGATCTGGGAGGTCTATGCGCCCCCTGAACTCGGTGGATCTACCCCGCTGGGTTATCGCCGGTCCATCGCCGCGTCCAACGATGGCGGACGTTGGGCGTTTTGGCAGTCCGGCGCACCGTACGCCTTCGAGCAATCGGACCGATATCTCGCTCCGCGGAAGCGCGATCGGTTCACTCGCGAATTGCTCACCGATTATCTGGCGCATTTCGGGCTGGCTCCCCTTGGAGACGAATTCTATGTCCCCTCGGCTCAAGAGCCCGCAATCCTGCTGGAGCGGATTTTTCGCCAGGGCAAGCCTTCGCCAGAGTTTACGCTCGAGCAGGTGATCGATGGTTTACCGTGGGGAGGGAATAGGGATAGGAAGGATTCCCAGTGAATGCAAAGCCACAGCCCATGATTGCGGTTGAACCACTTTCAAAGAACGAATGGTTGGTGACTGTCAAAGCAGGCACGACGACGCAGCATCGGGTGCGAGTCACACCGGATGATCTTCGCAGGCTCGGTGGCGAGCCCGCCTCTGCCCAGCGATTTCTGGAGGCGAGTTTCCGGTTTCTTCTGGATCGAGAGTCGAACACATCCATCCTCTCTTCCTTCGATTTGCTGGTAATTGGTCGATACTTCCCCGAATTCGAGAGAGAGATTGGCCGTTACCTGCCGAAAGAATGATGCCGGCAGGAAACGGATAGTCTTGCATCTATGGCTTCGCTGTTGCTCGTTCGCTACATCCTGTCGCTGGAAGACCATCTTGCTTGGTATGACTATTACGACGACAACCTCAGCGGTTTTGGGTGGTCGTCACTGCCAATCCTGGGTCGAACGATCTCAGCTCGTCGTCGGACACGCTTTTCACAAGGAATTCTCTCAGCGACGAACCAATCCGCAATAGGTGAGCGGACCATTGAGCTGTTGCCTTCGGGCGTTCGCGAATTCTCCTCCGAATTCGATTTTTCTACGGATTGGAAAGAGATCACACACGCCGCCGTCACTCCTCAGCACCTTTTCATCGCACATTGGTCGATGAATGCTCACATCATCCCGTTGCGATACTTCGAAGGCGGCCAATTGCGTGATTCGTTCATCGCCTTTGTTGTTAATCACATTCCGTCTACCGTGGATCGTCGTAACGGTTAGACCATCCCCGATTGCGCCTCGGAAAAATCGCCTGGGTGATGGGGGAAGCCAACAAAACGTGAGACATCGAGAGGGTGCAGGCCGAGGGGGCCATGTGTTGGATGGCCAGCCGAGCGCTGGCCCTACAGCTTTCCTGCCCGGAAGCGTGAAGCCGGGGATGCGAGGGGAATGTTGTGGTGTGCGGTGTTTCACTCACTTGATGTTGTATCGCCGTGACGAATCTCGCCGGTTTCAGGCAAGAATTCGAATGACGCGCAGATCTGATTCGTGGAATTGATTTTGAGGCGGATTACGATCCAGCCATCGGCCCTATTTGATGCAGTCAAAGTGAGTGCGTGCGGCGTCACCTCGTTTGATTCGATTTCAAGAACGGCGGCTATGAACTCGTCTTGCGATATCGACCCGTCGCAACGCTTGGCGGCCAAATCTTTCAGTCGCTCTGCGATAGCGAGACAAGCCGCTTTCCGTTGATCGTGATTTAGCGGATTTGGCATGTAAACGATTGGCCGTGAATCAACCGTGCTTATCGTCAGCATCAATTATGCCGCTTCCTCGGTGCGCACCGCCTTGTATTTGAGCTGTGCCGTCGTGCATTGTTCGCTGGTGATGTCGTCACGCATGCCGAAAGGGGAATAGGGGTCCGTCAACCAAGCGTGACAGATCAGGCGGGCACAGGCCGAGCGAGGCCACGTGCCGGATGGCCAGCGGAGCGCTGGGCCTACAACGGGCCTGCCCTGTAGCGTGAAAGGTGGGAGGGTTTTGGTCGAACCAGGTATCACGGTGGAGGTCCGTTCACGCCCACTTTTACCAAGTCAGAGGTTTTCGCCATCAGGGCTTCGCTGATTCCGGGCTCACGAATCGGTCGATGGTCCCGTGTGATTCGCCCCAAACTCTAAACAAAGCAGCAGTGCCGGACGCTCGCTGATTAAACGGAGGGAGCTGGGCAGCTTTTATGCAAAAGCACCGAAAACCCGCATCTTAGCCGGTAGGATGCACGAGGATTTTGCCCAGATTTTTGAATTTTATGTCCGTTGCGGACCAGACGCTACCGGACACAACCTGATCAACCTTGAGGGAGAGGAAGCGGACCTCATCGAACGGTTTATCCAGGGTCATTGCAACGAGTCGGAGCGCCGCCAGCTTGCCCAGGTTCTGCAATCGCGTCCGGATCTGATTCGCCAAATTGCGGAACGGGTGAAGACGACCCGTGAGGTTGCCGAAGACTCGGCTCGGACCTCTTCACCATGAGGGAATTCCACATCTTCGCGTCGGATTTCGAGAGGCGCTTTACGATGAAGGGCATGCCCGGCACCCCTCCGCTGGAATTCTCATCCCTCTTTGAAGCCACCCGACACGCTCGCGCCACATCGTGCGGCGGTGATGGGTTCGTGGTCATCTACGGCGAACGGGGGCAGACCGTGAATCGGATTCCATTCAGCGTCTCGCGACGAGAGGGAGGAGCCCTTTGAGAACGATTGCTATTTTGCTCATTTGTCTCGGGTCGCTCGTGGCGCCCGCTTCCGCCCGGCCGCACCACAAGGATAGCGCGGCCTACACCCAGGCGGTGAAAGCCAGCACGGCCAAAGCCATGGCAATGTTCCCTGACTACGACGTTGCGGGCACCTCCATTCACCAGGCGATCCAGGACGAGATTCAGCGGCAAAAGGAAATCAATCCCAGCTATTTCAAGAATCCGGATTGGCCGGAACAGATTGCCCGGAATTGTGCCGCGGTGCTGGGCATCGAACCGGCGAGACCCATGCAGGCTTCAAAATAGTTGGGTCGCAAAGCACACGAGGAGACTCCTGCTTTCTCTACCCAAACGTCTGGCCATCGTGTCCCCACATGGCGGCCTGCACGTCTTGAAAAACGATGTAGACGCGATCTCCGGGGATGGCGAAGTGTTTGGTCACCACGGCACACAATGCACTGGCCAGTGCGCCTGGTCCGCCGGCAGGGAACCCGATGCTCTTCAATTCCAGAAATGCCGTGGGTGCATTCGTCCCAGCGAGGATCATCGGCTGGCCGACTTCCAGCTTCACCATCACGTATTGCTCGGGCTTGCCGGTGCCGGCCGCGACCACTTTCGATGCCTCTTGCAAAAAACGGGCTTGGGCCTCCGCGGAAATCTCAGAACTGGTAGCGACAGCAAGGTAGGGCATACCGACATTCAATCAGGACTTCGCTCATCGATCACCCCGGAAATGCCAATCGGGATGGCCGTCCGTTCATTGGGTGGGCGGTGTCGCCCGGGCCATGTGCTCCTTGGTCTGGATGATCAAAACGCCCTTGGCGATGATCTTGGCGGCGTAGAGACTTCCGTCGTCGCTGACCCACTGGTTTTCGAAGCCGTCGCGAATCACCCACTGGTGGCCGCCGGCGTTGGCCATGAGCAACCGCCTCAACTCGTCTTCGGATAGTCTCTGCGGTTCGCCGGGCTCGGGACTGACCTTGGAAAACTGGAGGTGATCGACGCGCCCTTCAAAGAAGCCGATGCCAATGTGCAGGCCTTCTTTTTCGAAATGATAGAGGCCACCGGGAATGGTCGTCCCCGGCGAAGCCACCGGTGGGCCGTATCGTTGAATGCATTGCTCCAGGGTGGCGCCGATTTGGGCCCGCGCGCTCGCCATCATCAGGAAAAAGCAAAGAACGAGGAGCGCTTTCATAGACGCAAAATCTGGATGGCGCTGTGAACCGGGTCAAGCCCGTTGGACTCGGTGCGCGGCACGGCGCATTGCCGCCCGATTGGAAATCCAACCAGAACTCCGAGATCAACTGACTCGATGTTCTGCACACCTGGGATCGATTCGACCCGTTGGCAACCAAGGTCCAAATGCGGGGCGATTCATTGGCATGAAATCCGGCTGGGCCATCGCCATTGGGCTCCTGTTCGTGCTTTTGCTGGCGGGAGCATTGTGGACATGGAAGCCTGGAAAGAGCATCCCTGCTGTGGCACCCAGCACGACTCGAAAGGGAGTGCCAGACGAGGAGTCGCAAGAGGTGGTGATCGCCACCTACGAGAAAACTTTCCAATGCTCCGTCTACTATACGCCGCTCGAAACCGGTTTTGTCCAGGAGCGGGGATTTGAACCGGCACTCGAGACGAGGCCGGGCTTGGGTGGGCGCAAATACCCCAAGGAATTCCTTCGAGCCGTCGAGCTGGAGGGGTTCGGACATTTGAAGGAGCCGGTGGAAGGAAAAGACTATCTGCGATACTGGAGCGGGAAATGGGGATTTGCCGACCAGCCGATTGACAATCGTCAACGCCCGCTCATTCCCAAGCATTCGTGTGCCATCTCCCAGCCGCACGCCCTCATCGCGGAAAATGCCATCATCGCGATCCGTTGTGACGGCCTGCCCATGGATTTTCACAAGCTTCGCTGGCATATCACCGACACGGGAAGCGGCCTGAAAGCGCGTCAATTGGATCTCTACTGGGGAGAAGACGATCCGCTCGGACCGGGGAAAAAGTTGAGCCGGCCGCATGGATTTGAAGGAGAACTCACGAATCCGACGGTCATGGTCCTTGCTGGCCCGCAATGACGAACCCGCGTCCATCCGCCACCTGCGAGCTGGAGTCAGTCCAGCCGGACGAAGACGAAACGAAGCCGCCAGCGACGATGGGCGCGAAGCAAGGGTATGCAGGATTCTCCTCCGGTTACCGAACACGTTCCCTTTATCGATTCGTTGCGTGAGGACCTTTCATTCAACGTCACGGATCGAGAACAAACGCTTTCGACGCTCGCCGGCGCTGCCCTTGTGGGATTCGGAGTCACCCAACCTTCCTGGCGGCAATGGCTTTTCGTCCTGCTGGGAAGTGCGTTGCTCAAACGAGGGATCACGGGACACTGTGACCTCTATGAGCAACTCGGTGTCGACACGCGCCATCCCACTCCTTCCGAGGGATAGAACTCTCGAGCCTGTTATGCACTTTTAAGGGATAACGAACCTGACAACGCCGAAGGTGTTGAATCAACCAGCCCAGGGTTGCGAACCGAGTGGAACGAACCGCAGATGATGCCGTGGGCGGAGGTGGGCGGCATAAATGCCTACCGCAAGGAAGCCCGCAGGGCAGCGCTGGCGAGCGCTGGCAACCACGAGCTACCCTGGGATTCTGTTCACCAAATGGCCCAACCCTGAAAGGGTTGAATTACTCTTCATCCACCCTCTGCAATACAACCCATTCAGGGTTGGCCCTTTGCGGCGGTAGTCCTAGGGTAGATGCTCCTGCGTCGAATCAACCCTAGGCTGGTCGATGGAACGCCGTTGGCGTTCTTTGCAGAGCTACTAAAGTGCATAACACCCTCTAAGGAATCGTGGGACGATTCGTCGGCGGGTCGCTTGCCCGAAAGCCGTATTCATCCGTCCGCTCGATTCGGTGGTGTGGAAGGAGAAAGGGCATCGGAGATTTCACACAGATTTACCGGGGATGTTTCTCCCATTTCAACTCCGTGGCATTGACCCAGAGCCACGAACCACGATCCTTCTCCCGGGCACGGAGCTGTGCTTGGGTGTCGGCCGAGGGAGTGAGGCGATATACTTGAACTGTTCCTTCCTTCCCGTCTTTGACCTCACCGGTCATCGCGCGGACCTGAATGCTTCGGACCGTTTTGGGCAACGAGCCCTCCACTACATCCACCACGTCGAACACATCGATGATCGGCCTGGCCAGTCCGTTGCCCACGGGGATGCACGGCCCCGTACCGCGATGGTGCCTGGCCTTGAATAGCACGTCGCCGCCGGTGGCTGGTGTCTCGCGGGCCACGACAGTGGGAGAGGGGAGAAACAGCGCGGCGGCGATGAATACGGGGATGGTGAAACGCATGAGGATGTGCGGCTGCCCGACCGGTCGCCGGATGCGGTGGGTGGGGAGGTAACGCATTCTCCCGGAAATTAGCATGGGCAGGGTGGGTGAGGAGCAGATTTTCCTCTGCGGGAGGAATGTGATGCGGCTGGCCGGGACGGCGGAACGAGGAGGGACGCGTGGCGCCGGAAACGGGCAAGACGACGCGGCCAGCCCTGGGGTCTTGGGTACTTCTATAGTGCGTACTATAAAAAAGAGTTGACGGGAAAATGAGAGGCATCTACTTCTAGAGCGTTCACTACAGAACCAACCCGAACCCGCCGGCAACCATTTCCAAAAAGAGAAAGCGCATGACCCAAGCACACCTCCACTCCCCGAGTTCTAACATTCTGGTAACCACTCCGACGGGCAAGGTCGGGCGACGCTTGATTCCGATCCTCGCGCGCCGGGGAGCGACCGTCCGGGCCGCCAGCCGGTCGCCCGTCGCGAGGCGCGCGGGCATCGAGCCGGTGCGCTTCGACTGGGCCGACGCGGGCACCTATGAGGCCGCGCGGAAGGGCGTCGACGCCATGTACCTGGTGGCCGGCCCCAGCCCACAACCGGAACACGCCGACTACATCCGCAGTCTGCTCGACGGTGCGGCCGGGGCCGGCGTCAAGCGGGTGGTGTTGCTGTCCGTCTACGGCGTGGACCAGGCGCCGCCGGAGAACCCGCTGCGCCGCATCGAGCTGGCGGTCGAGTCGTCCGGTGTGCCCTACACCATTTTGCGGCCGGGCGCGTTTATGCAGAACTTTTCCGAGACGCACTTCATCCGGGCGGTCGAGAGCATTCGCGATCGGGACGAAATCCGCATGCCGGGCGGCAATGGAGTCGTGAGCTGGTTGTCGACCGAGGATATCGCCGCCGTGGCCGCGATCGCCCTGACCGAGGACGGGCACGAGGGCAAGGGCTACACGCTGTTGGGGCCGGAGCCGCTGACGCTGACCCAGGTGGCCGAGCACATCTCCTGGGTGGTGGGACGCCGGATCCAGTACGTTGCGACCGACTACCGGCCCATTCGCGACGCGCTCCTCGCCTCGGGGGTGCCACCCGAGACCGCGGAGCACAACAGCCAGCTCGCCGCCTTCGCGTTCAGCTCCGGCATGTTCGGCGTACTCAGCGACGACATTCTCCATGTGACCGGAAGGCCCCCGGTGAGTTTCGGCGAGTTCGCCGCGGGCGCGGTGGCGGCATGGCGGCGGTAACACGACATCGCAAACCCAAGGAATCACCATGAAAGAAGAAAACATACTCATCATCGGCGCGACCGGCAATGTGGGCACGGAACTGGTCAGGCAATTGGCCGCTTCGGGAAGAAGGGTCAAGGCCCTCGTGAGGAACCGCGACAAGGCTGCGAGCATCCGGCATTGGGCCGAGCCTGTGGTGGGCGACCTGATGGCGCCGGCCACCCTGGAAGCGGCTTTCAAGAACGCCGAGCGCGTTTTTGTCCTCGCCCCGCCCGTTGGCGAGGCGGAGGAAATCATGGAGAGAAATGCCTTCCACGCGGCGGTCGAAGCGGGCGTGAAACGCATTGTCTATCTCTCCAGTTATGCCGCGCCGTTCGGCGAGGGTTATCCTTATGCGGTCCACGCCGCGCACGAAAAGGCCCTGGCGTCATTCAATGTGGACTGGACGGTCTTAAGGCCGACCCGGTTCATGCCTTATACGCCGTTCGTCTGGAGGCCCATTTTGCGGCATGGGTTTCTGCTCGAGCAGGCCGGGGACGGGGCCATGACCACCATCGATCCGGCGGACGTCGCCGCAGTGGGAATTGTCGCGCTGACCACCGATGGCCACGAAGGCCGGACGTATGAGCTCACCTCGGAAGACGCTTTCAGCACCCGCCAGCTCGGAGAAAAGCTGTCCAAGGCCCTGAACAGGAAGCTCACGATCTTTGACGGCGGTGAAGACGAGTTGCGCGCCGCCCTGATCGACAATGGAGCACCCGGAGAGTACGCGGCCATCATGAGCCACTACTTTCACACCGTGGCGGTGGGACGCTGGAAAGTGACCGATACGGTCGGCCAAGTACTCGACAGGAAGCCCCGAAGCTACGCGGAATGGCTCGAGCGCAACCTATCCGGGATCCTCTCCAGGGGAGCTTGAGGAGTCACTCGCATTCCCGAAAGCAAGCATACCTCCCGGGTAAAACCGGGCGCCCGCAAAACACGTCCATTCGCCTTGTCCCCACTCTCGCCTGAAAAGCTCAAAAGCACGCCCATCACCAGCAACAAACAACCACAAAAGATGAAAACAATGAACGCCAATTGGTTTGGAAACTATGCGCGGTGGATTCTGTCCCACCGCCTCCTCATTTCGCTCGCGATACTCGGAATCACCGGGTTTCTCATGACCCGTCTCGGAAAGCTCGAGATCGATTCGAACCCGAAACTTTGGGCCCCGCAAAAGCACGTTTATGTCGAGACCACCGATCGGTTGGAAAAGGTGTTTGGTGGCCGGAATTTGACGGTCGTGGGCATCGTGCCGAAAAGCGGCGACGTCTACCAACCGGCGGTCCTCGCCAAGATAAAGCGAATCCAGGACCAGGTGGAATTGATCCCGCACGCGGTCCGCCACAACATCCTGAGTTTCGCCGCCCGCAAGGTGAAGCAGGTCAAAGGAGGGCCGGAGGGAATGGAGGTTCGTCCCATGATGGAGACGGTCCCGCAAACCCCCGGGGAGATCGAGGCCCTGCGGAAGGCGGTGGCGACGATGCCGATCTATCACAACGCCCTCGTTTCGCCGGACGGAAAGTCCGCCGCGATTGTGGCGGATTTCAAGCAGGACGAAACGGTCGCGAACTTCGTGGTGATGGTGGCGCAATTGCGAAAGATAGTGGCCGCGGAGCGCGATGATACCATCGATATCTATCTCGGCGGTTTGCCGATTATCGGCGAGGCCGCGGACCTGCAGTTCATGAAGATGCCGATCTTCTTCGGGGCGGCCATCCTTGTGATCATGCTGGTGCAGTTTTGGTCATTCCGCAGCTTTCAAGGCATGCTGCTGCCGATGCTCACGGGCATCCTGAGCGTCATCTGGAGCCTCGGCCTGATGGGACTGCTGCGCGTGCATCTCGATCCGTTGAACACGACGACGCCCATCCTGGTGATGGCCGTGGCCGCGGGGCATGCGATTCAGATTTTGAAGCGCTACTATGAGGAATACGCGAAGCAACTGGCCGCCGGCGTGGAGCCCAAAGAGGCCAGCCGCGCGTCGGTCATCGAGTCCATGGCCCGGGTCGGCCCGGTCATGATGGTCGCCGGCCTGATTGCGGTCATCACCTTCCTCTCGCTGGCCAGCACGGGGATTCCCATGGTGCAGCATTTCGGCATTCTGGCGGGCTGCGGCGTCCTGGCGACCATGGTGATCGAGATGACCGTGATTCCGATCGTGCGCGCCAGCTTGCGTCCGCCGCGGCGGCGCGAATCCGCGCGCGAGCAAGAGGCCGGCATCCTCGACCGCTTTCTGAAACGGGTGGCGGCCAATCTGGTGGGAGGTCGCGCACCCTGGGTGGTGGGAGGCGGGCTGGCGGTGATCGCCTTGATTGGTTCTGGAGTTTACCGGCTGCGGATCGACAACAACTTCAAGCTGTACCACAAGGCGACCAGCGAACTGCGCGTGCACGACCGAATCCTGAACGACCGGTTTGGGGGCACGAGCTCGATCCAGTTTTTGATCGAGACCAAGGACGCCGACGGGATCAAAGACCCGGCGGTGCTGCGCGGGATGGCCGAGCTCCAGGCCTTTCTGGAATCGCAGGCCGACGTCGGCAAGACCCAGTCCATCGTCGACATGGTCAAGCGCATGAACCAGGCGATGCATGGCGATGATCCGAAACTGTATGCGATTCCGGAAACACGCGAACTGGTCGCGCAGTACCTGTTCCTGTACTCGCTGTCGGGCGAGCCGCAGGACTTCGACAGCCTGGTCGACAATGACTACCGGCAGGCGGTGGTCTGGACGTACCTCAAGAACGACAGCACGACGTACGCGGAATCCGTCGCTCAGAAAGCGCAGGCGGTGATCGCGAAGAACTTTCCCCCGGGGGTCACCGTCAATATGGGCGGAAGCCTGCCGCAGGTCATTGCGCTCAACGAAGTGATCGTAAAGGACAAGTTCAGAAACATGGCGCAGATGGCGGTGGTGGTATTCGTCCTCGGCGCCCTGATCATGCGCTCGCTGGTGGCGGGGCTGTTCGTGGTCACGCCGCTGTTCGCCGTGACGCTATCCAACTTCGGCCTCATGGGCTGGCTGGGTACACCGCTGGACATTACGGCGATGACCACCGCGGCCATGGCCATCGGCATCGGCGCGGATTACGAGATCTATCTCCTGTTTCGCTTCAGGGAGGAGCTGGCCCGAACCGGCAGCGTGCTCGGGGCCACGACCACTTCCATGCTGACTTCCGGCAAGGCCATCCTATTTGTCGCCATTTCCATCGCGGCGGGATACGCCGTCCTGCAGTTCTCGGATTTTCATTTCTACAATCAGCTCTCGAACATGGTCGCGGCGACGATGGTGATCAGCGCCTTCTTCGCGCTGTTTTTCCTGCGGGCACTGATGATGATCTTCAAGCCGAGGTTCGTCTTCGGAAATCAACGGGAGGCGTTGTTCGCCCCTGGTGCGCTGCAAGCGATGGAGGGGGCCAAATGAACTGCTGGACGCGAACTTTTGTAACTCTGGCCTGTGGGTGGATCGCGGCCGTGGCCGGCGCGCAAGCGTCCGGCGCGGAGTTGGGCGCCCGCGAGATCATGGTGAAAAACTTCTTTGTCTCCAAGGTCAGCGCGCTCAAGGCGGACACGACCATGCTCCTGGTCAACGAGAGCGGCCAGAAGCGGGAGCGGAAGAACACGACGGTGGTCAAGCTCCAGCCGAACGGGGTGGACTCGATGTTCCTGGTGCGGTTCACGGCGCCGGCGGACATCAAGGGCACCGGCTTTGTGCAGATCGAGCACAGCGAGGGCGACGACGACCTCTGGATCTATCTCCCGGCGCTGAAGAAGAGCCGCCGCCTGGTCGCGAACAACAAAAAAGACAGTTTCGTCGGCTCGGATTTCTCCTACGGGGACATCTCGCTGCCGAAGGTCGACCTTTACCATCATGTCCTGGTGCGCTCGGAGAAAGTCGGCGGCGTGGATTGCTACGTCATCGAATCGACTCCAGCGAACGGCACGGTCCGGGCGAACAATGGCTACAGCCGGAAGCTCTCGTGGGTTCGGTCCGACAACTTCTTCGAGCAGAAAGTGGAGTACTACGATGTCGGCGGTCGTTTGCTCAAGACCCAGCAGGTCGACCGCATCCAGAAAGTGGATCCGGAGAAGGGACGCTGGTTCGCCCAGCACCGCGAAATGATCAACCACCAGACCGGACATCGCACCGTGATCGAAGGCGAAAACCTGGATACGCATCCCGTGGCGGGGGACGAAATCTTCAGCACCCGGTACATTGAGCGCGAATGAAGCGGGCGATCCTGGTGTCGCTGCTCCTTTTCGTTCAGGAGGGAATGGCGGCCGCGGTGTCCGCCGACGGGAGCGAAGACGAGCCGGCGGCGAGCCCGCCGGCCGATGTGCTCCGGCGGCTCTGGACCGACGCGCGGGCTTCCTGGACCGTGCGGCTCGATTATTTTCGCTCGGACCGGGAACTGAATGACAAGACGGACTTCTTTGGCGCCACGACCCAGATCAAACTGCTGCCCTCCCTGGGCGCAAACCTGGACGGCAAACTGGAAGCGCGCCTGACCAACCCGGACCTCGGCGACCACGGCAAAACGAAGCTCGCCTTGCTGGAAGGTTATCTCGCCTGGCACATCGGGAAAGCGGACGTGCGCCTGGGCCGGCAAATTGTCCCCTGGGGGCGGGCCGATGGCATCAACCCCACCGACAACCTGACCCCGCGCGATTACAAGGTTCTGCTGCCGTTCGAAGAAGATCAGCGTTTCGGGCTCTGGGCGCTCAAGGCCGATTATGCGTTGACCCCGGACTACACCCTCACGGCGTTCACGACCCCATGGTTCGAATCGGAAAAAGTCCCCCTCACGGGCCCCGCGATTGCGGACCGGCGCCCAGTTTCCTCGTTGGCCAACACCGAATTCGCCTTCAAACTCAACCGCACCGGCGGCGCCGTGGATTGGTCGTTGAGCTATTTCCATGGGTACAGCCCGCTGGCCAGCGCGCATCTGCCGGCCGCCGGCGAAAACGGCCCCAGCCTGGAACTGCGCTACGACAAAATCGACGTCGTCGGCGCCGATTTTGCGCGGAACTTTGGTCGTTACGGATTTCGCGGAGAGCTGGCCTACTTCTTCACCGGCGACCGGAATGGGCACGATCCCTTTGTGAAAAATCCCTATCTGTTCGTTGTGCTGGGAGAGGACCGGACATTTTTTGACAACCTCAACATCAACCTTCAATTCGTCGGGCGTTGGGTAAGTCACTACAGCGATCCTGGGGACGTGGCCGATCCGCTCATCCGCCAGGTCTCGGAACTCAACGCTCTCGCCGCGGGCCAGCAGGATCGCGTCAGCTATGGCCTGAGTTCGCGCATCGGCAAGAAATGGTTCAACGACACCCTGGAGGCGGAAATTCTGCTCTTCGCGGATTTCACCCGGTCCAGCGCTTATATCCGGCCCCTGGTGACCTACGCGTTGGCCGATCACGTCAAGTGCACGGTGGGCGCGGATCTCTATACCGGTGCCAGCCAGACCGTCTTCGGCCAGTTGAAACGCAATCAAGGCGTATTCGTGGAAATGCGGTACAGCTTTTAATCGAAGAGCTGCCCAGCCGGCGGTGATACCGCTATGATTTCCTGCCCGACGGGATGACCGCATCCCAAGCCGCCATCGCGCATTTCACGATGTCGGCCAGTCCTTTGCGGGACGCTCCGTCCTTGGCCCGAATGGCCATTCCATCGGCTACGCTGGTGTAAAAGGAGACGAGGCCATTGATGTCGGTGGAAGCTGGCAGATCGCCATCGGCAATTCCGCGGCGCAAGCGCTGCCGGATCACTTTCTCCCGCATGACCCGCTCCTCGCGCAGAAATTCCTCGATCCCCCTGTTGGCCGTGGCGCAGTTGATCCCGGCCAGGACCATCATGCAGCCGCGCGGATTGTTGTCACCGCAGACGCTTTCCGCCGCGGCCCGGAGCATGCCCTCGACGGAAGCACGGGCTGTAGGTCCCTCCAGGAGCGCCTTCAAGATGGGTGCGCCTTCGGTCATTTTATAGAGTTCCACCACCTCCCGGAAAAGTTCCTCCTTCGAGCCGAACGCGGCGTAGAAGCTGGGCGCGGTGATGCCGCCCATGGCCTTCTGCAGATCGGCCAGGGTCGTCCCTTCGTAGCCTTGCGCCCAGAATACCTCCATGGCGCGCTGCAGCGCTTTACTTCGATCAAATTCACGAGGGCGGCCGGTTCTGCTCATTCTCAGTTGTTTCTATAGAAGGCACTATAGAACTCTTGACAGGAAAAGGCAAGCCGTGCTAATTCTATAGCAGACGCTATGTATATGGTGCAGCGCGACGACGTCCTCGATGGGCCCGGCCAGCAGCCGGTGCGCTGCGTCGGGTTCGCCGGGCGCGGCGCGGCCGCATGGCGCCGTAGAATCCAATCCATGAAACAACACCTGCCAGGGTCCCTGGCTTTAGTGACCGGCGCAACCGGCCCTGCCGGAAGCGAAGTCGAAAACCACTCGGGGGAAACGAAAGAAATCATATGAACTTCAAACGCATCCTTTTTAATCTTCTCCAGCGGATGGCCTTCGCTGTTTTTCTGGCTGGCGCCGCCCATCACGCCCCAGCGTCGGAAACACATTACCACAAGGTGGCGATCGATGGCCTGAACATCTTCTACCGCGAAAGTGGTGACCCTCAGAATCCCACCATCCTTCTGTTGCACGGGTTTCCCGCATCGTCATTCATGTATCGTGAATTGATGACCAGCCTATCCGATCAATTCCATGTCGTCGCGCCGGACTATCCGGGATTTGGCTACAGTGATTCGCCTCCAGCCAAGAGCTTCACCTACAGCTTCGACAAATTGGCGGAGGTGATGGATCACTTCACCCACGCCATCGGCCTGCAGAAGTATGCCCTTTACATGCAGGATTTCGGCGGGCCCGTGGGATTCCGGCTGGCCAGCAAACATCCGGACAATGTGCTTTTTCTCGTGATCCAGAATGCCAATGCCTACGAGGAGGGACTGCCCGATAGTTTCTGGGCGCTGGCCAGGCAGCTCTGGAAGGACCCCTCGAAAAAGAATTTGGAAAAGCTGCGGGAGGCCGCCATTTCCAATGACTCGCTGGAATGGAATTACACCCATGGGGTGCAGGAC
>Ga0068858_100003212_pt1 | contig 16317 bp, 20 predicted proteins | sample KBSSwiS12_FD_66589 | JGI IMG/M metagenome (GOLD analysis project Ga0068858, IMG submission 66589) | Switchgrass rhizosphere microbial communities from Kellogg Biological Station, Michigan, USA - KBS Switchgrass S1-2 | ecosystem: Host-associated > Plants > Roots > Rhizosphere > Soil ...
CCCACTGCAGAGCGAGGTCCGCGAGCGGCGCTTCCAGGCGCCAGGTGTCGCGTGTCTGGTTCAAGAAATCCAACACTGTGGCTTCGACACGCTCAGCTTGCGGCAGATCGACGTGGTAGCGCTTCTGCATGGCCCGCACTGTGCGGTCGCGAGCATCCTCATTCTTGAAGCGCCCGAGCATGTCGTACAACAGGCCCTCGCGCATCGCGCCGTCGGCAATCCGCATTTCCTGCACGCCGAGGACGTCAAAGATTTCGGTCAGGATCACCGTGCCGCCAGGAAACACCGGGCGCCGGTCTTCGGTGATTGATGCGAGCCGCAACTCCCGGGTGTGACCCGCGTCTACCAGGTATTTGAGCGCGCGCTCCAAACCTGCCGCCGTGATCGTGAGACTCTGCGGGTCGAGCTCGCGAATGGCCTCGCCGATGGCGCGTACGGTTCCGGAGCTTCCGGCACAGTGCTCCCAGCCGCGCCTGCGGAACGCAGCCTGTACGGGCTCGAGCTCCAGGCGTGCCGCCATCCGCGCGCGCTCGATTCGTTTCGCGGAGATTTTGCCATCACGGAAAAATCTCTCGCTGAGCGACACACACCCCATTTGCAGGCTTTCCAGCTCCAGCGGGGTCAGGCCATCGCCGATGACGAGCTCGGTGCTGCCGCCGCCAATGTCGGCTACCAGGCGCCGGCCAGGCTCGCTCGGCATGGTATGCGCGACACCCGAGTAGATCAGGCGCGCTTCTTCCATGCCGGAGATGATTTCGATGGGATGGCCGAGGGCTTCGCGGGCGCGCTCGAGGAAGGCTTGCTTACGGTGGGCGACCCGTAAGGCATTCGTGCCGACCACCCGCACGCTATCGGCATGCATGTCTCTGAGTCGCTGACCAAAACGTTGCAGACAAGCGAGCGCCCGCGCGGCGACCTCCTTGTCGATACGCCCGTTCTCTTCAACACCGGCCGCCAAGCGAACCATCTCGCGCAGCCGATCGACAATGACGAGTTGGCCGTGCGAGTAACGCGCCACGACCATGTGGAAGCTGTTCGACCCGAGGTCAACAGCCGCGAGGACGTCAGGGACGGAGCGGGAGGAGGAACTGGTGGTGTGTGATTGCTGGGCCGAGCGGGCCGAGACAGCTGAGCTCACTCGCGACCCGTCGTCAGGCTGTGAATGAGGATCCGCAGCCGCAGGTCGTGGTGGCATTCGGATTGCGGATCACGAATTGCGCACCTTCGAGTCCCTCGCGATAGTCGATTTCGGCACCGGTGAGATACTGCACGCTCATGGGATCGACCAGGAGCTTCACTCCGAGGTTCTCCACGCAGGTGTCGCCGTCCTGGATCTGCTCATCGAATTCGAAGCCGTACTGCAATCCGGAGCAGCCGCCACCCTGCACGAATACGCGCAGCATCAGGTTCGGGTTGCCTTCCCCGCGAATGAGGTCGCCCACCTTGCGCGCGGCCGCGTCCGTGAACTGGAGCGCGGGGGTTTCAAGGGCGACTTCGGTAGTGCTCATCAGCTTACCTTCTCATGGCCTGCGGCCAACTTCTCACGGCGTACGGAAGACCGGACCCCGTCAATGTAGCGGCGCTTCGCGCCAGACAAAATCCTATAACCAGTCTATCACGTCGGGCCTGCGGTACCTTCGGCCAGGGGCTCGCCCTTGGCCGACACGCGGGTCAACTTACCCATGATCTGCGCGCCCAGCGTCATTTCAATGACACCGTAGTAAACGTTTCCCTGGACGCGGGCAGTGGCACCCAGCACGACGCGCTGGCGCGCGAGGATGTCCCCTTTGACCGCTCCATTCAACATAACGTTCTCGGCTTCCACATTGCCTTCGATGGAGCCGGTCTCGCTTATGGACAAGCTGGAGTCCTGGCTGGGGTCGGCGCGAACGTTGCCGGCGATGCTGCCATCCAGGTGCAATCCGCCCGCGAACTCCAGGTCTCCGTGAACCCGCGAGGCCTTCCCGATCAGGGTATCGATCCGCGCTTGCTTGGTGTCACGGTTGAACATGGTGTATCGCCTTAGGACGCATCGACGGTCCAGAGGAATGATTGACTCGCCGGTGCAACGTCCTTCTTGTTCGAGCGCACTTCGACCGCCACCTTCTCGGGCTGGAAGCCCACAGGCAGGGCGACATCCTGGTCGAGATTCTCGAAGTAGCGGAAGTTAAAAGGTAGCTCCTTCTGCTTGCCCGGGGTGAGCGCGGGCAGGTCGAGAGTAAGGGCTTTGCCGTCGGTCATCGAGCCGTCAATGCTCAAGCCAAGGCTACCGATCGCCACGCTGTCCGGACGGACTGTGCGCACGAGCGCAATGTGCACCATGAACCGCTGCGCCTTGCTCCCGGCTGTAATGTTCACTTTCTGGACCTTCACCCCGACCGCGCCGGCGCCCTGGGCAACAATCCCACGATAGAAGGCGAGTTCCTGGGTCTGCCGGGCTACTTGTGCCTGCAGGTCCCCGATTGTTCGCGTCACCTCGGCCTGTTCGCGCGCCCGTCCGATCCGAATGGTATCGAGCTCTGCGAGCTGTGTGCGCAGCTCCCGATTGGACTTGCCGAGCCGCTCGATCTCAACCTCGAGTTCGGTGCGCTGCTGTGCAACGGCGAGCCGGTCATAGCCTGCGTTGAATCGCCCCAGCTCATAGACGATATACAGCGCAAATGCCGCAATCACGCTCAGCACGCCGACGATGATGAGACGGCGCGCGGGCGCATGACTACGAATAACGAGGCTGGGTCTTCCGTCAGAGCTGCGCATGGTGAGCGAAAGTGAGACCCGCTGCGCCCGTCAGTCGATGGAGGCAGTGGCGGGAGGGGCTGGATTCAGCCCGTTCGCTGCCATTTCGGCCCACCACGTCGGATGCGGCGGCGGTCCATCGGGAAAGGCGAGCGCCGCCAGCTCAGTCAGCGCCTGCACGTACACCGCCCGCTTGAAATAGATGACCTCACGTACCGGCTCCCAGAAATTCACCCAACGATACTGATCGAACTCAGGCTCGCGCGTGCGCCCGAAATCGAACTGCGCCGTGTCTGCCTTGAGACGCAACAGAAACCAGCGCTGCTTCTGTCCGATACACATCGGATGCCGGTTCCGGCGCACATACTTCGCCGGCAGACGATATCGTAGCCAACGCGCGGTCTGTCCGATCAGATCGACGTCAGATGGCGACAGTCCGATCTCTTCGTGCAGCTCTCTGAATGCCGCCTCTTCGAGCTGCTCGCCGGCCAGCACGCCGCCCTGGGGAAACTGCCAGCCCCGGCCGCCAACCTGCCGGCCGAGAAATACGTCCCCGCCGCGCCGGATCAATACGATGCCGACGTTAGCGCGAAAACCGTCTGAGTCTATGACGTCGCTCATGAGTTGCGTTGTGCCGTTAGGCATTCTGCCGTGAGGCATTCTGCCGTAAGGCATTCTGCCGTTAGGCATCCTACCGTGAGGCATTGAGTCTGCCACAAGGTGTAGGTATGCGGGATGATACGGGTCGTGAAACACGCAGCACTCGACACTGTGCGCTTGAAGGGCTTCGCGCTATTGCTCGCCCTGGCCGTTGCCGTTTGTCTGGCGTCGCTGCTGAACGGGGGCTCTGGAATCACTGCCCGGCAGGCAATTGCCGCGCTGCTGGGTGCGGGGGATGAGGCTGCCCGCGGCGTTATGATGGAAGTCCGGCTTCCCCGGCTGCTGGCGGCATTCGGCGTGGGCGGGCTGCTGGCCCTGGCGGGAGTCTTGCTCCAGGCGCTGTTCCGCAATCCGCTTGCTGATCCGTATGTAATGGGAGTTTCCGGCGGAGCCGCAGTCGGCGCAATCCTCGCGATGATCGCGGGTTCGGCAGCCCTAGGCGTACAGTCCGCGGCCATCCTTGGGGCGTTGGGCGCAGTTGCACTTGTGTACTCGCTCGCTCGCGGCGGCGGAACTTCACGGCTGCTGTTGACGGGCGTAGTGACAGCGAGCGCGTGCGGTGCGCTGGTCAGTGTGTTGCTCGCCCTAGCGGATTCCGGACGGGTGCGCGGAATGGTGTTCTGGCTTGCCGGCGATCTCGGTTGGGCGTTGAGCCCCTGGAGCAGCGTACTGGCAGCCGTGTTTGCAGCGGGGCTCGCGATCCTCGTGGCACGGCCTCTGAATGTGTTGTCGGCCGGCGAGCTGCGTGCGCGGAGTGTCGGTTTGCAGATCGAGGTCTGGCGCACAGCTCTGTTCGTTGCATGCGCCGGGCTGACGGCGATTGCGGTTATCAGCGCCGGCACCGTTGGGTTCGTCGGTTTGATCACACCGCATGCCATCCGCTTGTCGTTTCGGACTAGCGACCATCGGGTTGTGGCGCCTGCATCCGTCGTCCTCGGTGGAACGGTGCTGGCGGCTGCGGACCTGGTCGCCAGAACGATTGCGAGTCCGCGTCAACTGCCGGTAGGGGCCATCATGGCGCTCGTGGGGGCGCCCCTGTTTATTGCCCTGTTGCGGGGTCGGGGAAGCACGGGACGGGTGATTTGAAGAGCGTGGCGTGCGGTGCAGGGAGCTACTGAGGGCGCTCTGCTGATTGAAGGCGCTCTGCTGATTGAAGGCGCTCTGCTGATTGAAGGCGCTCTGCTGAGTGAGAGCGCTTTGCTGAGTGAGGGGCTCTGCTGACCGAGGGCGCTCGGCTAACTCACCACGCTCTGCGAGATCTCGACCCGGTTGCGGCCGGCGCTCTTCGCCCGATATAGCGCGGCATCGGCTTCGGAGATGAGCTTTTCCGCCAGCTCGCTGAAATCGCGGGCACCGTCGGAGGAAGGACAGGCAGAGGCAACCCCGATTGACAGCGTGACGATCTCGGAGCGCTGGCTCGCCACGACGATCGGTTCGCCGCGTACGGCATCCAACACGCGCAGGGCGACCTTCTCGCCATCCGCAAGCGAGCCGTGGGGCAACACGATTGCAAACTCGTCGCCACCAAAGCGGGCACCCGTATCGCTGAGGCGCATTTCATCATCGATGCGCTGCGCAACTTCGCGCAGCACGGCATCGCCAGCAAGGTGTCCGTACTCGTCATTGATGCGCTTGAAGTAATCCACATCGATCATCAGGCACGCAATGGGCTGATGATCGCGCTGCGCGCGCGCCAGCTCCTCACAGAGCCGGGCGTGCAGATAGCGGCGGTTGTGGAATCCGGTGAGAAAGTCGGTCAGGCCGCTGCGCACCAGCCGGGCACGATTCACGGCGTTTTCCAGGCAGATCGCGGCCACGACGCCCAGGTGGGCGAGGAAATCGGTGGCGAGCTCCTTATTGAAGCGGAAGCGATCGACGCTCGAGAACACCAGCACGCCATCCAACTGGCCGCTGCGGCGCAGGGGAATCAGCGCAAGACTGCCGTTCTGCCGGGACTTCGGGACCAGCAGCTCGTGGTCCGCCATGCGGAAGGGCCCGAGCCACGGCCGCTCGAGGTTGCCAAGACGCGGCGCGATGGTCGCCAACACATCGACGAACTGCACTTCCGAGAGCTCCTCGAGCAGGAACCCGTCACCTGCGAGCAAGTGGCGTATCTCGTGATTGGGATCGTGCAGGATCAGTGTGACCGCATCGAGCTGGTAGGAGGTGCGCAATCCATGGATCAGCCGCTCCAGCAGCTGCGCCAGCGAGCCGGCTCGCAACAGCTCGAGCTCGCGCTCCTGGGTCTTGCGCAGAAGTGCATCGTTACGGCTGACCTCGTCGGTAAGCTCAGTCAGTCGAGCCTGCAGCGAGCGCACTTCGGCGTTCAGCTCACTGACGCGGTCAGCGTTCGCGGTGTTACGTTCTGAAGAGCGGGGCATTTCGGATCAGGCGCGCCGCTCCGCAACACTGCGGCGGTCTTCGAGATAGTCGCGCCCTTGGCGCATCAGGGCGACGAACGCATCATGGTCCTGCGAGATGACTGCCGTGCGAATCCGTTCCACCGCCTGCGACAGAGCCTCGAGCGATTCGGCACCATAGTCATTCAGGCTCTGGATTTCGTAATACAGCTCCGGGCTCTCCTGTGCAACGCGGCTCGCCACATCGAGCTGCGAATCGAAGGTAGTGCTCGACATGCGCGCCAGCTTCGGCGCTGCCTCGCCGCTCTCGGCCAACGCGGTGAAGAATGCGATGTTCAAGGCGTGTGACAGACCCAGAACATAGGCGATCAGCCGGTCATGGTCATCGAGACTCATGACCACCTGTTCGGCCATGGTGGGTGAAAATAACTCGCGGGCGCCGGCGAGCGCCTCTGCGGAACCCAGGTCCACAAACACCACGTGCCGACCCGACAACAGCTCCGTGTCGGGGCCAAACATAGGGTGCACGGAGGTAACCTTGCACCCGTGGGACTTCAGGGCTAGGAGGCCCGCACGCAGCGGTGACTTGAGTGAGCCGACATCGAATATCACGCCCGTAGGACGCCGAAGGGCGAGCTCGCGCAGGATGGCGTCGGTCACGCCCAGCGGCGTCGCCAGCACGATGTAGTCGTGCTTCAGGTCGGTGGTGCGCCAGTCGTCCACCCGTATGACACCAGCCGCCGGAGCCGCGCCGGGATCCGCAATTTCGACGCTGAAGCCCTGTGAGCCCAGAAACTCCACGAACCAGCGCCCCATCTTGCCGGCGCCGCCGATCACGAGAACACGGCGACCGGAGCCTTTGCCCCGGGCGACCACGCTGGCCTGCTCCTGGGTGGTCAGCGAGGAGCGGATGAGCAGTCGAATCAAATCTTCGGCGAGCCCTGGCGAGACACCCAGTTCGGTCGCGATCGTCCGCACGCCGAGAATGACCTCCCGCTCGCGCTCATAGTCTCGCGTTGGATACCCCGTTGCGCGCTTGACGCGGGCGACCTCGCCGCTGACGCGCTTGCGCTCCGCAACCAGGGAGATGAGCTGACGATCAATGTCAGTCACGCGCTGGCGCAGGTCATCCAGCGTCACATCATCGGTCGCCATGGCAAGCGGGGCCTCTGTCGGGGATTAGTGTATTGTCGCGCGGCTGGCCCACTTGGGCCTGCGGCCGTCTCGACCCGCAGGCAAAGGCCTGCAGGAACACCCTTTTATCGGGTGGTTTACGATTAAGCAATGAGCCACCCTACAGAGCTGTTACCCGATCCGCTCCCTACGGAGCCCCTCCTGGTCGTCAACCGCTGGCTGGCGCAGAGCTGGCAGGTTCGCCAGCAGCCGAACCCGAACTCCATGGTCCTCGCGACCGTGGGTCCCAACGGCCAGCCCTCAGCGCGCGTCGTCCTTTGCAAAGAGATAGTGCCCCAGCCGGGGTACTTGGTGTTCTACACGAACTATCTGTCGTACAAGGGGCGGCAACTCGCGCAGAACCCCCGTGCCGCCGCCGTGATGCATTGGGACGCTCTGCACCGGCAGGTTCGTGTCGAGGGAATTGTGGTGAAGGCGCCGGAAGCCGACAGCGACGCTTATTTCGCGTCGCGTCCCTGGCAGAGCCGACTTGGCGCATGGGCCAGCGCGCAGAGTGAGCCCATCAGCTCACGAAGTGATTTGCATTCCGCAGTCGCAAAAGCCGCTGAGCGGTTCGGCACACCCCCACCCGACGCGGAAGCCCCGACCGACATCGTCGTCCCGCGCCCCCCTCATTGGGGTGGCTATCACCTGTGGGTCGAGAGCGTGGAGCTGTGGGTCGAGGGCGAGGCTCGGATTCACGACCGCGCGCGCTGGACGCGGTCGCTGACCCGGCGGGCTGAGGCCAACGCGGCCGACACGGACGGGACCTACATGGAAGCGGGACCGTGGACAGCTACTCGCCTGCAACCTTAGGGGGCGACGCATGCGTCGCACGGGCGGCCATGGATGGACGCCCCGGGCTTGCGCGAAGCAGGGACTGCACAGCGCAATGCGACGCATGCGTCGCACGGGCGGCCATGGATGGACGCCCTGGGGCGACGGTGAGCGGGCGGGCGACCGCCCGCGTAAAAGGAGCCTTTCAGACAGGCTTCTGAATATCGTGTGGCGAAACATACGCATAGCGATTCTGTTGCTCGTGCTGATCTGGGCTGCGGGCCACACGTGGCTCGAACGGATCACGAGCACGGGATGGAAGGAGCCGCTGTGGGTTGGGATTTTCCCCGTCAACGCGGACGGCAGCCCAGCGGCACAAAGTTACATCGAGGGCCTCGGTGACCGCGAATTTACCGATGTCGAAGACTTCATCGCGCGCGAAGCACATCGCTACGGCAAGGAACTGGAGCAACCTGTACACGTCGCCCTCTATCCGCAGGTGAAGCAAACGCCGCCGGAGCTCGAGCGGGGCGCCGGGGTATTGGACACGGCGCTGTGGAGCCTCAAGCTGCGTTGGTTTGCGTGGCGCGCTGTGGATGTACGTGGCCGCGCACCGCCGCGCATCCGAATGTTTGTGCTGTATCACGATCCTGCGAACTTGCAGAGAGTCCCCGATTCGCACGGCATGCAGAAAGGCCTGACCGGGGTGGTGCATGCCTTTGCCTTGAGGTCCATGGCGGGGAGCAACAGCATCGTGATTGCGCACGAGCTGCTGCACACGCTCGGTGCCACGGACAAGTACGAGCCGGGCAGCGGCTTGCCATTGTTTCCGGCGGGCTTTGCCGAACCGGACCGCAAGCCGCTCTATCCTCAAGACAAGGCGGAGATCATGGCCGGCCGCCGCGCAGTCTCGGCGCAGGATGCAGAGATGCCTGTCAGCCTGGGCTCCGTCGTGGTCGGGCCGGCAACCGCGGCGGAGATCCGATGGACCCGCCAGTGACCTCGAGCACGCAAAAATTCGTCGCGCTCGCGTCGGAACGTACCGCGGGTGCGACGGCACCGCTCGCGACGAAGAATGTCGCGGTAAAGGTGGACGGGCGGGCCCTCGTGAGCAACCTGACAGTCGATTTCACCGCGGGCGAGTTTGTGGCTGTGCTTGGACGAAACGGGTGCGGCAAGACACTGACGCTGCATACACTCGCAGGTCTGCGCGAGCCTGCAGTTGGTACTGTCCTCGTGGACGGTCTGCCTATCAACCAACACAACAAACGCCATGTCGCCCGGCGGCTGGGGTTGTTGGCCCAGGATCTCGAAGATGGGTTCGTCAGCACTTCAATGGAGACTGTGCTGATCGGACGCCACCCGCATCTTGCCTTCTGGCAATGGGAGACTGCGGAGGATGCGCGGGTTGCGGGTGATGCATTAGCCGCGGTGGGTCTGGATGACTTTGCGGAGCGTCGCACTGACACGATGTCGGGTGGAGAGCAGCGGCGGGTTGCGATTGCAGCGCTGCTGGCGCAGGCACCGAGTGTGTTCCTGCTCGATGAGCCGACGAATCATTTGGATCCGCACCATCAGTTGGCGGTGCTCAACTTGTTTCGCGAGCTGACTCGGCGGGGCAGCACTGTGATAGCTACGTTGCATGATCCGACGCTTGCGGCGCGGTTTGCGGATCGTGCGCTGCTGTTGTTTGGGGATGGTAAGTGGGCTACGGGGGCGGCCAGCGAGACGATCGACGCAGAGAACCTCAGCGCGCTGTATCTGACGCCCATGATGGAGGTGCGTCAGGATGAGCGGCGGATCTTCGTGCCCCGCTGAGGCCCGGCGATGGCTGGCGCGTTGGCAACCGGAGGCGGCCCGGCAGCCGCTGCGGGTCCTGTGCTGAGGGAGGCCTCAGTCTTTGAGAATCATGCCCACCAACATACCGATGCCGGTGCCGATGGCGACGGCCGCCCAGGGACTGTCATGCACGAACCCGTCCACCGACGAGGCTGTATCGCGGGCCTTGGAGATCGTTTCCCGTGCGTTCGCCACGAATGAGCTACCCAACTCTTTCTTGACGTCAGCAATCGTCGCTTTGAGGCGCCCTCGCAGCTCCTCGACGGCCTCGCCGCCTTCATTACCTAAGGCGGCGAGCAAAGCCTCGGTGCTGGCGACCATTTCACGCAGCTCCTTCTGGGCGACATCTTTGGCACTGGGATATTCCTGTCTCATGGCACTGAACCTGGTTGAGCGGTGGTGAGCGTTAAAACGCAGGCCCGCCCCTCCTGTTCCCTCAGCTCAGTCCGAGCTCCTGTTGCAAAGTCCCGTGCAACACGCCATTGGTGGCGAGCACCGTGGTCGTGCTCAGTCCTACTGCTGCGCCGCGCAAGTCCGTGAACATGCCCCCCGCCTCCCGCACGATGACGGTTAGAGCGGCCACATCCAGTATGTGCACATCTGATTCAATTACAGCGTCGATCGAGCCGCGCGCCAGTAGGTGGTAGTGCACAAAATCACCGTAGCCTCGTACACGGCTCACCTTGCGCACCAAGCCACCGAACCGATCCCAGGCACTCGAGCGGGTCAATGTTTTCAGGTTACCCGTCGAGAGAATGCTGCCGGACAGCTCACCGACCCGGCTCACCCGAATTGGCTTGTCGTTAAGGAAGGCGCCGCCGCCCTCCTCGGCCCACGCAAGCTCGCCGTAGGCCGGGGCGCTGGAGACGCCCAATACGAACCGCCCCTCGCGCATCAGCGCAATCTGGGTCGAGAAGAACGGGCAATCGCGCACGAACGACTTCGTGCCATCGATGGGATCGACCAGCCAGACGTTCTGCGCATCGATGGCGTGCTGCCCAGTCTCCTCACCGTAGAAGCCGTAACTGGGAAAGCGCTCGGTCAGAACCGACCTGATCGCCTCTTCCGCACGAACGTCAGCCTCCGTTACCGGGGTGGCGTCCGCTTTGGTCGTTACCTGCAGATTCTTCTGGTACAGGGAGCGAATGACCACGGCCGCGGCTTCCGCGGCATCACGCGCCGCCTCGAGTTCTTTTGATGGCATGTCTGGCAAAATCCGATAACCCCACGCACGGGAGCTGGATGATGGGCAACCGCCTCAGCAAAATCTATACGCGCACTGGCGACGATGGCACTACCGGCCTAGGCGACGGTACGCGCGTCCCAAAGGACGGCGAACGCGTCGAAGCGTACGGGACAGTCGATGAGCTCAACAGCATGATCGGTGTGTTGCTGGCGGTTCCGGGGCTACCTGCCTCTGTGACCGCGGCCCTGACCGAGGTGCAACATGAGCTGTTCGATATGGGCGGCGAGTTGTGCATTCCTGGGCATCAGGTCATCACTGCCGAGCACATCTCGCGACTCGAAGTGGCTCTCGACGGCTTCAACGATCCGCTGCCGCCTTTGAAAGAATTCATTCTGCCGGGGGGCGGGCCCGCAGCGGCCGCGTGTCATCTCGCGCGGACTGTTGCGCGCCGTGCGGAGCGGCGTGTGTTGACGCTTTCACGGGTTGAGTCGGTTAGTCCTGAAGTCGTGAAGTACTTGAATCGGCTGTCGGACCTGCTGTTTGTGCTGGCCAGGGTGTTGGCGCGGCATGAGCGGGGGACTGAGGTGCTTTGGCGGCATGATCGGAGCAAGCCGGCGTAGGGGCGTGGGGTGGCGTTTACGGCGCGGGCTGGCGTTTACGGCGCGGGCTGGCGTTTACGGCGCGGGCTGGCGTTTGCGGCGCGGGCTGGCGTTTGCGGCGCGGGCTGACGCCTGCGGCGCGGGGCTAGCGTATGTGGCGCGGGCTGACGCTTGCGGCGCGGGGCTAGCGCATGTGGCGCGGGCTGGCGTTTGTGGCGCATGCCGGCGCTTGCGGGAAGGGGCGTTGCTTCCGGCGCGAGCTAGCGCTTGCGGCGCTCGCCGCGGCCGTGCGCCCGCAGGATGGTTCGCCACCGCTCCCAGTCGAACGAGGGTCCGGGATCGGTCTTTCGCCCGGGCGCAATGTCGCTATGACCGACAACATGATCGCTCGATAGGGACTGATAGGCCGCGAGGAGCGCGTCGACCAACGCTCCAAGTTGGTCGTATTGCGGGTCGGTGTACGGCGTCTCACCGGTACCTTCCAGCTCAATGCCGATCGAGAAGTCGTTACAGGCCGCACGCCCCCGGTAGTGTGACTGCCCCGCATGCCAGGCACGCTGACCAAATGGCACATATTGGACGATCATCCCATCACGCCGGATGAGCGCATGCGCCGACACCCGGATCTTGGCAATGTCCCGGAAAAAGGGGTGCACGTCCGGAGGCAGCCCCCCCGTAAAGAGCCGGTCTATCCACGGCCCGCCGAATTCCCCCGGGGGCAGACTGATGCCGTGCACTACGATTAGCTCGGGGAGTACGCCGGCGGGGCGGGCGTCGAAATGCGGGGACAGTACCTGCCGCACACCGGCCACCAGGCCTGTGGCGGGCTCGATTTTTAGTGGCGGGTGCATATGCCGACGATCATGCCACTACTTGCGCCGGTTGGCGCCCGCAACATCAGCCGCCGTGGCGTGGTGTCGTGGCCAATTCTTCAGAACTGAGGAGGTGGACATCAAATCGGCTGCAAGGCGCCAGTTGCGTCGTGCGGATGCGGTTGGATGCGGGCGGCCTGCTTCGCAACCCGACCCTTCGCCATCTCCAGATCATAGTGTGCTTGGAGATTGATCCAGTAACTATCAGACGTGCCGAAATACGCCGACAGCAGGACAGCCATCTCGGGAGAAATCGCACGCTTCTCCCGCACAATGTCATTCACCCGCGGCAGTGGCACCGCGAGCGCCTTCGCAAGCGCATAAGCCGACAGCCCTACAGGCTCTATAAACTCTTCCCGCAGAATCTTGCCAGGATGGGCAAGCTTGAGCTTCTTTGGTGGCATACCGTATCTCCGCCTCAGTGATAATCAGTAACTTCAACATCCAAGGCATGACCTGCATCCCACCTGAAGCAAATCCGCCATTGCTTGTTGATTCGGATACTGTACTCGCCGTTGCGATCACCCTTCAGGGCTTCAAGTTGATTGGATACCGGGATAGACAGATCCTTCAGATCTTTTCCTTGCCCCTAAAGGACTTGATCACCGGATTCTCATAGTAACGCGACGCGTTAGTATTGTCAAGCGTTACTATAGCACCCGGTGCCGCAGGGCGAACATGGCGCGTTTCAGGGCGAAACACCCAGTTTCGGGACAACTCGTTGTATTCTCGTTGGCAAATTTCCGGCAGACTGGCACGTCTCGCTTCGGACGCCCACCGGAAGCGCGTCATCGCGGAAAGGAACCCGCGCTACCAATCCGCTCGATTCCGATTCGCACGAGGAATTTCATGTTGCTTTCAAGGTTTTCCATTCATGCGCTTATGTTTGCAGGTCTCGCGGCATCCACCGCGCTTGCACAAGTGAAACCGACCGAGGTGGCCGGCGGCAAAGACTACCCGCTGGTTTCGCGCTATGAGGGCTCAGTGTTGCAGGATATGGCGCAGGAGTCATTCGCACAGATTCGCGTGCCCGCCAGCCCCGGACGGCTCTCGAGCACCGGCCTGGCATTCGACAAGGCGCACACCGTGGAAGGCCACGTCAGCGGCTACTTCTACATTATGCCGAAGGGCCGCTCGGCACTCGAAGTCTTTCGAAATTACCAGTCCGCGCTGTCGCAGGCGCGTTTCAGCACGCTATACAGCTGCGAAATGCAGGCGTGCGATCAGGCGGGCATCAGGGAGACTTTTGCGAACGAGGTCGTGCGGCCGCGCAAGTGGGTCACTAACAAATACGATCCTGTGGGATCGATAGACCGCGACGTGCGGTTCCTGAGTGCAAAGTCGAATCGCAACGGGACAGACCTCTACGTGATGTTGTATGTGGCCGAGCCGAACTCGATCTGGCAGGCACCCGCCGCGGTGCTCCTTGTCGCCGAGCCCGCTCCCATGGAGGGTGGTAAGGTCGTCGTGAACGCCGAGACGATTAACAAGGCGCTTGCCGAAGAGGGCAAGATCGCGCTCTACGGCATTTACTTCGACACCGGTAAGGCGGAACTGAAGCCTGATTCCAAGCCGCAGCTCGAGGAAATGGCGCGACTGCTGCAAAAGAACCCATCGCTCAAAGCGTTCATCGTCGGCCACACTGACAACCAAGGCTCGGTGGACATGAACCTCACCCTCTCACAGCAACGAGCGGAGGCGGTGATCGCCTCACTCACGCACGGCTACAAGATCGACGCAGCCCGACTCCGCGCGCGCGGCGTGGCCAGTTTCGCGCCCGTGACGAGCAACGCAAGCGAGGCGGGGCGCGCAAAGAATCGACGCGTCGAGCTCGTGGAGCAGTAGCGGAGATCTTCGCCGGACGAGGATGTGGGTCGCCGCTCCGCGCCCACGAAGGCGGCACGATATGCTATGACGCCGACGGCGGTTGATAGATCTGTATGAGATTTCCGCAGGTGTCGGCGAAGATGGCCACCGTCATGGGGCCCGCCTTCGTGGGCTCCATGGTGAACACCACGCCGTGGGCCTTGAGTCGCTGGAATTCCCTTTGTATGTCTGTGACCTCGAAAGCGGTCAAGGGTATCCCTTGGCGCAACAGTTCCTCCTGGAATGTCTTGGCCGCGGGATTGGCATTCGGCTCGAGGGCAAGCTCTACGTCCGGATGGCCCTCCGGCGAGACCACCGTGATCCAGCGGAATTCACCCACTGGGATGTCCTTGCTCTTTGCGAAGCCCAACACCTCCGTATAAAACTTCAACGCCTTGTCCTGATTATCCACCAAGACACTGTTCAGCTTGATCTTCATCTGCTCTTGCACCTCTAAATGGATGCCCGCATCGCAGGCGGTAGCGACTGCGGAGTGTGGCAGGACTCAGTCTCAGCCCGCTTCTTGATAGTTGCGAATCATCCTTCCGGCCAGCCACACATCAGGGAAAAGCATCCCGGGATGAGTCGGTGGGGAATCGTTCCCGGGACTTGAACCATTGAACGGACCCGCTGCCGATATACCGAGGGGGAAGACCCTACACGGTGCGTGAAGAGAGTACTGAAAGTCCCGAGGCTGGAGAAGCCGACCTCAATGCATACCTCGGTAACGGACTGCTCCCCCATAATCAACAGCTGTTTGGCCCTGTCCAGCCGCGATGCGATACGCAGCTGATGAGGCGTTTCGCCGAAGACCGCTTTGAACACACGGATGAAGTGATACGGTGATAGAGCCGCTTCCTTGGCGACCTCGCCGATAGGCAGTGGGCGATCACGGCTCTCGCGGAGCATGTCCCTGGCTCGACAGAGCCGAACCAGGGCATCGTTTCCCTGTCGTTTCTTGCCAAATGGAGCTCGGGCGATTTCCGGCAGACGTTGCGAGAGAACCATCGGTAGACCTGCTGCGCATCTCCTCTTGCAGCACAAGAATGGCACATTCAGTCAGGTACCTCTACGAGTGCCGCTGCAACGCAAGCAAAGGAGCCACTGCAGGGGTCAGTCCGGAACAGCGGCAATCGCATCGACCTCGACGAGGAAAGCTGGATTGGCGAGTGCGGCGACATAGGCCACTGTGATCGCCGGCGGATTGGGGCGCACTCCCCAGACGCGCTGGAAAGTCTGGAACGCCGCCGCCAGCGGATGTCCCTGTACAACGAGGATGTTCCATTTCACGACATTCTCGAGACTGGCGCCGCCAGCCGCGAGCGCCGTCGCAAGGTTATTCAACGCTCGTTCCATCTGCGCGGCCAGGTCATCGCGACCCAGGATCTCTCCTGATGCATCGATGGCATTCTGCCCGCCGACATAGACCGTCTTCATGTTGCCGCTTACGACAACAACCTGAGTAAAGGCCGGATTGCGAGCCAGCGTGGGCGGATTCAGATAGTCGACTCGGCCGGCCGAGGCAGCGTCGGTGGATGTAGGATTCATGTCACCCCGAACGCGGGCGCGCTCCCGGCAGCGAAGCGATCAAAGCGACCAGGTCCTGCAGCCGCGGCCCGAAGAAGTTGTGTAGCGGTGTGACCGTAATCTCCATTTTTCGGTCGATGCCCAGCGTCTGTGCCGCCGGAGTCAGGCGCTTCGCCAGAAATTCATCGAATCCCTCCTTGCGGTCCCATATCTCGATCACGCGAAAGCCGAAATCGGTCTTCGAGGTGAGGTGCAGAAACAGGCCCGCCGCCGGCCGGGTCTCGACACCCATGTGGTCGAGAATCGCCCGATATTCACCCGGGGGCATCGCGTAAACATCGATGGTGGTGACGACAGTCAATTCAGTCTCTCCCTGCGTGGCTGTGACACGGCGAAGCGTGCCCTGGTCGTAAATGTCGGTCTCAAGGCTGGCGTTCTCATCCGAGGTTCGCCCAGATGGTCTTGTATTGGGTGTAGCTTTCGAGCGCCTCGGCGCCCTGTTCGCGGCCGTATCCCGAGGACTTGTAACCGCCAAACGGTGCATTCGGATGATACTTGTGCCACGTGTTCAGCCAGACGGTGCCCGCCTTGATGCGATCGGCCAGCCGCAGGGCGCGGCCCAGATCACTAGTCTGGATCCCTGAGGCCAGTCCGTAGTCCGTGTCGTTGGCGAGACGGACTGCGTCCTCTTCGTTCTCGAACGGAATAATCGGCACTACGGG
>Ga0068858_100003232_pt1 | contig 16256 bp, 15 predicted proteins | sample KBSSwiS12_FD_66589 | JGI IMG/M metagenome (GOLD analysis project Ga0068858, IMG submission 66589) | Switchgrass rhizosphere microbial communities from Kellogg Biological Station, Michigan, USA - KBS Switchgrass S1-2 | ecosystem: Host-associated > Plants > Roots > Rhizosphere > Soil ...
AGCCGGCCGATTAGCGTGGCGGGGGCGGTGAAGGCTCCGCTGACCTTTCAGGCGCTGGGGAAGACTACGCTGCTCGAGGCGCTGACCCGGGCCCAGGGTTTAAGTGAAGAAGCGGGGCCGGAGATTTTGCTGACGCGTCCGGGAGGGTTGGTCGAACGCATTCCCGTAAAGAAACTGATCGATGCCGCGGACCCGTTATGGAACGTTTCGCTGGCGGGCGGGGAAGAGGTGCGGGTGCCTCCGGCGGGGCGGGTGTTTGTGGCGGGGAATGTGAAGCATCCGGGAGCGTTCCGCGTGGATAGTGGGGGCGAGACTACGGTGCTGAAGGCGGTGGCGTTGGCGGAGGGGTTGGCTCCGTTCGCGACCAAAGCTGCTTACATTTTTCGGGCGGGAGGTGAAGGCGGGCGCGCGGAAATCTTGGTCGAACTGAGCAAGATTATGGATCGCAAGGCACCGGACGTGGCGCTGGCGGCCAACGACATCCTTTACGTCCGGCGGGAGTTTCTGGGCGAGATCCGCTGTCTAGTATTCGACGTCGCTCCGCTCAATCGCCAGCAGGCGGGGAAATTCGTGGGCCGGATGTGGGTGGAAGACCGCGACGATGAGATTGTGCGTTTCAACGGAACTTACGTACAGCCACCGCCGCTCAAGAGCGCTCGCGCCGAACGCTATTTTCATTTCGACAGTTGGCGTGTGAACGCGGGCGGCGCGCTGTGGGTGCCGGCGCAGATCTACGTTGAAGAAGAAGCATCGCCGGGGCGGGGAAAAGCGCTGGCGACGCCGCACTTCAAAGCGCAGACGCGCATCTGGGATTACGCGGCCGCGCCGTCACGCAAGATCGACGAATTGACCAGCATCTTGATAGACAGCGAGTCCGGATTGAAGGATCAGAACGCGCCCAAGGATGTCTCGCCGCTCGAAAGTCAGCGGTCCTGGGAGCGGCAGGCTGAAGAGAACCTGCTGGCGCGCCTGGAAAAAGGCGGATTTCTGGCTCCGCTGGGTGCGGTGGATGAAGTTTTGAATACCGTGGTCAATAACTTGATCGTCTCGGCGAAGCTGAACGTCGAGGCGCATTGCCGCGTGCTGCTGACCACGCCTTTTGAGACGTTCGCGATTGGCCGCACCATCGTCATCAGCCGCGGTTTGATCGATGTGTTGCCGGACGAATCGAGCCTGGCGCTGGCGCTCGCGAGCGAGCTGGCGCACATTGCTCTGGGGCAGCGCACGCCCACGCAGTTCGCTTTCAACAACCAAACCATGTTGAGCGATTTCGACGTGCTGCAGCGTTTTCACTTTGAGCGTCCAGCTGCGGAAATGTTGGCGGCTTCGCAGAAAACCATTTCGATCATGCGCGCTTCGCCGTATCAGAACACTGCTAACGCCGGTTTGTTCCTGAAAGCGTTGAGTTCGCACGAACCGGCGCTGCCGCGCTTGCTGCAAGCGACGCTCGGCGACCAGATCGCGGATCCCGAGGCACTGGCGCGCTTGGCCGGATTCGCCGCTTCTGCGCCGCCGCTCGAAGAAGACAAACTGGAGCAGATCGCCGCGCTGCCGCTGGGCTCGCGCGTGAAAGTGAATCCCTGGTCGAATCAGTTGGACTTGGTGAAGACGCGCCCGCTCGCGCTGCTCGCGCCGCGTGAGAAGATGCCATTTGAGGTGACGCCCTTCGTGCTGTACTTGACGCGCAGCGAACCGGCTAGCGTGTCGAAGTAGCGGCTGGAGTCTCCAGAGACTCCAGATTCTCGCCGGTTTCGCGCTCGACGTCAGCATGTAGACTGTTGCCGTGCGCGTCCATGGTGACGATGGCCATGAAATCGTGCACGTGGAGTTTCCACATGGCTTCGGGGATGCCGAAATCGAGCAGGCTCACGCCCAGCACCTTGTCGATGGCGCGCGCGTAATATTGCGCCGCTCCGCCGATGCCGTTGAGATAAACTGCGCCGTGTTCCTTAAGGGCCGCTAGAGTTTTCTTGCCCATGCCGCCCTTGCCCATCACCAAGCGCACGCCGAAGTTCTTGATGATGTCGGCCTGATACGGTTCCTCGCGGCTGCTGGTGGTGGGTCCGGCGGCTTTCACGGTCCACTGCTCGCCGGTCTTGAGCATCACGGGACCGCAGTGATACAGCAGCGCGCCATGCAGATCGACGCCTTCGGGCAGCGGATTCTTCATCAGGTGCGCGTGTACAGCGTCGCGCCCGGTGTAGCATTCGCCGGTGATCAGCACCACGTCTCCCACTTTCAAAGCACGGATTTGCCCTTCGCTAACGGGTGGGCGCAGAATGATCTCGCGTCCGGTAAGCGGGAAGCCTTGGCCTTGCACCATCTTTTCGACGGGCCGCGAGGGGTCGCGATACAGCCACTCGGTGATGGCGCCGCTCGTGGCATCGAGCTTGACGCCCAAGCGCCGGTAAGCCCAGCAATCGTAGGCCACTGACACAAAGAAGCTGGCAGGCAAGCGATTGGCCGCGACGATCTTGCAGCCGATCAGCGACACTTTTCCGCCGAAGCCCATGGCGCCGATTCCCAGGCGATTGGCTTCTTCCATGATCTCGGCTTCGAGTTGTGCCAACTCGGGATGCGGGTTCACGTCGTCCAAAGTCCGGAAAAGCTGGTCTTTCGCGAGAGCGTAGCCATGCGCACGGTCGCTGCCGATGCAGACTCCCAGGGCGCCGGGCGCGCAGCCTTGTCCCTGCGCTTGCCAAACGGCGTGCAGGATACACTTGCGCACACCTTCGAGAGTACGTCCAGCCTTGCCCATGTGTTCGAGATCGCAGGGCAGCGAATACTGGATGTTCTTGTTCTCGCAGCCGCCGCCTTTGAGGATCAGCTTGACTTCGATCTCCTCTTCTTCCCACTGCTCGAAATGAATCACGGGAGTTTCCGCGCCCAGATTGTTGCCGCTGTTTTTGCCGGTGAGCGAATCGACGGAATTAGGGCGCAGCTTGCCGCGCCGCGTGGCTTCGGCGACGGCTTCCTGAATCGCGCCCCTGAGCTTGATTTGGTTGACGCCCACGGGTGTGTGCACCACGAACGTCGGCATGCCGGTGTCCTGGCACAGTGGGCCTTCGTCTTCGGCTGCCATGTCGATATTCGACGCGATGATGTTCAGCGCTTGCGAGGATTGCGTATTCGGCAACTCCGTACCCAGCGCGCCGCTCATGGCTGCACGGACGTCGGGAGGCAGGTTGGTGGAAGTCTGAGTGATGAGCTCAACGAGGCTTTCGGCGAGAAATTGCATTTCGATCAATTTTAGCGCGCAATTAGAGTGGTACGCGAATTTCTAGGCTCGAACCCTGGCCGGGCCGCGAGTCCACCACCAATTCGCCGCCCAGCATGCGCACGCGACGCTTGATGCTTACCGGTCCGGTCCGTAACAACTCCAATTCTTCCAGCGAAAACACGCCGCTGAAGGGAAAGCCGCCGCCGTTGTCTTCCGCGCGCACTTCCAGCTTCTGGCCGTTCTTGCCCAGCGTGATCGCCACGCGCGATGCGCCGGAGTGTTTATGAATGTTGTTCAGCGTCTCGCGTACGATCTGCAGAAGTTCGAGCGAGACGTCAGTTTGCGGCGGATCGATGGTCTCGGCGCTCGCGAAGGTTGCCGCGATGCCGGTATCGCGTTGGAATTGTTCCAGCATGCGGCTGAGTGACGCGCTTAAGCTGACACCCTCCTCCACCGGCCGCATGCTACGCACGAAGCTGCGCAGTTCCGTCACCTGGTTGCGGCACAGCTCCTGCAATTGCCGCAGTTCGTCACCGGCGGCATTAATGTCGCGCCCGAAGAGTTTGCGTACGATTTCCAAGCGCATCTGAAAACTGATGAAGCTCTGCAGGGGACCGTCGTGGAAGTCGGCGGCAATGCGCTCGCGCTCGGCCTCGCGCGCGCCTTCGGCCTGCGAGCGGATGATCATGTTGTAGCGCAGCGTATTCGACATGCGCCTTTCGAGGTAACGCTTATAGAGCGAGAAGGCGACAGCCATGGCGGCGGCCGCCCAATCCGCCCAGATCAGCCCGCCGCCGGGAGCGGTCAGCAGCACGATCAGAACCATTGCCGCCGCGGCCACGATCAGCACCGTGACGAACTCGTGCAACGTGGCCACCGATACCAGCAGGAACCCGTAGGCGAGCGCGGAGGCCCAATCCACCGGCAGCAGCCACTTCGAAAAAGCGAAGAACGTGAAGTCGATCACCAGCGCGACTAACGCGCGTGGCGTGGAATCAAAGCGCGTCTCAAACAGCGTGCCCACCGCGAATATCGCGTAGGCAATCAGAAACACCAGCGAGGAAGAAATGCGGCCCCCGGTGAACGGGAACCAAGCCAGGCAGGTAAGCGCCAGCACCACGCGGGCGACACGGATTGCGGAACGGCCCTGATAGGGAACCATGAGTTACCGCCGGTAAAGATACAGACGGTGGCTGCGCCCTTCGCCATCGTCGTCGATGTCCAGGATCTTGGCCGGAGTCCACTTGGGAAACTCGAAGTCGTGCGCCACGATGCGGGCGCCTTTCTTGAGCTGCTTTTCGAAAAGCGGCGTTACTTTTTCGATGGCCACGGGCAATAGATAAATCGTGAGCAGGTCATAGGACGAGTAATCCTGCAGCATCAAGTCGCCATGGACGATGCGCGCGAGCGACCCCAGGCCCAGGGTCTTGATGCGCTGCGTGCTTTGTTTATAGAGGGCGTCGTCCAGTTCCACGCCGGTGGCATCGGCTTTGTACTTCCGCGCGGCCATGATGACGATGCGGCCATCGCCCGAGCCCAGGTCGTACATTTTCTCACCGGGCTTTAGTTCTCCCAACTGCAGCATTCTATCGACAATGGTTTGCGGCGTGGGGAAATACGGCGCGACTTTGGGGTCGTCTTTTTTGTCTTGTCCCAGCGCGCTTACCGCAGCCAGCAGCAATAAGACTGTGTTTCGTCGCAGCATTTAGGGTTCGATATACACGCGGACACGGTTGCTTGAATTGCCATCCACGTCAAGGTACAACTCCGCAGGTCCGTAATTGCTGATTTTTGGAACCGTGATTTCGACCAGATAGAAGCCCACGTATCCGGGCGCAAGTTCAGCGCGCGTCACTTCCACCGGCGCACGGTCCAGATAAACCGCGACGTTGCCCGCCACGCGCGGCGTATTTTCGAGCGGTGCGGGAACTCCCGTGGGCCAGGCCGGCGTCACGCGCCCCAGCCCAGTAGCCAGAATCTGGATGCGCGTCCCAGAGTGGGCCGCCGTCGCCGCATCCAGCATCACGCCCTTCTCGGCATCGAGCAGCATGGGCGAGCCGTCGCGCGCCACGAAGATCACAGGCGCGGTGGCGGCCAGCGGCAGGGACGGCAGCTTCACGCCATTGCCGGCGAAGCTAGCGGCCAGCGACAAAGTATCGCCGCGCACTTCAAACGGAATCTGAATTTGCGATTCGCTGACGGTTGCCGCCAGCACCGGCACCAGAACGGCTCCGGCGTGCACGATATCGACCTGCGCGCCCAATACGCTGACCAGTGAACCCGGCGCCACTGCCCGCGCGATCATATCCGCCGCGCTCACCACGCTGGGATCACGCAAACGATGCGGAGCCAGCGTCGAGTACACGCCGTAACCGTCGATCGCCGCCCATAGTTGATTGCCTTGGGCGTCCAGCTTCACGTCCATCGCAGCACCGTCGGGAAGTCCCGGCACGGCGGTCCAGCTTTGCACGGCGCCCAGCGCGTTCAAATCCGCATATGCCATGAAAACGCCGGCGTCGGTTGCGGCATACAGCACCCCGCTTGCTCGGTCCGCCGCCACGCCGTGCGCAGCGCCATCAGGCAAATTGGCGGTGAAATTGTCCCAGAACGCGCCGCCGTTGACGGTGTGCAACACATGCGCTGGAGCGCTGGTGCGAAACGGGTCGTCAGGAGCAGCACCCAACGCTGCGAGAGCCACGCGCGGATCTTGCGCATCCACCCAGAAGCGTTCCACTGCCCCGGAGCCTGCGGACGAAAACGTCTGCCAGCTCAATCCGCGATTCGCGGACACGCTGACATCGCCATTTTGCATGCCGGTGTAAATGAAATCGCCCGCGATCGCCAGGGCCGTCACGTTGACGCCGCGCAGCGAGGAGAGTGCCGCGCGCAACTGTGTTTCATTGACTAGATCCGAATTGCTCGCCTGCAGCCACGCTTCTTTATTTCCAGGAGGCCAATCCGCCGCCACATCGTTCAGCAAAGCGATCCGCACACCTTGATCGCCGGCCGGAAGATTCAACAGCCGCGTCGCGCGAAGATTCGGCAAGCCTTGGTTGAGCCCGCTCCAGGACCGTCCTCCGTCGACGGAACGAAACACGCCCGCCGCGCCGGCCGTCACGATCTCATCGCTGTTGCCTTGCGCGATCGCCAGGTCCACTAATCCGCCGCCTACGATAGACGCACCGCGGAAGACCGTCATGTTTTCCCAGTGTGCGCCGCCATCGTCGGAGCGATACACGAAGTTCCCGAAAGCATATACGCGGCCGTTGTCGCCGGCCAGCGCGCGCGTCCGCGCCCCTGCTTCGGGAAGACTTTGCGTCTTGGCGTTCACGACCGCGGGGGGCACGGAGACCGTGCTTCTTTGCCAGTTTTCCAGGTCGGATGTCTGATAAATCCGGCCTGTTTCGGTCAGCGCGAGCAGCGTCCCGCCCGTCCCGAACCAAACACGCTGTACCGGACCCGACGCCGGTCCGGCCAAACCGAGTTCCACCGTAAAGCTGCCGATATGCCGCCAGTCCACCGTTGGAGCAGGCGCCGGAGCAAGCGGGGGCACGGCTTGGCCCGCCGTACGGCCAGCAACAAAAGTACTTAGCAGTACTGTGGCCAAGCGCCACTGTGCTGTGGACAACTTATACATCAGACCTGTCCATTGTAGCTTTATCTATCGGCAGTCGCGCCCCGAAACTCCTGATTACAGAGGTAATTCCTTGTAAAATTCTTGTGGGGCCCCCACTTGCTTATGGAGTTTAATGCTACACTGACCGAATAGTATTTATGCTGCGCGTGGTGTATCCGAATCGATTGGCGGTACTGTCGTTCCTGGTAGCGGCCGCCGCTGGAGTGTGTTCGGCGCAGTTAGTTCCTTTCAACACAACCAATTACGCAGCTAAGGTCATCACCCAAACCGGCCAGGTTTCGATCGTCAAGGACACCCAACCGTGGGCTCTCTCGGTGGGCGATTCCGTACAGGTTCGGGATTTGATCATAACTGGAGTAGATGGCCACGCCCTGCTACAAGTTTCAGACGGGAGCACTTTTGAGGTCTTTCCCAACTCGCGCGTGGTGTTCCGCAAGAATCCCCCGAACTGGCGGGACTTCCTGGATCTTTTGGTCGGCCGGGTGCGGGTTCACATCGAGCACCTGGGCAATGTGCCCAACCCGAATCGCGTCCTCACGCCGACGGCTGTAATCTCGGTGCGCGGCACCACCTTTGACATATCTGTCGATGACGACGATGAAACCACGCTGGTGGAAGTGGAAGACGGGCAAGTGGAAGTGCAGCATGCCTTGCTGCCCCGCGGGAATTCGAAGATTCTGAATCCAGGCGAGTCGCTGCGGGTGTATCGCAACGAACCCATCGCACGTAACTTCGATAAAGGTAATCTGGCGCGGCGGGTCCTGCACTCGATGGCGGACGCAGCCCTAACGATGGCAACGCGCATGCCGAGCTCCGGTGGAGTCGGCGGCGTTGGTAGCACTGGCGGCGTCGGTGACACTACGAAAGTTCCGCCCCCTCCACCTCCGCCCACGCCTCCGCCGCCACCTCCCCCACCGACGATTTAAGCCGGTCTGCCGGGTCCGTGCGAAACTAGCGTTAGGTATGAAGTACATCCTGCCGCTTCTTCTTTCCATGGCGCTTACGTTACCGGCGCAAGCCCAAGGCGTTTCCGCTCCGTGGGACATTTCGCAGACGCTCGTTTCCTTGGCCGAACAAACTCAGCGCTTAACGCCGATTCTCGACCAACTAACACCCCAGCAGTGGGAAGCCAAGGGAGCGCCCGCGGCCTACACCGCGCAGTGGCGCAATGCGCGCAACGAAGTCGGATACTTGTTGGGAGCGGCGCAGTCCCTGCGCAAGCAACCCGAAAAGTTGACGCTGGCGCTCGAAACGCTGTTCCGCTTGCAAGCCGTCGAATCGCAAGTCAATTCGCTGGTCGACGGAGTACGCCGTTATCAGAATCCGGCCGTGGGCGATCTGCTGGTGAGCGTGGTGTCCGCCAATTCAGCCAATCGCGATCAACTCCGGCAATACGTCACTGATCTGGCGAAGACCAAAGAACAAGAATTTCAGATTGTGGACGCCGAAGCGCAACGCTGCCGCGGCACGCTGACGCGTCAACCCGCCGCGCCCAAACCTGCACCGCCCAAGCCCGCCGCGCAGCCCGCGAAATGAGAACCTGAGCCATGGCCGAGATCCTCACTTTCCAGTGCAACATTTGTAACGAACCCTCCACCGACATTTGTGTCTACTGCACCAAAGATACCTGTGCCAATCACCTCTGCGAGAAATGCAAGCGCTGCAGCGATTGCTGCCAGTGCGATTTCCGGCGCAACGACGATTAGCATGAACGTGACGCGACGCGGTCTCTTGGGTTCGTTTGGTATTTTAGCGGCGTCGCCGGTGTTGACGGCGCAGGCGAAGAAATCTTCTATCCGCGTGAGGGCATTGAACCATATGACTCTCACAGTGGCGGATCCGCACAGGTCGCTGGAGTTCTATCAGGGTTTGTTCGGGCTGCCGGTACAGGCGCGCCAGGGAGAGACCACAATTCTGCGGATCGGGCCGGGACCGCAATTTGTAGCGCTCAGTAAAGGCGCTAAACCGGGCATCGGTCACTTCTGCATGACGGTGGAGAACTTCAACGTCGAGCAGATTATGAAGACTCTCGCAGAGTATGGCGTGACCAGGACGGATACCGCGGGGACGGGTTCGCTGAAGGCGTGGGTTCGAAAGCGCCCCGAGGGCCCTGCGGAGCTGTACTTCACGGATGCGGATGGCATTACGGTGCAACTCCAGGACGCGAGCTACTGCGGTGGAACGGGCGTTCTGGGCAACGTCTGTTTGGCAAAACCTGAGCCCGCACCTGGCAAAGGCTTGATCGCCGCGCGGGACTTTAGCCATTTCACATTGATGGTTGCGGACGCTCAGCGATCGCGCGACTTCTACCAGAGTGTGTTTGGTCTGCGCATCCAGGCGTATCAAGGCGCGGCGCCGGTGCTTGGCGTAGGCGCGCGAGGTCAATTTCTGGCGCTGGCGGGGAGCGCAGCGGCGCCCAACATCGGTCATGCGTGCTTGAACATGGAGGGATTCGATCCCGATAAGGTTTTGCGGACGCTCTTCGATTTCGGCGTGAAACCGAGAGGTGACAATCGCGGGCCGGTGGGGCCGTTGAAGTCATACGTAACCATGCGCATGGAAGATCGCGGCGGGGCGCGCGGCGGAACTCCGGAGTTGTATTTCACAGATCCGGATGGGATCCTCATGCAACTGCAAGATGTGAGTTATTGCGGTGGCGCCGGATACCTGGGCGAAGAGTGTCCGGTGCCGGCCTAGCGGGATGACTTCTGTGCTCGATCCCGGGGTGCTCGCTCGCGCTGACCAACTTAGCCGCGACTTTACCGCGGCCAAGCCCTTCCGGCATGTGGTGATCGAGCCGTTCTTGGACGCCAACTTCTGTGCCGAGTTGATGGCACAGTTTCCTCGGTTCGAGCGGGATAAGGCGCTCAACGAATCGGGCGAGGTAGCGGGCAAGGCCGTTTTTTCAAATCTCGCCGATCTGGGCCCGGCGTACGCGCGCTTTGACCAGCTCATGCAAGATCCGGGGTTTTTGGAGTTAACTGGGCGCATCACTAGCATTCCCCATCTGCTGTACGATCCGGAATACGTGGGCGGCGGGACGCATGAGAATCTGCAGGGACAGGAACTGGACACGCATGTCGATTTCAATTTTCATCCGACCACGCATACGCACCGGCGCCTGAATTTAATTGTTTTCTTAAATCCGGAGTGGGAGCAGGGCTGGGGCGGATGCCTGGAACTGTTGCGCGATCCTTTTTCAGCGGAGTGTGAGACGGTGGTCCCGCTGGCGAATCGCGCGGTGATTTTTGAAACTACCGAGGCTTCCTGGCATGGCTTCCGTAAGATTCAGATGCCGGCGGAGAAAGACACTTCGCGCCGGTCTATCGCGGTGTATTTCTATACTAAAGAGCCGCCGACGGCGGGGGCGGCGCCTTCGCACGCCACCTTTTACTATCAGCGGCCGATGCCGGCGCATCTGCAGCCGGGGCGCACGCTCACGGATGGGGATGTTCGCGAACTGGAAGGGCTGTTCGCTCGGCGCGACCACTATATTCGGTTCTTGTATCAGCGGGAGATGAAGTTCAACCAGACGTTGGAGAAGATCATCCATTCGCCTACGTTCCGGCTGGCGGCACAGTTTGCCAAGGTAGCAAAGCTGGTGCGTGGGAAAAAATAGGGACGGAGCCTGATTTGTTGACGGGGCACGGGCGAAATCAGGCTCCGTCCCTATTTTTTGGCTACGTCTATGCGGCTTAGGGTGTCGGCGTAGGCAGCTATGCCTTTGTAGAGAGCTTCGGCAATCTTTTGGCGATGCTCGGGTTTGCGTAGTAGGGCTTCCTCGGAGGAGTTGGTCAGGAAGCCGATCTCGGCCAGGACGCTGGGCATGGCTGCGCCGATCAGCACTACGAACGGCGCCGTTTTCACACCACGATTCTTGGCGGCCTGCGTACTGTTTTTCGACACCACGGAAAGCGAGGTCTGCAGCTTCGCGGCGAATTCGCGGGACTCGTCGATCTTATCTTTCAGCGCGATCTTCTCGAGTAGCTCGTGCAGTTCGTGGATGGAACGTTCGGACGTCGCATTTTCCCTCGCGGCTAGTTCGAGAGCCGTCTTTGAGGTAGTGAAGTTTAGTACGTAGGTTTCGACGCCGGCGGCCGCGCGATACGGGGAGGAGTTGGCGTGGATCGAAAGAAACAAATCCGCTTCGCGCTGGTTGGCGATGCGGGTGCGTTCTTCGAGCCCTACGTAGGTGTCGTCGGAGCGGGTATAGACCACTTCGCTCCCCATGCGTTCTTCGATCAGCGCGCCCAGGCGCTGCGCCACGTCGAGCGTTAGATCTTTCTCGTAATACCCGGAGGGCCCGTGCGTGCCCACATCATTTCCGCCGTGGCCCGCGTCGAGCACCACGCGATCCAGTTTCAGGCCCAATGCACGGATCAGTGAGCGGTCGCCGCGCTTGGCCGGCGCGGGTACTTTGAGAGGTGACGTTTCCTTGAGTGCAACTGTCGCGGCGGTTGGCAGTGGGCGGCTGCTTAAAATGGCGTCGGGCGGAGGAGGCAGTTCGTGCGGCATCGACGACGGCAGCGCAGGCAAACGGGCGGGCTTTGCTAAGGCAGCAAGCTTCGCGGGAGCTTCGACTTCCGGTACCAACGGAGCCGCCTTCGCTGCGGGCTTCGGTTGCACTGGTGGAGGATCGAATTTGCGCGGCACGGGCCTCGCTGCAACGGACGAAGTTGCGGACTCATCACGGTCCGCCGGCGCTGTCAGATCTTTGCCGCCGGTGACGCTCGGATGCCCTGCGGGCAACGGCCCATCTTTAGACCTTAGCTCCAGCACCAGCCGGTTGGGATTCGAAAGCTGCGAGGTATTCACAGACGCTGTCTGGAGCAGATCGATCACGATGCGCGTGACTTCCGGTTGGGTTTCGGCTACACGAATCTGTTGGACCAGCGCGTCGCCCACCGCGATGGTGTGGATGCCCTTGCTGACCATCTGCGGGCGCGCCCCGTGGATGTCGAAGAACATGCGCTCCGGGTTGGAGAGCTGGCTGTATTTGAAAGTGAAATCCGAGGAAACTTCAATGGCGATACGAGTCACATCGCCTAGGGACCAGAAACGAACCGCCGTGACTTTCGCAGAATCGGGCGCAGCGGCCGCGGAACACACGCCCACTGTCAGGAAAATGCCCACGGCGAGGAGCGCCGGGCGAATTCCCGGATTATTCTTGCGCGGTTTTGGGAACCGGTCTGGCATTTAGGTCGATGATTCGCTCTACCTTGAGTTGCGGCTCTTCGGCCGGCGTCGGCATTTCTTCCACTGGTGGGGGCGCGGCCGGCTGCGCCGCGTTTTTCACAGCCTGGTCGTGCTTGGCCGCCTGGTAGCGCTGGCCCACATGGTTCACGTAATCCTGAGTTTCCTGGAACGGCGGCGTTCCTTTGTACTTATCCACGGCTTTCGGGCCGGCGTTATAGGCCGCCAGCGCCAAGCGATCGTCCTGGTAAACGCTTTGCAGATACCGCAGGTATTTTACACCCGCTTCAATGTTCTCCGCAGGGTCGAAGCTATTGCTCACGCCCAGCATGCGAGCGGTACCGGGCATCAACTGCATCAGACCCTCGGCGCCTTTCGGCGAAACGGCGAAGTGATTGTAATTGCTTTCCACCTGGATGACCGACTCGACCAGCAGCGGGTCAATATGATGGGCGCGGGCGCTCTTCTCGACCAGTTCCTGGATGTGGGCGGGCGGAGGGGCTACGGGGGTCGACTTCTGGCTGGACTCGCCGCCGAAGATGGTGCGGACAAGTTTGCCGGTGCGGCGGTCGACGCGCACCACCGACACCTTTCCTGTGTCCGCTCGCGGCGTCAATAGAGACGACGGTGCGGAGGCGTCGGCTGCGCGCATGGGGGAGGCGGCCAGCATAGCTATCGCTAAACAACAAATATACACCTTTTTGTTTGATGCAAAAGGGCCCCTGTTTTCGCGGCGGCGCATTGCTACCATCTTCTCATGGACACCAGCGCGGGATTCGTCCTCACCGGCGGCCGCAGCTCGCGCATGGGACGCGATAAGGCACTGCTGCCGATCGAGGGGTCGGTGCTGGTCGAGCGCACGGCCGAGCGGGTCCGCGCCGCGGCTGGGTGCGTCACATTGATTGGCGCTCCCGAACGCTATGCGCATCTGGGGCTGCCGGTGGCGGCGGATCTGATTGAAGACTGTGGGCCCATGGGAGGTTTGTACACTGCCTTGAAGATCGGCCGTGCGGACTGGAATCTTCTCGTCGCCTGCGATATGCCGGGGCTCACCGCCGAATTCCTGCGCGAGTTGCTCGACGCCGCCCGGCAGTGTGGAAGCGCCTGCCTGGTGCCGCAGACCGAGTCCGGGTTGCACCCGCTGTGCGCCATTTACCACCGCCGCGCCGAGGGCGCCGTGGCATCGGCTATCGAACATAAACGCTTTAAAATGCATGATTTACTCAAAGTCCTTGAGGCCGAATCGTTCCCGGTTGTGGAGGCTTCCATGCTCGAAAATGTGAACACACCAGTGGAATGGGGCCTCCGATGAGCGAGCACTATATTGAATTCCGCAACGTATATAAGACGTTCGATTACCCGGTTTTAGTCGATGTCAATTTTCACGTGGACGCCGGGCAGACGCTGGCGATCATCGGGCGGAGCGGCGTGGGTAAGTCCGTGAGCCTAGGGCACATCATGGGCTTTTTAAAGCCGGATTCCGGGAGGGTGATCGTTTCCTATCAGGATATTACCGATTTCACCGAGGCTGAACTGCGGGCGATTCGAAAGAAAGTGACCATGGTGTTTCAATCCGGGGCGCTGTTCGATTCGCTGACGGTGGGCGAGAACATTCTGTTTTCGCTGGAGCTGCGGGATGATTACACGCCGCACAATAAAGAGGACGTGGTGAACGGGCTGCTGAGCATGGTGGACTTGCTGGAAGTCCGCGACATTTACCCGGGGGAGCTTTCGACGGGGCACCGGCGGGCGGTGGCCATCGCGCGGGCGCTGGCGGCTCAGCCGGAGTGTATTCTTTACGATGAGCCGACCACGATGGTGGACCCGATCATGAGCGATCACGTCGGCAACTTGATGCTGCGGCTGAAGCGGCAGTTGAAGTTGACGGGGGTGGTGGTCACGCACGATCTGGAATTGATGCGTAAGGTGGCCGATACGGTGGTGGTGCTGCACGAGGGCAAGGCGATTTATTTTGGGCCGGTGGTGGATTTGGAGAAATCGGAGCATCCGCACATCCAGGAGTTTCTGGCGATGGATCGGGTGGCGTAGCTACTTCTTCAGTGTAGGCAAGGCGGGGCGGCCGGGGAGTTGTTGGTCTACTGCTTGCAGCATCATGGCGACCATGGCGTAGTCGCCCATCACGCCGATCAGTTCTACAGTGCCGCGCTGGCCGAAGGCTTCCACTGCTTTCGCGAAGGTTTCCGAGGTCACATGCCGGTCACGGAACCATTCGCGTCCGAAGCGGATTACTAGTGCGTCTTTCGCGTCGAGACCGGTGGGCTCTTTCCCGAATTTGACCACGTCGATGATGGACTGATCTAATCCTGCCTTCAGCGCGGACGTTTCGTGGCCGTACCATTCGTTCAGCGACATCTGCTCCTCGCGCGTGGCCACCAGGATGGCCAGTTCGTCAACGCGGTTGCCTAGGGTGCCGTACTTCGTGACGGAATCGTGAAGGAGGTGGAGCGCCTCGGCGAGTTTGGGATCGTAGATTCCCAGACCGAGGATGCCGCGCAGGGGGCCCTGATTGTTGGGCCCCGCTAGCGAGTCGAAAATCTTCTGGCCGTCGGCGTCCAGATCCTGGCGCTGGACTGGAGGCAGGCGAGTCAGCGTGGTGGCGTTGATGTCGGCCGGTGGAGTCTGTCCGAACGATATTGCGCTCAAAATTGAAATCGAAAGCAGAGTCTTCATGGCGGTCTGGGGGAAGCATATCATAGGCGGCGCTTTGCTAGAATTGAAATTAAATCCCACCATTTGAAGGAGAGCGTGTGGCCGCGCTGCCGCCGTCAAGAATAGTCGCCATTTATCCGGGCTCGTTCGATCCGATCACCAACGGGCACCTGGACCTGATTTCGCGCGGCAGTAAGCTGGCCGACCGCTTGATCGTCGCGGTGCTGCAGAACCAGCGCAAGCAGAGCCTGTTCACCGTGGAAGAGCGCGTCGAGATGCTCACCGAAGTGGTGAAGCCGTATGCCAACGTCGAGGTCGGCAGCTTTCACGGGCTGCTGGTGGATTATGTGGCGGCGCGCGGGGCGAATTTTATTTTGCGCGGGATTCGCGCGATTTCGGATTACGAATACGAGTTGCAGATCGCGCACATGAACCGGCTGCTGAGTCCGGGTGTCGAGACGGTCTTTTTGATGGCGGCTGAAGCGTACTCTTTCGTCAGTTCGCAACTGGTGAAAGAGGTGGCGTCGCTGGGCGGCAACGTTTCAGGACTGGTGCCTCCGCTGATCGAAGAGCGCCTGAAGAGCCGCGTCGCCAAATGAGATATTAGAAGGAGCAGGACAACCAATGCCAACAACCCAAGCACTAGCCGACAGAATTTCGCTCATCAGCGCGTCGTCCACCATGAAAGTGGCCGCCGACGCCGACCGCTTGCGCCGCGAAGGCAACGATGTGGTGGACTTCGGAGCCGGTGAGCCGGATTTTCCGACGCCGGAAAACATCAAGCGCGCCGCCATCGAGGCCATCGAGAAGAACTTCACCAAGTACACCAATACCGGCGGCACCGAAGAGCTGAAGCAGACGATTTGCGATAGCCACAAGTCCGACTACGGCACTTCCTATAACTCGAAGGAGTGCATCGTCACCGTCGGCGGCAAGCACGCGATTTTCAATCTAACGCAGGCGCTGGTCGATCCGGGCGATGAAGTGATCATCCCGGTGCCGTATTGGGTCACCTATAAAGACGTGGTGAACTACGCGGGCGGCAAGTGCGTGTTCGTCGACACCAATGAGCAGGAAGGCTTCTCGCTGACCGCCGCGATGGTGGAGCGCGCCATCACGCCCAAGACCAAGATGATCATCCTCAACTCGCCGTCGAACCCCAGCGGCGCGATTTTCGATCGCGGCGAGATGGAGCGCATCATTGCTACGGCGAAGGCTCGCGGGATCTGGGTGATGACGGACGAGTGCTATCACCGCTTCCTCTACGACGGCGAGCCGTTCTCGCTCGCGTCGATGCCGGATGCGAAGGACACGGTGGTTGTCGCCGGTTCGCTGTCAAAAACCTACGCCATGACCGGATGGCGCATCGGATTCTGCCTCGCGCCCGCGCCGGTCGCTACCGGAATCACGAAACTGCAGAGCCACTCGACCTCCAACCCGACCTCGATCGCGCAGAAAGCCGCGCTCGAAGCGGTGCGTGGATCGCAGGATTCGGTGGGCGTGATGCTCGCCGAATATCGCCAGCGGCGCGACTAC
>Ga0068858_100003237_pt1 | contig 16241 bp, 16 predicted proteins | sample KBSSwiS12_FD_66589 | JGI IMG/M metagenome (GOLD analysis project Ga0068858, IMG submission 66589) | Switchgrass rhizosphere microbial communities from Kellogg Biological Station, Michigan, USA - KBS Switchgrass S1-2 | ecosystem: Host-associated > Plants > Roots > Rhizosphere > Soil ...
GCGCCGCCATAGTAGGCGCCGGCACCATGGGCGGAGGCATCGCCATGGCCCTAGCCAACGCCAACATTCCCGTAATCATCAAGGAAACCACCCAAGAAGCCCTGGACCGCGGCATGGCCACCATCCGCCGCAACTATTCCCGCCTCCCCCCAGAAACCGCCGCTCAAAAACTAGCGTTGATCACCCCGCAACTAACCTTCGACGCCTTCGATCAAGCCGACATCATCATAGAAGCCGTCTTCGAAAACCTCTCGGCAAAACAGCAAGTCTTCCGCGAACTAGACCGCATCGCCAAGCCTGCCTGCGTCCTAGCCACCAACACATCGTCCCTCAACATCGACCAAATCGCTTCCGCGACCGAACGCCCCCAAATGGTCATCGGACTCCACTTCTTCAGCCCCGCCAACATCATGCGCCTGGTAGAAATCGTCCGCGGCCAATCAACCCTCCCCCAAGTAACCGCCACCGCCCTCGCCCTAACGAAAAAGCTAGGCAAGATCGGTGTAGTAGCCGGCAACTGCCCCGGCTTCATCGGCAACCGCATGATCAACGTCTACGGTCGCGAAGCCCAGTTCCTAGTCGAAGAAGGCGCGAGCGTCGAACAAGTCAACCAAGCCCTCTACGATTTCGGCATGCCCATGGGCCCTCTAGCCATGTACGATCTGGTAGGCAACGACGTAATGCGCGACATCGCCGAAGTCTCCGGCGCTCCCAAAGGAGCCCGCCGCCCTCTAGTGCTCCCTCTCTTATGCGAGCAAAATCGCCTAGGCCAAAAAACCGGCAAAGGTTGGTCGCAATACGACGAAACCCGCAAGCCCAAGCCCGATCCCGAAGTAGCCGCGCTCATTGAGATCACCGCCCGCGCCGCCGGCATCGAACGCCGAGTGATCTCACAAGAAGAAATCGTCGACCGCTGCATTCTGGCGCTAGTCAACGAAGGCGCCCGCATCCTGGAAGAAGGCATGGCCCTGCGCGCCTCCGACATCGACGTAATCTACATCACCGGCTACGGCTTCCCCGCTTGGCGCGGCGGACCGATGTTCTACGCCGAAACCCTAGGCCCCGCCACCGTCCAAGAGCGCATCGCAGAATTCGCCCGCCTCCACGGCGCGGCTCTCTGGCCCTCTAATACAGCCAGAAGTCAATCTTCTCCGAGATCCCCCGAATCGTCCCGTTAAACGACATAATCACCCCTAAATCCCGCCCATCGAGGCTCGCATCCACGTTGTGCTCGACCGTAAATTCAAACACCATCGGCTTCGTCGAATCCACACTCGCCGGCAAGTCCGCCTCGTAACACTTCTCATCCGTGCCCGAGAAATTCTGCGTACCCGCACTCTGCCCATTCACCGTGCACGACACCTTCACCACCGGCGACACCGCTGCCACCGCCGGAGGAATCGTAAACTGCATCGAAAACTTCGGCGGCCGCAGCGCTTCCAGCATCGTAACCTCGAAACTAAATCGCTTCAGTGTCCACGCCCACTGCAATTCCGTGACTTCCGTCCACCCCTCTAGAAGACGAATCTTCGCCGGAGCCGACAACCTCTCACTGCGCATAAACAAAAACACGCGCGCATCTTTATCCAGATCCGTGGGATTCGCCGTCGCCGCCCCAAACCGCAGCCGGTCGAGAACCCGCCACCCGCTGCGCTTCGCAAGCCTCTCCAACCCCGCCGGCGAAAAAATCCACTGATTCGTCGGATCGTTATTCGTCTCCCGGTGATCCAGCAAGTACGCTAGCGGTTCGTTCTTGATCGCCACGCCGGACTTCGTAACGTCCGCCACCCGCGTGCTCAAAACACAATACCGGCAGTGTTTCGCCAGCGTCTCCAGCGCCAGATAAGGATTCTTCAAGTGATACAGAACCCCCAGCGAAATCGCCAGCCCATAATTCCCTCCCGGCAACTGCGTCGCATAATCCGCATCCAGTTCATGCACCGCCACCGGCAAATTCATGCGCTCGCGCAGCGCCCGTACCCCCGCCATCCAGTTGTGATTGCTCGGAGGGTTATCCGCCGCCGCCACCTCGCATCCCAGGCTCGCGAAGAACAACGGAATTTCGCCGTCGCCGCACCCGAAATCAATCACCGGCCCGGACGCGAATGCGCGCTCGAAATCCGCGAAATGCCGGCGAAAGAATGTCGCCATGTGATCGATCGACGCCATACTGTCGTACGGATACCAGGTCAGGCGCAGCGGCAGCGGCTCCTTCTTCGCTTCCGCCAAGAGCTTGGAAAATGTAACGCGGCTATCGAGGATTTCTTGAGCGCTCGCCGGCCGGCGCCGCGCTGTTGGATTCGCAGACATGTCTTCCGATTATCCCCGAACTCAACTTTGATCGGACGATTCGTCGTTCAATCCCAGCGGCCGCGGCGGAACGCTCTTCGCTAGATCCGAGCGCTTCTGCGCCTGCCTGACGAATACATAGCGCAATCCCAGCAGCGCCGAAATCACCAGCAAGGTTCCCGGACCGATCCGATTCTGCCGCGATGGATTCGCATATTCAAAAATCGCCAGCCCCAGCACCAGCAGCGCCATCACCAGAGCAAATTGAGTTCGGAATCGCACTGCCCTCTACCTCAACTTCGGCCCCAAGCCGAACCTCTGTCCCAACTTCAACCAACGCGAATCGGCCGCCAGCTGCAAACGGTTTTCCACGGTAGCCAGTCGACGCTCCAGCGCCGCCTTTTCATTGTGCAGCCGTGAAATCTGATTTTCCAACTGCGGATTCCCCACCTCTACAGCCTCAGGCGCCGCTGCCACCGGCACTGCCTCCCGTACCGCCACCGGCGGTTCCCACACCGGCATAGCCGCCGGCGCAACGCCCGCCTCCCGCGCCACTTTGCGAGCCACCAACGGAAGGCTCCAATTCCCCACCAGCACGATCCCGAACGGCGCCACCGATTCCGTTTGATACACCACCTGCGTGAATCCCGACCCGCGCAGCTTTCCCGCCAGATCCCGTTGCGAAAACTGGCGCATCACCAGAGTGGCCCCGATCCCTCCGTGAAATTCCAGATTCTGATGAACTTCGAGCGTCTTGTCTTTCTTGCGATTGACCAGCACATGCTCGCCGCCCAATTCCACAATCGAATATTCGTGGAGCTCCGGATAGTACTCGACGGTGTCCTCGTCCGCAGCCGAAGACGGCACCGTGATGCACAACACCCCATGCGGCTTCAATAGCCGGAAGGCCTCTTCAAACGCGCGCTCCACCGGAATCGCCACGTGCTCGAAAACATCGCTCGACAAAATGAAGTCGTAAGTTCCGTATTGCTCCGGATGCGGCTGCGTAATATCCAAGTACGGCTGGCGATCGTAATACGTATTGGTGTAGTCGAACTTCTCCTCCAGCGGAGTCGCGTACAGCAACGCATCGCTCAACCCGAATCCGCGGATTTTTTTGTCCTTGGGAAACTCTGGCAGCGTCCGCGCCGCGCCGAATAGCTCGATCGACAGCATGTAGATCAGCGCCCGCATGCGCACGTTCGACCCGCAGCCCGAGCACGTCGATTCCTCCCACGGTATCTCTTCCAAAGCGTTGCCCTTGCCGCAGATATTACAGGTGAAAGAGATCATCAACGAACAGGGTAACGCAAAGCCGATATCATGAAGCTGTAGGTATGGCTCCCGCAAGAAGAATCAATCCGTTGCTCCGCGTGATGTTCAGCGTTGTGCTCCTGCTGTTCGCGATCTTCGTAGTCGTGTATAAAAGGTCCACTACCACCCCCGCGAAGACCGATCTGCTCACCCCCTCGAAACCTTTTTTTACCGACTCCCCATCCTCCGAAGGCGCGAACCGTTTCGCATGGGTGCCCAAATATCCCGGCGCGACCACCGAAAACATCAGCAGCAAACAAACCCGCGACGAACTGAGCTACGGCTTCAATTTCCACACCACCGACGACTTTAAAAAGGTTCTAACTTTTTACCGCGATCAACTACAATCCGCCGGCTTCCAAGTAGACTTAAAGGAGACCACCTCCGCCGCCGGAGAGCTCCACGCCACCGCCGACAGCAACAACCGCACCTTCGACGCCGTAGTTGCCAACGTGTCGCAAGGCACCGGCAGCGAAGTCGGCGTGACCGCCGTACAACACTGAGCCCAGCACTAATGAGACGTAAACCAGAAGTCAAGAGTCCTGCCGGCCACTGGCCACAACTCCACGCCGCCATCGAAGCCGGCGCCGACGGCGTCTACTTCGGCCTCAAACACTTCACCGCTCGCGCCAAAGCCGGCTTCGGCCTGGAAGAACTCCCCGAAGCCCTGCGCACCCTCCACGCCCGCGGCGTCCGCGGCTACGTCACTTTCAACACTCTCCTCTTCGAACACGAATTAAAAGAAGCCGCCCGCGTAATCGCCGCCATCGCCGAAGCCGGAGCCGACGGCATGATCGTCCAGGACCTAACCGCCGTGCGCCTCGCGCGCGAAATCGCGCCGGACATGAAGCTCCACGGCAGCACGCAAATGAGCATCACCGACGCCCGCGGCGTCGAACTCGCGCGCAGTCTCGGCGTTGACCGCGTTACACTAGCCCGCGAACTCTCGCTAGAAGAAATCCGCGCCATCGCCGCCGAAGCCCAGTGTGACCTCGAAATCTTCGTCCACGGAGCCCTCTGCGTGGCCTACTCCGGCCAATGTTTTTCCTCCGAAGCCTGGGGAGGCCGCAGCGCCAACCGCGGCCAATGCGCGCAAGCCTGCCGCTTGCCCTACGAATTGCTAGTCGACGGCAGCATTGAACCATTAGCCGACGCCCGCTATCTCCTCTCCCCCGGCGACCTCTACGCGCTCCGCCAGATCCCCGAAATCGTAGCCGCCGGCATCGCGGCTCTCAAAATAGAAGGCCGCTACAAAGACGCCGACTACGTAGCCCTCACCACCCGCGCCTATCGCCAAGCAGTCGACGAAGCCTGGGCCGGCCGCCCGCTAAGCATTACCCCGCGCGAAGAGCTGCACCTGGAGCAAGTCTATTCCCGCGGACTAGGACCATTCTTCCTAACCGGCACCAATCACCAAACCGTAGTAGAAGGCCGCGCCCCCCGCCACCGTGGCGTAGAAATCGGCAGCGTCACCCACGTAGCCCCGGACCGCGTCACCATTGCGCCCGCTCCCGCGAACGAGATCGCCCCGCTCAAACCCGGCGACGGTGTAGTGTTCGACGCCGCGTCGTGGCGCAGCCCTGAAGAACATGAAGAAGGCGGCCGCGTCTTCGCCGCCCACAGCCAACTCAACGGCGACATCGAATTACAATTCGCCAACGGCGCCATCCGCTTCGATCGCATTCACGTAGGCGACCTCCTCTGGCGCACCCACGATCCCGAAATCGACCGCCTCGCCCGCCCGTTTCTAGAGTCCACCACCCCGCTAGCGCGCCAGCGTGTCAACGTAGCCGTCGAAGCCCGCGAAGGCGAACCCCTCCGCGCCGTGTGGTCACTCGATAAAGATCCGCGCCTCAGCGTACAGATCGACTCCCCCGCACCCCTAGAAGTTGCCCAAAACCGGGGCTTAACTCGAGAAACGCTACGTGAACAATTCGGACGCCTAGGCAACACCGCCTATGAATTAGGCGAAGTGACTCTCGCTATCGAAGGCTCGCTCTTCGCCGCCGTCTCCACACTCAACCAAATGCGCCGCGAAGCAGTAGAAAAATTGCAAGCCGTAGAATCCCGGCCGCCTCACGCCGAAATCCACGACCCCGCCGCCGCCCTAAAAAAATTCGCATCCATCACGCCCACACGGCAACCCGACACCGCTCCCCAACTCCACTTACTAGTCCGCACCCCCGAGCAACTAGAAGCCGCACTCACCCTAGCCCCCGCCAGCATCACGCTGGATTATCTCGACCTCTACGGCCTCCGCCCCTCCATCGAACGCGTCAAGTCCAGCGGCATTCCCGCCCGCGTAGCCAGCCCACGCGTCCTAAAGCCCGGCGAAGCCAGAATCCTGAATTTCTTGATCGATCTGGACTGTCCCATCCTAGTCCGCCCCGCCGGTCTCGTGCATGCCCTGCGCGACCGCGCCCACGCCCCGCTCATCGGCGACTTCAGCCTGAACGTAGCCAACTCCATCAGCGCCGAACTATTTTTGGATCTTGGAGTAGACCGCCTAACCCCCACCCACGACCTCAACGCCGCGCAAGTGGCGTCTCTAGCCCTCTCCATCGGTCCGCAGAATCTGGAAACCATCGTCTACCAGCACCTCCCCGTCTTCCACACCGAGCACTGCGTCTTCTGCCGCTTCCTCTCAACCGGCACCAGCTATCGCGACTGCGGCCGCCCCTGCGAAAAACACCGCGTCTCGCTGCAGGACTCCAAAGGCCGCGCCCACCCGGTGCTCGCCGACGTAGGCTGCCGCAACACCGTCTTCGGCGCCGAAGCCCAGGAAGCCAGCGCCCATCTCGATGCCTGGAAGCACTCAGGCATCCGCCACTACCGCCTGGAATTCGTCCACGAATCCGCCGGTCAAGTCCGCCAAGTGTTCGATGCCTTCCACGCCGCGCTCAACTCCCGCATCACCACCAAGGACCTGGCCGCCCAACTCCGCCGCATCGCCCCGCAAGGCACCACCGAAGGCAGCTTATTCGTCCCCGCCGATTACCTGACGCTACCCGTCTTGCAGTAATCCCACCGCTTCCGTCCACCCATCCGCCCGGAGTATAATCACCCCAGAGTAGGAGGCGCTTATGCGATTACGGGGAGCCGCCATTTTCGCCGCGGTAGCATTGTCGTTCACCGGCGCCGCCCGCGCCCAGAAACCCGGTGGCGCCGCTCCGCCGCCCGCGTCCTCCACCGGCGGCAACACCACTGGAAACACCAACCCCCGCCAGCCCACGTCCACTTTCCCCAACGACTCGGCCACTCCGCAGGTCATCTTCATCTCCGGCACCGTAGTGCTCAGCGACGGCCTGCCTCTCCCCGAGCGCGTCAAAATCGAGCGCGTCTGCACGGGCCCCGCCCACGTCGAAACCTACACCGACAAAAAAGGACACTTCAGCTTCCAACTGGGCCAGAATCTCGAAATGCAGGATGCCAGTTCCCCGTCCGCCTTCGGTGGCCCCGGAGCGCCTTTCGGCAACACCAACAACAGCAGCGGCGGGCTGAGCCAAAGAGGAGGCTTCAACGAACGCCAGCTATGGGGTTGCGACCTCCGTGCCGTGCTACCCGGTTTTAAGTCCGACATGGTTCCGCTCAGCAACATCCATTACATGGATAACCCCGATATCGGCACCATCATTTTGCACCGCCTCGGAACAGTGGACGGCCTCACCGTCAGCGTAGTGTCCGCGCTCGCCCCCAAGGACGCCCGCAAGTCTTACGAAAAGGGCACCGCCGCCGCGGGCAAACAAAATTGGGACGAAGCGCAAAAGAGTTTCGAAAAAGCCGTCGAGCTGTATCCCAAATATTCCGTCGCCTGGTTCGATCTCGGCCGCCTGCAGGAACAGAACGGTCATCTCGAAGACGCGCGCAAAGACTACGAGCAGGCGCTCGTCGCCGAGCCCAAGTACATCCAGCCTTACGAGCGCCTCTCCTGGCTGGCCCTGCGCGAATCCAAGTGGCAGGAGTTGGTTGACCGCACCGACCAGTGGTTGCGCCTGGACCCGCTGAACTCCGCTGACGTCTATTATCTGAGCAGCCTCGGCAATCTGCAGACCCAACACTTCGATATCGCCGAAAAGAATGCGCGCGAGTCGATCCGCCTCGATCCCGCCAAGAAGAACATGCGGACGCGCTACGTCCTAGGTCTGGCCCTGGCGCAGAAGCAGGACTTCGTGGCCTCCGCCGCGGCCATTCGTGAGTTCATCAACACCGCCCCGGAAGGCAAGGAAACCGAAGCCATCCGCAAACAACTCGCGCAAATCGAAGACGCGGCCCGCCAACAGACCGCCGCTGCCAAGCCACAATAGCGGACAAGCTAAACTGGAGGCATGAGGCCGCAGTTCCTGCTCATCCTCGCGGTCCTCTCGCCGCTCTTCGCCGCCAACCCGGTTCTCGATCGCGTCGATCTCAAACTCAATCTCATCGATTCCGGCCGCGCGCGCCGCGGTTCCGTCATCGTATTCACTCCCGCCGAGATGAACGCCTGGGCGCGTTCGCGCGTCCCGCAGATGTACCAAGGCATCAGCGATCCCAGCATTCAACTAGGAATGGGCACCGCCACCGGCTCCGCTGCCATCGATTTTCTAAAGATGCGGCAGGGCGAAGGCATAGCCACCAACCCGTTGATCGCGAAATTAATCGAAGGCGAGCGCCCCCTAAAAGTGTCAGTGCAACTTGATTCCGCGCGTGGCCGCGCCACCGCGAAATTAACGCGCCTGGAAATCTCCGGCGTAGCCGTAACCGGCGCGCCTTTAGACTTCCTGGTGAATCAGTTCTTCCTGAAACTTTTCCCCGACGCCAAAGTGAATCAGCCCTTCGAGCTACGCGACAACATCGATCGCATCGAACTCCGCCCCGACGGCGTCCGCGTCACGATAAAGAAGTAAGCGCCGCCCGAGCCGCCACGCGCCCCGTGTTGATGCAATCCGGAATCCCGATCCCCTCATAAGCGTTCCCCGCCAGATGCAGCCCCGCAATCGCCGCCGCGCGTGTGCGGATTTCCGCAACCCGTTGCGAATGCCCCAACGTATACTGCGCCATCGACCGCGGCCACCGCGAAATCGCATGAGCAATCGGCGCCGCCTTCAGGCCCAACATCCGCCCCAATTCCTCGCGCGCAATCCCCACCAACGATTCGTCGCTCTCCTCCAACACCGCCGCATCGTTGATCCCACCAAAGAAACAGCGCAGCACAATCCGGTCCTCCGGAACCCGATAGGAAAATTTGGTTCCCATGAAAGTACAAGCCGCCAGCCGCCGCCGCTCTTTCTTAGGAACCAAAAACCCAAACCCCGCCCGCTTCCCATCAAACTCCGCCGCCCGATAAATCAGCGATAACGTAACTGACGAGCTGTAATCTATCGCCCCCAGCAATTCCCCGAGCCGCGCATCCACCCCCGCAACCACCCGCGCAGCCGCCCACGCCGGACAAGCCACAATCACCTGATCCGCCTCCATCCAATTGCCCCCAGCCCGCACCCGAAAGCCAGTCCCGGCCCTTTCAATCGTCTCCACATCCGCCTGACAAACCTTAGCCTGCGCCGCCAGCCGATCCACCAGCGTCCCCAGCCCACCCTTCAGAGTCCGGAACAACGACCCACCACTGCTCTTCGACCTAGACGCCAGCACCCCCCGCACCAGACTCCCGTACTTCCTCTCCATCTCCAAAAACCGCGGCAACACACTCCCCACGCTCAACTGCGCCGGATCGCCCCCATACACTCCCGACAGCAACGGCTCCGCCAAATAATCCAGAGTCTCCTGCCCAAAGTGATCCACCACAAACTCCGCCACGCTACGATCGCGCGACTCGCCCGGCCGTCGAAAATATTCCAGCCCCATGCGAATCTTCGTAGCCCAACTCAACAGCGGCGACTTCACCATCGGCATCACCCGCGAAGGCACGATCATCATCACGCCCTCCGGCAGCGCCACCAACTTCCCGCGCTTCCAGATATAAGTAGTGCGCTGATGATCGTTAGACCCGATCACATCGCCCTCTAGCCCGACTTCTTTAATGAGCGCCAGCGCCGCCGGCTTAGCAGAAAGGAAGCTATCCGGACCGCACTCCAGCGTGCAGCCCTCGCTCGAGCGAGTCTCGATCACCCCGCCCAAGCGCGATTGTTTTTCAAGAATGGTGCAATCGGCCCCCGCGCGCGTCAAGTCGTAAGCGGCAGAGAGCCCTGAAATGCCCCCGCCAATGACCAGCACGCGGTTCCCCACGGCGTTCGTCCTAAGGCCGGAAATCGCGCACGATTTCGACGCAAGCCTTCACGTTCTCCACCGGAGTCTCCGGCAGAATCCCGTGCCCCAGATTGAAAATGTGACCCGGCCTCGACCCCGTGCGCTTCAGCAATTCATGCACACGCATCTTGAGTTCCGGCAGCGGAGCCATCAGCACCGCCGGATCCAAATTCCCCTGGATCGCCGACCGGTAACTGATATCCATCCAAGCCTGATCGATATTGATACGCCAGTCGACGCCCATCACGTCTCCGCCCGCCGCATGCAGCTCGCGGAAAAATCCTGCGGCCCCCGTACCGAAGTGAATCGCCGGAACCCCAGCCGCCCGAATGCGCTCGATCAAAGCCCGCGAGTAAGGCGCAACATACCGCACGTAATCGTCCGGCCCCAGCGCCCCCACCCAGCTATCGAACACTTGCACAATGCGCGCGCCCGCCGTAACCTGCAGCACCGCGAACGCGCCCAGCACGTCCACCAGCTTGCCCATCAACCGCCGCCACAGAGTCTCGTCGCGGTACATCATGGTTTTAGTCTTGAGGAAAGTGCGCGAAGGCCCGCCCTCAATCATGTAGCTAGCCATCGTGAACGGCGCGCCCACAAATCCAATCACCGGCACTCGTCCCGCCAGCGCCCGCACGACTTGCTGAATCGACTCGCCCACATAACCCAAATCGTCCGTGTTCGAAATCGAAAGGCTATCGACGTCATCCGAAGTCCGCACCGGGTTATCGATGACCGGCCCCTCGCCCGCCGCAAACCGCAGTTTAAGCCCCATCGGCTCCACCGGCAGCAGCAAATCTGCAAAAATGATCGCCGCGTCAACGTCCAGGATTTCCACAGGCTGCAGCGTAACCTGAGCCGCCAAATCCGGTCGTTTGCAGATCTCCAGGATCCCGTGATGAGCGCGGATGTCCCGGTATTGCTTCATATAGCGGCCCGCCTGCCGCATAAACCACACCGGGCGAACATCCGTCGGCCGGCGCCGGCAAGCATCGAGAAACCGGCTATTCATGGGAGCCACACGCATTCCCCCAAATTAGCACAAACGTTCTCAGGAATCCGTGTTTTTTGCCCGTCCACGCCGGATTCGCTTTAGAATCTGCGGTGCCTTGGCACTCAGCGCCGCCGGAAGCGCCGGCTCAAACTGCAGATCCGGAGTGTGATAAAGCTGCAACCGTTCCGCTAACTGGTGCCGTAAGAACTGTTTAGCATGCTCGATCGCCGCCAAAGTAGCCGCCTGCTGCTCCGGAGTCCCCTGCAGCATCAGCCGCACATTCGCCCGGCGAAAATCCGGCGAAACATGCACCTCGCTAACCGCCGCCGGCCCCACCCGCGGATCCGTCAACTCATAATTAATGAGTTCGTCCAACTCCTCCCGAAGCCCTTCCGACACACGTTCATTGCGATGCGGGTCCACACTTTAGGATAGCGTGAACTTGGTGTTACGTTGCGCAAGAATCGATCCCAAGCAATCGTCGTCGAAAGATCAGTCTCCGACGAACTTTAGATAAAGATGGACTTCGGCTTGACAGTGGTGAGCCATCGTCTCTATTGCGACCACCAAGGAACGCTCCTCCGGGGTTTGGGCCCTCGCAGACACTAGCGTCCATTCTCGAAGAAATCGCTCGACCTGCATACGATTGAAAACCGTATCTCCATAGCGATCAATCGAGGCCAACATCGGATAAGAGCCGTCATCGTTGGACGGCAACAGATGGCCAAGCAAGTTCTTTGGATCGGCAACTGACTGCAGTATCTCGCCGCGTTCATCTTGAAGCTCGATACCGAGTCCCATGTTCGAGATTATACGGACTCGACTCGCGATTGCGTCAAGTCTATAAGTCCCCTGGTGCGTTTAAGAGCGCCTTCGCGACGATGTGTCCCGAGTCTGTTTCACTATCATTGGCGTCCCCACAACTCAGCGAACCGGGCCGGGCTCAGTTCGATTTCACGGAGAATGCCGCGTAGCGTTCCAATTTTCAACGTCTCCGAGCCATGGACAGGCACAACCGTCCGCTGCGTGCCTCGCTCGAAAACGTGATGACTCCCGCGGATTCGCACCAGCCTGAATCCTTGTAATTCCAGAAATCTCATCATTTCCGGACCAGAGGGACGTGGCAGTTTACGCACGTACTGGATCTTCTAATTCGAGATCCAGTTCGCGAAGTGAGATCGGTTGATTCAAACGAGCCAGGGCATCTTCCATCCCAAATGCCTCCACGTAAGCCGCGACGGCCTCACGAAGATCAGCCATGGCTTCGTCTTCCGTGGCTCCTTCTCCATAGGCAGGGATGTCGGGTACGCGCGCCGTAAATCCGCCATACTCCGTGTCCGGAATAATCTCGACTGTCAAGCGTCGCATGACCAATATTCTAGCGCTTCGCCAAGCCGCTAAGCCTTCGCCAGCACGCTCCCAAATCCCATCGCGCGCCCACTCAGCCCCACTAACTTGACAGCGTTCATCAACGCGTGCGGAGTACTAGAAACCACCGGCACCTTACAGCGCTCCTCCAACGGAACCAGCAGGTCAATCGTCTTAAGAGCCCCGCAAGAAATCAGCAGCGTGTCCGACTTCTTAGCCGACTCCCAAACCCCCGCGCTGAAATTCAGTAGTTCGTCCTGCGTCACCGGCCCGCGATCTGCGAACCGCTGGATGCCCAGGCCTTTGATGACCACCACTTCGAATCCCGATTCCGTCAAGAACCTCTGCAAAGTCGCGTTCACCACATCGTCATAAGCCGTAGCCACCGCCACCCGCTTGGCCCCCGCCGTACGCAGCCCATCCACGATCCCGTTGCTCATGCTAGTGCAAGGCAGCCCCGTGGCTTTCGTGACAGAAGCAATCAATTCCTGATTAAACGCCGCGCCCTTATAAAAGGTGAGCGAAGTCCCCATAATCGAAATCCCCGTAGCCCCGCGCTTGGCCAGCTTCTCCGCCGCCGGCACAATCTTCGGCACCACCGAATCGTAACCCTCCGGCGTCATCGCCGGCAGCCCCACGCCCTCCGCCAAAAACTTCACGCCCGTCGGATACAACAACGTCGCCTCCGGAGGCACTGGATAATTCGCCGGCGGAAAAATCATCCCCATCACCGGCTCAGCCGCATGCCCCAACACAGCACCAGCAGCTCCCACAGCAGCGATCTCAAGAAATTGACGGCGACTAGTCATGATCTAAGATGTTATCCGCTCCTAACGCCCCGCGCAAGCCTACATCTCGCAGCGATTCAACCACTTCGCACTTTGCCTTTAGCCCCATCAGCACCACCCCGGTGCATACTTGCAATCAGTTAGTAGCCTGCAGGCTAGTCGTTGTAGTTTATTGGAATCCGCGCCCGTCGCAAGACGGGCTAGCCGTCCTGGGGACATTGTGAAAAGGGCGGGACAGGATAAGAATCGCGATTCTTGGTTGATACGAACGCCGCGAGAGCGGCGTAAGGTAACCGCGAAGGATAGAGGAGAGAGCAAATTACCGGTTGACTCAGATACTTTTTAGAGACAGGTAGCCGCCACTTCCTTCACCACTCCGGGGGCCTGTTAGCAAGGACAGCCCCCCGCGAGACGATTTTGCATTTTTGTGGGGCGGACCTCCGGTCCGCGTTCGGCCTCCGGCCGAACAGCCGAAGTGTGCCCCCACATAAGGCATAATCGATCAGGAGAATCAGCATGCAAAAAAAAATCTATTGTCTTGCCCTATTCGCCATCACAACCCTAGCCCAACCCCCCGCTCCCGTAGTCATGCGCGGCGACCGCTTCAAGCCCATAGCCCAAGCCGACTTCACCCCCGAACAAAAAGCCTTCATCGACGGGGTAGTGAAAGGCGCCAACCCCACCACCACCGGACCCTATAACATGCTCCTGCGCAGCCCCGACCTAGGCCGCGTAGCCCACGAGTTCGGCGCCTACCCCCGCTTCCGCTCCACCGTCCCCACCAAGTTAAACGAGCTAGCCATCATGATGTCCGCCGCCTTCTGGCGCTCCGAATTTGTGTGGTTCGCCCACCGCCGCGCCGCCCAAGGCGCCGGACTCAACCCCGCCATCGGCGACGCCATCGCAGCCGGCCAGCGCCCCGCTTCACTCCAGCCCGACGAAAAAGCCGTCTACAATTTCTGCGACGAACTCCTAAACCGCCGGCAGGTAAGCGACACCAGTTTTTCCAACTTAAAAGCTCAGCTAGGCGAACGCGGCATAGTCGACCTCATCGCCGCCATGGGCTATTTCCAATACGTGTCGATGATGCTGGACGTCGATCGCTACCCCATGCCCAACAACGCCAAACCGGAACTCAAGCCTCTGCCCTAACCAGCTTCGCGCCCTCCACCATCGCCAGCATTTTGCCGAACGCGACGCAACGCGGCAAATACTTCAGCCCGCAATCCGGACCCACAATAATCTGCCGCCCGCTGATATAAGGAAGCGCCCGCCGTATCCGCTCCGCCACTACCTCCGCAGTCTCCACCTCGTGTGTCGAAAGATCCAGCACCCCCAGAATAATGCTTTTGTTTTGCAGTCTTTCGAGTACTGAACAATCGAGCTTCGGTTGCGCCGTCTCAATCGAGATCTGCATCACCGGCGTCTCGCCCAGCTCTTCCAGAAACGCATAGCTCGATGGCTTGTTCTTGTTCTTCACCACCGCCGCATACCCAAAACACAAATGAATCGCCGTAGTTCCCGTGACGCCGTCCAGCGCCCGCCGCACCGCATCCAATCCAAACTCCCGCGCCTTCTCCGGACGCGCCTGCATATAAGGTTCGTCAATCTGCACCACATCCGCACCCGCCGCAAACATGTCTTTGATTTCCTCGTTGACTGCCGCCGCGTAATCCAGCGCCATCGCCGCCTCGCTCGGATAGAATTCGTTCAGCGCCTGCTGCGACATCGTGAACGGGCCCGGCACCGTAATCTTGATCTGCCGCTCCGTATTCGCGCGGAGAAACTCGACGTCACGCACCTGCACCGGATATTTGCGCCGAATCTTGCCCACCACCCGCGGCACCAGATCCGGCACCCCGCTGCGGCTCAGCACTGTCCCCGGATTCTCCAGATCCACGCCTTCGAGCGCCGTCGCGAAGCGATTCGAATAACTCTCGCGCCGCATCTCACCGTCAGTCAAAATATCCAGCCCCGCGCGCTCCTGATCGCGAATCGCCAGCAAAGTGGCGTCGTCTTGCGCCTGCTCCAGCCATTCCGGCGCCACCCGCCACAACTCTTTCTCGCGCACCCGCGGCGGATTGTGGCTGCCTAATAACTTGTGATCGATCAGCCACTGCGGCTGCGCATAAGAGCCCACCAATGTTGTGGAAAACAACTTCATTATTAAAATTCCTTTTCCCAATGTTATCCGATTGGCTATTGACACACCGCTGAAATAACCGCTATTCTTTCCGCATTGCGTATATTTGGGTGATAAATTTTGTCCCACCCATCCGTGCGCGATAGGGGCTGTAAACACTGAAAGAGGAGTCATGAAAATCAGAGCTGTCACTTTAACGCTATTCGTGTGTCTGCTCGCCGTCTGCCTGCCATCCTTAATGGCGCAGACCGCGGCCACCGGATCGCTCCAGGGAACGGTAACGGACGCGTCCGGCGCCAGTATTCCCAACGCGACCGTAACATTAACAAGTCAAGGCACGGGTCAGGAACGCACCGCCACCACGGGTGGGGACGGTACGTACCGCTTCCCGCTCATCCCGCCGGGAGCCTATAAACTCAAGTTCGTTGCCAACGGTTTCAAAGGAGCCGAGGCCACCAACGTCACCGTGAACGTCACGGAATCCCCGGTATTCGACCAGAAACTGGAAGTCGGCACCGCGACGGAGCAAGTCACCGTTGAAGCCAACGTAGAAACCCTGCAAACCGCCAGCTCTTCCATGGGCACTGTAGTGGGCTCGGCGACAGCCACTTCTATTCCGTTGACCACGCGCAATTACACTAACCTGCTGGGCCTCTCGGCCGGCGCCAACGCCAGCGTGAACAACGCCAGCGCCCTCGGCCGCGGCGGAATGGAAATCGCCGTCAACGGCGCCTCCACCGCCCAGAACACCTTCCAGATGGACGGCGTTTCGGTGGTTAACTACGCCAGCAACGGCGTGGCCACGGAAAGCAATACTTACCCGACGATTGGCATTCCGAATCCCGATACGATTGCCGAGTTCAAAATCCAGACCTCGCTCTACGACGCGGGCTATGGACGCAACCCCGGCGCCAACGTGAACGTAGTGACCAAGTCCGGCACCAACGCGCTGCACGGCACCGCGTTTGAGTTTTTCCGCAACACCGAATTAAACGCCAACGACTTCTTCCGCAACCGCTCCGGCGGCTCGAAGCAGGTGCTGAACCAGAACCAGTTCGGCGGCGTCCTCGGCGGACCCATCAAGAAGGACAAACTGTTCTACTTC
>Ga0068858_100003241_pt1 | contig 16236 bp, 18 predicted proteins | sample KBSSwiS12_FD_66589 | JGI IMG/M metagenome (GOLD analysis project Ga0068858, IMG submission 66589) | Switchgrass rhizosphere microbial communities from Kellogg Biological Station, Michigan, USA - KBS Switchgrass S1-2 | ecosystem: Host-associated > Plants > Roots > Rhizosphere > Soil ...
AAGAAGAAGGAAAAGCTGAAGGTCGGCGACCAAGTCAACGTGCCGAATGTGAAGCCATTCGAAATGAGCGCGGTGAAATCGATCCAGCCAGGGTCGGAAATGAAAGCGGTCATCGCCAATGAACTGGGCGAAGACAACGCCACCCAAGGCGACCCTGCGGCGAAACAGACGAACGGCAGCGCCGGCCTTTCCCTGCATGAGGATGGATTGCTCGAGGTGATGGTCGACGGCAAAATCGCTGCATCATTTCCCGTCACCGTCGGATCGCAGCAAACCGTCTCGCCGATCGGCCACTGGATCGTGAAGGCCATCGCGAAGCTGCCCACCTTTCGGTACGACCCGCTGATGTTGATGAAGGGCGAGCGTGGCTCGGATTTTCATATGTTGCCGCCCGGCCCGAACAACCCCGTCGGCGTGATGTGGATCGCGCTGAACAAAAAGGGCATCGGCATTCACGGCACGAATGCCCCCGACTCCATTGGCCGCAGCGCCAGCCATGGCTGCATCCGACTGGCAAACTGGGACATCGTGAAACTCGCGGAAATGGTGAAGCCCGGAACGCCGGTCGTGGTTGACGAGACCTGCCCCCTGGATGGCACTGGCACGGGCGCGACTGGAAAGCGGTGAATCACCGCTCGCACCACTAAGAATCCACCCACTGGTAGGCCTGATCGAGTGAGTCGAGATTGAAGTAGTGCACCTCGGCGGTGGTGAAGGAGCTGCATAGGGTGACCATGCGGCGATGCCAGCGACTGTCGCCGACGATGGCGATGCGCTCCACGTGGTTGAAGTGCTTCGCCTCCCACTTGATCTCCTCCCACATCGCACCCAGGTCCCAACCTTCAAAATCATGCAGAGTGACCAAAATGCGGATTTTTCCGAATCGTCCGATCAACCTCTCCGTCTCGGGCACGATCTGGTCAAAGTCACGTTGCGCCAACTTGCCGTGCAGGTTTACTTCGAGCACTCGGCCATGGACGAATTCTTCAACATGGGTGGTCGTTTTCATCGGGACTAAAGATAGTTCGCAGCCAGCCTTGAGGGTGCGCGTCTCGCCAAACCCGAGCCTTCCATTTTACAAAGCTCAAAACGGCGCGGCATGAAATCGATCCAGGGCCACACCCAATTTCACGCCATCCACCGGCTCTTGGATCGCGATTCATGGTTGTGGCTGCTGCCGGCACCCATGGAAATTTAATCTCCAGGGATTCACCGCGGATTGCCACCTACCTATGATCGCATTCCTAATCCCCACCGTGCTGGCTGCCGCAGGCTACTCCCTCATATATCTCCTCTTTGGCGGAGGTCTGGGGGGCGCCTTGCTCATCTTCGTCGTCGCGAAGATGCTCGGGAAATAAACGCGGCCTGTTCCCAGCGAAAATTTCTCCTCTCAATCGAAGAAGCATCGCGTCGTCAGGCGCAGAGTTTCCACAATGAGGCGCCGAGCAATCCGAGCGCGACAATCGCGGCGAAACAACCGCTGGCCTTTGGTTGGGTAAACTTCTCCGGCGAAGAAAGCCGCAGTTGCGTTTCCAGTTTTTCGATGGCCGCCTTCGCCTCCGCAGGGTCAGCCCCGGTTTGCTGCTGGTAGAGCTTGATCGCCGCGATCTTCCGGCCGATGAAAACCGCCTCTTTGATCAACTCGCTGCGCTCTTGTGGATTGGGATCATCCGTCACGATCGCCATCCAATGTGTGGCTCGCATCAAAGGCAAGCATAGCCGCCCGGGGGCGCCGTCCACGCACGCAAAAAATAACGCTCGGCCAATCGCCCAAGTGCGATAGACATGGATATCCATGAATCCATCCAGCAACATTCTCAGCGGCGTCGAAATCAGTGGTACGATTAAATTTTCCGGAGAGCTCACTTTCGACGGCCAACTGCACGATGGGGACATTATTGGTGAAATCCTCGTCCTGGGCCCGAAGGCGCGGGTGAAGGGGAATATCCAGGCAGCGGCACTGACCCTGCACGGCTCGGTGACGGGCGATGTGCTGGTGACCGGCCGTTGCGAACTCAAGGGATCGGCCTCGCTCACCGGCAGCCTCACCACGAACCGGCTGGCGATGGACGAAGGCGCCACCCTGATCGGCAAGGCCGAGATTACGCCGGACACTAAGGGCCGGTCGCTTCCGACCTCGGCCCCGCTGCCCCCCCCGAAGCGCTAGGCGCCTGCGCCGCTTCCGGCACGGACGTCGCCCATTTCCATCACCGGCGGCATCCCTCCGCGGGGCCAGGTTTCCCAGATCGGTTTCGTGACCGGATGAAGTCTGGTTGGACCGTCGCCCGATCTGTGCCACGGAACTTCGGATAAAGCCGTCGCCGGACAGTAGTCGCGAAAATAAGAGTCGCCCGGCCACGGCTTCTGCCGAAAGTTGGCGTATTGGACTCGCCCAATTCACTCCACGCTCTGCTTCGCCCCGACGACCCCCTGCTCGTTCTCGCGCCCATGCAGGACGTCACCGACCTGCCGTTCTGGCGGCTCATGGCGCGCTACGGCGGGGCCGATCTCTATTGCACGGAGTATTTCCGCGTTCACCCGGACTCGAGGCTCGATCGCCACATCCTTTCTTCGATCACCGAAAATCCCACCGGGCGGCCCGTGGTCGCGCAGATGATGGGAAACGACATCCCGGCCCTGGTGCGCGCGGCGAAAGAGCTGGAGCAACATCCCGTGACGGCAATCGACCTGAATCTCGGCTGCCCCGTCCCGGTGGTTTATCGCAAGTGCGCCGGTGGCGGACTGCTCCGCGATCCGCAACGGGTCGATGCGATCCTCGGCGCATTGCGCGCGGCGATCACGATCCCTTTCACCGTGAAGACGCGGATCGGGTTTGACGACTCCTCGGTGTTCGATGAACTGCTGCCGATCTTCGCCCGGCATTCGCTCGACCTGCTCACCGTCCACGGCCGCACGGTGAAAGAAATGTATCGCAGCACCGTCCACTACGACTTCATCGCCCGCGCAGTCGCCACGCTCCCCTGCCCCGTCGTGGCCAACGGCAACGTCGGCACAGTCCAAAGCGCGGAGGAAGTGCTGGCCCTCACCGGCGCATGCGGCTTGATGATCGGCCGCGCCGCCATCCGCAACCCATGGATTTTCCAGCAGATCCGCCAGCATCGCCGGGGCGAACCGATTTTCTTTCCCACTGGCCGCGACGTGCTCGGCTACGTCCACGCGCTCTACGAAGCCGTTTGCGATCCCGAGGTGCGCGAATTATCGCAAGTGCAGAAGATGAAGAAGTATCTCAACTTCATCAGTCACGGCGTGGAACCCACCGGGCAGTTTCAACACTCCATCCGCCGCGTCATGACCAAGGCCGACTTTTTCCGAGTCTGCACCGAATATCTCGATCACGACGATGCGGTGCCGCACGAGCCCCTGCCCATGGCGCTGGCCGCGAGTGAGGTGGGAGGCGATGGAAACTGAAGGAGAAAACGCTGGGGTGTCCGCTGGCAAAGATCGCCTTTGGAAATCTTCGGAATCGTCAGCCGCGCCAGATGTAGGGAATTCCACTAGGCTATTTGTAAGAATTTTTCTCACCCTTTCGGTCGACAGGCTTGCTTTCCGCGCCTAAAGTGAGCCTTGTCCTCGAAAATAAGAACTGGCTCGGAACTGATCCTGGCCACCCAGCCTTACGCCAAAGATTCCACGGTCCAGAGCTGGTGGTATGTTTTATCAACCGCGGTCCTGCTGGTGACCGCCCTGGCAGGTACACACTGGAATTTCAACATGGCCGGGAAAGCGGTGTGCAGCATTCTCAGCGGCCTGTTGCTCCTGCGGTTTTTTGTCATCTACCACGACCAGCAGCATCACGCCATTTTGCCCCGCTCGCGCATCGCCGCGCGGCTGATGCGGCTTTTCGGCATTCTCGCACTGAGCCCAAGCAGCATTTGGCGCAGCTCACACAATCACCATCACAACCATAATTCGAAGCTGCGTGGCTCGGAGATCGGATCGTTTCCGATCATGACGAACAGGCAGTTTCTCAAGTCGTCGGCAGCGACCCGGATGAAGTACCTCTTCATGCGCCACCCGTTGACCATCCTCTTTGGGTATGTCTTCGTGTTCCTTTTCGGGATGTGCCTGGCCCCGTTTCTCAACGAGCCCAAAAAACACTACGATGGCTTGCTCGCCTTGCTGGTGCACGCGGCCATCGGCGTCGCTCTCGTGCATTGGTGGGGGTGGACCGCTCTGCTGCTGACCCAGACAATCCCCCACTTCATCCTCTACGCGATCGGCACTTATCTCTTTTACGCGCAGCACAATTTTCCCAGCGTATGTTTCGCAGACAAGGCCGGCTGGACTTATCACAAAGCCGCCGTGGAATCGTCGAGTTTCATGGCGACGAGCGGTCTCATGAGGTGGTTCACCGCCAATATCGGTTATCACCACATCCATCATATCAACGCACGCATCCCGTTCTATCGGTTGCCTCAGGTCCTGCGCGAAATCCCGGAACTGCAAACGCCAAGGGTAACGTCGCTTCATCCCATGGAGATCCTCCGCTGCCTGCGATTGAAAGTCTGGGACGTGGAAGCCCAGCGGATGATCAGTCTTCGCCAGGCGATGTCCGGCTCGGCCGCCTGAATCACTCCAACCTCTCTTTTTTATCTCATTCACCGCCCTTGAAATCGCCAGGATCGTCCAGGGAGAAGTGCAGGGCGATGAGACCACACCTCTGACCGGGCTTTCCTCGATCGATGGCGCCCGGGCGGGTGATCTCACCTTTGCCGAAAAGGAGTCGCAGTTCCTGGCCGCGGTCAAGGGAGAGGCCACCGCCATTCTTTCGACTACCGCCTTCGCGTCCTCGGACAAGATCGTGATCCGCGTAGATAATCCGCGGGTCGCTTTTGCCAGGCTTCTGCCGCTTTTCTTTCCACCCGACGAATACCCGGCGGGCACCGATCCCAGCGCCCGGATCGCGGCTTGCGCGCAAGTGGACCCGAGCGCGCACATCGGGCCGAATTGCGTGATCGGTGAGCGCGTGCAGATCGGGCCGCGCTCGGTGCTCATGGGGGGCAATCACGTGCGTAAAGATTCACGCATCGGGGCAGACACGTCTCTCTTTCCCAATGTGGTCATCTATGAGCGGACGCAGATCGCGGATCGCGTGACCATACATGCCGGCAGCGTGATCGGATCCGATGGCTATGGCTATGTCTTCGACGGCGGGCTTCATCGGAAGGTGCTGCAAGTCGGGAACGTCGTCATCCATAGCGACGTCGAGATCGGAGCCAACTGCGCCATCGACCGCGGCGCCCTGGACTCAACCGTCATCGGAGCAGGCACCAAGATCGATAATCTCGTGCATATCGCCCACAACGTGGTTATCGGGCGTCATTGTTTGATCATGGGGCAGGTCGGCTTTGCCGGCAGCACGCATCTGGGCGATTACGTGGTCATTGCCTCCCAATCCGGGATTGCCGGCCATCTGAGCCTGGGCACTCAATCCACCGTCGGCGCCAAGTCGGGCGTGATGCGCGATATCCCCGCGAAAGGAACGGTCCTGGGGATTCCGGCGGTACCCGACAAACAGGCCAAGCGGCAATGGATCGCCGTGCAGCAATTACCGGAGATGGTCCGGCGTCTACGGGATTTGGAAAAGCTGGTCGAGCAGTTGAACGAAGAGAAGCTGGTGAGCTAGCGATGCTTCCAGTCGGGGGAAGCCTCCCTCGTCGCGTGCAGGCTCTTTAACAACCATTCCGGAAGGTCTGGATTGATGGGCTCGGGGAGAGTTGCTTTTTTGACCGGCTCCGGGTTGGAACCATCGTTCGTCGCCAGGCCCTGGCGTTTGGCCGCGTCCACTACGGCGCGAATTGCTGCGTAATCTATCTCTGATGTCATGATGGGTGGCGCCAACGGTCGCGGGATTGGTCAGCGATGAATTACCACCGATGGTCACTCAGAAAGGTCATTTGCACCTGCCAGTCATCCTGGAGCTTTCCTGATTTGGCGCGAAGGCACCGTGGCTGGCAAGCTAGGTGGGTTCCGGCAGTAAGCAAGGGATATAACAGCGGCGGAAAAAGCGCTTCTTGGCAACAGCTGTCCCAACTCGAGATTCTTAACTCCCAATAGCCGATGAAGAAGCCCGCTGCTCTCCGTCAAAGGATCCGACCTCGAGGAGCGGGTGCGGCACGACGCGGATCTCAGCGTCTTCCGCGGAAAAATCGAATGTCTTGATCAGCGTCCTGCTTTGTCCGCCGGCGATGGGCACGCTGAACTCGACATTCACCACTGCGCCTTCGACGTGAACTTTGCTGATGTCAATTGCCCGAAAGGCCTCTTTCGGCAGGAGAGAGATTTGCTCCCCCTCCCCGACGACCTGCCACTTCTCGACCATCGTCCGACCCGCGCAGAAGACGTGCAATTCACTAAAGATCTCCAGGCCGCCTTCCTTGAGTTGCGTAGTGAAAACGAGCACCGCTGCCACGTCGTCATGGTCCGACGGGATGTTGATTTTTCGCGCCCATTTCTTCCGCTTCAGCAAATTCTTGAGGAATTCTTCGAGTCCCGGCGAAACCTGCCGGCCGGCCAGGGCGCTTTTCAACTGATCCGCATCCGGCTCGAAAATGACGATTCTTGAAGTGAGAGATTTTGACATATTCAGCCGGTCTCACACCTGCGTCTCCCGCGAGGCCAGGCGTGAAACAGCACATCGATACGCTCAACCCGCGGGGCTGGAATGCAACTGCTATTCGCGCGGATAGGCGGAAAAGAACTGCCGCTGGCCGCTCCAGCCGCCGGCCTGGAGCGTGTGCCCCAACGAAAATGTCGACGCTCCGGTGGGTCCCGTGTTTTCCTTCCTCGCGATGAGACGGCGTCTTGCGCCAGTCGCCATCGATGATGCCATGCAAAGCACGGAAGGGATCCCATTTTGAATTACCAGGAATTCCGCGAAGAACTGCGCCGGATGAACGTCGAACTGCCGCAACGCGACAACGAGTTTCGGCCACTCATGGAATTCTTCGAGACGCTGCAGCCCCGCAATCTGGTGGAGGTCGGCACCCGCGAGGGCGGCTCGCTGTTTATGCTTTCCCGCGTAATGCCACCGGAATCCACGATCATCTCAGTGGATTTACCCGGCCTGGCGTGGGGGCGCAGCGATAGCGGGGTAAAGAAGCGTCGCGTCGTGGATCGCTTGCGGCGCGATGGCTTTACCGTCCACCTGGTGGAGCGCGATTCCTCGCTGCCGGAGACGGCTGCGGAAGTGGCTGGCCTGCTCGGGGGCGAGCCCATCGAGTCCATTTTCCTCGATGCCGACCATTCCTTCCGGGGCGTGCTGGCCGACTTCCAAAACTATCTCCCCTTGGTAAAAAACCAAGCGCCTCTCATCTTTCACGACATTGCTGAATCAACCCACACGCCCAAAGTCGAAGTGCATTACCTCTGGCGCGTCCTCAAGGCCCTCGCCCCGCATGTCGAACTCATGGAAAACGAGAAAACCGGCCAAGGAATTGGCATCGTCATCAATACCGGTTTTACCCCCGGCTTCGACGTCTGGAAGGAGGCTGCCGTGAGGACACATCCCCTTTAAAACAACTCGCTCATCGGCATCCCTTCGGTCAGCGCGATCGGGCGACCATCGGCGGATTGGTAGCTAATGTTGCGCACGTCGTAGCCTAGCGCCGCATACATGGTGGCGTGGATTTCGGCGGGAGTGGTGGGGCGATCCTTCGGAAAGGCGCCGATGCTGTCAGAAGCACCGATGACTTGTCCGCCGCGGATGCCTCCGCCCGCGAGCAGCACGCTGTAGCAGCCCGGCCAGTGGTCGCGTCCCGCATCGACATTGATCTTCGGTGTGCGGCCAAACTCACCCATCCATACGACCAGCGTGGTATCGAGCAAACCGCGCTCATCGAGGTCGTCGAGCAACGCGGCGTAAGCCTGTTCCATCGGCGGCACGAGCTTGTCCTTAAGCGCGTTGAAGTTGTCCTTGTGGGTGTCCCATCGGATGCTCGGGCCATTAACAGTGGTCACGAATCGAGTACCTGCTTCCACCAGGCGCCGGGCGAGCAGATGCGACTGGCCCCAGCTATGACGGCCATAGCGTTCGCGCACCGAATCTGGCTCTTTCGAAAGATCAAACGCATCCGCCGCCTTGCCCGATTGAAGCATCGTGACCGCCTGCTGGGTGAAGATGTCGAGATCCGCCATCTGTGGTGAAGCGATCGGCGTGGAGTGCACGGCGAGATCGTGCAGCAGCCCGAGCCGGCCCTCGAGCCGATCGGCCGTGAGGCTCGGGTCGAGCGCGAGATTGCGGACCTTGAAATTCGCGGCGTTCGGGTCGTCGTCGAGGACAAAGGGATCGTAGCGCGCCCCGAGGCAGCCGCCGAATTGACCCGGCGTGATGTAAGCCTTGCTGTCGCAATGAGGAAAAGGAGTGATGACGTAGGGCGGCACGCCGCGGCTGAAGCCATCGCGCTGGGCCAGCCAGCCCACGAGCGTCCCCACCCCAGGCAGATCGGTGCGGCTGGGATTGATAAGCGTGCTGTCGATCCGGTACGGCCGCCCGGCGGTCGACCAATACATGCCGCTGTTGTGGCTGGTGTGCTCGTGATGCACGGACCGCACCAGCGCCAGCTTGTCCATCCGCTTGGCCATGCGCGGGAGCAGCTCGGAAATGTGAATGCCCGGCACGTTGGTCTTGATCGTGGAAAAGCTGCCGCGCACCTCCGCCGTGGCTTCCGGCTTCGGGTCCCACAAGTCGATGTGACTCGGCGCACCGCCATTGAAGATGAGGATGACCGATTTTGCCTTCCCCGGACCGGTGCGCGTGGCCGGCGGGGCCAGCGCACTCAGCGCCGCCAGCGGATTCCAGCCGAGCCCGAGCAGCCCCAATCCGCCCGCTTGAATCATCTGCCGCCGCGTCGCGCGCAAGCTGGGGAGGTTCGAAGGGGGCATCGGAGTGGGGTCAGAGTCCAGACGGGTGTCTGTATTCAAATCAACCCCGCTTCGGCTGATTTATGAGACAATTTATCCAAAGCGATGCTCGTCAAACTACCGTAGGCCCATTAGGGATATCAAACCCGATGAGCGCCCCCCTCTGCCGTTCCTTATCCCGTCGCGATTTTCTAAAAGCCACCGCCGGTTTGTTCGCGCTGGCGGGGTTGCCTGGCAATCCCCTGACTTGTTGGGGCAGCACCATCCCGTACGACCGCACGGTGCGCGATCGGCTGTGGATGTGGGGACACGACGCCGGTTCACTCAAGAACTCCTACGGCATCGGCACCCGGGGCGGAGACATCCTGCCCGGCGAAGCGATCCAGTACATGGGCATTCCCAACGTCTGCATGGTCCGCTTCACCGGCACGCCTCACCCGCCATTTGACGACTATGCCAAACAATTCGCCCATGCCCGGCGGTTGACCTGGAGTTTCGTCGATGGCGACCGGAACCTGACAACCGAACAAAAAAAGCAACTGGCATTGGACCTCGCCGGCAAACTCCCCAACCTCGTCGGCCTGGACATGGATGATTTCTTCCTCGGCGATGCCGTGCCGAAGACGGAAGGCGCGGAGGCACAAGCCCATCTCAGCGTCGGGCAAGTGGAGCAGATCCATCAAGAGCTGACCGTCCATGGCCGAAAGCTCGACCTATCGATCGTGCTGTATTCCAATCAACTGCACCCCGCGATCGGACGGCATCTTGACATCGTGGACACCGTCTACTTCTGGACATGGCGCGCCCGCGATTTGGAGAAACTGGAGAGCAACTTCGCCGCCTACCGGAAAATCGCTCCGGCCAAACCAACCCTGCTGGGCATCTACATGTGGGACTTCGGAGAAAAGGAGCCCATCTCCCTGGAGATGATGGAGCACCAATGCCGCCTGGGACTGCAATGGCTCGCCAAGGGAGAGATCGAGGGCCTGATCTTCCACTGCACACCGCTCTGCGACATGAAGCTGGAGGCCGTGGAATGGTCAAAGGACTGGATCGCCCGCCACGCGGACGACGTTGTGCGATCGTAATCCGCGAAGCCGTGGCCGCTGGCGAACGCTTGCTTCGCGGTGGGGAAACTGTCACAGCACTTCACTCCATGAGCGATCAACCCACTATTGCGGCCAAAACCCCGGCCAAAGTCACCCTCCAGGCCGGCAAAGACTATTGGTTCTGCACTTGCGGCAAATCGGTGACGCAGCCGTTTTGCAACGGCAGCCACAAGGGCACTTCGTTCGCCCCCAAAAAGTTCACCGCCGAAAAAGACGGCGACTCCTGGCTCTGCCAATGCAAGCACACGGCCAACGCCCCGTTCTGCGATGGCACCCACAAGACCTTGTAGGCGGATGGATTCGGCCCACGCTTCACCCTAGAGCAGACCATGATCCACGTCATCGCCATCATCACCACCAAACGCGGCCAGCGTGAAACCGTCTTGGAAGCGTTCCGCGCCAACGTGCCCGCGGTGTTGGCCGAAAACGGCTGCCTGGAGTACGAAGCCACCGCGGACGCCAGCCCGGCGCTGAAATTCCAAACCGAATTTGGGCCGGACACTTTCGTGGTGGTCGAAAAGTGGGAAAGCACGGCCGCGCTGGAAGCCCATTTGGTCGCGCCACACATGGCCGCCTACTCGGCAAAGACGAGAGACTTCGTGGCCAACCGCGTGATCCACGTACTCTCGCCGGCCTGATCCTGCTCCGGCCCGGACGGAGCGGATCGTCACGCACCGGCGCGGCGAAAACCAATCCGGTCCGCTTGCGGGGCCGGCTGACCCGCTTTCCTCGCAACCAGCACGATCAACTCCTCGGATTCATCCGTCGCGCCATTCGGTCGGCACGGGAACTCCTTGTATTCAATGACGAAGCCCTTTTCTTCCAGTAGCGGGTAGAGATCCTCGTTCTTTTTCAATCCGGCTGCGGAGAACTGTTCCTGAACTCCTCTTCCGGGGACATTGACGATGATGATCCGGCCGTCTGGCCTTAAGAAATCGGTGAAGCAACCGATGACCTTTCGAAAGTCCACATAGTTGAGGATGTCGGATAGAACCATCGCGGTCGCCTGTCCCCCTGCCGCCGGGGATCGCGGGTCTCTCCCCAGGAACCGGCAAACCCTGACCATCGCCCGGCGATAGCCGACCGAATGCGGACGCGCGATGTCCTCCACATCAAACCGAATCGATTGCGATTCCGCGATACGACTATTGCCACCCGCAATATCGGCAAAAATGAATCGTCTGTCCGGCCTGACTGGCAGGAGTCTGGAGACCGGCTTGGCCCCGCTGCCGATATCCAGGATCAGACTCCCGATCTTTCCTTCGTGATCCAACTGTTCCATCACCGGACCCAAGACGCGTCGTTTGAGTTCGAGGCTATAGGAAGCTCCCCAATTCTCTTTCCATAGATTCACGCCGGACCCCGAATCGGCGAAGAAAAATGAGGACACGTTCCAGAGGAACCAAAGGAAAATGACATCGAGGTAGCCGGCGAGCAGCAAGACCGACGCCGGCGAGGCATGACGCGCATCGCCCTGATGCTGGTGCAAAAAGAATCCACTCCACACCACCAGCGGAGTGACGACGAGAAGCAGTCCGGTCAACAGGAGGGTGATCCCCTTCCAGGAAGCCATCTCCCGACGATCGATGCTCCGGTAACGAAATGCGCAATGAAAGATGACGAGGCCCGGCATGCTGGGAGCGCACGAAAGCAGCGTGAGCAGAACGTCATGGTTCATAGTGAGGAACGGCAAAATCAGGATGCCATCACCACTGGCTTCAAAGACCGGTCTGGTTGGTGATCGCGGAGCGCCGAACCCAAAGGCCGGCGCGAGTCACGACCCAGCACCCCTCATGCCGAGCGGTTTGACCTGATCTATTTAAGAGTAAAGCGGGCTTCCGACACCGAAGTCTGGTCCATCGCCCGGGGCGAAAAAGGACAGGTGGAATTACAAAAAGAGACAGTCTGCACAATCGAGCATCACCCCATCAGCCATCCCCATCGTAGTCGCACGTCCTACCACGACCTTGTTTGCGCCATCACTCTCCGCCCAAGCAACTAGCGCGTCAGAGTGTTGTCCTCATACCAGGAGGCGATGCGGTAGTCGATCACCGCGCCTTGGTCGCCGAGCGCCGAATCATAGTGGAGACTGGTCTGGCCATTGAAGAAAATGGTGTTGGCAATAATTGCCCCGTACATATCACCGGAACTGCCACCACCCTTGGCCGTAACAGTGGCGTTTGGTGCGTAGATCACTCCGGCGAACTGTCCGTTGCCATCCACCGTCATATTCTGGCTCACCAGTGGGTCGTGGTTTCCGTAGAGGGTCACGTTGCCGGGCATCAAAGAAGTATTGGCGATGCCGTTGCCGGCGATTTTGACGCTCCCGTCGATGTAAAAAGTGGCGTGCACATGAGGGGGAATGACGATGCCGCCGTTGCCGGTAATGTTGAGATCCCCAGGAATCCAAATCTCCACATAGCCCTCCCCGCTCGCCGGAGCGGTGATGGCGAGCGACGAACCCCCGTTGATACTCAGGTCCCCGCTGTTGCTGATCTTGTAGTAATTTGGCGAAGCGCGCGTGCCGGGGGTCATCGTGCTCGAGGAAGCGTCGAAACTGGTCCATGTGCTGCTCACTTTGGCCGGGTCCGGGGGATTGCCAAGCGCCTGGTAGAAGTCCTCCGTGATCGTGCCGGAGACGTGGCCCGTGCTGCCCGATACGGGCGTATCGTTCGTCGCAATATTTCCGTTAATGTAAGCGCCGGTGGGGCTGAGGTTGATCACTCCAGGCGTACCGTTGCTGAGAGGGTTATCGTCGGTAACGACATTGGCCGATTGCGTCGCTTTCGCCGGGTCATAAATTCCATTCGTGGAGGTGAGCACACTCCGCGAATCATAGCTGTTGATGACTACGTTCTGGTTGTTGAGGTTGATTCCGGTCTGCCCGAAAAGAGCGGCACTACCCGTCGTGACGGGTTTGGCCAGGACCTCGATGGTCCGCACCGCCTGAGGCCTGGTGAGAGGAGCGCCGGAAGTATCCGTGTGGAACCGAAGTTTCCGCAAAAAGTTGTCGTATTTTTGGATGCCGACACTCGCGCTCCCGCTCAGGGGTACAGTCCCGACGGACCGAATACGGTACCACGTGTTGAGCCCGCTGTTCGTGACATTGGTGTTCGGCACGGCATCGATGGTGGCCACAGCGCTGAACTGCGAACTCCCTTCGCCGGCATGCGGGATGGTCAACGTGGGAAGCTGGATTTGGGGAAAAGTGTTGCCGTTATACGTTCCGGTGAGAACCGTGCCATTGGTGGAAGTTCCGCCGGTGGTCAGGATGGCGAGATCCGACTGCAATGAGCCGGGAACCGTCAACGGATTCGTCAAAACGGTCGAAGTGGTCACTGTCCCATCCGTCTGGGTCAAGGGGCTCCGCAGTCGGGCCAGCGAGTATTGCACGCCGTTTTCCGCAGAGGTGAGCGCATCGTGCCAGCTTGCGGTCTGGTAGTTCGACCGGAAGCGATTGGTGACGGTGAGGAAGGTGGACGCGGCGAGCATCGCGAGGACGGCCAATGTCACCAACGCAGCGACGAGGGCGCTGCCGGATTCACGGTGGGAACGCGGCGGAGCAGAAAACTTCTGCGGCTTGTTTCCGCGATCAAAATGAGACGGTGTTTTCATTAGAAGACGTTCCTCAGTTGAATTTTGGATCCGATCGTAGTTCCGACGCGAGCTGACGTGGTATTGGACAAAAGGGATGCGGCCCATCCGCTGCGGCTGTATTTCGGCGCAAATGTGGCGCTGATCGAGACGACGGTCTCGGTAATGAGGGGATTGGCGACGACGCTGTCCGTAATATTAAAATCGGACACGTTGTCGGCGATGCTTCTCGGGTTGTTGCGCGAATCACTCGCAGCCAGATCGGGGTCAACCTCGACCCGATAGAGGGTGGATCCGAGCAGGTAATAGCTGACCTTCACCGGGCCGGTGCCATAAGCGACAGAGTCAGACGCAACCGTGGGGAAGCGAGTGCTGGTCGGTGAGGTGCTCTCGTCCTTGTAGTTGGGAATGACGACGGTCAGATACTTCGTTGCCCCGGCGGGAACGTTGTTGCTATAGGAAGTACCCTTGTAGGCCACCGAATTCGAATTGAGGCCGACCGCGAGAGCACGGCGCAAGTCGGTATTAAAGTAATCCATGACCCGCAACTGGTCGCCCTCACCCAGAAAATAGTCTTCCGTGGCGGAAAAGGACATTTGAAGGGATATCGAGGCGCCGATCATGGCGGCCATGGCGACCGAGAATACCGCAGTCGCCACAATCATCTCGACGATACTCAAACCTCTTTGCAGGACTGAACGGGATGGACGCTTGTTCATTGGAGTGACCCCGATCTTGAAACGATGGTGGAGCCGACCTGAGTCCGCTTCAGCTTGTTGGAATCCGTCCACGTATAGGTGATATCCACGCGCAATTGCGGATAGGTCGAGAGATCGCCTGAAGTGACTACGCTGGTCTGCGCATTTCCGCCGGTTCCGGTACGCGAAACCTGAATGTAGGGCAGCGCATTGGCGATCTGCAGAGTCCAATCGCCTTGATTGGTCGAATTCGATTTGTAGGTCTTGGGTGCAGCCGGGGCGATGGTGTCGAGTTGAGAGGCAAATTCACCCGTGCTATCGGGAGTGGCATTTTGCCGGGCCGTATCATCGGAAAAAAGCTGCGCACCGAGGGCGTAGACGGTGATGGTCTCCGTGAAATCCTTCATGCCCCCCGTCGTCATTCCAAAAGGGGAGGCATCCCCCGAAGTTCCCGTAACCAACAAAGTGGAGCCCAGATAAGTGGATTTTGCCACTTGGGAATAGCTGAGGGTGCGAATGGAATCCAAACGGCAAAGAATATCCTCTCGGGCGGCCACCATCTCCTTGGACCTCCGCAAGAGCGCATAGCCTTGCGCGCTGGTGGCGAAGATTCCTGAAAGCCCAATCAGTATGACCATCAAGGCGACGACGGTTTCAATCAACGTCACGCCCGCTTCAGACCGGCGAAACGACCTTGATCGATCATCTACGCCGCGAGCAAAGCTGGATGCCCAGCAATTCGGCCTGTGACGGTCTCTATACGTGTTTATTCGCATATATGATATATATCGTTCTCATATATGAGCATAACACGTACCTCATTTTTGAGTTTTCGCCTGCTCCGGGCGACGAAATCTGCTCAATTTAACATCAACTTAACACGCCGCAGGCCTGGCGTTGGCGACTTGCCATTCGCCCACAGGGACTCCACCTGCATTCTATCCGTTGAATTGACTCTGCCGCTGGGCCCGCTGGCGCTGCTTGCGAATTCTCCGCGCGTGGCGGAAGCCGACGAGTTTGCCGCGTTGTTCGTCCCAGAGATGCACCCGGAGGGATCGCAGGCTGGAGCGCAGGGTGAGGGCTTTCACTTCCTGGAAGAGCGGGGCGGCATCGTGACAGCGCTGGAGATTGTAGTTCGGAATCCGCGAGCTGAGATGGTGGATGTGGTGGAAGCCGATGTTGCCGGAGAACCACTGGAGGATCTTGGGCAGTTTGTAGAAAGAGCTGCCCTGGAGAGCCGCGGCGGTGAAATCCCAGTTTCCCCCGCGCTCCCAGTAGACGTCCTCGAACTGATGCTGGACATAGAAGAGCCAGACGCCCGCTCCACCGCCGACCACGATGATGGTCAACTGGATCAGTGCATAGTTGGCAAAACCGAAGATCCGACTGAGCGCGATCGCCATGCTGAGGACCGCGAAATTGTTCCAATGCACGGAGCGGCGTTCACGAGGGCTGGCTTTGGGGGCGGGAAAGCGCTGCTGAAACACCATGAGAATAATGGGGGCCAGCAAAAAGAGGACAAAGGGCGTGCGGGAAAGACGGTAGGCGGCGCGCCTCCAGAGCGGCGACGTCTGGTACTCGTCGACCGTCATCGTCCACAAATCACCCACATCCCGCCGGTCGAGGTCGCCGGAATTGGCGTGGTGGATGGAGTGCTCCCAGCGCCAATGGTAGTAGGGCGTAAGCACCAGGACACCGGTGATGTAGCCGACGATGTCGTTGGCGAGACGTGACTTGAAAAACGAGCCGTGGCCACAGTCGTGGAAGAAGATGAAGATGCGTATGAGAAAAAGGCCCGCGAGGGCCGCCAGCCCGAAGGTGATCCAGTGCGAGTACGCCAGGCTGCGATACATGAGGTACCAGAGAAAGGCGTACGGCCCAACGGTGTTGGTGAGCTGCCAGACGGCGCGCCACAGCGAGGGCTCCTGGTATTGACGCACAATCCCCTTCCA
>Ga0068858_100003242_pt1 | contig 16233 bp, 10 predicted proteins | sample KBSSwiS12_FD_66589 | JGI IMG/M metagenome (GOLD analysis project Ga0068858, IMG submission 66589) | Switchgrass rhizosphere microbial communities from Kellogg Biological Station, Michigan, USA - KBS Switchgrass S1-2 | ecosystem: Host-associated > Plants > Roots > Rhizosphere > Soil ...
CGATCGTTGTAGATCGTGCCCGGCTCGTTCAGACGCACGTTCACCGAGGTCTGCACGAGCGTCGGCAGCTGCGTGCGCGTCACCTGGTAGGTGATCGATCGCTCGGTGCCGGGGCTGCTCTGGAACGACCCGCTGAGCCTGATGCCGTAGATGAGCGGATAGGTGCCCGACAGCTTGAACTGCGTGAGCATCGGGATGTCGTAGAGATTCTGGTCGCAGAACCTCAAGCTGTTGGCATCCTCCACGTCGCAGGTCTTGAAGATCGTCCGGCCGGTTGAAGTCCCGCCATTGATCGATCCGCCGCCGGGAATCCGCATGTTGAACGAGACGTCCACGCCCTTGAAGACGCGCGTGTTGTTGGCCGAGGTGGTGTCGAGCTGATTCACCTGCCCGAACAGTGCGCGATTGGCGTTGTAGATCGGCAGCGTGGCGCCCGGCACCTGCGGGTTGGCCACGGTCGTCAGTGTGTACGAGTCCACAGGGATCGCCAGGTTGGTCGTGTACTGGAGATTGTAGAAGCTGCGCTGGTTGTAGCTGACGGTGACCGCCAGACCCTTCAACACTTCGTGCTGCAGGCCGATATCCCACAGCCACTGGTATGGCCGCTTGATGTCGGGATCGGGGTTCTGGTTGCGGCGGACGCCGAAGGTCGCCGAGTTGGCCGGATTGCTCAGCTCGTTCTCTTGCGCGATGTCGTCGCTGTTCAGGTCGTTCCACGTGTACCGGTTGGTCGAGAAGACCATCGGATTGTAGGTGCTGGCGAATCCCGGGCCTTGCGACTGCACATAGAGGCCGACGTTGCCCTTGATCGCCGTGCGCCCCTGACCGGTCAGATCGTACGACGCGCCGAAGCGCGGCGCGACGTTGTTCCAGTTGGGAACGTCGGGGATCGCTTCGAAGTGGCGCGCCGGCACGAACCGCCCCGCCGGCACGTCTTGCGCCGGAACCGACGAGTTGAAGTGATCGAACCGTAACCCGGGGCTGACCGTCAGGCGCCTGGTCGTCCAGGTGTCCTGAATGAACAGGCCGAAATCGGCGTTCACGTCCACGCGGTTGTCGATCGGCGTGTTGAGCGCGTCGATGGCGAACGCTTTCCCGTTCTGATACAGCTGGTTCGCGTCGGCGTTGATGTCGTAGCGGATGTCGCGCGCGTAGCCGAACCGGTGCTGAAGGCCACCCTTGATATTGTGCGCGCCCGAGACGTACGACAGGGAGGCCATGTAGACGTGCGACAGCGCCGGCATGAAGGACACGCCGTTGCCGGACGCCGCCTGTTCGAGCGTCGCGTTGTACTGCGTGCCGAGCACCGTGTCATTGTGCGGAATGCTGCCGTAGCCGGTGCCCGGCGCGCACAGGTTGTACGCCGTGTGACATGTCCCGACCACGACCTGCGGCTGGTAGGTATAGAGCGGCGCGTTGTACGACTGCGAGTACCCGGTCTCGAACAGGAGATGATTGGTGAGCGTCGAGGTCCACTTCCCCTGCAGGATGTGCTCGGCCGGCTGCGCCTGGCGAACGGCCGCGTCCACGTTGATGGTCGGCGAGAGGTTCCGGTGGCCGCGAACCTTGTTCGCCCAGTCGAACATGGCGGTGAAGCGGTTCTTCTGGTCGGATTGCCACGTCAACCGCGCGGGAAACGCCTTCAGGTTGTTGTCGTCGATCGCACGGCTGCCGTCCTTGTTGAAGGCATTGGCGACGTAGTTGTTGTAGGCCCAGTTGCGGCCCGACACGAAGAACCAGACCTTGTCCCTGAGGAGCGGCCCGCCACCGCTGTAGTTGATGTCGTAATCGCGATACAGCTGGTCGGGTGTCGTAATCCCTCGCGCGCGAATCGCATCGTCGAGGTTCACGCTCTGCGTGCTGCCGTTGGCGATGTGGAGGATGCCTTCCCCCAGGAACTGGTTGCCGCCGGTGCGCGGAATCCGGTTCACGAGGACGCCGGACAGCTGGTTCTCGGCCGACCCGCCGGTGACCTGCACGGCCATTTCCTGGGTCTGCGCCTCGTTGTCGTACACGCAGGAGCACTGGCCGCCGCCGAACATGGCATCGACCACCATGCCGTCGATCAGCGTGCGCGAATCGTTGGAGATGGAACCGTGGACCAGCAGGCTTCCGCCGACCCACATCGCGGCGGACCCGCCGACGTCGAAGCCCCCCGTGCTGACGGACGGCACCGTGTTGGCCATGAGCACGAAACTGCGCCCGGTCGGAATCGCCTCGAGCAGTTGCTGGCTGACCACTTCGCGGCGGGTACTGGTCTGGACGTCAACGACCGGGCTCGACCCCGTGACCGTGACGTTCTCGGACACTGCGCCGACGCGCATCTCGATGTTGATCGGCGCGGTGAAGTTGGCTTCGAGCAGAATCCCCTCGCGCACGACGGTGTTGAAGCCCGTCAGCGTGAAAGTGACCGTGTAGGTGCCAGGCCTCAGGTCCACGATGCGGTACTGGCCCGCCTCGTTGGTCGCGGCCGATTTCACCTTTTCAATCAGCGCCGGGCTGCTCGCCTCCACGGTCACGCCGGGGAGCACCGCCCCGGTGCTGTCCTTCACGAGGCCGGCAATCGCGCTCTGGGCGAATGCGACGGCAGGAAGAGTCAGCGACGCGAGCACAACCAGAACAAGTGTCAGAAACCGCCTGCGCATATATCATCCTCCGCGAACGAGTGGACGCTCGTTTCTTGCCGATGGGCGTGCCGCATCATCTCACAAACCTGTGCAATACCACTGTCCCCAAAACGGGGGATTTTTCTCCGATCCGGCGCGAATCCATGTTTTGGGATCATGTGGGTACGGAAGGTGTCGATTTCCACCGGAGGCGTTCGATGAACAGGTTCGCCTGCACCTTGGCGGCGTTGCGATCGCTCGCGAACGAATCGGGCAGGACCTTCAGCGCGACATCGCGATCCAGCTTGGTAATGCGCGACTTCTTCGCATCGGGATTCCAGTTCTGGAGCAGCGTGGTCGGCGCGGTGGCGGTCTCCGGGTTGCCCCTGCACCGCGCGCTGGACGACGACGCGGAAGGCCATCGGTTGTCCGTCCGCCGCACATCCTCGATCAATCGATTCGGCGGCCGAACAGGACGTACTCCCGGGTCGGCGGCGCGATGCGGGCGAGCGCCCTGAGATCTTCGGACCCGAGCGCCATGACGCCTGTCTCATACCCGTCGTCGACGCAGTGCTCGATAATGCGACGGAGCAACCAGGATGCGGCGCCGGTGCCTCTTGCTTCGGGAATGACAGCCAGGGTATGCATCACGAGGCGGCGCGGTCGGACGTTCTCCGCACGCCAGGCGCCCCAGCGGCTCGCGTCGCCCTCGAGCGCGCGCACTTGGGCCCCGAAGTCGGGATACGAAAATATGTAGCCGACGTCGTTTCCCCCTTCTCGATCGACGAGAGCCAGCAGATCGCCGGCGTCCATCAGGGTCAGCGGCGGCACGAACACCTCGGCGAACTCGGCCTCGTCGAGCGGCGCATAGCCCACGTGCCCGGCCCACAGGCGATCGAGCAGCGCGTGCATCCGGTGGACGACGCGCATCGGATCGGACACGTCGAGGCGACTGACCGCATATCTCTTCAGAACCCGATCGTTGATTCGGAACATGCCGAGCGTGTCGAGCGCCCGCACGAACTGCCCGCTCGGCACGTCGTAGCTGCGCCAAAGATGACGCCGCGCGAAGCCGCCGGCTTCGAAAAGCTGCGGATAATACGCGGGATTGCGCGGCTCGAAGAGGAATGGCTCGTGCTCGAACCCCGACGTCATCAGGCGGTGCAGCCGGTGGGCGCCGCCGTTCATCGGGCCGACGGCCTCCTTCGCTCCCTCCGATCGGAGCCACGCGAACGCCGCGTCGAACAGGCGTGTCGCCACCTGCGGGTTGTCAACCGATTCGAAATACCCGACCTGTCCAATCGGCTGGCCGTTCGCATCGGTGATGCGAGGGTTGATGAGGGCGGCGAGCCCGCCAAGGAGCTTTGAGCCATCGTGGCATCCAAACTGCCTCATGCGGCCGTAGCGGCCGAACGCATCGGCGCCGCTCAACTCCTGACGCAGCCGTACCCGCATCGGAGGAATCCAGCGCGGATCGCCGGCGTTCATCCGCCAGGCGAGCTCGACGAAATCGTCCAGTGACGACTCGTCGATCGTCGTTACGCGCATCGTCGCAAGCCCCGACGAGGTTACCATACGGGCTGTTCGAACCGTCCCGGGCTCGGGGCCGACCATGCTGCAATTCGTCGATGCGGCCAATCTCGTCTCGCTGACCGGGCTCGGCGCGGCCGTGGTGTGCGCGCTGTCGTCCTCAAACGGCCAGGTCCGTCGTGCCATCGTGGCACTCGTCGTCTCGGGGCTGTGCGACCTGTTCGACGGCGCGCTCGCGCGCCGTCTCACTCGATCGCCCGACGCCAAGCGGTTCGGTGAAGCGCTCGATCTGGTGAACGACGGCTGCGCGTTCGGCATCGCGCCCGCCGTGCTGCTGCACGCCGTCGGCCTTCGGACGCTGCTCGAGATTCTGCTGCTCATCGTCTTCGTCTGGTGCGCGGCCTGGCGTCTCGCCTACTTCGCCACTGTCGGCATGGCCGTCGAACAGGACGTCCGCTATTACTACGGGTTGCCGACGACGTTCGTTGCGCTGTTCGTGCCGCTGGCCTGTCTGGCCGGGTTCCTGGGTCCCGGCCCGTTGCACATCGCAGCCGCAACGACGGCCATGGTGCTGGCTGTCGCGATGGTCAGTCCGTTGCGGGTGCGCAAGCCGGCCGGTCGAGTGCTCCTCGTCTTTCCGGTGATCGGCGCGATCCTGATCCTCGCCTTCTCGCTCGCACCGACATTCGCGATGCCGTAGCCATGGCGAGACCGGGCTGGTGGGTCGAACTGCTTCGGGTCGTCTGGCTCGCCATGCCGGTCGTCGCGGCGGCGCTCGTTCATGTCGTGGTGCTGCGTTTTCGCTGGCTCGAGTCGCTGTGCGTGCCGATCGACGGCGGCGCGAGCTGGCGCGGGCGCCGGGTGTTCGGCGACAACAAGACGGTGCGGGGCGCGGTGGTGATGATTGCCCTCTCGATCGCGGCCACGATGCTGCAAGGCATCTTCAGGATTCCATCGCTCGAGTGCTTCGACTACGGCGCGGCGAATCTGCCGCTCGTCGGCATGCTGCTCGGCCTCGGGTTCGTCTTCGGCGAGTTGCCGAACAGCTTCATCAAACGGCAGCTGGGCGTGGCGCCCGGGGCTCACGGCGGCCTGATACATGCAGTCATCGATCAGCTCGATTCCGTCATCGGCGCCCTGATCGCGCTCTCGCTCGTCTGGGTGCCGCCGCTGCGCGTCTGGGTGATCGCCACGGCCCTGGGCGCGGGACTGCACATTGCGGTCAACAGTGTGTGGGTGCTGGTCGGAGTGAAGAGGAATATCTTCTGACGGATATCGGCGCGGGCAGACGGGAAGGTCTGCGCGACATCAGCGGGATTCGTTCGGTGTTGATGGGGAACTGCACGATGCTGCGACGCTGGCTCATTTATCTCAACGAAGTCTTCCTCCCCGTCAGTCGGACGCTGATCTCGCTCGTGCTCGTCGTCGGGATCCCATGGCTCTACCAGGCGATGCTCGGCCGATCGCCGCTGGCGGTGACGTGGGACACGGTGCCGGCGGTCGCGACGCTGGTGCTCATCCTCCTCTATTACCGGGTCCAGGACGAGTTCAAGGACGCCGACACGGACCGGACATTCTTCCCGGATCGACCGGTGCCTTCAGGCCGCGTGAGCCTCGGTGATCTGAACATCCTGATGTGGACGGTTTTCGTCCTGCTGTTCGCAATCAATCTCGCGTGGCGCCTCGTGCTGGTGCCGTTCCTCGTCCTGTTCGGCTTCGCGGTACTGATGCACAACTGGTTCTTTCTGAGGCGCCATCTCGCCTCCAACCGGCTGCTCGCGTTCGTCACGCACGCACCGATCAGTCTCATCGGGAACTATTTCGTGCTGGCCGTGTACGCCAATCGCTTCGACGCGCCGTTGTTTACGCGCGCAGCGTTTGCCGTCGCGGTCTGGTTCGCACTCCCGAGCCTGGCGTGGGAGATCGCCAGAAAGACGCGGGCACCCTCCGAAGAAGTTCCCGGGTATCAGACGTATTCCGCCATGATCGGCAGCGCTCCGGCCGCGCTCCTCTCAATCGGGTTCGTCGTCGCGCAATGCGCGCTCGCCTTCGTGTTTCCCGTGTCGCGCACGTACCTCCTGATTCTGGTCGCGATCACCGTGGCCTACACGGCATGGTTCGCCGGATTCGCGGCCGGTCCGGCGATCGGCTCCGCCAGGCTGAAGCCGATCGCTGAGGTCTACGGGTTGATTTCGACCGCCGGTCTCATCGTCGATCTCGGGATCACGCGTGGAATCGCGTGGAACGGCTGGCTGCCATGAGCGCGATCATCGACGGCGCCAATTACGCGCAATTCGGCGATCGCGTCGGTGGCAAGGGCGCGAACCTCTTCCGGCTGCAAGGGATGGGGCTGCCGGTTCCGGAGTTCTTCTGCATCGACAGCACCGCGTTCAAGGCGTTCGCCGCCCGGAAGCAGCGCGATCTCGAATGTCTCGCCGAACGGCTCGCGACGACGAGCGACATGGATCTTCCCGACTTGTCACGCCAGATGAAAGGCGTGCTGGCGGATTCGTCGCTTCCCGGCGACCTGCTTCAGGAGCTCAACGGCCGGTTGAGCGGCCGGGACGGTGAATTCTTTTCGGTGCGTTCATCGGCGTTGCAGGAAGACTCGGGCGCACACTCCTTCGCCGGCCTCTTCCGGACGTCGCTCTTCGTACGCCCTCCCGATGTGCCGTCTCGCGTGATCGACTGCTGGCTGTCCGCGTTCGAACCGGGGATTCTCGGATACTGCCGGCGCAACGGCGTCAAGCCACTGGACCTCGAAATGGGCGTCGTCGTCCAGCGCATGATCAGAAGCCGCGTCTCGGGCGTGATGTTCACCGCCGACCCGGCCGGGGCGCTGACCGAGGTCGTCGTCGTCGCCGGCCTCGGCCTCGGCGAAGGGATCGTGTCCGATAGTGTCGAGACCGACACGTACCGCTACGATCGGATCGCGAAACAGATCAAGGCTGAAGTCAATCGGAAGGAATTCTTCATCGACTTCGACGAGAGCGCAGGATCCGGCACGCGGCGCCTGCCCGTCCCGGAGAGCCTTTCCTCGAAACCGGCGCTGGAACCGGCGATGGTCGACGCGCTCGTGCATCTCGGGCTTCGAGCCGAGTCGAGGTTCGGCAACTATCAGGATCTCGAATGGACGATCGAGGGAGACAACCGGCTCTTCATCCTGCAAAGCCGTCCCATCACGACCATACCGCCCGGTGATTTCACGATCCTGGACAACAGCAACGTCGTCGAAGGGTATCCGGGCATCTCGCTGCCGCTCACGTTTTCCTTCCTGAAAAACGGGTACGAACGGAACTTCTCCACGATGGCGGCGGCCCTGGGCGTGCCGCGGCGTGTCATCGAAGAGAACCGCACGGTGTTCCGGAACATGGTCGCCTACGTCGACGGCCGCATCTACTACAACCTCACCAACTGGTACGCGATCGTGAACCTGAATCCCGCGCTGGGCCGCCGCTTCACGCCGGCCTTCGATGACATGATCGGCGTCCGCCAGGAGCGGCGCGCCGTCGAGACGCCGCGTGGGCCACTCGCGGGCACGCAACAACTGCTGGTCCTGTCGGCTTCCATCGGCTACCGGTATGTCACGCTCGGCTCGATGATGAAGCGGTACCGGCGCGCGTTCGCGCAGTTCTCCGACGCGTGGCAGCGGCTCGAGCCGGAAGCGATGACAACGCACGAGCTCGTGCGGGCGATCGGACGCGCCAGGCTGACGGTCTTCTCGATCATTTACATGCCGTTGATCAACGACATGCTCCTGATGCTCCAGGTCGCGATCACCAAGAAATTGATGCTCCGCTCGAAGGTGCCCAATCCCGACGACCTCCTGAACGGACTGATGTGCGGCGAACAAGGGATGGAGAGCGTTCTGCCGGTCCATTCGATCATGAAGCTCGCCGAGCTTCTGGAACGGAGTCAGGTCACGCGCGACGAACCTGCGGCGGCGCTGATCGAACGGCTGCGGACGGATCCCGCCCTCGCGCAGATCCGTGGCGCGATGGACGAGCACGTGCGGCTGTATGGCGACCGCTGCCCTGAGGAACTGAAACTGGAAACCGACACTTTTCGAGAGAATCCCTGCAAGCTGCTCGACACCGCGCTGCGTCAGGTCGGCAGCGGGATTCGCGTCGCCGACATGGAGGCCAGCGAAGCGCGCGTCCGCGCCGGCGCGGAACAGGAACTGGCCAGACATCTTCAGGGGCGGCCGGTCAGTGGGTCGCTGCTGCGGCTGTGTATCGGGCGCATGCGGACGCTGCTGCGCAATCGCGAGGCCGGCCGCCTCGATCGCGCCCGCATCATCGGCGTGTTCCGCTCGCTCTACCGCACCGTGGGGAGAAAACTGGCGGCGGAAAACACGCTCGCGTCAGCCGACGACATCTACTACCTCACGGAAGACGAGGTCTCGGACATCGTCCACGGATCGTCCGTGTTCGGCGACGCCGGCAGCGTCCAGGCCGCGGTGGCCCAGCGGAAGGCGACCATCGAGGCCTGCAAAGCGCGCCACCCGGCGGACCGTCTGATTTTCAGGGGAACAGGCACACGTAATCCGGTGTTGCAGGAGCGCGCGAGGCGGGCGTCGTCTGATTCGAACGTGCTCACCGGAACCCCGTGCTCGCCGGGCGTCGTCGAGGCTGAGGCAGTCGTCGTGCACGATCCCTCGTCTGCGCCGGATGTGACGAAGAAGATCATCGTCGCGAGGATGACGGATCCCGGATGGGTGTTCCTGATGATCGCTGCGGCGGGCCTGATTGTCGAGAAAGGGAGTCTTCTGTCGCACACCGCAATCATCGGCCGGGAGCTTGGCATTCCGACGATCGTCGGCGTGCAGGACGCCGCGAGCCGGATCCGCACGGGCCAGCGGATTCGGATGGACGCTTCGAAGGGTGAGATCGCCTTGGTCCCGTAGTGTCCGCCTTCAGGCGGACGACACGATTCACGATTCCATCTCGATCAGATGACGCAGCGTCTGGTGGACGCGTTCCATGAACGGGAAATGCCGGAACGTATGCGCCGCGATCGTGAACGCCATGCGGTTCAGGGCCAAATCCCAGAGCGACAGCTTGAATCCCTCGCGCCACGGGCCGGCCGGAATCTCATTCCCTGTCTCCGCGGCCAGCGTCTCTCTGTGCAGGCCGACCCATCGATCGACCTGTTCGCGTGATGCGTCCGGGGTCAGTAAGTAGCAGAGCAGTTCCGCGAGATCGTGCTGCGGGACGCCGAGCGTCGCAAGCTCCCAGTCGTACGCCACGAGACGCGGACCCTCGGGCCCCCTCCGGAACGCGAGATTGCGCGGATTGAAATCGTTGTGATTCAGCGTGCGTGGCGACGATTCCAGCCGCGGCCACCACTCGGCCAGCGAGTTGATGAGTCGCTGACGGACCTCGAGATCCGAATCGAGAAACCAGTCCGGAAACTCCCTGGCGGCGTGCATGCTCAGGTCCTCCCAGAGCTCGCGCATCTCGGTCATGTCCGCGGTCCTGAACACCGGCCCGAGCCACGGCTGGCGGCTCAGCTCCTGCTCCCGCCCGTACCAGATCGCATGGATCGCTGAAATGCCGCGGATTGCCGCGAACATGTGTTCGTCGTCCCAGCCGCTCGGATCGTTGGCGGTATCCATCAACTCCAGGCCCGAAAGGTTCTCGAGGACCACGATGTAGGCCTCGCGTTCCTGGTCGCTGAAGGTTCGGTGCACGAACGGTACGTGCGCGCGGAACCGCGCGTCGGCTTGCTCGTACACACCCAATTCCCGCTTGTGGCAGCCTTTGAAACCAATCCGCTCCTTGAAGCGTGCGTGCGATCCGGCGAGGCGCGATCCGCACATCGCCGCGAGACGGTGGGTCATCAGAATGACCTCCTGGTCGAGCGGCTTCACCTTGACCATGACGTCGAGCTCGCGCGGATTGTCTCCGGCCGGTGAATCCACCCTGAGGCGCACCGGGATCAGGCCGATCAGCTTCTCGACTTTTCCGGCGGTCAACTCCGTGATGATGGAGCTGCCTGTGTCTTTCATCTGCTGGACCTTGACACGCGTGACCTTCGCGGACGGGTCTTGCAGCGCGCGGCGGGCGCCAGCCTCGAAGAACTCCGGGACCAGATCCCTGCGTGTGAACCATTTGACCGGCCGGTTCCGCCCGAGCGCTTCGTGCGCGGCGGCAAACTGTCCTCCGGCGATCGCGGCCAGCGTCGACAAGTCAAGGGCCAGACAGAACCCCGCGATGATCTCCGCGAGCCTCGACGCCTTCCCCGCTCCGGCGCACCCGAGCATCTGCAGGAATTCCGTCTGGCGAACCAGGTGCGTGCCTCCGCCGACCGTTCCGATGACGAGGCTCGGCAGCACGAGACTCGCATACACACCATCGTCGGCGTGCGTCACATAGAGCAGACCCACGCTCGATTCGTGGACGCACGCGATGTCCTGCCCCGTCGCCGTGAACACCGCCGCGATCACGTTGGCGACATTGATGTTCCAGCCGATCGTGCCCGCCTGGACGCCGAACGCCGACGCGAGATGGAAGCCGCGAACCAGCTCCGCCGGGCTCACTTTGAGCACATCCTCGACGACGGCGCGCGGCAGAAGACATTCGGCACTCACCCGAGTGCCCCGGCCCGAGATCAACCCCTGAAAACTGACCTTCTTGTCGCCGCTGACTCCGCTCTCGATGAAGAAGTTCTCCAACCGGATCTCGTCCAGGTATTTCATCTGGTTCATCAGCCACTGACACGCCTGCCAGGTACAGCTGGTGGACATATTCTGGCCCGCGGCATCGCCGGTTTCGTACAGGAACGAGACCGTCACCATGTTGCCGCGCACTTCCGGGTCGACCTTGAGCAGGTTCGCATGGCGGGAGACGCGCTGCGTCTGCTCTCGGATGCTCTCGAAGTGATCGCGGACCCAGTTGGAAAAGCGGGACGCGCCGCGCATGTTCGAGAAGATGAACAGCGGCACGCGCATCATGTGTCGCCTGACGACGCGCGTCGTCACGCCCCCGGCGCGGGTGATGGCGATCGACCCGCGGGTGGCCGATGCCACGAGGGCGCCTTCTGTGGTGGCCATCGGCGCCAGAACGAGGCCCAGGGCCTGTTCGCCACGGAACAGGAGCGGACCCGCAAGTCCCACCGGCACTTCAACGGCGCCGACGAGGTTCTCGATATTTCCTGCCAGGCTTTCGGCGCGCAGCGAGGAGTGTTCGAGCGAGTCGAGACTCAGGCCGGTCACGGCGCGAACGTACGCAAGCCGCTCCTGCCGCGCCGCCTCCGTATAAATGCCGCGTTGCGGAATCGGTCCGACGCGAGCGGGCGTCGCTCCGTTGCCCGATGGGGATCCGAATTGTCCGAATGCGAGGGAATCCATCGCGAGCCACAGGCCGGCCTTCGCCTGTTCGTCGCTCGCCGTGAGACGGAGCACCCGTGGTCCCGGGACGTTGACCTGGTTGTCGGCCACCGCCATGACGCGCAACTGCTGCGCGCCGCCTCCTGGACGATGGAGGACGACATTGCCGAGCCACTGACCGGGCACGAGATAGGGGGCGGTGTACGGGTACTCGATGCTCATCCCCTCTTCGCTCAAGTCGCGCACGTGGCTCCGAATCGACGCGTCGTTCAACACGAATTCCAGTTCGACCGCCGCGTCGGGCTTCACGGCGATCCGCTTGTTCTTGCGTCGTTCGACGAATGCCATATCAGACCTCATACGTCTTCACTCATATTCGAGCGCCTCGACGAGCGACCCTCGAATCGCCGCTTCCGCCGGCCCGAGCGCCGCCACGAACGCCGCCGTAAGAATCACCGGCGCCACGAGCACGGCGATGGCGAGCGGAAACTGGTACGGCAGCCGCATGCCGGCAATCTCGTGCCGCACGATCTCGATCACGTAGTACAGATTGATCGCGCCGAGCGCGTCGCCAAGCACGACGCCGATCACAGCGGTGCTCAGCGCCTCCATCCAGATCGTCCTCCTGATCTGCCCCTTAAGACCGCCGACGGCACGCAGCACGCCCAGCTCACGGCGCCGATCGGTAATCGACACAGTCAGCGTGTTGACGATGCCGAGGATGGCCACGAGCACGGCAATCGCCACCTGGATGTAGGTCAACGCGAACCACTGATCCGTGATGCGAAGAATGTACGCCTTGAGCTCGTCGTTGTTCAGCACGAACACCTGACGGACTCCGGCGTACCGTTCGAGGATTCGTCGCTTCACGTCGGGGACCTGGGCGCCGCCGGCCAGGTACACGCGATAGAAGTTCACCGAATCGTCCTTCCAGTAGCGCTGGAAGAGCGTACGGTCGATTAGAATCGCTCCCTGCTGATCGGAATAGTCGACGATGATGCCGACGATCGGCAGGCGGACGACGCCGCCGGGCGACGGCACGTCCAGCAGCTCGCCGTATCGCAGACCGTGAAGCTGCGACAGGCTGTCGGTCACGAGGACGCCCTGGCCGGCGGCGGCCACGCGGAACATGTCGCGATTGCCGGCGACCGCGCGCACGGGCGTCAACTCTTCGAGACTCAGGAGATCGAGCGCGAAGAGCATGACCGGCGTTCCACGGAACATCACCCGCGCATCGCGCACGGCCTGAAGACGGCGCACGCCAGGTATCGCCTGCAGTTCCGGCGTCATCGAGGCGGGAAAGCGAATGGTGCGAATCACGATGTCGTGGGACGGCATGACGAACAGGTCCGGGTTGAGGGCCGTCCGGACCCATTCCGCAATCGACTCGTACCCCGCCCTGGCCATCCCGGCGAACGCGATGACGAGGCCCACGGACAACATCAGCGCGGCGACCGTCGCCGCCGTCCGGCGCGGCGCCTGAATCAGGCTGTCGGCCGCCAGCGCACCTTCCACCGGCCGCAGCCATTTCACGAGCGGCCGGATTGCGCGCGCGAGCCCGAGCGCCAAAAGCGGCGACAGCAGCAGCATGCCCGTCATCACCAGCACATAGCTCGCGTAGAACGTGATCCGCGATCCGCCAGCGAACAAAAACACTGTCGAAACGCCGGCAAACACGATCGCCACGATCACGCGCACGCGGTTCTGGCCGGCCGGGACTGCCTGTCGTTTGCCTTTTTGAAGCGCCTGCACGGGCTCCAGACGGGCCGCCGTGTGCGCGGGAATCAGCGCCGCCACTAAGCTGGTCGCGACGCCAATCACCGCGGCCCACGCGAGCAGCGCCGGACTGACGGCGATGTCGCCCGTAGGCCGCGCGACGCCGAAGGCATCGCTGACGACCGCGCCCACCGAGCCGGAGATGCCGCGGGCAATGAGGATGCCGGCAGCCAGTCCCAGGACCGACCCGACGAGGCCGGCGGCGGCGCTCTCGCGGAGAAACAGCCAGCGGATCTGCGACTGCGTCGCGCCGAGCGCGCGCAGGATGCCGATTTCCGACCGGCGCTCGGTGACGGCGATCGCGAAGGCGTTGTAGATGATGAACATGCCGATGAAGAGCGCGAACACGCTCGATGCGCCCATCATCGTCGCGAACGAGGCGATCATCGCCTCGAACTGCCGGCCGCGCTGCGAGGGAGGGTCGACCTGAAAGCCGGCGCCGACGAGCGCCGCGATCTCGCGCGAGCCATCGGCGAGGCTGCGACCCGGCTTGAGCGCGAGATCGATCCGATCGAACGTGCGGCCGCGGCCGAGCACCTCCTGGGCCGCGTAGATGTCCATGACCGCAAGATTTCCGCCGAACGCCCTTGCCAGACCGCTCGCCCGCATGATCCCGCGCACCGTGAACCAGCGCTCGCCGTTGACCGTGCCGAGCGGAATCCGGTTGCCGATGGTCAGGCCGTTGTGATCCGCGAAGCTCTTGGCCAGCATGATCGAGTCCGGCTGCGCCAGGAACACGAGCGGGTCCTCGATCACCGCGTCGTCGCCGCTCTCGAGGTCGTAGTCGCGCAGGCTGCGATCGCCCGTCATGTCGACGCCGAGCACGAGGAGACTGCCTTCCCCGCGGATGTTCGTGCTCAGCACGGCCTCGATGACGGGCGCGGCGACCAGGACCGACGGCGCGGACTGGACCTGCTCGAGGACCTCTTCGGGGAACCCGGTTTCACCCGCGGTCACCTGCAGCTCGGTCTTGCCGGCAATGCGATCCACGGTTTGTGAGAAGGCGAGCAGCACGTTCTTGTTCGCGCTGTTCACACCGACGAACACGGCGACGCCGAGCACGATGCCCATGACGGTCAGCACCGTCCGGAGCACGTGCTTGCGCACGTACGGCCAGGTGATGATCTGCAGCCAGATCATTGGCGCGCCATGTTGAGCGAAGTATAGGAGATGAAGCGGAGTGTCGAAAGGTCGTCCATGCGCCGGCGTTCCCGCCTCATTTCGCGATTGGCGTGAAGACCTGATTCGGGTAGGGATTCGTGGCAGGCCGTTGCACGACGTTGAAGCCGAAGTTGGTGGCCTCATGACAGTTGTTGCACGCCTTCGTGAGTGCGTCGAACGCGGGCTCGAACGGCAGGGCGCCTTTGCTCTCGATCACGGCTTTGAGGTCCGCGACGGGCGCGGTCACCATCCGCGGGATGGCGTCCTTCGGCGCGACCGGCGATTCTTCGTGCGTGGGGTGATACTTGACGATGTCGTCGAAACCCTCGCCGAGCTCCTTGATCTCGTATGCGGCGAGCTCCCAGTTGCGGGCCTGGCCCGCCAGCCAGAGCTTGGTGTGTCGCATTTGCTGGAGCGTCATGATCTCGCCGAGCCCGGGCGTGTACGGTTCGGCCTGAGGCGCGCGGCGACACGCGGACCCAAGCGTGAGCAGCAGCGCGCACGTAACAACGCGTGTGGTCATGACTGAACCTCCTGCAGTGCGTGTCCGAGGGGACGTCTGCTCTGCTGACGGACTTCGGCCGAAATAGTAACTGTGCCCGGCTCCGCTCATGCGCAATGGACACTTGCCGACTGACACTTTGATGCAGGGACGGGGCTTCATCGCGCTGGGCGCGGAACCTCAGTATCTGCAATAGGATGCGACAGACCTTGCCTCTCAGAACCCTAGAGCTCTCGCAAAATGGCAGTTAATGGTTGAGGCGTCCGCTACACCCGAGACGGCCGAAGCGTCGCATCTGCGCTACCTTCTCGAGAAGCAGCCTTCCTGCCTGCTTCGGGTGGGACGCGACGGACTGCTGCTCGCCTGCAGCGACGCGGGACTCAGCCTGCTTGGCAAAGAGGATCTCGCCCACGTCCTGGACCGGCCGTTCGACGAATACGTTGCTCCAGAGCACCTCGATGCCTGGCGCGAGTTTCGCGAGCGCGTCTGGGTGACGGGCGCTGGCTCGGTCGAATGCGCTTTCGCATCGGCAGCCGGTACGGGCGCCCGGACGCTGCAGTTGCAGGCCGTCGCCCTGCGCAATCATCCGGACGGTCTCGAATCGATGTTGATGGTCGTGCGTGACACGTCGACGGTGCGGCGACTCGAAGAATCGCTGTTCGCCGATAAGACCGCCGGGCAGGATGCATCCGAACCGCCGCGGCTCGAAACAGATCGTGACGGGCTGCGGGCCGTCATCGAGACGGAGCTGGCCGACGAATTCCAGCGGACGATGGCGGCGCGGGACCTGCAACACAACGAGGCCCTTGCGAAACGCGAGTCCGAGCTGACCCTTGCTCTCGAGGGTCAGCAGCAGCTACAGACGCTCCTTGCCCGCGCCGAGGCGGAACAGCAGCGCCTCGCTGCCGAACACGTGGCCGAGCTCTCGCAGACGGAACGCGCGCTCGGCGAGCTCACGTTGCTGAAGAACCAGGTCCTCAAGTCGCTGGCCGACCAGCGCGTCGAGCTCGAGCAGTGGCGCGAGACGGCGTCCACGATCGAACCGCTCGCCTCCATGGGCCGGCTCGCGAATCAGATCTCCTGCGAGCTGCACGGGTTGATCGCCACGCTCGACGAGCGGGCGCGGCTGCTGTTGAACGTCTCGCGCGTCGACGTCAGCTATCGTCCAAGCATCGACACGGCCCACGACGCGGTGCTCGCTACCTCGATGGCGCGTCGACTGTCTTCCACCAACGCCGAGCCCACACCGGATTCGGAGACGCCCTAGTGTCATCGATCGCACGCAAGCCCGCCGGCGGCGCGCCGCTGCCGGAATCACCGGCGTCCGC
>Ga0068858_100003243_pt1 | contig 16232 bp, 14 predicted proteins | sample KBSSwiS12_FD_66589 | JGI IMG/M metagenome (GOLD analysis project Ga0068858, IMG submission 66589) | Switchgrass rhizosphere microbial communities from Kellogg Biological Station, Michigan, USA - KBS Switchgrass S1-2 | ecosystem: Host-associated > Plants > Roots > Rhizosphere > Soil ...
GCTGATCGATGGCGGGCTCAAGCTGCGCACCATGCGCCTGCCCGACCTGTTCCAGGACCAGGACAAGCCCGACGTGCAATATGCCCAGGCCGGGCTCGACGCCGATGCGATCGTCGAGACCGTGCTCAAGGCGCTCCGCCACAATAGCGGCGAGCTGATCGAGGCCAAGGCATGAAGCTCGCCACGCGATGCACGCTCCTCGCGGTTGCCGGGTTTGTGTCTATCGGTGCCATCGCGCCGGCACCGACCGGCAATCTCACGGTACGCGTTACCAATGTGCGCAATGCCAGGGGTTATGTGCATATCGACATCTGCCCCCAAGCCTCGTTTCTGCAGGACAATTGCCCCTATGCGGCATCCATGCCAGCCCGACCGGGCGTCACCATCGTCACCGCGCATGGCCTTCCCGCCGGGCGCTACGCGGTGCAGGCGTTTCACGATGAGAACGACAATCACAAGGTCGACCGGGCGCTGTTCGGCATTCCCAGGGAGGGGATCGGCTTTTCCAACGATGCGCCGATTCGCCTGAGCCCGCCGAAATGGGCCGACGCGGTGTTCACCTTCAATGGCACCGATCAGACGATCGAACTGAAGACGCGCTATTTCCTGGGTCCGTCGGGCCCTGCGGCCCGCTGAGCGCATGCGCCAGCTTGTCCCGCACGCCGTCTCGGCGAGCATCCGTCGCCCCTGGATGACCCTCGCCGCAGCGCTGCTGGTCGCGATCACAGCGCTGCTGTTTACCGCCAGTCATTTTTCGATGAGCACCGATACCGCCGAACTGATCTCGCCCGAGGTCCCATGGCGCCAGCAGGAACGTGCGATGGACAACGCGTTCCCGCAACTGCGCGACGCGATGCTGATCGTCGTCGATGGGGCAACGCCCGAAATCACCGAGGACGCGGCGGCGAAGCTCGCCGCGCGGCTGGGGTCGGACCCGCACCATTTCCGCGCGGTTCGTCGCCCCGATGGCGGCGATTTTTTCGCGCGCGAGGGGCTCTTGTTCGGTTCGACCGATGAGGTTCGCCAGACCGCGGCGGCGTTGATCAAGGCGCAACCCTTGCTCGGCCCGCTCGCCGCCGATCCATCGCTACATGGTGTCGCAGGATCGATGACGACGATGCTCGACGGTGTCGATCATGGCGCGACGACGCTGTCGCAGATCGATCGGCCGATGCGCGCGCTTGCCGAGGCGACCACCAGGTCGCTCGACGGCAAGCCGGCCTTCTTCTCGTGGCAACGGCTGTTCGATAGCGACGGCGCAAGTCTCGCCGCGCCGACGCGCCGCTTGATCCTCGTCCGCCCGGTGCTCGATTATGGCTCGCTCACCCCGGGCGAAGATGCCGCCGACGCGATCCACGCCGCCGCACGCGAACTCGGACTCGACGGCGCCCACGGCGTCGATGTGCGGCTGACCGGCGACGTGCCGCTGTCGGACGAGGAATTCTCGACACTACAGGACAATATCGGGTTCGTCGGGCTGGTGATGCTCATCGCGATGCTGTTGACCTTGTGGTTCGCGACGCGGTCGGTGCGACTGGTCGCGGCGATTGTCGCGACGATCGTCGTCGGGTTGGTCATCACGCTCGCGACCGGGTTGCTGGCGGTCGGGCGGCTCAATCTCATCTCGATCGCCTTCATCCCGCTGTTCGTCGGACTGGGCGTCGATTTCGGCATCCAGATCTGCGTGCGCTTCGCTGCCGAACAGACCGCGGGCGCGGCCGTTCCCGACGCGTTGCGCGGTGCCGCGACGGCGCTGGGCGTGCCCTTGTTGCTCGCGGCCGGTGCGGTGTTCCTTGGTTTTGGCGCGTTCCTGCCGACCGCCTATATCGGCATTGCCGAACTCGGCGTGATCGCCGGGCTGGGCATGGTGATCGCGCTGGCGCTGAGCATCTCCCTGCTCCCGGCGCTGATCATCCTGCTGCGCCCGCCGGCACCGCGCCGCGAGGTCGGCCTGGCGGCGCTCGCACCGGTCGACCGGCTGCTCGCAAGACACCGGCCGGCGGTGTTGTGGGCATTCGCGGCATCGATGGCCCTGAGCATCGCCTTACTCCCCTGGGTGGTGTTCGACTTCAACCCGATGGATCTTCGCGATCCCGACGGCGCGGCGATGCGCACGCTCGCCGACCTCACGCGTGATCCCGATCGAACTCCCAATACGATTGGTGTGCTGGCGCCGAACCGCACCATGGCATTGCGCCTCACCGGACAGATCGGCGCGCTCAAGGAGGTACGCCAGGTGGTGTCGCTCGACAGCTTCGTGCCGGCCGATCAGCAAGCCAAGCTGTCGGCGATCAGCGATGCACAGCTGTTGCTCGACCTGGCGATCAACCCGTTCGACGTCGCGCCACCGTCCGACGACGTTACGCTGGTGCGGGCGCTTGATGGGGTTTCGGCGCGGCTCGACCGGGCAGCGCAGGACCATCCCGGCCCCGGTGCCAACGATGCACGGCGGCTGGCGACGGTTTTTCGCCGGCTGGCCCGCGCCACGCCCGCACAGCGCGGCGCCGTCGATGCGATGCTCGCCCGGCCGCTGGGCGTGATGCTCGACCAGATCCGTGCCGCGCTCCAGGCCACGCCGGTGACCGCTGCGACGTTGCCGCCCGAACTGGTGCGCGACTGGCGGACGCCCGATGGTCGCTATCGCCTCGAGATATTCCCGTCGGGCAACGCCAACGACAATGCCGTAATGCGTCGTTTCCGCGAAGCGGTCGGTGCGGTGACGCCCGCAGTCTCGGGCTTGCCAGTCGCGACCCAGGCGGCGGCCTCCACCATTGCCGGCGCGTTCGTGCAGGCGGGAATCATCGCCTTCGCGCTGGTCAGCCTGTTGCTGTTCGCGGTGCTGCGCAACGTGCGCGAGGTGGCGTTCACGCTGGCGCCGGTGATCCTGTCGATCTTCCTGACGCTCGGCACCTGCGTGCTGATCGGGCAACCGATCAACTTCGCCAACATCATCGCCTTTCCGCTGTTGTTCGGCGTCGGCGTCGCCTTTCACATCTATTTCGTGATGGCGTGGCGCGGCGGCGCGACCGATCTGCTGCAATCAAGCCTGGCGCGCGCCGTGCTGTTCAGCGCGCTGGCCACCGGCACCGCGTTCGGCAGCCTGTGGCTCTCGGCTCATCCCGGCACCGCGAGCATGGGCAAGATCCTGATGATCTCGCTCGCCTGGACACTGGTCTGCGCCCTGATCTTCGAGCCGGCGCTGCTCGGCCCGCCGCGCGAGCGCGCTAGGGCCTAGGCGCCGCTGGACTCGTCGCCGGGTCGTTGAGCGGATCGGAGGTGTCGGGTGACGATGGCGTGGTGGGTGCCGATGTCGCATCGCCGGCTGGCGGTGCCGTGCTCGTATCCGGGTCGAGCAAGGGGTCATCGAGCTTCGGCGTCGCCATGCCGTGGCGAATCTCGTCGATCTCGGCCGCACGGCTCTGCAGATAGACTGATCGGAGCGTCGCATAGCGGTCGGCCGCACCGGCATAGAGCGCCTTCAGGTCCGCATCGGATTCGACACGCTGGTCCAGTCCGGTCAGTACCGAGCGGGGAATCGTATATTCCTTGCGGTCGAAGGGATGGCCGACCGCGATGGGCAGCAGGGATCCGTCAGCCGAGCCGCCGAATATATCGCGCAGATCAGTCGGCCCGATGAACGGAATGAACAGATACGGCCCCGGCCCGACACCATAACGCCCCAGCGTGTCGCCAAAGCCGTTCGGCCGATGCGGCAGGTCGGCCTTCTTCGCCACGTCGAACACGCCGCCAATACCGATGGTCGAGTTGATCGCGAAGCGTGCCAGGGTGCGCACCGCCCGCTTGGGCTTGAGTTGCAACAGGTCGTTGACGAATACCACAGGCTCGTCGAGATTCGAAAAGACATGGCGGATGCCGATGCGCAGCGGCCGGGGGACGATCGTCTTGTAGACCATCGCAATGGGCCTGAAGAGGATCCGGTCGAGAAAATCATGCACCGAGAACAGCTTGCGATTTAGCCCCTCCAGCGGGTCGCCGCGCGTGTGGTGATGCGCCCGTCTGGCCGGAGGGGCCTCGACCGCGACATCCATGGCCGGCAGGGTCGGCTGGCCATCGACAGGCACCGGGGCGGGCAATGTCGGCACGACCGGCGGCGGCGCGACCTGCTCCACGACCGGCGCATCGACCGTGACCGCTCCATTCGGCGTTCCCAGCAGCAATAGTGCCGGGGCGAGCGCCGGCAGGCTCAACCGCCGGCCTTTGCCGACAGCGCGTTGAGATGGGTGATCAGCGCCTTCGCCCCGCCAGAGGCGAGCACCGCGCCGAAATCGGAACGACGCGTCGCCAACTGGCTGATCGAATTGCGGTAGAACACATCGATGATCCTCCAGCTGCCACCGCTCTGGCGCAGGCGATAGGCGATCGCCACCGGACTTCCCTTGGGATCGTTGAGTGTGGTGCGCACCAGCCGGTCGGTCCCGCGCACCTCGACCTTGGGGTCGATGGTGAACGACTGACCCGAAAAGTCATCGAAATTGGCGGCATATTGCGCGATCGTCATGCGCCTGAATGCCGCGACCAGGGCGCCCTGGTCAGCCGGCGCGATCGTCATCCAGGCGGGCCCGACGATCAGCCGGGTCATCAGCGGCAGATCATAGACGCGGTCGATGACCGGCGCGATCATCGCTGCGCGGCCCCGCGCGCCGCCCGTCCTGTTCTTCATGATCGAGATCAGGCCGTCGTCGAGCGACCGGACCGACATCTCGGCCGGGTCATGCGCCTGCGCGGCGGCTGCGGGGGCTGCACAGGCCAGCGCGACGCACACCGCACCGACGGAGAGAAAACGCATACCAGGCTCCTGCTTCCGATCTCGGGCATAATGCCACCACCGTTTCAGGTCCACCCTTGCGGCGCGCCCCGCACTTGATCACGGAACGGCGGGCTTTGACATTCGACTTGCCCGCTTTAGTTTATTATGACGCAGTTGCGAGATGGCAGAACGGAAAGGACGTTTCGATTTTGCAGGAACGATCGACCGACGGCGCCGGCGATGCGTTGCAGGTGATTCTCGCAAAACCGCGCGGGTTCTGCGCGGGTGTGGTGCGTGCGATCGAGATCGTCGAGCGCGCCCTCGAACGCGAGAATGCGCCAGTCTATGTCCGCCACGAGATCGTCCATAATCGCCATGTCGTCGATAAGCTGCGCCGCAAGGGCGCAATCTTCGTCGAGGAACTGTCGGAAATCCCGCCCGGCGCCTTGACCATCTTCAGCGCGCACGGCGTCGCGCGATCGGTCGAGGACGACGCCGCGCTGCGCGGCCTGCCGGTGATCGACGCGACCTGCCCGCTGGTCACCAAGGTCCATGTCCAGGGCCGCCGCTATGCCAAGTCCGGGCGCACTTTGGTGCTCATCGGGCATGAGGGCCATGCCGAGGTAGAGGGCACGATGGGTCAGGTCGATGTGCCGATCCATCTCGTCTCGACCGTCGCCGACGTCGCCGCGCTGCCGCTCGCGCTCGACACGCCGATCGCCTATCTCACCCAGACCACGCTGAGCGTGGACGACACGCGCCAGGTGATCACCGCGCTGGGCGAACGCTTCAGCGACGTGGTCGGCCCCGACGTGTCGGAAATCTGCTATGCGACACAGAACCGCCAGACCGCTGTGCGCGACCTGTGCCGCGTCAGCGATCTGCTGATCGTGGTCGGTGCGGCGAACAGCTCCAATTCAAGCCGGCTGCGCGAGATCGGCGTCGAAATGGGCCTGCCGAGCTATCTCGTCGATGATGGCGACGGGGTCGATCCGGCGTGGCTGGACGGCGTCGCCGCGGTCGGCATCACCGCCGGCGCCTCCGCCCCCGACGAGCTGGTCGACAGCGTGATCGCACGGCTGCGGCAGCTCGGCCCGGTCCGCGTGTCACAACTCGACGGTGTCGAGGAAAATATCGAATTCAGCCTGCCTGCCGAATTACGGCGTGAGCAGCCGCGCGCCGCGCGCGCCGCAGGAGCTTGACGAAATGAGCCTTCCCCTCGCCCCGCTGGTGCGCATCGGCGCCTACACCCTGCGCCAGCACATCAAGGGCGGCAAATACCCGCTGGTGCTGATGCTCGAGCCGCTGCTGCGCTGCAACCTGGCCTGCCCGGGCTGCGGCAAGATCGACTATCCCGACGCGATCCTCAACCAGCGCCTGTCCTACGACCAGTGCATGGCGGCGATCGACGAATGCGGCGCCCCGGCGGTGTCGATCGCCGGCGGCGAGCCCTTGCTCCACCGCGACATGCCGAAAATCGTGCGCGGGTATATCGCGAAGAAGAAGTTCGTGATCCTGTGCACCAATGCGCTGCTGCTCAAGAAGAAGATCGACGATTATGCGCCATCGCCCTTCTTCACCTGGTCGATCCATCTCGATGGCGACAAGGGCATGCACGACCATGCGGTCGATCAGGATGGCACCTATGAGGTGGCGATCGAGGCTATCGAACTGGCCAAATCGAAGGGCTTCCGCGTCCAGGTCAATTGCACCGTGTTCGATGGCGCCTCCTCGGAACGGCTTGCCGGCTTCTTCGATACGATGGAATCGATGGGCGTCGAGATCACCATCTCGCCCGGCTATGCCTATGAACGCGCCGCCGACCAGGAGCATTTCTTCAACCGCGAGCGCACGAAGAATTTCTTCCGCGACGTGTTCCGCCGGGGCAATGGCGGCAAGGCGTGGACCTTCACCAACTCGCCGCTGTTCCTCGATTTCCTTGCCGGCAACCAGACCTATGAATGCACCCCCTGGTCGATGCCGCTGCGCACCGTGTTCGGCTGGCAGAAGCCCTGCTACCTGGTCGGCGAAGGCTATGTGCAGACCTTCGCGGAACTGATGGAAGGCACCGAATGGGACCAATATGGCGTCGGCAAATACGCCAAATGTTCCGATTGCATGGTGCATTGCGGGTTCGAGGGCACCGCCGCGACCGACTCGATCCGCCACCCGCTCAAGATGTTCCAGATCGGCCGCAAGGGCGTGCGCACCGAAGGGCCGATGGCGCCCGACATCGACCTGTCCAACGCGCGCCCCGCGCAGGACGTGCATTCATCGCATGTCGAGCGTGAGCTGGCGCTGATCCGCAACGCCAACCCCAGCGCGGCGAAACACGTTCAGGCGGCGTAGGGGAAGGCCAGCCGCGCGCCGACCGCGCGATTGCCGCGGTGGAGCGCGCGGAACGCGCTGGCGAACCCGGCCATCGTACGGGTGAAATCGGCGATCTGCCCCGGCCGGCTGGCGAGCGACTTGAGCATCGCCGGCAGGTCGAGACTGCCATCGGGGTGCATGCACACCGTCACCGCGTGCGGCAGCAGATGATCGACCCGGTCGGACACGCAACGCATGATCGCGAAGGGCAGGCCCCGCCGCGCGGCGACCGCGGCGGCGATATGGCTTTCCATGTCCACCGCCAGCGCCTCGTGCTTCACGCCGAGTGCGCGCTTCTCCGCAATGGTGTCGATCATTCGCCCGTCGGCAAAAAAACCGCCGATCCGCGCGCCGGGCAGCCGCGCCGCGATCACGTCGCGCCAGCCGGCGTCGCAGGCCATGTCGATCGCGCCGGCGATGCGGTCGCCCACCACCCAGTCACCGATGTCCAGCCCGTCGGCAAGGGCACCCGTGAGTCCGAAGCTGATGATGCCGCAGGCATCGGCGCTGGCGCGTTCGAGCGCGGCGGCCAGCCCATCGGCATGGCCGCCACCGGCAATGGTGACGACGCCCGGCTGGGCGACCACCGCGGCTTCACGGTTGAAGCCGGTGACGACGACGAGAGGGATCACATACCATATCCCACTTGCGCGCTGTTGGAGCGCTTGAGGTTGCGATAACGTGCCATCGCCCAGAGCGGGAAATATTTCGGATAACCGTGGTAACGCAGATAGAAAACGCGCGGAAAACCGCCGCCCGTGTACATTTCCTGCCCCCACAGCCCGTCATCCTGCTGCCGCGCGGCGAGCCAGGCGATGCCCCGCGCCACGCACTCGCTGTCGACCTCGCCCGCCGCCATCAGGCCTAGCAACGCCCAGCCGGTCTGCGAGGCGGTGGAGGGCGCGGGGGTGTAGCCGGCATAATCGAGCGCATAGCTGTCGCAATCCTCGCCCCAGCCGCCATCGGGGTTCTGGATCGCCTTGAGCCAGCCGACCGCATGCGCGACCATCGGATCGCCCGGCGCCACGCCCGCCGCATTGAGCGCGCACAGCACCGACCAGGTGCCATAGACGTAATTGACGCCCCAGCGCCCGAACCAGCTGCCATCCTTCTCCTGCGCCTCGGCGAGCCAGCGCAACGCCCTGGCCATCCGCGAGCTGTCGCGCTCGCCGAGCTGGGCGAGCATCGACACGCAGCGCGCGGTGACGTCCGCGGTCGGCGGATCGAGCAGCGCGCCGTGATCGGCAAAGGGCAGATTGTTGAGGTAATGATAGGCGTTGTCGGCGTCGAACGCGCCCCAGCCGCCATCCTCGCTCTGCAGGCCCACGGTCCATTCGACGCCGCGATCGATCGCGGCATCATAATCGCCGGCGCGGTGCCGCGCCCGATCCATCGCCATCACCACCACGGCGGTGTCGTCGAGATCGGGATAATGGTCGTTGTTATACTGAAACGCCCAGCCGCCTGGCCGCACGCCGGGTCGCTCCTCGGCCCAGTCACCCTCCACGTCGAGCACCTGGCGCGGCTTGAGCCACGCCAGCGCCTTGTCCGCCAGCGCCTCATTGTCGCCGCCCGCCTCGAGCATGGCATGGGCCGCCAGCGCCGTGTCCCACACCGGCGAGACGCAGGGCTGGCAATAGGCCTCTTCCTCGCCCACCACGAGAAGCCGCTCGACCGACTCGCGCGCGATCGCCCGCGCCGGATGTTCGGGCGCATAACCCAGGCAATCGAACATCATCACGCTGTTGGCCATCGCCGGATAGATCGCGCCGAGCCCGTCCTCGCCATTGAGCCGTTCGGTCACCCATGCCACGCACGTGTCGATTGCCCGGGCGCGCAGCTTACGCGGCCACAATCCGTCGATCGCCTTGAGCACCCGGTCGAGCGCGTTGAACCCCTTGGTCCACAACCATTTGGGATCGGCCGCCTTGGTCCCGGGCTTGATATCCGCGCCGGTATAAAGCTCGTCGACCTTCACGCCGAGCGGATTGCGCGCCACCGGCCGCAGCGCACCGAGCACCAGCAAGGGCACGACCACCGTACGCGCCCAATAGGACATCTTCGACAGATGGATCGGGAACCAGCGCGGCAGCAGGATCAGTTCGGGCGGCATGGTCGGCACCGCCTTCCACGGCCCGGCGGCGAACAGCGCCAGCTGGATGCGCGTGAAGACATTGACCGCCGCCGCGCCGCCGGCGGCACGGATCGCCCCGCGCGCCCGCGCCATGTGCGGCGCGTCGATCGGGTCGCCGATCATCTTCAGCGCATAATAGGCCTTCACGCTGGCGCTGACGTCGAACGCTCCGCCATGGAACAGTCCCCAGCCATGATGCGCATCGGACTGGATGCGGCGCAGATAATGACCGATCTTGGCTTCGAGCACGGCATCGACCGGCTCGCCGAGATAATGGCGCAGCAGGAGATATTCCGCCGGGATCGTCGCATCGGCCTCCAGCTCGAACACCCAATGCCCATCGTCGCGCTGTACGGCGGCGAGCGCTGCCGTGGCACGCTCGATCGCCTGATCGACGGGAAGCAAGGGATCGGACAGCGCGTGCATGGCCCCTGTTAGCCCGACCGCCCGCCGCGCGCCAAGGCCGCCGCGGCTTCGCCCGAACGCAGCGCGCCCTCGATCGTTGCCGGCAGGCCGGTGTCGGTCCAGTCGCCGGCGAGGAACAGGTTGGACCAGCGCGTGCCCGCCGGCGGTCGCTTGGCATTCTGTTCCGGCGTCGCGGCGAAGGTCGCGCGCCTCTCCTTGACGATCTGCCAGGCCGGCATCGTCAGGTCGATCGACAATGCCGTGCAGATGTCTCCCCAGAACATTCGCGCCAGCGCCTCGCGGTCCATGTCGACCAGCCGGTCGGCCGCGCTGACCGTCACCGACAGGCGATCGGGGAAAGCGAACAACCATTCGGCCGTCCCGCCGAACAACCCGAGCATCGCCGGCGCGCCCTTCGGCGCGGGCAGCGCGAAATGGCCGTTGACGATCGCCCGGAAGTCATCGGGCGCCTCGAGGTCCGGTACCAGCCCAGTTGCGACCCAGGGCGGCACGGCGAGGATCACCGCGCTCTCCTCCCCCACCACTTCGATACCCGCGCCCCAGTCCAACCCGGTCACCCGATCGCCTTCCAACACCAGCGCGCGCAGCCGTCGCCCGAGCGCCACCGCGCTGCCCCGGGCGTTCAGCCAGGCCAGCGCCGGATCGATGAACGCCGCGCCCAGGTCAGGCTCGGCGATGCGCGGTCGCATCGCCCGCCCGCCTTTGACGACCGTCTCGCGCAGCACACCCGCCGCCAACCGAACCGACCCCTCGACCGGCGCGGTGTTGAGTGCGGCGAGCAGCACCGGTTCGATCAGTCGCGACCAGACCGGTCCCGCCGTCCTGATCCGCGCATCGATCCGCCCTTCCCTTTTCGACAGCAACCGCGCGAGCGGGAGATAATCGGCGATCCCACTATCGGGCACACGCCGCCCAGGAGAGGCGATCCACCACGGCATCGGCCCGTCATTGATCCGTACCGTCCAGCGCGCGCCGTCGGTCAGGTCATGGAAGGAGAAATCGGCATGCTCGGGCCCGGCGAGCGGCACCGTCGCACCGATCGCGGCGCGGAAGCGCGTCACCGCGGCATTGCCCGACAGCACGAGATGATTGCCATTGTCGATCATCCGCCCCAGCTGCGGATCGTGATAGGATCGGCATCGCCCGCCGGCCTGTGCAGCGGAATCGGCGATCGTCACCGCGACTCCCGCGCCGCGCAGCACGACGGCCGCCGACAGGCCAGCCAGCCCCGCCCCGACAATCGTCACCTGCGCGAAGTTCAACGCGTCAGGCCCAGCCGCGCGACCGTCCATAGCAGCTCGGCCTTGGACACCTTGATCCGGTGGCGCGGCGGTGCCCAGCCGACCTTTTCGGTCCGCGCCAGCACCTTGGCATAAACGGCCTCCATCAGCCGCGGCGCAAGCAGATGGCCCCCGGGGCGCGCGGCCAGCACGGCCCGCGCCTTGCCGTAATGCACGTGCGCGATGGCCGCGACCTCTCGTGTCGCGACATCGATGCGCGGATCGGCGACGACGGTGAGCGGGTCGGTCAGCGCAATGCCGGCCCGTTCGATCGCTTCACGCGGCAGATAGACCCGGCCGATTGCCGCATCCTCGTCGATATCGCGCAGGATATTGGTCAGTTGCAGCGCGCGGCCGAGATGATAGGCCAGTTCGATCCCCGGCGCTTTATCCATGCCGAAAACCTTGACCGACAGTCGCCCGACCGCCGAGGCGACACGGTCGCAATAGAGATCGAGTTCGGCCATGACCGGCCAGCGGATATCGGCGGCGACATCCATCGCCATGCCGTCGATCACCGCCAGAAAATCCTCCTTCGCCAGCCCGAAGCGTCGCACCGCCTCGGCAACCAGCGCCGCCTGACCCGGATCGCCGCCGGCGTAGAGTGCCTCGATATCCCAACGCCAGACGTCGAGCGCAACCGCCCGCTCGGCCCTGTCGCCCTGCTCGTCGTCGGCGATATCGTCGACCAGCCGGCAAAAGGCGTAGATCGCGTACATCGCCTCGCGCTCGGCCTTGGGCAGCACGCGCATGCCGGCGTAGAAGGAACTGCCCGAAATCTGCTTGCGCAGCGCCGCAGGGGTCGCGTCGGGGTTCATGCCGCGCGCCGCCACAGCATCGGCAAGGCGGCGCCGGCAGCAATCAACATCGCCTCGGCCTTGCCATGATGGACGCGCTCGCTCAGCGGATCGCGCTGCTCGAGCCGGGCCACAAGGCTCCGCGCCAGCCGGTGGATCGCGGCGACCTCGGCAGCGAGTCGCCGGTCGCGGATCATCGCCGCGAAGCCCGCCGATTCGTCGAGCAGTCCGCCGGCGCGCCGGGCGAGCGCGATGATCGCCGCGCGCAATCCCGCCGAAGCCCGATCTGCCGCGAGATCCTCGATCCGCGCGCCGTGCGCGGCCAGCGTATCGGCGGGCAGATAGACCCGGCCGATCGTGTGATAATCCTTGCCGCAATCCTGCAGGTGATTGACGATCTGCAGCGCCGCACACAGCGCGTCCGACGCCGGCCAGGCGGCGCGATCCTCTTGATGCACGTCGAGCACATAGCGCCCGACCGGCATCGCCGACAGCCGGCAATAACCGATCAGATCGTCCCAATCGGCATATCGGTTGACCAAAACGTCGCGCTCGAACGCGCCGAGCAGATCGCTGGCGTGGATCGGATCGATCCCGCGCGCCGCCATCACGTCGCGCAGCGCCAGCGCCTCGGGCGCGCCGTCTTCCTTGCCGGCCAGCCCGGCGCGCATTCGCACCAGCTGGGCGAATTTCTCGTCGGCGCTGGCGGTCTCGTGATCGGCAATGTCGTCGGCGGCGCGTGCGAAACGGTAAAACGCCATGATTGGCGCGCGATGCTCCGCGCGCAACAGGATGCTCGCGACGGGGAAATTCTCGTCGCGATGGCCCTTGCCCGAGGTGAGATCGACGACCGGCTGGGTCATTTCACCGCCGCCTGGGCGCGTCCCTTCCACATGCCGCCACGTCCTCGATGATGCTGCCACGCCGATAGCAAGGTGCACCCGGCGTAGAAAGCCGCGATTCCCGGCAGCGACATGCCCCACCCCCACGGTCGGCGATAAAAGCTCAGCATCGGCTGGAACGACAAGGCCATCAGCACCCATGCCGCGCCGCCCAGCCATTGCGCCCAGCCATGGCCGAACAAGGTCAGCAAGGGCGGCGCGCCATAGACCAACGCCAGCCCGATCAGCGTGGCGAACAGCATCAACGGATTATAACCGAGCTGGGCATAGGCCGAACGCGAGATCATCGCCGCGATGGCACCGAGCGTCTCATAGGGCCTGATGCTGCGCGAGCGCTCGGTCAGCCCGAGCCAGATCGGCCCCTGTCGCTTGAGCGCCGCGCCGAGCGCGCAATCGTCGATCAGCGCGGTGCGGATGGCGGCGATCCCGCCCGCCGCGGCAAGCGCCTCGCGCCGCACCAGCATGCACCCGCCCGCCGCCGCGCCCACGCCGTTCGGGCGGTTCACCCAGGCAAAGGGATAAAGCAGCTGGAAGAAGAACACGAAGGCCGGGATCAGCCCGCGCTCGGCCATGCTTTCGCAGCGCAGCTTGGCCATCAGCGACACCAGCACCAGACCGCGCCCCTCGGCCCGCGCGACGAGGCTGCGCAGCGTGTCAGGCACGTGGGTGATGTCGGCGTCGGTCAGCCAGAGGTAACGCGGCGCATCACCGGCGTGGGCGACGCCTTGCGCGACCGCCGCGAGCTTGCCGGTCCAGCCGGAAGCGAGCGGCGCGGCACGCAACACGTCCAGTTCAACCGGACTATTCTTAAGCCCCTCCCCTTCAGGGGAGGGGTTGGGGTGGGGCCTGTCCTCATGGACGTCGGTCTCGATGAGATTGAGACGCCCCACCCCCAACCCAGCGGCGGGTCGGTCAGGCCCCCGGCCTGACCTGAACCCTGCGGGGCAGGGTTCACCCGCCACTCCTGAAGGGGAGGGGCTAGAAGAAGCGCAAAGTCCCTGCGCGATCTCGCCAGTCCCGTCGCTGCTCCCGTCATCGACCAGAATGACCCGAAACTGCCCCGGATAATCCTGCGCCAGAAGGCTGCCGATCGACTCGCTGATCAGCGCCGCCTCGTCGCGCGCCGGCACGACCGCCACCACCTCGGGCCAGACATCGGGCATGGGCGGTACGCCCCGCGTGTCGCGCTCGCGCGCCAGCCAGAAGCCGCCGCGTGCGAAGATCAGCACCAGCCAGACGGCCAGCGTCACGCCGCCGATCACGACTGCAATCACGCGATCATGCCGGCGCCGCGAAACCACGCGATCGCATCGGTCAGCGCCTCTTCCCATGGCCGCGCCCGATAGCCCAGTTCGGCCTCGGCGCGCGCCGAGCTGAAGAACATGTGGTGCCCCGCCATGCGCAACGCATCGACCGTCAGGAACGGCTCGCGCCCGGTCAGCCGCGCCAGCGCCTCATTGGCATAGGCCAGCGGGAACAGCGGGCGGCGCGGGATGGCGATGGTCGGCCGCCGCCGGCCGACCTGTTCGGCGATCGCGCGCAGCATCGCGGCCAGCGCGATATCCTGCCCGCCAAGGATATAGCGCGCACCGATATGGCCGTGCTCCAGTGCCAGCAAATGACCGGTCGCGACGTCGTCGACATGCACCAGGTTCAGACCGCTATCGAGATATGCCGGCATGCGGCCGTTAGCCGCCTCAACGATGATTCGCCCGGTCGGGGTCGGACGCACGTCGCGCGGGCCGATCGGGGTCGACGGGTTGACGATCACGGCGGGCAATCCGTCCGCCACCATCACCTCGACAAGGCGCTCGGCCACGACCTTGCTGCGCTTATAGGCGCCGACCGCCTGTGCCGGCGTCGCCGGGCGGGTTTCGTCGGCCGGGGCGGCCGGGTCGGGCCGCAGCGTCGCCACGCTGCTGGTATAGACGATTCGCTCGACACCGGCGGCGCGCGCAGCGTCCATCGTCGCGCGCGTGCTGGCGAGATTGTTGCGCACGATCTCCTCCGGATCGGGCGCCCAGATGCGGTAGTCCGCCGCGATGTGGAACAGGTGCCGCACCCCGTCCATCGCCGCCGTCATCGCCGCGAGGTCGCGCGCGTCAGCCTCGACCAGCGTGCCAGGGAAATCGACCAGGTTGGTGCGCGGGCTCGATCCGCGCACCACGCCGCGTACCGTTCGCCCCTGCGCGGCAAGCGCGCGCGCCACGGCGGAGCCGACAAAGCCCGATACGCCGGTGACGAGAACGATGTCCGAACCCTGGCTCACGCCATGCGCTCTACACAGGACCCATGGCGGGCGATAGAGAGGCGGAGATGTTCGCTACCTTCACGCACGTTGCCGCCGCGCTGGGCTGGATTCTGGTGGCGATGGCGCTCGTCGGGAGCTTCTATACGCTCTTGGCCACCATAGTCGTTTCGCGCTTCTTCGCCGGCGAGCCCGTCGCTACCCGGCGAGGAGATGCCGTAACGCTGCTCAAGCCCCTGCACGGCGCCGAGCCTCGGCTGTACGAGAACCTCGCAAGCTTTCTCGCCCTCGATCATGATGGTCCCATACAGTTGCTGCTCGGCGTGCAACGACAGGACGATCCGGCGATTATGGTGGTCGAGGCGCTGCGCGCCGCCTATCCCGATGCGCGGATCGATCTGGTAATCGATCCCACGTCGCACGGTGCCAACGGCAAGGTCGCCAATCTGATCAACATCGCGCCGCACGCAGCTCATCCGCTGCTGGTACTCAGCGACAGCGACATCGCCGTCGCGCCCGATTATCTGGCGTATGTTCTTGCGGCCCTGGACGCGCCCGGCATCGGGGCGGTGACCTGCCTCTATCGCGGACGCGGCGATGCCGGCTTCTGGTCGCGTCTGGGCGCAGCCGACCTCGACTGGCGCCTGCTTCCCGACGTGGTGTTCGGCACCCGCACGGGCATGGCCACGCCGTGCATGGGCTCGACGATCGCCCTTCGGATGGAGACATTGGCCGCGATCGGCGGTTTCACCGCCTTCGCCGATACGCTGGCCGATGATTATGCCATGGGCCAGGCGATCATCGCGCGTGGTGGAAAGATCGCCGTACCCGCCATGCTCGTTACACATGCCGGCGCCGATGCGAGCTTCGCCGCCCTGTGGCGGCACGAGGTGCGGTGGGGCGCGACGATTCTCGCGGTCGAGCCGCTGGGTGTCACTGCCGGTGTCATTGCCATGCCACTGCCGATCGCGCTGATCGCCACCGTCTTCCATCCCGCCGCCGGAGCATGGGCGCTGCTCGCGGCGCTGGTCGCACGGCTGGCACTGGCAGCCATGATGTCACGGATCATCGGGTCGCGGCCCCTGCCCCTCGCATTGCTTCCGTTGCGCGATTGTCTCACCTTCGCAGAATTCATCGCCAGCTTCTTCGTGCGATCGGTTTATTGGCGGGGCAGCAACCTTAGAATAGAAGGCGACGGTCGTGTATCGTCCGGCCGGGAGTTTATCGCATGATGCGTACCCTGTTTCTGCAAGCCCCCTCGTTCGACGGTTATGACGGCGGCGCCGGCGCGCGCTACCAGATGAAGC
>Ga0068858_100003244_pt1 | contig 16227 bp, 14 predicted proteins | sample KBSSwiS12_FD_66589 | JGI IMG/M metagenome (GOLD analysis project Ga0068858, IMG submission 66589) | Switchgrass rhizosphere microbial communities from Kellogg Biological Station, Michigan, USA - KBS Switchgrass S1-2 | ecosystem: Host-associated > Plants > Roots > Rhizosphere > Soil ...
CCGCGGCTTCCTCTTCGTCGGACGTGCTGCCCGCGGTGCCCGACGTGCGCATGGAACGCGCCGGCTCGCAGCGCTGGCTGGTGGTCAACGTGCCGCCGGACAAGCTCTGGCCGCTGGTCAAGGATTTCTGGCAGGAGTCGGGTTTCCTGCTGGCCGTCGAGCAGCCCGACACCGGCTTGATGGAAACGGATTGGGCGGAGAATCGCGCCAAGGTGTCGCAGGACTTCGTGCGCAATACCCTGGGCAAGTTCCTCGACCAGGCGTTTTCCACCGGCGAGCGCGACAAGTACCGCACCCGTCTCGAGCGCGGCGCCCAGCCCGGCACCACCGAGGTCTACATCAGCCATCGCGGGCTGGTGGAGGTGGTGTCCAACAACGCCAACACCATAGGCAGCTCCATCTGGCAGACGCGGCCCTCCGATCCCGAGTTGGAAGCCGAGTTCCTCGGCCGCCTCATGACCCACCTCGGCCTGGACAACGACCGCGCGCAGACCGTGCTCAGCAAGGCCACGCGCATCGACCGCGCCAAGCTGGTGAAGGCGCCCGACGGCGGCAGCGCCGTGGAGGTGCAGGAGCCCTTCGACCGCGCCTGGCGCCGCGTGGGCCTGGCGCTGGACCGCGTCGGCTTCACCGTCGAGGACCGCGACCGCTCCAAGGGCTACTATTTCGTGCGCTACGTGGATCCCGACGCGGATGCCGCCAGCAAGAAAGACACCGGCCTGTTTGCCAAGCTGGCTTTCTGGCGCAGCGATCCCAAAAAGTCGGCGGAGCAATACCGCATCCTGGTGCGCGACGCCAAGGACACCAGCCAGGTGCAGGTGCTCAACAAGGACGGCGGCGCGGACACCTCCGACACGGCCCGGCGCATTCTGTCCTTGCTCCAGGACCAGCTCAAATAAATGTGGATGGAATAAGGGGCGCGTTTTTGAAACAGCGCCCCTTATAAATCCCCGATGTCAGTTTTGCACGGGACGTTCGCATGACGCGCTTCGCCTCGCTCGGCAGCGGCAGCGAGGGCAATTGCCTCATCTTCGAAGCCGGCGCCACGCGCGTGCTGGTCGACTGCGGTTTCAAGCCCAAGGAAGCGCAAACCCGGCTGGAGCGCCTCGGCGTCGAGCCGGCCAGCCTCTCCGGCATCGTGGTCACGCACGAGCACTCGGATCATGCCGGCGGCGTGTTCGCCCTGGCGCGCCTGTACAACCTCGGCGTGTGGCTGACGCACGGCACCCTGGCCGCCATGCGCGAACCCGATCCCGATGCCGGCCGCGACGTGGCCTGCCACATCATCGACGGCCAGTTGCCATTCGCCGTCGGCGACGCGCGGGTGGAACCCTTCACCGTGCCGCACGACGCGCGCGAGCCGGTGCAGTTCGTGCTCTCCGACGGCGCGCGCCGGCTGGGCGTGCTCACCGACGCCGGCTGTTCCACGCCACGCATCCAGGAGAGCCTCACCGGCTGCGACGCCCTGGTGCTCGAGGCCAACCACGATCTCGACATGCTGTGGAACGGCATCTACCCGCCGTGGCTGAAAAAGCGCGTGGCCAGCCGTTTCGGCCACCTCAACAACGGCGCCTCGGCGTCGCTGCTGGCGGCGCTCGACCGCTCGCGGTTGCGCCACGTCATCGCCGCGCACCTGTCCAAGCGCAACAACACCGTGGAACTGGCGCGCACGGCGCTGGTGGCCGCGCTCAACTGCGAACCGGGTTGGCTGGGCATCGCCGATCAGGCGGAAGGGTTTGCGTGGCGGGATCTGTAGCGCGCACTATCCGGTTATCAGATGATCCCCGGCCGGCGCCTTCTCAATGGCCAAGTCACGCAGGGCGCGCTTGAGCTCCGGCCAGTCGATGGGCTTTCGAAAGAATGCGTCAAACCCGGCCGCGACCAGTTCGGCCTTCTCGAACGCCCCGCCCGATATTGCAATGATGTGCATTGACCGGCCCCACGGCCAACGGCGCAGGTATTGGCACAGGCGAATGCCGTCGAGGATCGGCATGAGCACATCCACAATGGCGACGCGCGGAGCGAATTGCCTCGCCACCTCGGTCGCTTTCATCGCGCTGCACAGCGACATGACCTGATGGCCCTCGCTTCGCAGGAGCATTTCCAGCGACTTCGCGTGATCCAGGCCGTCGTCCACGACGAGGATCCGATGGCCCTTGATTAAGCCGGCGATCCCTTCCTCCAATTCCCTCAAGAGCTCCATGATGCGGTCCGGAAGCCGTGCCACTCACCACCCTTGGACATGATGCCAAAACGTTTTCGGCCGTCCGTCGCTGAATCTTTAATTTGATTTCGCGGTTTAGCGATAGGTATATCCGCCATCACCCATTCCAAGCGATCCCGGACCCCCCGCCCACGCGTTAGCGCTGGCGGCGGAGGGTACGCGCCAAGGCTTATCGCTATTTCAGCCCGCTGCGGACGACGTCAACCACCGCCTTGAACGAGCCGGCAACGGTGGCGGTCACCCACCAACAGCCCGCCGCCAGGGCAGCGCCAAGGCTGACGAGCAAGAGTGCCGCTCCGGATTTTGCGAGTTGAATCACCCGCTTGTCTTCCAATCATTCCTCCATGATGCGGTGGGCAGGCGGACCGTGCGCCGAAATCCTGCGCAAGGCGCCGAGGCCCACGATAATGAGGTTGGGTTTCAGCTCAGGGTCGGGATCGAAGTCCTTTCCGACCGAACGGATGTGCTCCACGATGTTCTTCCGCATGGTCATGAGCGCGGGCGCCTCGGCGCGGATGCACGCTGACACGACACTCTGGGCGAACATGACGATCATTTTCCGGGAGCGATGGGCCCGGGACCCCGAATGCGCCAAGGGCCACGTTGCGGTCAGCGTGAGCGGCCCTCCGACTTGAAAACGCGAGGAAATATCGGGTTCGAAACGGCCGATGATTTCCAACAGGATGTCTTGAAAGAAATCGCGGATGCCCGTGCGTGTTTTTAGGAGCATCAAGCCGTCCCCTCGGTCGATTCGTTGGATGGTTGATCGTGTGACGCGTCGATGTCCGGGTGATAAAAACCCGCTAGTCCGTCCGACTGCGCCGGCCAGGGTTGGCACCGCTCCGCAGCGCGGCGGGGCAATCGACCCAACAAAAACAAACGGCCCCGAAGGGCCGCTTGTTTTTGAAACAGGAACGGGGAGCTACCAGTCGCTGCCGCCACTGTCGCCGCCACCGCTGTCCCAGCTCGACGAGTCCGACAGGCCGAAGTCGTTGCCGCCCATGTCCGAGTTGCCCTGGCCACCCCAGTCGTCGCTGGCCGTCTGGCCATGGGCGGTGTTGTCCGGCGTCAGCGTGGTGCCCCGGTCACGGTCGGTAAAGTGATGCGCCAGCGCCTCGCCCGCCACCATGCCGGCGCCCACCGCCGCGCCCGTGGCGAGGCCGCCCATGATGCTGGAGCCGATGCCGCCGCCCGCGGCCGGCGGAGCGCCGTAGGGATAGGGGCCGCCTTGGGGACCGTAGCCGGGTGCGGGCGGATAACCGGGCGCGCCGCGGCCGAAACCGTTGTTGCCGTAAGCCGGCACGCCGCCGTTGACTGAGTTGCGGCGGGCCATGGCGCGGATGACGAAAACCACCACGCCGACGGCCACCAGCGCAATGATGATGGTGCCCCAGGGCATGGACGAGCCCGGGGACGCCGCCGGTGTCAGCACGGCGTAGCCCGGCTGCGCCGCCCGGCCGGAAATTTGGGCACGCAAGTCGCGCACCGCCTGCGGCGAGGCGAAGGAGAGGGCAGGCTCGATGCGCTCGGCCTTGGCCAGTTCGTTGCGCGCCGCGTCCATGCGGCCCTGCTTGGCCAGCAACTCGGCCTCCACGTAATGCGCCTTGGCGCTGTTGGGGTGGTCGCGCAACACCTGATCCATCATGGACTGCGCCTCGGCCATCCGGCCCGCCTCGGCAGCCTGGTAGACCTGATGGATGGTGGGGTCGTCCGCGGCCCGACTGTGCATGCTGTAGCCGGCCATCAGCGCCAGCGCGAGCAGGGTGAGGCCGAAGGCGCGCCAAGCCCGTTGCATCAAAGCCTGGCCGTCACGGCGGACCGCGACCCCCGGCGTTGCATTATTCGTGTGGAAGCCGTGGTTCATGAGGAACCTCCTCGGAGTGTATGGCGCCAAGGTGGGGGCGGAATGCCGCCGATCAAGAGCGGTAATACCCGGCAAATGTAAAGCTTTGTGAAGCCCGCGCGCGCATGCATGGGCAGATCAGCCCATGCCGGAGTTGGACCATACTCCATCATGGGCGTTCACGCGACCAATAAAAAAGCCGGCCCGTGAGCCGGCTTTTGTCGGGAGGATAGACCAGAAACAGAGCCGCCAACAGGCGCGGCTGGGCAGCTCCCGAGGGTGAACGCCGGACTACTTTTTGGCTGCGTCGGCAGCCGGAGCAGCGGGCGTGGTCGTCGTCGTGCTCGACGAATTCGTCGTGGTCGTTGAAGCGGACGAAGCGGTGTCGCCGGGCTTGGCGGCGTCGGTTGACGGGGCGGGCGCGGGAGCGGGCGCCGGCGCGGCGGCGGGGGCCGGAGCAGGTGCGGGAGCCGGTTCTTCCTTGCTGCAAGCGGCCAGCGCAAAGGCGGCCATTGCGGCGACGATCAGCGTACGTTTCATCTTGTATCCTTGAGAGAGAGGTTTTGTTGGAGATTTTAATTGATCTGGCTAGGCCGGGGTGGGCCTAGCCGGTAAGTATACCAGTGAGCAAAAAACCAGCCAACACGACCATAGGGGGTTTGGCGCAGCGTGCGGCGTTTCAAGCCGCTGACATTTTCATAATCCCTGCTTCACAGTCCCCGCTCCACAGTCCCCCGCTTCACAATCCCGTGGTGGAGGCGGACACCCCGGACACCGAGCTGTCCCAGATTTCGTCGAAGCGCTTGCGCATGCCGGCCGACTCGACCGGGTCGTTGAGCAGGTACACGCCGCGCGGCTGGGCCGCCACCGGCCGGCGCACCAAGCCCCAGTCGTCGGCGAGCACGAAACAGTCCTGGGCCCGCGCCGCGTCGCCCTGGGTGCGGTGGATGAACATGGAGGCCGAAAACAGCGTGAGCAGCGCCACGACGCGCGGGCAATAGCGGCGCACGTGCTCGGCGTCGTGCACGGCGATGTACAGGCGGTTGGCGGGGCTGCGCCGCAGGAAGGCGCGCAGCCGCTCGATGCGCGCGGGGTTCTCGAGCGAATATTCCGTCAACGCGGGATCGAATATGCGCAACTCGCGCCGCGCTTCTGATACCAGTTCGTCGGCCGCGCCGGTGTAGTCGGATTTTGCGGTGAGGAGCTTTCTGGCCGGTTGGGGTTCGGCGGGCGGGGCGGGGTGGTTCATGGCAGGGCTCCGATGTGCAGCCAGCCATGAAGATACCAGTCATGCAGCACCCGGCATAGCCGTTGCCCGTACGGGCCCGGGGGCAGGGCGCGCTGGTCGGCCAGCCGCTGCAGCCAGCGTGTCCCGCCGGCCGCGGACGGGTCGCAGCCCTCGCCGTTGATGTACGCGCCGTACCCGCTGGTGAGCATGAGCGAGCCGCGGTCCAGGCGCGCGCCGCGCGCGCGCAACGCGGCGCCGAAGCGCGGCGGAGAGAGCGGTTGCCGCGGACGCTCGAATACCACGCGCGGCTTGGGCTCGGACAGCCACCCGCCCAGGAAATCGGCCATGTCGCGGCGCGTGAAGCGCAGCCGCGCGAGCTGCTCGGCCAGTTCGTCGATCATGGCGGCGGGCAGCGCGGCGGGCTGGCGCGCCGGTTTCAGGCCGGGATCCGCGTAGTGCCCGCTGTAGCGTCCGGCACCGGCCGGCTGGGCGACGCGCTCGGAGAAACGAAGCAAGAATTCCGCCATCAGCTCGCGGCGCGCCGGCGCGCGAAATCCGATGGAATAGGTGCTGCACCAATCCATGGCCACACCGTCGTGCGCCCAGCCCGGCGGCAGGTACAGCATGTCCCCGGCTTCCAGCACGTACTCCGCCGCGGGCTTGAATTTCCGTAATATTTTGAGCGGAGCATGCGCAAGCAACTGCCCGGCCATCGGCTCGCCGTGTGGCGCGATGCGCCAGCGCCGCCGGCCTCGACCTTGTAAAAGAAATACATCGTAGGAATCAACATGTGGCCCCACTCCGCCGCCCGGCGCAGCGTAGCTCACCATGACGTCGTCCAGGCGCGCCTGGGGGATGAAGGCGAAGCGCCGCAACAGGCGGTCGGCGGAATCCAGGTGCAGGTTCAGTCCCTGCACCAGCAGCGTCCAGCGCGCCTTGGGCAGCGTCGTGAGGCGCCGCCGCGCGAAAGGACCGTGTTCCAGGCTCCAGCGCGCGCCCTGGCGCAGCACCAGCCGCGATTCAACGGCGTCGCGGGCGGTGAGGCTGAACAAGTCGGCGGGTTCGATCAGGTCCCGGAAGCCGGGCACCGCGCCGCGAATGAGCAGGGGACGCTTTTGCCAGTAGTGCGCGAGAAAACGCGACGGAGTACGCCGTCCGAGCAATTGCAATATCATTGATCCGCTTTCCAAACATCGCGGGCGGTGAGCGGTTCGTGCCGCGGCCAGACGGTGGGGAGGGCGCCAGATCGTGGTGGATTTTTATGTGCGGGCATTATAGTCTGTGCGCCAGCGTCGCTGCGCATGGGCGAGGTGCATGGGGGGCGCCAGGCGGGGCGCATTACACCGTCGCTTCGCTTTGGCCGCACAACGTGCGGTGACTGAAAGGAGCCTCTGCCACATGGCGCCGCCGATCGACATGCTTCAAGCAGGCAAGCACGCCCCCGATTTCACCCTGCCCGACGCCGACATGGAGTCGGTGCACCTGTCCAAGTTTCGCGGACGCAAGCACGTGGTGCTGTATTTCTATCCGCGCGACGGCACGCCGGGCTGCACCATCCAGGCCACCGAGTTCTCCGACCACGAGGGCGATTTCGCCAAGCGCAATTGCGTGGTGCTGGGCGTGAGCCCGGACGATTGCCTGCGCCATGCCGAGTTCCGCGACGCCAACGGCATTTCCATCCGGCTGCTCGCCGACCCCGAGCGCCGCGTGTGCGAGCAGTACGGCGTGGTGCAGTCGGTGAACCACGACGGCGGCCACGGCAGCAATGGCGTGAATGGAAACAGCGGCGGCGTGGCGGTGGAAGCGCCGGCGCGCCAGACCATTGCCCGCGCCACCTTCGTCATCGACAAGCACGGCGTGGTGCGGCACGCCCTGTACGGCGTGTCGCCCAAGGGCCACGCCATGCAGGTGCTCGACCTCGTCAAGGCGCTGGAGCGATGAACGTCGCGCCCGGCACCGTGGTGTCGCTGGCGGTGCGCCTGTTCGATCTGCAGGGTGAACTGCTGGACGAGCCCGAGCAGCCGGCGCAGTACCTGCACGGCGGCTACGGCGACATCTTCCCCAAGGTGGAGGCGGCGCTGGAAGGCCAGCCGCTGGGCGCCAAGGTGCAGGTGAAGCTCGACCCCGAGGACGGTTTCGGCGATTACGATGAACAGTTGCTGCGCGTGGAAGACCGCGGCCGCTTTCCCGAGACGCTGGAAGTGGGCATGCGCTTCGAGGGTCGCCTTCTTGAGACAGAAGAGGACGACGACGAGGGCGTGATCTACACCGTGACCGACATCGCCGAGGGCAAGGTGGTGCTGGACGGCAACCATCCGCTGGCCGGCATCGGCCTGCGCTTCGACTGCGAAGTGGTGGACATCCGGCCGGCGAACGAATCCGAGCTCGCCAACGGCAGCGCCGACGATCCGGACTCGGTCATCGTCCGGCCGCTGCCTTAACCTTCCCCTCGCCTCCCTGATCCACGCGCCGCGCCAGGCGCTGCGCCTGCTTGGCCCCGCCCGCCAGTCGCCTTTGGGCGCGGTTCGCGTCATACTCCGGGTCAAACCGCCCTGAGGGAGGAGCGCATGTCGGGAATGATGGGTGTCATCGCCTACGGCCTGGGAACGCTGATCGCCTTTGCGCTGATCCTCGCGCTGGCCGTGGTGTTCGTGCGCGACATCACGCAGAAAAAGCACACCGTGCTGCGCAACTACCCGGTGATCGGGCACCTGCGCTACTGGATGGAAGAGCTGGGCGAATACTTCCGCCAATACTTCTTCATGAACGACCGGGAGGAGATGCCCTTCAACCGCGCCACGCGCGGCTGGGTGTACCGCCTGGCCAAGGACGAGGGCGGCGTCATCGGTTTCGGCTCCACCAGCAATTCGGCCGAGCCCGGCTCCATCCTGTTCGTCAACGCGGCTTACCCGGTGCTGGAGGAGGACCGCCTGCCCACGCCGCCGCTCACCATCGGCGAGGGCTGGTGCCGCGAGCCCTTCGAAGCGAAGTCGCTGGTGAACATCAGCGGCATGAGTTTCGGCGCCATCTCCGAGCCGGCGGTGCGCGCGCTGTCGCGCGGCGCGGCTGCGGCCGGCTGCTGGATGGACACGGGCGAGGGCGGCCTGTCGCCTTTCCATCTCGAAGGCGGCTGCGACGTCATCATGCAGGTGGGCACTGCCAACTACGGCCTGCGCCATTCCGACGGGCGCTTTTCCCTGGAGAAGGCGCGCGAGGTGGCGGCGCACCCGCAGGTGAAGGCCTTCGAGATCAAGCTGTCGCAGGGCGCCAAGCCCGGCAAGGGCGGGGTGCTGCCCGCGGCCAAGGTGACCGAGCAGATCGCCGCCATCCGCGGCATCCCCGCGCACCAGGATTCCATCAGCCCCAACCGCCACCGCGACATCGCCAACGCCGACCAGTTGCTCGATGCCGTGGCGCGGCTGCGCGACCTCACCGGCAAGCCGGTGGGCGTGAAGACCGCCATCGGCGGCTGGGAGTTCATGAACGACCTGACCGAGGCCATCCAACGCCGCGGCCTGGACTGCGCGCCGGATTTTCTCGCCATCGACGGCGGCGAGGGCGGCTCGGGCGCGGCGCCGCAGGCGCTCATGGACCACATGGCCCTGCCCATCGCCGAGGCGCTGCCGCGCGTGGTGGACGCGCTGATCGAAACCGGCCTGAAAGGCCGCATCCGCGTCGTCGCCGCGGGCAAGCTCGTGACCTCCGCGCGCGCCGCCTGGGCGCTGTGCGTGGGCGCGGATTTCATCAACACCGCGCGCGGCTTCATGTTCTCGCTGGGCTGCATCCAGGCGCTGCGCTGCCACATGAACACCTGCCCCACCGGCGTGACCACGCACAATAAGCGCCTGCAGCGCGGCCTGGTGGTGGAGGAGAAGTACCTGCGCGTGGCCAACTACGCGCTCAACATGGCGCGCGAGATCGACATGATCGCCCACTCCTGCGGCTGCCGGCACGCGCGCGAGCTGCGCCGCGAGCATGTGCGCATCGTGCAAAGCGCGGGGCAGAGCATCGCGCTCAACAAGTTGTATCCCTACCCTGAAGCGAATGCCAAGCTGAAAGTGGCCTGAGCGTTGCCGGGGAAGGCATGGGCAATCACCGGCCCTGCTCTTCGGCGGCTTCGTGGACCCGCCGGCCGGGAGCGGTTCATAGGAATTCCAACATTCATGGTCCGGAGAGCGTCCGCCTCAGAAGCAGTGCCGGCGACCGCCCATGCCTTCCCTGGGACACCAACGCGGATTGGTGAAAAAGGCTGTTGTTACACCTTTTGCGCGCCGGGCCTGCCATCCTCCACCACGAAGCTCGCCAGCGTGCTGCACCCCGCGTCCCTCTTTGTCACGTTCTCCATGGCGCGCAGGTCCACGCTCATGCGCTCGGGTGTCACCTCCACGCGCACATAGCCGCGATAGCGCGAATCCCCCAGCCGGATGTGCGGGTTGTCGGGCAGCAGGCGGTTCACCGTCTCCTGCGCGAAGGACTGCGAGGTGATGGAGGTGCCGACGAACTCGCTCGCGATGGTGGGCGAGGCGGGGTTGTCGAAGTCGCTTTTCAGGTCGGCCACGTAGAACATGTGCACGTCGCCGCCGATCACCACCGGGTTGGCGGGCTTGCGCTGCTCGATGGCGGTGAGCAGTTCGCGGCGCGCGGCGGGGTAGCCGTCCCAGCCGTCGGTCCAGGCGCGGCGCGCGCCGCCGCCGCGCGGGTCGCCGGCCTTCTGGTTGAACTGCGCCATGAGCGTCTGCTGCGCCACCACGTTCCAGCGCGCTTTGGATGCGGAGAGGCCGGCGCCGAACCACTCGCCTTGGGCGGCGCCGAGCATGGTGCGTCCGGGCGCGGACAGTTCCGCGCATTGCGTCACGTCCACGGTGTTCGAGCCGCCGCCGCGGCCGGGCCGCGGGCAGGCCTCGGGTGAGCGGTACTGGCGGTCGTCGAGCACGTGGAAGGTGGCGAGGCTGCCATGCTGCACGTGGGTGTAGAGGCGTGCGTTGGAACCGAGCGGCAGCATGCTCCGGCGCAGCGGCATGTGCTCGTAATAGGCCTTGTAGGCCGCCGCGCGGCGCATCAGGAACCATTGCGGGTCGTCGCCGTTCTGCGAGCGGTCGTTGGCGTAATCGTTCTGCACTTCATGGTCGTCCCAGGTCACCACCCACGGCGCGGCGGCGTGCATGGCCATGAGGTCGGGGTCGGATTTGTACAGCGCATAGCGCGCGCGGTAGTCGTCCAGCGTGACCGGCTCGGGCGTGCCATGGCGGCGCACTGGGTCGCGTCCCCAGGATGACTCGTAGATGTAATCGCCCAGGAATAGCACCAGGTCAGGATCGTCGCGCAGCATGTGCCGGTATGCGCCGTAGTAGCCCTGCTCGTATTGCTGGCAGGAAGCGAAAGCGAAGCGCAGCCGGGAAGGATGCGCCTCGCGGGCGGGCGCGGTGCGCGTGCGCCCCGCCGGGCTGGTGGCGCTGCCGGCGTGGAAGCGGAACCAGTAAGGCCGCGCCGCCTCGAGCCCGGTGACTTCGACGTGCACCGACTGCCCCCAGGCCGGATCGGCGTAGGCCGTGCCCGAGGCGGCGACGCGGCCGAAGCGCTCGTCGGAGGCCACTTCCCAGCGCACCGGCACCACTTCCGGGTCCATGCCGCCGCCCGGCGCGTTCGGCAGCGGCGCGAGCCGCGTCCACAGCACCATGCCGTCGGGCTCGGGATAACCCGAGGCCACGCCCAGGCTGAAGGGATCGGCCGCGAAGTGCGGCTTGGGGTTAGCCGCGAGCGTCCTTACGGGTCCGGCGCAAGCCAACCCGAGGGCCGCCAGGGAACGCAGGGCGTCGCGGCGCGAAAACGAAAGCACGCGCTCGCTCATGCAGGCTGAGCGGCCGGCCCTTCCGCCAGGCGCGTGGCGCTGCCTTCCTGCACCAGCGCGAGCTTGCGCGCGTGAAAGGCCGCTACGGTGGAGCGGTGGGCGATGCTCACGATGGCAGTGTCGGGCAGCCGCTCCTTCAGCAGCGTGTACAGGCGCGCCTCGGTGGGCTCGTCCTGCGCCGAAGTGGCCTCGTCGAGGAACAGGTAGTCGGGCTTGTGCAGCAGCGCGCGCGCCAGCGCCAGGCGCTGTTGCTCGCCGCCGCTCAATGTCAGTGACCAGTTCTGCATCTCGTCCAATCGGGACTTGAATGGTGACAATTGGCAGTCGTCCAGGGCCCTCGCGATGTCTTCATCGCTGAACTTTCCGGCGGGCTCGGGGAACGACACGGCGTCGCGCAGCGTGCCCACGGGAATGTAGGGCTTTTGCGGCAGGAAGAGACGGGACGCGCCGGCGGGCACCTCGACGTTGCCTGCGCCGTAGGGCCAGATGCCTGCGATGGCGCGGAACAGCGTGCTTTTGCCCGAGCCTGATGGGCCGGTCAAGAGCACGCGTTCGGCGGGCGCGATGGCGAACGACGCACCGGAAAGAAGAGGCTGGCCGTTGGGCAGCGCCAGTTGCAGGCCTTGGGAGTGGATATTTCCAGGAGCGGGCGATTCCTGCACCTGCACGCCTTCGTGGCGATCGACTTCCTCCGCGGTCTTGTCGAGCGCCGACTGGAATGTCAGCAGGCGGTCCACGCTGGCCTTCCAGGACGCCAGGCTGTCATAGCTGTTCACGAACCACGACAGCGCGTTTTGCACCGACCCGAAGGCGGACGCGATCTGCATGACCTGGCCCAGTGTGATGACGCCGGAGAAATAGCGCGGCGCGGCCACGATGAAGGGGAAGATGATGGCGATCTGCGAGTAGCCGGATTGGAAGCCGGTGAGTTTCCGCGTGTAATGCATCAGTCCCCACCAGTTCTGGCGGATGCGCTCGAAGCGCGTGCCCAGGCCCTTGCCTTCGGTGTCTTCGCCGCGATACAGCGCCACGCCTTCGGCATTCTCGCGCAGCCGCACCAGGTTGAAACGGAAATCCGCTTCCAGCCGTTCCTGCTGGAAATTCAGTCCGATCAGCGGCCGTCCCACGTAGTGGGTGAGGACGCTGCCGATGACGGCGTAGATAATCGCCGCCCACAGCATGTAGCCGGGGATGGTGATGCCCGCCAGTGTGATGGGGCCGGACACCACCCACAGGATGGCCATGAAGGACAGCAGGGTGACCACCGAGGACAGGATGCCGAAGCCGAGCTGCAACGTGCCGGCGGTGAACAGCCGCAGGTCCTCGGCGATGCGCTGGTCGGGGTTGTCCGTGCCGTGCGCGTCGAGTTGCAGGCGGTAATAGATCTGCTTGTCCAGCCATTCCTGGAGGTATTGGTTGGTCAGCCAGGCGCGCCAGCGCATGGTGAGCATCTGGGTGAGGTAGAGCTTGTAGATGGCCCCGGCGATGAACAGCACGGCGAGAAAGCTGAACCACAGCAGCAGGTCCTTGAAGTCCTGGTAGTTCTTCTGCTCAAGTGAGTTGTAGAACGCGCGGTTCCACTCGTTGAACAGCACGTCAACGTACACCAGCCCCAGGGTGAGCGCAATGATGGCGATGAGCAGCCCCCACGCGCGGCCTTTCTCGTCGGACTTCCAGTAGGGCTTGGCCAGTTCCCACACCTTGCCCAGGAACGTCCCGGCGTCGATGAACAATTGGCGGTTCATGTCGTTTGCAATCCTTGCTGTTTTTCGTTGCGCTTATCGGCGTTGCCGGTTCAGGATGAGCCGCGCCTGTTCTATGACATCGCTGGCGGTGATGCCCCATGGACCCATCCCGGCCGCGCAAAGTTCATCCGCGGCCGCGCCGTGCAGCCACACGGCGAGCTGCAGCGCGGCGAGCGGGGGCAGGCCCTGGGCCAGCAGGCCGGCGAGCAGGCCGCCCAGCGCGTCGCCCATGCCGGCGCTGGCCATGCCGGGATTGCCGCTGGGATTGATCCACCAGCGCGGCGCGTCGTCCCCAGGCTGAACCTTGGCGGCCGCCTTGGCTGTCCTTGTTTTTGGACCTGGCGTGGCGGCGGGACGGGCGACCACGCTGCCGTTGCCCTTCAGCACGATGAAGCTGGCGTAGCGGTCCGCCAGTGCGCATGCGGATGCCACGCGGTCGGCCTGCACCGCCGCGGTCTTGACGTTGAGCAGGCGCGCGGCCTCGGCCGGATGCGGCGTCATCAGCGTCGGCGCCGTGCGTTTCGCCGCCAGCGACTGCAGCGGCTTCTGCGCCGCGATGAGGTTGAGCTCATCGGCGTCCAGCACCAGGGTGCGTTCTGAGGCGAGCAGCTTGCGCAACAGCGCGGCCGCGGCCTTGTCCTGGCCCATGCCAGGCCCGGCCAGCGTCACGCCGTCTTCATCGAGGGCAACGCGCGGCGCGCGGAACATCAACTCGGGCTGCAGCAGGTCCAGCATGGGCGCGTCGCTGCCGAGCGGGATGACGAAGACCTTGCCCGCGCCCACTTTCAGCGCGGCGCGCGCGGCGATGAGGGGTGCCCCGGTCATGCCGCTCGCGCCGCCCACCACGATGACATTGCCGGCATTGCCCTTGTGAAAATTGCGCGGCCGCGGGCGCAGCGCGTCCAGGGTGTCGGCCGACAGCAGCTCGCCGTCCGTGCCGAGCGCGGCGCGGTCGAGCCCGAGGTCGACGCAGCGCACCTCACCACAATAATCCGGTCCATCCAGGGTGAGCAGGCCGGGCTTCAGGGCGATGAAGGCGAGGGTGTGCGTCGCATGCACCGCCGCCCCCATCACCTGCCCGGTGTCGCCGGCGATGCCGCTCGGCACGTCCAGCGCCAGCAGCGGGATGCGCGCGGCGGCGGCGATGGCGTTCATGCGCGCGACCAGGTCGGCATGGCGTCCGGCCAGCGGACGCGTCAGGCCGACGCCGAACAGCCCGTCGATGACCAGGTCCCAGGTCTCATTTTCGGGGATGTCGCCGAGCAGGGGCGCGCCCGTGGCCTGCCACTTGCGGAAAGCGGCCGCGGCGTCGGCGGGGAGTTTCTCCGCCGCGCCCGCGAACACCAGCGTGACGCGATGGAAGCCGTTGCGCAGATGCACGGCCGCCTCGAAGGCGTCGCCGCCGTTGTTGCCCGGACCGGCCACCACCAGCACGCGCCGGCCGCGATCACCGAGCAGGTCGCGCGCCGTCTCGGCCGCGGCCAGCCCGGCGCGCTCCATCAGGCCGGGGCGCAGGGCGGGGCGCGCTGCGGCCGCTTCGGCCTCCACGCGGCGCAGCGCCGCGGTGCGTAGCAGGGGAGCGTAGGACGGGGTGAGAGAAGGCTGCGGGCGGGACACGCGGGGATTCTACCCGCGCCGGCCCCGCCTTCAGGAATCCCTCAGGAAGGAATCCCCTCAGACGGCTTGGCCTGAAGGCGGTAACCGTTGGCGGCGAATCCCGTCCATAGCACGCCCAGGACGATCACGGCGTAAATCAGCGGCGTCGCCCACGGCGCGGCGGCCAGCACGCCCTTCAGCAGCGGCTCGTCGGCGATCATCTTGGCGGCGGTGAAGGCCAGCACCCCGGCGCCCACGTACACGATGGCGGGAAAGCGGTCCATGAAGCGCAGCAGCACGCCGCTGCCCCACACCACGATGGGGATGCTGATGGCGAGGCCCAGCGCCACCAGCACGAAGCTGCCGTGCGCCGCGCCGGCCACGCCGAGCACGTTGTCCACGCCCATCACCACGTCGGCCACGATGATGGTGCGGATGGCGGCGGCGAAGCCCGCGGCTTCGGGTTTACGCGCGTGAGCGTCCTCCCGCTCGGGCAGCAGCAACTTGCAGGCGATCCACACCAGCAGCAGGCCGCCCGCGCCGAGCAGGCCCGGGATGTCGAGCAGCCACACCACGCCCAGCGTCATGACGATGCGCGCGGCCACGGCCCCCAGCGTCCCCCACAGCACGGCGCGGCGGCGCAGGTGCGGCGCCACGTTGCGCGCCGCGAGCGCGATCACCACGGCGTTGTCCCCGGCCAGCACCAGGTCGATGACCACGATGGCGCCCAGGGCGTAGAGGAATTCGGCCGACAGGAAATCGGCCGGGAAGAGGCCTGAAAAGAGGTCCATGCGCGCAGGATAGGCGCCGCCCGCTGTGTTGACAAATCGAATCTTGCGACTAATCTATTCGGAAAAACCGAATATCCGCACACCCCAAAATGAGCGCGCTCAACTACCGTCACCTGCACTACTTCTGGACCGTCGCCAAGGCGGGCAGCATTGCGCGCGCCAGCGAGCGCCTGCACGTCACGCCGCAGACCATCAGCGGCCAGCTCAGCCTGTTCGAGGACGCGCTGGGCAAGAAATTGTTCCTGCGCGCCCGCGGCGGGCAGGCGCGGCGCCGTTTCGAGCTCAGCGACGCCGGCCGCGCCGCGCTGGTCTACGCCGAGGAGATTTTCGCCCTGGGGCGGGAACTCGAGGAGGCGCTGCGCGGCCCGCTTGCGGCCCGCGCGCGCCCCTTCCGCGTCGGCGTGTCCGACGCCGTGGCCAAGTCCGTGGCTTACCGGCTGCTCGCGCCGGCCACCGCCCTGGCCGAACCGGTGCGCATCGTCTGCCGCGAGGGCAAGCTGGCCGGGCTGCTGGCGGAGCTGGCCGTGCAGCGCCTGGACATCGTCATTGCCGATAGCGCCATGCCGGCCTCGTTCAACGTGAAGAGTTTCAGCCATTTGCTGGGCGCCTCGGGCATGAGCTTTTTTGCCGCGTCGACGCTGGCGAACGCCTTGCAGGGACCTGACTCGCGCAGAGCCGGCCCGCGGTTGCCGGCCGCGGGACGGCCCCATCCGTACTTTCCGCAGTGCCTTGACGGGGCACCGCTGTTGCTGCCGGGCGAGGACTCCGCCGTCCGCGCCCGGCTGCTGCGCTGGCTGGATTCGGCCCACATCCATCCGCGCATCGCCGGCGAATTCGACGACGGCGCGCTCATGAATGCCTTCGGAGAGGCGGGCGCGGGGGTGTTCGCCGCGCCCACGGTCATCGAGGAGGATGTCCGGCGCCAGTTGGGGGTGGTGGTGCTGGGGCGCAC
>Ga0068858_100003247_pt1 | contig 16208 bp, 14 predicted proteins | sample KBSSwiS12_FD_66589 | JGI IMG/M metagenome (GOLD analysis project Ga0068858, IMG submission 66589) | Switchgrass rhizosphere microbial communities from Kellogg Biological Station, Michigan, USA - KBS Switchgrass S1-2 | ecosystem: Host-associated > Plants > Roots > Rhizosphere > Soil ...
CTTATGCCGACCTACCATCCCTCTTACCTGTTGCGTAACCAAAGCAACACGGAGAAACGGAAAGTCTGGGAGGATTTGCTCAAGGTCATGGAGCGTCTCGACATGCCTATCAGCGAAAAACAGCACAACTTTTTCCTTAAAGCCTGATTTAGAAGAGAGTAGGCTTCACACACTATTACTTATGATAAGCAAACACTCGCTTTTCGTGATCTGCCTGGGATTCGTGGTCATAACGGCAGTTCTTCCTGTCTCCTCTCCTGCGCAGGATGTCGCGGCTGCGGCAACTGCAACGCCCGCGCCCGCTGCACCGGACAACTCGTTTTTCTTTCATGACGGTGATACGCCCGCTCTTTTTCTTGGAGATAGCATCACGGAACAGAAGCAGTACACGACGTTGATCGAGACGTATACGCTGACTCGGTTTCCCACCATGAAGATCACCTTCCGCAATGCCGGATGGGGTGGGGATACCGCATGGTTGGCACGGCGTGGCGATTTTGATGCTGGTCTGCAACGTGATGTGCTGGCGTTGAGTCCCAAGGCAGTCACGATCGATTTTGGCATGAATGACGCCCGTGGCGGCGACGGCACTTATACCAAGTATCTCGAATATTCGACGAAGCTGGTCAAAGCCATCGTGAAGTCCGGGGCGCGCGTTGCACTGATCACGCCCAGTCCTGAAGAGAAATACGAGCCTACAGGACCCGCGGGAAGTGCTTACAATCTCATGCTCAAGAAATACTCGGATGGACTCAAGCAGGTCGCCGATAATGAACATGTGCTGTTTATCGACCAGTATACTCCGTTCGTGGGCTACATCGAGGCTGGACGCAAAGCCGGAATCTTGAGTGCGAGCGCACCGGCAAGCGATCCCAACGTGATAAGGCTGACCAATGATAGCGTTCACCCGAACTGGGGAGGACATCTGATCATGGCGACAGTAATTCTACAGGGGTTGCACGCACCTGCGGATGTGAGCTCAGTGACTGTCGATGCAGCGGCTCGTTCGATCACGGCGGTGCAGGGATGTTCAGTTGACTGGCAGAATAATCCGGAGGGCTTTGTGCAGTTCAAACGGACTGACTCGGCGTTGCCCTGGCCGATTCCCGCTGATCCAAAGGTCGATACCGTTTTAAAGATTCCGGGCTTTGATCCGGAGGAGGCGCTGAACCGCTATGGTTTGACGGTAACGGGGCTTAAGGATGGATCTTACAATTTACTTGTCGATGATCATCAAGTCGGCGCCTATTCCAGCGCCGACCTGGCCAAGGGAATTAATCTGGCCCCTGTCCGGCAGGGTCCGATTTACGACCAGGAGCAGCAATTGCTCAAGGCTGTGCTGGCCAAGAATGACAGTTATTTTCAGCGCTGGCGCAACGTGCAGGTCTTTGAAGTGCCTGACTGGCTGAAGCGCCCCGAAATCGAGAAGGCGCGCGAGGCGGAATTGCAGCGACTGGATGGGGCGATTGCCACCGCAGAAGCGAATATCGAGGCTTTGCGCAAACCCACGCCTCATGTCTTCAAGCTGGTTCCAGTTCCGGCAACGAAATAGCAACTTTCGTTGCGTGGATCACTTGCTTGCAGGCCAGACGACGTCCAGAATGTCGTCGGGCATGAGAATGGGCTGCTTCAGGTTCTTGGCTGCAGCTTTCCATTCCTTGGGCACGGGGAGTTTGTAGGTACTGCCCTTCTGCGAATCCTTGTCATTGCCTCCTGCAATACTTGCGCAAATGGCGAAGGCAACAGGGCCCTTATGAACCTCCATGGGCTTGATCGCTTCCAACTTTTCGCGCAGGGAGGTGAGGTTTGCGAAATCACCGGAATGCGTTGAGGTCACGAACCAGACGCGGGACTGATAACCGGCACGCGCGGCCACGACCACATTCAGTGTTCCGGGTGTCGTGGCACTCTTGAAGTAATCGGTTAGGGCCGTCTGGAGGCTCTGGATATAAGCGGCCAGCTGGTCTGCGCCGTTTGTACGCTGGGAGAGGACTTCATTCGGCTGGTAGAGCACGATATTGTTGAGAGTAAAACCCTGGGCGGGCGGCGGAACGGTGAAATTAAACTCCTGGGCCGCCGTGGTTGCGATCGGGTTGTCGTTGAGTTTGGCGGGATTGAATTTCCAGTCTCCCATGCATTTGATGGCGATGGAATTAAGGCGCGGATCCGTCGTCTTGAGCACAACCGGATCGACCGCGTGCCCCTTGGCGGAGACCACGTAGGCGATGAGGACATAGCCGCTCAGGGGCTCGCCGGAAGACGTCTTGGCGGAGGTGGGGAGCGTGCCCGAAATCGCCTGGGAGGGAACATAGGCAGGTGAATCTTCCACCGGCTTGATCGCATAGGTGCGCGAAAGCGCGGCATTCACTTGCTGGTCGATCGCGGCACCATCCTTGGTGATGTGGTCGTAGGCGAGGGGCTTGTCCTGCGCATGAGCCAGGATAGAGCTAACCGATAGCACGAGTAGGAAACAACACGCCTTCATGACCGGATTGTGGACGAATCGAGGGCGATTAAGCAACCGCGTTGGTTCAAGGCTAAATTCCCAATTCGTCCGCGCTCGGGACGCGATAGCGGATTGTGCTGGAGAGTAGCGACCGATCGAGGAAGCCGGCTTCAAGACCTTCGCCGCCGAGCTTTTCCTTGAGGGTGGGCACGTCCCTGGGCACATCGGCAAAGGCGATGCCTTGATCTTTGGTGCCGCGAAGTTTTGCCCAGACGAGCAGGCGGAGCGCGGAGAAGGCGGCGGCTTTGAGATCGTGACGTTCCAGTGTGGGCTTGGATTCTTGGGAAATCCAATCTTTGGTCACTTGCCGTGGACCGCTGATGACCATGCCACGCGCCAGTTCGGAACCACTTTGCGCACTGAAGGAACCGTCATAATCCAGTCTCCAGAGCAAATCTTCAGCAGGCGTTGTTCCTAGTTCGCCGAGAATGCCCCGGAAGAGCAGCGGTGCGGCGAAGATTTGCTCAAAGGCGTTCTTCAGCGCGGGGGAGAGATTGTAGCTGACGAGTCGACGGGCGGTGACGTCGCTCGGCGAGCGCGCAAAGCCTTCCATGTGCGCCGCGTCGATGGCCGCCTGCCGCACCTTTTCGATGTCGGCGGGATGACCGAGACTCCCCAGCGCGAGATGATCGTAAATCTCGAACAGCTTGGGAGTCGAAGTCTTGATCGTCAGGAAGAGGATGCCGGGATCGGCACTGAGCGCGACCACCGGCAGGCCGGGTGTCAACTGGTCTTCAATGTACTCACGGCGATTGGTGATCGCCTCCAACCAACGATAAGGTTCTTCAGTCATGAATGTTTAGGCCACGGACAGCTTCACATCGACATTGCCGTGAATGGCGCGGGAGTAGGGGCAAACGGTGTGGGCCTCTTTCACCAGTTCTTCGAGTACGGCCTTGTCGACGCCGTCGGCCTTGACGGTCAGCTCAACTTGGAGTTGAAACTGGTTGGCGTCAGTCATGGTCAGATCGACCTTGGCCGTGATGCTGAAATCGGGCGGAAGCTTGATCTTCTTGTGGCCGGCCACGAACTGAGTGGCCCCGGCGAAGCAGGCGGAATAGCCGGCTGCGAAGAGGTGCTCCGGCGTGATGCCTTCACCCTTGCCACCAAGATTTTTAGCTAGCGAAAATTTGACGTCGAGTTTTCCGTCGGAAGTCTGGCCTTTGCCGTCACGACCGCCAACGTTTGTGCCTGTGATTGAGTCGAGTACTTTCATGGGAAGAGTAAGTTGAGTTGAGGTTTATTTCTGTGCTGATTCGAGGGTGGTAAAGTATTCGCGCAATGTCTCGACCGAAATGGAACGGATGCCGTCGCGGGTGAGCAGTTTCACCTGGGGGAAGACATGGGAACGGCGATCGACTCCCCCGGTTGCGCTGTCCGATTCGGCGGCGACGTCGAGCAACTGGAGCGCAAGCTGTACGGCCTGCTTTTCGTCGCGCTGGGAAGTGGGTTGGTCGCTCCAACGGTTGATCCATTGCAGGACGCTGCGTGCGGCGGGTGAGCCGGAACCGGAGACGGCGAAGTCGGCGGCCTGGAATTGCGCGCCGAGTGCATCGTAGAAATAGAGGGTAGGTTCCGTCGGATGATGCGGATCACGGGCGGCCAAAATGGGGACGACCGTGCCGACTCCCTGAAGCGTCATGGGGAGGTTGTCCTTGATCAGCTTGCCCAGCGCGCGGACCTTGGCCGGCATGCTCAACGACTGGAGTTGGCTGCGGCGATAATATTGGAAAGAAGTTTGCAGCGTGCGCGCCATTTCAAAAGCAACGGCAGGCGAGCCCGCGATGGCGATGATCGTGTCGTGGTCGAGATCGATCACCTTGTCGGCGCGATCGTACATGATGATGTTGCCCGCCGTGGCGCGGCGATCGCCCGCGATGAGCACGCCGTCCTTGAAGTGAAAGGAAAGAACGGTCGTCGCCTCAATTTGCGCGCCGGTGAGAGCGTGGGCCGCCGGAGCGCGAAAAGCCTCCGAGGCTGGACGATGATCGTTCAGTCGCAGAAGTTCGGTGAAATCGCCGTTTCCAGTCGTGAAGACCGGCCCGCCGGCGCGAGAGCCCTCGAAGCTCATTGGCCGGTGCGTTGGCGGTAACGTTTTGCCTGGTCGGGATCGACCTTGCGCATGCGCTTGAGGAGATCGTCCACGTTCGGGCGGTCGACTTTCGGTGCAGAAGGGCCACCGCCCGGTGCGGGAGACTCAGGGCCTCCGCCACCAGAGGGGCGTGTCTTTTGGTTTTGGTCGGGCATACAGTTAATCTAGATGGTGTTTGGCTGAGTTCAACTTTTCCTCATTTGATCTTGGTCCACAAGGACCATACCTCTCGGGAAAGAAATAGATAGCTGGATACAGGTCCGGCGACATTTTCTGAAAACCAATTACAAAACTGTTGGTGAACCAGCTTCAGGCATTCGTCCTCGGTTGACGCATTCGAAAGCATTGAATAAAGCCAGCTAGCGTTGGGTTGGTCTCCATTCGCATCCGGTATTGCAAGCAATCCAGTAGGATCGAGACAAATAAGCAGGTTTATCAACTCGGTATATAGGGGATTCGCAGATTCCCGCAGAAGCTTTTGCCGCTCTGTGCGAAGCGTTTCAAGCTGGGCTTTTAGGTCGTCTAAATTCATACCGGTTTCAAGTCCAATTCGCGGATGAGGTCCTGGATGGTTTTCGATTTGTCCATGGCGGCGACCATCTCCTCCAGGCGCATGCCGGGGAAGGCCTGGCTCATATCGAGGCGATACATCTGGTCGCCGACCTTGAAGACGAGGTTGTCCCACTGAGCTGTCTTCATTTCGCGGGCGAACTTCAGCACGCTACGTCCGCGCAGGTAGGCGCGCGAGGTGGCAGGCGGATGCTGCACCGCGTGGATGATCTCGGCTTCGCCGATGATCTTCTTCATGTCACCGGAATTTTCGAGTGCCATGAAGAGCCCCTCATCGCTCTTAAGCAGATGATATTCGAGGTCAAGGCTCTGGAGCCACGGGCTGTCCCACTCGAGGTTTTCCTGCTGGCGGAAGGCGTCGAGCAGTTGACGTTTGGCGACCCAATCGAGGCGGTCATGGAGCGAAAGCGGATTGCTCCCGAGCGTCGCGACCGTCTCCTTCCAGTCGACGAGGACCTGGCGCTTTTCCGGGTGCTCGAGATCGACGCGCTTCTCGACCCAGTGAATGAATTCATGCTGAAGATCGATCGCGCTGATCGTCTTGCCGTTGGCGAGCGGTAGGATCCACTGGTAAGTTTCGTCGCGCGAAATCTGGCGATGGGCCTCGAGTGGATCGGCGAGCGACCACCATTCGGGTGCGCCTTCGTGCTCTAGGGATTCAAGCATCAACGCGGTGGTGCCGATCTTGAGCCAGGTGGCGAACTGGGAAAGATTCGAGTCGCCGATGATGACGTGGAAACGGCGGAAGCGGGTCGGGTCGGCATGGGGCTCGTCGCGGGTATTGATCAGCGGGCGACGATTCATCGTGTCGATGCTAACCAGCTCGGAAAAGAAATCGGCGCGTTGTGAAATCTGGAATCCACCCGCGCCGCCGGTCGTGTTCTCGGTTTCCCATCCGACCTTGCCCGCGCCCGCGTAAAGCTGGCGGCTGATGAGAAACGGCGTCATCGCCTGGACGAGTCGGTCCCACGGAATGATGCGCGGGATGAGATAATTATCGTGGCAGCCGTAGGAATGGCCGCGGAAATCGGTATTGTTCTTGTAGAGCTTCACCGTGCGGCTGCCGCGACGGGTCACCTGCCGGGCGCACTCCTCAAGGAGTCGTTCGCCTGCTTTGTCCTGAGAGATGAGATCGATCAGCGTGGCGCATTCCGGCGTGGAATATTCCGGATGCGCATGATCGTTGTAGAAACGAGCGCCGTTGCGCAGGACGAGATCGCTTTTGATTTCCTGGAAGGTGAGTTCGCGAGCGCTGTCTTGGGAATAGTAACCGGCCTCATCGGTGTCTTGCATTAACTCGCGGACGCGGAAACCGCGGGCGTCGCGATGGGGGTCCTCTGTGGCATAATCCCAGAGATTGGCCACGCCATGCTGCGCGGCGGAGCGGACGAGCGCGATCGATTCCTCGACCACGTCCGCCTCGGGATCTTCCATGACCGTAATACCAAGTTCCGTTTCAAGACCGAAGCAGATGGGCCATGGAGGAGGGTGGGTGTGCATGAGAGGAAATTTTTTGACGGAATTAACGGAATTTTTTGACGGAATTAACGGAATCTGAAAAGTGATCGACGATCCAAGGATGCACGGAAATTTTATGAGCTTCCTTTTTCACAAACGTTAGGAAGTTATCCCGAATACCGCACAGCATATCGAGAAGTTCGGATGAGCTAATCCTCTCGGACTTTCCAAGAGGGGCTTTGTCAAAAGAATCGGTGCAACTAACGGAATAAAAATCGCAATTAGGGACGAACTCGACTATTCGTGAAACCCCTTGTTCATAGAAGTAGATTTGGAAAGGATCGTTGGATTTTGCTGCGGCTATAGCATCAGGAAGTTGCTCGAGCAGGATGCATAATTCTGGATAGACTTCGACAGGCCATTTAAGACCAAAGCCGGAAACGGTGAACTTTGAAGGAGTTGATTCCTGAAGTGCATCACAAACGTCGATCAAGATAGAGCGAATGTCATCGAGTCCCGCGTCATATTCGGGATATCGACCACATGCGGATTCACTTTCCAACGTAGTGGCAAAGTTCGCTCCCGGGTGCAGAATGAGTTTGAACTCCATATCGGATATTCGTTGGCTTAAATAATGGCGGATTGGTCCACCCGCCGTGGCTTGACCGGTGAAAGTTTCACGACGTTTTCCGGATCGTAATCGACGAGCTTGAGCCAGTCTTCGGTGATGTCGTTGGGCGGGAAAATGTCGTTCTGCTTGTACTCGACATCGAGCGCATCGATGAAATCCTGCAGCGAAAGCCCGGTGGGCTCCGGCGAGGAAATCGCGCGCTTGATGGCGGTCTCCTTGGCCCGCTCGACGATGCCCGCGATGATCGCACCGCTGACCAGTTCGCCGCGGTGCAGATATTCGTGACGACCGCTGCGGAGTGTGACCTCGAGGAACCGGTTGTCTTCCCGTTGGCTGAACTGCCGATCGACAATCTGCGAGATGATGTGATCGACCACCTTCTGCCGGTCGTCGCCATATTCTTTCAGCAGCGCAGGATCGAGCGGCAGGTTCGGATTGATATAGATGCGGTAGATTTCTTCGGAACCCTTCTTCGTCGGGCGTGAGACCTTGATTTTTCGGTCGATGCGGCCCGGGCGCAGGATGGCGGGATCGATCATGTCCGCGCGGTTCGAGGCGAGAATGATCACCATTTGCTGGAGCGACTCGATGCCGTCCATCTCGGCGCAGAACATCGGCACCAGCGTGTTCAGAATGCCGCTGGTGCGACCCGCCCGACGCACGCCGAGGATCGATTCGCACTCATCGATAAAGATAAAGGGCAGGAAGCCCTCCTTGGCCTTCTCACGAGCACGAGCAAAGAGCTCGCGTACTTGGCGCTCCGATTCGCCGACCCACATGTTGAGAATCTCCGGCCCCTTCACGTGCATGAAGTACTCGCGGTGATCGACGCCCGTCTTTTCGCGCAGCTGACGCGTCAGGTTGTAGGCAGTCGCCTTGCCGAGCAGTGTCTTGCCGCAGCCGGGAGGGCCATAGAGTAAAATACCCTTGGGACTGGTATGATTGTATGCCTTGAAGAGATCGTTATGGAGGAGTGGCAGCTCGACCGCATCGCGGACGGCCTGGCGCGCCTCATCCTGGCCACCGACTTTCTCCCACGGCAACTCCGGTACGGCCTCCAGAAGGTGGTCGCGCGATTGCGCACCTGCCACGACTTCCAACGCCACGCGTTGGGAGGAATCGAGACGGATTTCGAGACCCGGCTTGAGCTTTTCCTTGCCCAGATTGGCCGAGCGAATCACGAGGGTATTCGCCAGTCCTCCTTCCTGGCCGACACGGAGGCGTCCATCGGGGAGCAGGTCCTGAATCTTCGCCACAGGTCCTCCGGTTTCAAAGCCCAGATCGCCAATGACAACATAGGCCTCGTTCAGCAGGACACGGGTACCGACCAGCAGCTTCGATTGCGAAAGCCGCGGATCGATCGAGCAGTAAAATTCCGTTCCGCCATTAATGACGAGCGCGATCTCGGGCTTGGGCAGGTTGAGCAGTGTGCCGACGCGATTGGCGGGGGATGTCAGCTTCGTGACAGCAGCGTCCAGTTTCTCGACAGCTTGACGCGCCTGCTCGTTAAGGACTTCCAGCTCCTCGATACGGCGGCGCAGATAGCCCAGCTCAATGCGTCGGGGCGATTCGACTGGATAAAATTGCGTCAGCAGATCGACGAGTTGCAGAGCCGACAACGTATCCAGGCTTTCATCCAGGATCGGTTCGAGCGAGGGAATCGGGCCCTGCGGTGACGAGTGGGAAGAACGAGGTTCTTCGGGCGGAGGAGATTTGGGTTTGCGTGCCACAGGGAAACTTAATAGGGGGTTGGGCGCACGCAAATGGATTCTGTCCGATCGTCGGAACGGACGTCGCGCACGCGGCTGGAACTTGCGATGAGAATACCGCCTTCAACAGGACTTCCTGTACGCAGTACTCGGCGGAGTTGCATAACCCAGCTATAGCACAAGGCAGGCCAACTCAAACTCGGTTCTTTTTCGGGAGCTGCGCGAACATTGCACGCCCTCTGGAGGTGTGTTTCATTACAGAGACGAAAATTCTTTCAGCGTGACCCGCGGGATTTTTTCGCCCAGCCTCCTTGTATGAAGTTGTCCACATGGGTCCAGTTTTCCTGGAATTTAAAGTCGTTGCCGGCGGACACAGCCAAGCTTGCCTCGCGTTACACCGTGGAGGCCGCCACTCTCGAAGATCGGAATCTCCTGCTCGCCGCGGTCAGTCGCTCGGTCTCGATGGAGCCCGCCTGGAGCGATGACATGAACGCGCGCGTCAAACTTGCGGAAGAAATCATCGAGGACGCTTTCCCTGCAGGTGAAGTAACCTTTATCGCGGTCAAGCACGGCGCCCGGATCATCGCCACCTCGGCCATTCGCGACGCCGGAGACAAGATCAGTAACCTGCCCGTCGGCGTTTGTGTGCTGAATGAATATCGCTGTCGCGGATTGGGTACATTTCTTTTGCACGAGAGTCTGCGGCGCTTGCGTGAGCGCGGCTTGGAAGAGGCCCGCCTCGTGACCAAGAAGGGCCTGCCTGCGGATAAATATCTCTATCCCAAGTTTGGCGGAAAGCGGGTCGAGTTGGATGCCGCGCCGGTCTGAGAAAACCGAAGGCGCGCTCCAAGGAACTCTTCGCCATGCCCGTTCTTTTACCCAGCTCCGTCATTGGCCAGGCCTTGGGGGAACAATGGAAACGTCACAAGCCGAAGACTCCCGAGTTTGACGTTGCGGTAATCGGCGGTGGCAGCGCGGGTTATGCCGCAGCGCGTACCGCCTCCGCGCTTGGAGCCAAGGTGGTGGTGATTGAGGGAGGGAAGGAAATCGGGGGGCTCTGCATTCTCCGGGGTTGTATGCCTTCAAAGGCTTTTCTGGAATCGGCGCATCGCTGGTACGACATCGGGCGCGCGCGGGAATTCGGCCTCGTGGCGAAGCAGATCAAAGTCGACATGAAGTGCATTCAGGCGCGCAAAAAATACTTGATCAACGATTTCGCCTCTTATCGTCGCAAGCAGTTGAGTCGCGGCAAATTTACTTTCATCCGTGGTTACGCTTCGTTTCTTGATTCACAGACATTATTGATCAAGCGCGGCACGAAACACGAGCTGCTGACCGCATCGACGTTTATCATCGCGACGGGCTCGGTCATTACCCGCGTGCCGATCCCGGGCCTGTGGGAGACAGGTTGCCTGACCAGTGACACAGCTTTGGACTTGGAGAAGGTGCCCAAGCGACTGGCCGTACTGGGAGGCGGTGTCATCGCCGTGGAGCTGGGCCAGTTTTTTGCCCGGGTCGGCGCGAAGACGACGATCCTGCAGCGCAGCAAGCGGATCGTGCGCAATTACGATCCGGACACGAGCGCGGAGATCGAACGTGCGCTGAAGGCGGAGAACATTGATGTCCGGACCGGCGTGAAACTCCTTGAGGTGAAAAAGACCGGCAAGGGAAAGAAGATCCTGTTTCAGCGCGGCACCAAGCGGGAGGAAATAGTCGTCGATGAAATCCTCTACGCGCTGGGCCGGGAACCGGCGGTGAAGGGACTCAATCTTGAAGCTGCCGGAATCTCACTGGAGGAAGGGAAGCTCCATGTGACCGAGGCGATGGCGACTTCATCTCCAAACATTTTTGCCGTTGGGGATACGGTCGGGCCGCATGAGGTGGTGCACATCGCCATCCAACAGGGAGAGATTGCCGCCCGCAATGCGGTGGATCACCTGCGCGGGGACCACGAGATTCCGGAGAAGATCGATTACCGCCTGAAGACCCTGGTCACCTTCACCGATCCCGAAATCGCATCCGTCGGGTTGACGGAAACGGAAGCGAGCGAAAAGGGCATCGATTTTTTAAGCGCGAAGTATTTCTTCAAGGACCACGGCAAGGCGATGATTGGCGGACACGAATTCGGTTTCGTGAAGATCATCGCGGAGAAAAGCCGGGGCGAGATCATTGGTGCCGAGATCATCGGGCCGCACGCCTCCGATTTGATTCACGAATTGATCGCGGTCATGCGTTACCGCGGCACAGTGCAGGAACTCGCCGTGATGCCGCATTATCATCCCACGCTGGCGGAGATTATTACTTATCCGGCCGAGGAATTGGCGGAGAAGTTGTTTCCGGAATAAGGCCAACGGTATTCGGTAGCGAGGACAACGAGTTGTCCGGGCTACCGAGGAAGTGCGACGGTCACAGCCACAGCTGATCGACCGCCGCTACATCTAAGGTTTACTCCTCCGTCGTCTTCAGTTTCGCGAGGACGTTCAGATCTTCCAGCGTCGTGGTGTCGCCCTTGATCTCGCCGGTGGGCGAGGCGGCGACTTCTTTGAGCAGGCGGCGCATGATTTTTCCGCTGCGCGTCTTGGGCAGACCGTCGACGAAGCGGATATCACTCGGCTTGGCAATGGGCCCGATTTCCTTGCCGACATGGGCGCGGAGAGCTTCCTTGAGTCCGGGGCTATGCTGGACCCCATTCTTCAGCGTCACGAAAGCGACGATAGCCTGACCAGTCAGATCATCCGGGCGACCGACCACGGCGGCTTCGGCGATATCGTGGTGGCTGACCAGGGCGCTTTCGACCTCGGAAGTGCCGAGGCGATGTCCGGCGACGTTCAGCACGTCGTCGATGCGGCCCATGATCCAGAAATAGCCATCCTTGTCGCGGTGCGCGCCGTCCCCGGCGAAGTAGCAGCCCTTCACCTCGCTCCAGTAAGTCTTGCGGTAACGCGAATTGTCACCGTAGATGGTGCGAAGCATGGAGGGCCAAGGCTTGCGAATGACCAGCTTGCCGCCAACATTAACCGGCGTTTCATTGCCATCGTCATCGACCACTGCGGCGTCGACGCCGAAGAAAGGCAACGTGGCCGAGCCGGGTTTGAGCGGCGTCGCGCCGGGCATCGGGGCGATCATGTGGCAACCGGTTTCGGTCTGCCACCAGGTATCGACGATGGGGCACTTCTTTTTGCCTACCATATTGTGATACCACATCCACGCCTCGGGATTGATCGGCTCGCCGACGCTGCCGAGCAGACGGAGCGAGGAGAGATCATACGGCGTGAGCCAGTCGTCGCCCCACTTGATGAAGGAGCGGATCGCGGTCGGCGCGGTGTAGAAGATGTTCACCTTGTGCTTGTCGATGATCTGCCAGAAGCGGTCCGGCTGCGGGAAATTCGGCGTGCCTTCGTAAATCAGGCTGGTGCCGCCGTTGGAAAGGACGCCATAGGCCACGTAGCTGTGACCGGTGATCCAGCCGACGTCCGCGGTGCAGAAGTAGACATCCTCGGGTTTGATATCGAAGTAGTACTTCGTGGTCATGTGGCAGCCGAGGAGATAGCCGCCCGTGGTGTGCAGGATACCCTTGGGCTTTCCCGTGCTGCCGCTGGTATAAAGGATGAAGAGGGGATGTTCGCTGTCGAGCACCTCAGGTTTGCAGACGGCGCTGACAGTCTGCACTTCCTCATGCAGCCAGAAATCGCGACCAGGAGTCATGGTCACTTCCTGCTTGGTGCGCTGGACGACGATGACGCTTTTGATCTTCGGGCAGCCTTGGACGGCAATATCGGCATTCTTTTTAACGCCGAGGGCCGAACCACGCCGGTATCCGCCATCCGCCGTGATGAGGACCTTGGCTTCGCAATCGTTGGTCCGTTCCTTCAAAGCTTCCGCGCTGAATCCGCTGAAGACCACGCTATGAGGGGCGCCAATGCGTGCGCAGGCCAGCATCGCGACGACGGCCTCGGGAATCATCGGCAGATAGATCATGACACGGTCACCTGTCTTCACGCCGTGCTTCTTCAGTACGTTGGCCATGAGACAGACTTCGCGATGCAACTGCTGGTAGGTGAGGGTGGTGACATCACCGGGCTCGCCTTCAAAAATGATCGCAGCCTTGTTGCGTGAGGGCCCTTCCAAATGACGGTCAAGGCAGTTGACGCTCGCGTTGATCTTTCCGCCCACGAACCACTCCGCGAACGGGGGTTTCCAGAGGCAGACTTTCTTCCACTTGCGATACCAGGTCAGCTCTTCCTCGGCGGCCTTGCCCCAGAACTTGTCCGGGTTCTTCAGGGACGCCTTATGCATCTTCTTATACTTCTTCATGCTGTCGATGCGGGCAGCCTTGACGAATTTGGCCGGAGGATTGAAAACCCGTTTTTCCTTCGACAGTGAGTCGATGTTAATGTGGGGATGAGCAGGGTCAGCGGTGACGGGAGCCTTGGGAGCTTTGGTTGCAGTAGACATGAGATTCTTGGAAAAGTAGGGATTAGACGACAATGCGACAGGTTCGATGTAAGCAAGAACGCTTAAATCGGGCAACTCAAACGCCGAATTTTATCACCGTCACATTCCTGCAACGGTTTCCCCCATTGTGAATAACTCAGGACAACTGCTCAGACAGGCTTCTTTTCCTCGGTCTTCTTCTTGCTATTGGAGTCGACGCAACCTCCTTCACCACTGGGGCGTACCCAGACTCCATTGTTCTCCTGAATGCCCTTGTAGGCATAAGGATCTTCTCCCGCGATCATGATAATGTCGCGGTTATCGGCGGTGGCCATGCTTTCGCCTTCCTTGGGCAGGCTCCAGGGGAGAAACGATTCGGCGCTCATGTAATGGTTCACCAGGACGCGGCGATAGCCCGATTTGGCATGGTTCGGCAGGGAACGGTGCAGGAGATAGCCGTTAAAGAAGACGATGCTGCCCGCCTTGACCTCAACCGGCACGGCATCCTCGTCCTTGTAAGGGAATTGATAGGAAGTCCCGGCGCAATCGAAACGGCGGTCATCATGGGAACGCTGGGGATAGAGAATCCGGCGGCGATGTGAACCGGGGAGAATCCAGAGGCAGCCGTTCTCGACCGTGGCATCGTCCATGGCCAGCCAGCCGCCGGTTAACGAGACATCGCGGGTGGGAATATAAAACTCGTCCTGATGCCAGGCTTGGCCTGGCTTGCCCGAAGCCTTGATGAAGAGCATCGATTGCATGCACTTCACATTGGGACCGATGATGCGGGTGAGAATGTCCGCGTAGGAAGGATGAGCGACGTAGCGCGTCATTGTTTCCGAAATCTTGTGCGGAAAGTGGATGCAAAGATATCTGCGAAGAACCTCGTCGTCGGTCTCTTCCCGCTTGGTCTCGGCGATGCCGCCGAAGGCCCCGCGATTGCCGCGGCAGACCTGCGTGGTCTCATTGCGAAGCTCCTCGATTCCTTCCGGCGAAATGCAATTTTCCACGACGATAAAACCGTTCTCGCGATAAAACGCCACGGCCTCTTCCGGCAGAGGCAGGCTGTAATAGCCCGCAGGACGGCCCTTGGCCGGCCAGCTCGAGAAAGGCTTGGTGAACTTGGGAGAAGAGGATGTTTGTGTGGGGGAAGGGGCTTCCAACGCGGTTTGCATGTGGACAATTCAAGCATTCTGGGTGAATTTCAGGAATGGCTGAGGAAAGCAAAAACATATCTGTGGCTAACATTCCGCGTGGAGCCTCCGGGATTGCCTTTGGCGATGTTTGGTATCATGCGCGCGGAGAATGTGGGCCCCGAATTCAACAGGATTACCAACTGGTCATCGTCCATTTGGGAGAGGCCAACGTGACTTTTGATGGTCAGGGCTGTGTGATTTCGCCCGGCTCGGTGGCGCTGATGATGCCCGGACGGCGGGAACATTTTCGCTTTTCACGTACACATCGCACACATCATAGCTGGTGTGCGGTTCATCCCGATCGAGTCCCCGCATCATTGCGCAAACGGCTGACCCAATTACCACCCGTACAGCCTCAATCGCAGACCTTTGAATTTCTGATGAAGGCCGGTTTTGGCATCCGGGCATGGCGACGCAAGGAAGGTCAGGACATGTTGCTGACTTTGGGACTGGCCCTGCTGGAGGAATACATCCGGATGGCGAAAGCGGGAGCGGATGAAACGATACGCGAAGGCCCTTGCGAACGGGCGCGACGTTATCTGGAGGAACATTGTGGAGAAGAGGATTGCCTTCAAAAGGCCTCGCAAAAGGCGGGAGTGACTCCGCAGCATCTCATCCGGCTTTTTCGGGAACAGCACGACATCACACCTGGAAAATATCTGTGGCAAACCCGCGTGGAACAGGGAGCGGGACTTTTAACGGCGACGGGATTGACCGTTTCCGAGATCGCCGACCGTTGTGGATTCAAGAATCCGTTTCACTTTTCCCGGCTCCTGAAACAGATGCAGGGCGTTTCGCCGAGGCAACTGCGCCAGCGGGCGTGGAAATAGGAAAATAAAAGCTGGCGATAAAAGCAATAGGGATGGATATCGCGCCGTAAATCACTGGATCAAAGTAGAGCCCCAGCTTGTAGCTAACGGATGGAGCCAAACCCTCGAAAAGAAACGAATAAAGATTGTAGAGCATGACGAGAAAATCTCCTGCCTCGTGCGATCGCGGTGTTGGTGCCACAGGGACCTTCACGACCCAAAGATAGATGAAATGGGTCAGCCAGAAGATGACAAATCCCGCCGCAGGAGCCATGAGAAAAGCGCGGAACCATTTTCCGCGATGACCGCAAAGCCGGATGATTCCCGCAATGGCTGCCAGGAAAAGAAGACCCAGCCCGTAGGCAACCCAGAGGATGTTGAAGTAAGTCACGCTGCCACGCCGCTTGCGAGGGTCGGCTGGAAATGCGGCGGTTCGTCTTCAGGCGAAAGCAACTGCACATCAACGTGCTGAAGCCCTGCGGCGCTGAGCCATTCGCGTAAATCGGCCTCGCTGAAGCCGAGCCAGTAATCGCCATAGAGTTCGCGCGCCTGGTCGAAATGATGCTGGTTGAGATCGAGTACGATGAGACGTCCGCCCTTGCGCAGAAGTTTCGCCGCGGCAGCAAGTGCCTGTTGCGGATTGGGCACGTGATGCAGTGCCTGGCTCAGGATGACAATATCGACGCTCCGGGCGGGAATCGGTGGATCGGAGAGATCGCCCAGCCGGTATTCGAGATTCGGAATGCCTTTCTTTTTCGCCTCGGCGCGACCAAACGCGACCATCTTGGGCGAGTTATCGACCG
>Ga0068858_100003249_pt1 | contig 16197 bp, 17 predicted proteins | sample KBSSwiS12_FD_66589 | JGI IMG/M metagenome (GOLD analysis project Ga0068858, IMG submission 66589) | Switchgrass rhizosphere microbial communities from Kellogg Biological Station, Michigan, USA - KBS Switchgrass S1-2 | ecosystem: Host-associated > Plants > Roots > Rhizosphere > Soil ...
AGCCAGCGCCGCATGGAGGCGCTCGATCGTTACGAAGCACAGGCCGGCGACAATCCCACCGTCGAAGGCGCACTGCGCGCGTTTCTGGATACGGACTTCGACCTGTATATCTCAGGCGGCGCAGGCTGGATGAACTACGCAGCCTTTGTGGCCCAGGTAAGTAACACGCCGGAGATCGGCGCACGCCTGATGGACCGCCACTTCGATCCGGTGGTGCTGCGGCTCGTGGGAATTCTCACGCGCGCCCTGAAAGGCTGCTCGAAAGAAGACATCTTCTGGGGCTATGACTTCGTGACCGGCGCCCTGATGCACACATTGGCGCGCACGGGCCGGATCGACAAGCTCTCCGACGGCCTGTGCAAATCAGAGGACTTCGCGGCCGTCAAGGAGCGCCTGGCCAGCTTCATGGCCGCGGGCTTCCTGGCTTTGTGTCAGCCGCCGAAAGTCAAAAAACGCTGAACCGGTATTCCGTTTCCGACTGGAACAGCTGGCCTGGCCGCAGCTCGGTAGAAGGAAACTCAGGCTGGTTGGGACTGTTGGGAAAGTGCTGTGTTTCCAACGCCACCCCGGCTTTGCGTCCCGTGAAAACCTGGATTCCAGGCTCGGTCGTGCGGATCTCCAGGCGGCGGCCGCTGCCGGGATCCGACAGGCGCGCAGCCAGATGCGCCGGACCATTCAACACAAAATTGTGATCGAGATTGAAATCGCGAATCACTGCAGGTTGCCTGAAATCCAACTCGGTATCAGCCACCGGCGCTATCTCCCGCGTTGGAATCCTCCGCGCATCGAACACCGTGTAATGATCCGCAAAAACCTGCAGTGACTCACCCAGAATCGTTTCACTGCCCGCCAGGTTGAAGTAAACATGGTGACTCAGATTCACCACGGTGGGTTTGTCAGTCCGCGCGGTATACCTGAGTTTCAGTGCGTCAGTCAGCGTGTATTCCACAGTCACTGACAGCTTGCCCGGATAGCCGTTCTCACCGTCAGCGCTCTCGTAACTCAATGCAACGCCATTGCGAATCGGCGCGGCGTGCCACACCTTCGTGCTGAATCCACCTGGCCCGCCGTGCGATGAGATCCCCTGCGCGTTGCTCGGCAGGTTGTACCGAACACCGTTGAGCGTAAACCCACCGTCGGCAATCCGATTGGCATAGCGCCCCAGCAGGCTGCTGAAGTTGGCGTGCCCCTCATAGGCTTTGAGATCGGGCAGGGACAACACGATATTCCCGAAGGAGCCCTTGCGGTCAGGTACGGAGATCTCGTCGATGACGCCCCCGTATGTCAACACGCGAACCAGGGTACCTCTTCCATTGGTCAAGGTAAAAGCATCCACCGGTTCGCCGTGGGCCGTCACCCCGTAAGGCGCATGCGTCACCACCGCGCAGACTATCGCAGCCCTCATGTCTATACTTCCCCGCTTGGCCGACATGTTCAGGAGGTTCATTGATGCGCGCTCGACTGTTCCTATTATTGATGACTTTTGCCCTGGGCGCCGAGGCCAAAACTCCACTACTGGAACACGTTCCCCTGCGATGGCGGGCCACCTCGGACCTCAAGTTGGGAACGATGGAGATGGCGCAGACACCGGTCCAGGTGGAGCCTTTCCAGGACGCCCGCGCGAATCCTGAAACCATTGGCGAGAATCGGGAAGACGAAGCACCGAAGCCCGTTACCACGAACGACGATGTGGGTGCGTTCGTGAGCAAGCACCTGCGCGAGCTGCTCGACAAGGGCGGCCTGAAAACCGTCGACAGTGACGGTGCCGTGATCATCAAGGGCGAGGTCAAGCAGTTCTTTGTCAGGGAGACGAGCACCTATAAATCAACGGTGGCCATCCATCTGACAGTAACGAGCCGCGACGGCCAGACGCTCTGGAGTGGAACAGCCTCGGGCGATGCAACCCGCTTTGGACGTTCCTACAAGTTGGAGAATTACTACGAAGTTCTGTCCGACGCGCTCGTCAACACCGTGAGCTCGATGTTGCAGAGCCCGGAGTTCCAGAAGGCGCTGTCAGGGCGGGGGCAGTAAGCCCCCACCCCGTGCTGCCTCAGTCGTTGGGATCAGCCAGGACGGTGCCGAGAACGCCGAAGTTTGGCGTACCCCAGCCTGTCGGCAGGTCATAACCGCGCGTGGCGGGATAACCGTCCACGCCGTTGAAGGAGTTGTCACCCACCCTCACGTCATGGAACAGGTTGTTGAGCAGGCCCGTGCCACCCAGGAGGTACAACCGGTCGTTGAGATACCCCATGGACCGGCCACGGATCTGGTTGAGATCCGCAATGATGCCTGCCCACTGCGGCGAGCCCGCGCTGGTACCGCCGAAGAGGTACGCGCCGGGGCCACCACTGCCTTCCGCCCAGTAAGTGATGACTCCGCCAACCACACCACCGTTGTAGGAAACGTCGGCGATGCCGCGATGCTTGTGAAGCGTCTTGTTGACTGAAGGTCCGACGAAGAGAGTCTGGAACAGGGGCTCATCCATCAGCGAGCTCATGCCGCCGCCGGTGGCGCCGAAGCCGTCATTCCAAACCTGCTCGCCCTGGTAGGAACCGTTCGGATCGGCATTGGTTGCATTGCCGAAGAACAGGTTCGTGCCGCCAACGCTGGTCACCAACGGGGACGACGCCGGCCAGGAGACGTTCTGGAACGGAAGCGTATCGCCCTCAGCATCGAATGGGTTGGTCGCACCCGAATCACCGGCCGATGCGAATAGTGTCACGTGCGACGACTTCGCCTTGCTGAAGGCCTTCGACCAGGCAGCCAGCAGGTCCAGGCCCGCGGGATTGCCATAGAAGGACTCGCTCTCACCGAAGCTCATGGAAACGACATCGCCGAGGCGATTGTCCAGTGCATAGTTGAGAGCTGCCAACAGGTCCTCGTCGTTATCGCTCTTTGCGGCAATGAAGACGATATTGGCGCCAGGGGCCACCGCGTGTGCCCACTGGGTGTCGAGGGCGATCTCACCCGTCCAGCCGACCATGTCGGCATTCGTCGGATCGAATGCCGGGGTTCCCGGCATGGTGATGATCTTGAGTGAGGGAGGGGCCGGAATGCCGAACGCCGTATCAAACAGTGCCAGATCCGATTGAATCGAGGGGCTGCCGAACGCATCGATGATGACAATCGTGCGGCCTTTACCCGTGAACCCTTTGTTCAGAAGAGTGTCGATTCCGTAGGCCTTGCGGATCGTATTCGGCGTGTAGCAGAACAAGCCCTTGCTCAGATCAAACGGCCGGGTCTCGCAGGAGAACGTGGCCGTATTGGGTATGAGCGTGGCTTTTTCACCCGGGACCGAGCCCGGCATCATCTGTCCGGCAAAGGCCGCGCTGGCGAAAGTTAAGGATGCTGCGCACGCGGTGAGCGACGCCCACCGACCTAGTGGCGATGTCCACATGATTTGCTCCCTGATTCGTTATTGCTGTGTGAGGTTGGTCCGACCTGGGGTGTCAGTTCCAACCTGTCGTTATATCTTTACACAATTTCGAATCGCGGCGCATCAGAAGTCAAAGGCCCCCAAGTCAACTCCGCCCCGCCCCCTGTTCCAACCACCGCCCTTGAATCCTTCCGAGTAGCTGACGCAGCTCATGGCCAGACGATTAGTTATGTTAAATGCCCATTGAGCGCAGATCCGCCCCCACCCGAACGAAGCCTGCTCGGTCACGGGTGTGTTGGAATCAAAACCCGCTCATGGACCCAAGCGGCATTGGACAGTCGTCCCCTTCCTTAAACGCTCGCTGAACACCGAAGCGTTGCCTCAACCGGCATGACTCTTGCTTCGTGCGAAAGTGCGGGTGTCACATGGGGAAATCGAATGCCAGAGGCCACGGCAACCAGGCCGCGCATCCTGTTCGTGGAGGATGAGGTTACGGTCCGCGACCATTTGGCGCAGAAGCTGTCCGACGAATACCTGGTCGACACAGCCGACAACGGGAACGAGGCGCTTCTCGCGGTGATGCGCGCCAAGCCGGCGCTCGTCGTTTCGGACATCGTCATGCCGGATATGGACGGGGTCGAGTTGCTCAAGACGCTGCGCGAGAGCCCCGGTACGCGCGGCATTCCCGTATTGTTGATTTCCGGTCGCGCCGCGGACGAGTACCGGATCGAAGGCTTTGACAAGGGCGCCGACGGCTTTCTGGCCAAACCCTATACCGAGCGCGAGTTGCGAGCCCTGATCGGCTCCATGCTGCGGTCCGCAAAACTGCGAACGGAGGCCGCGGGACGCGAAGCGCGTGAGCGGGCCGAGCAGAACGCGCTCACCGAGCGGGTAACCCTGTTCGAGAGCATGTCGGACGGCTTCTATGCCCTGGACCGGCACTGGCGCTTCACTTACGTAAATCAACGCGCCCTCGACTTTTTTGGCCAACGGGAGGAGGACCTCACGGGCAGCAACTACTGGGAAGTGTTTCCCTACGCAAAAGGCTCCATCCTGGAGGTGCAGTTCCGGCGCGCCATGCAGGAACCGTGCTCAGTGTCGTTTGAAATGATTTCACCACCGGCCAACCGGTGGATCGAGGTCCACGCCAATCCCACTACGCGTGGCCTCGCGGTCAACTTCCGGGATATCAACCCGCAAAAAACGCGGGAAATACAGCTTTTCACGGAACTGTCACAAGAGGCCCACAACCCGCGGGGCTCGCTGCCGCGATTGCAGCAACTCGTCGATGAGTTGCAAAACCTGCGCATGGCAAAACGTTAGCTGCGCCTGCGCTGATTAACAAACCGCGATTGCGCCGGTTATCCAACCGTGGTGGCGCCCACCAGCAGCGTTTCAGTTAGCGGCCGCTCGCGCTTCAGCTCCTGTCGCATTTTCAGGGACTGCCGCGCCGCGACGCTAGGTTTTTCGCAGGAACTGCAGGTGCACGGTGCTGGCGCCTTTCTTGCCGCCTTCGACCTGCCAGTCCTGTGTCATATGTTGGGCGTCCACCAGGTGCCAGGTGGTCGAATGGAAGTGCGCCGGATGTTGGTCGAGGTTGGTGGCATCCCGGAAACCGAGCTCAATGATGGTCGGATCGGACGATGCCTTGGCCACGTAACGGGGCTGATTTTTGTAATCGCAGTAGTGGTCCGCCCACAGCTGGTCGCCCACGAGATAAAACACCGTGGAAGTCACCTGCTCGCCTCCGACCCACTCTTCCGCGAGAATCGCGGTGCCGAAGGCGAAAGGTTGGAATGTGTCGACGATGGTCTTGCCATCGGACAGTGGGGCTTCCCACTTTCCAACGAGCTTACCGAGCTGCGCGAATTGCGCCTGTGCGCCTGACTGGGCACCAGCCTGCGCTCCGGTGGGCTCCGCGGCGGTTGCATTGATAACAATTCCACACAATGTCGCCGCGACGGCGACGCCAATCCAGCTTTTCATCTCGATACTCCCTGCGGTTGTTGGGTCGGTGTCGGGATGAACGCCGGCAATCAGAAACGGTTGACTGGAAGACGTCCCGTCAGAATTGTTGTCGGGTCAGAATGGCCCACCACATCCGCCAATCGCCCATGAAGCTGAACAGGGGATACTGAAAGGTCGCGGGCCGGTTGTGCTCGAAGAAGAAGTGGCCCACCCAGGCGAATGCATATCCGACCACCAGCGCCAACAGGATCAGCCACCAGTGCCAGGTGACCACCGCAGCCGCCAGCAGCACCGCCGCCAGCGAAGTTCCGATGAAATGCAACCGCCGGCACGTGGGATTGGTGTGCTCGCCGAGATAGAACGGATAAAAATCAGAGAAGGTGCGAAACCGCTGATCGCTCATGAGGCTCTCCCGCCAAGGGGCTCTCCAGTGAGCGGATTTCAGCACAAGCCACAATCCGGGGCCACCCTTCCCTCACGAGCCAGCTATCCTCACGACACCACCGGCAAACTCACAATCGCAACCAGGCCGGACGTGTCCGTCCGGTTTTCCAGCCAGACGCTGCCGCCCAGTTGGCGGACAATGCTGTCGACTGTGGACAGGCCTAAGCCACTGCCGTTGCTGGCATCGCCAGGCGCGCGATAGAACCGCTCGAACACACGTTCCAACTCCTGGGGCGGCAAACCAACACCTTCGTCCCATACTTCGATCCGCGCCCGTCCACCGGCGACAGACGCGCGGAGACTTACGGCAGTACCGGCCGGTGCATAGCGGATCGCATTTTCCACCAGGTTGCCGAGAATGAGCCCCAGGCGCCGGGGGTTCCCCGGCACGAGCACTGAAGCATCCGACTCAACCTGGATCCGCACCTGGCGAGCCCGCGCGGCGTCAGCATAAAGCTGGCTGACATCCTCCAGCCCCTGCCGCAGGTCCGCCTTCTCCTCAATGACACCCGCGGCAGACTCATTCCGCGCCAGCGAAAGCAACTGCTCCGACAGCCGGATAATGCGTCGAAGCCCCGTCCGCAGCTCCGCCAGACGAACCGCCTTCTCCTCGGCATCCCGGCCGCCATCGAGCACATCCACCTGCAACTGCAGCGCCGTTAAAGGTGTCCGCAGCGCATGAGCCGCATCCGTAACAAACTGCTTCTCGCGGATCACAGTCGTCTCGAGCCGCCGCATCAGCCGATTGATCTCCTCAACCATCGGCCGCACTTCCGCGGGCAAATCAGCCGCCGGCAGATCCTCGAATGAGGACGCAGGCCGCTGGGCCAGCGCCGCGGCGGTCTCATCGAGCGGCGACACGTGCCGCCGGATGACCAATCCAATGACCAGTGCCAGCACCGGCAACAACAACACGATAGGCAACAAGGTCGCGAGGGCCACACCGCCCTCCACCTCACTGATTACATCCATTGACAGTGCAACCTCAATGCTCAGTCCATGCGACTGAGCACTGAACACACGATACGGACCGGTCCCGAAATCCCGAACGTGAAATCCCAGCGCCCCCAACGACGGGAGCAGCCCACCGGGGATGTGACGATTGGATTTCGACGCGTACAGCACCCGCTCACCTGAATCGCGCACCACTACAATGAGATCATCCTCATTGTCATGATGGATATACACCTGAGGCAGAATGTCCGGATCAGCCGGCGTGTCCGATTGCCTCGGCGCCGAAAAGTCCTGTGCCGCCAGGATCCGCGCAACCTGCTCCATCTGATAGTCGAGCTGCGACTGCGTCTCCCGATGCGCTTGCCAGTTGCCAACTCCAACACACAGCGCGCCGACAGTGGCAACCGCCACGCACAACCAGGTTGTGAGCCCCCGCCGCAGCGACCTCAAGACACGAGCCCTATCCGCCAACCCACGCCGCGCACGTTCTCAATGACGCCGTTACCCAACTTGCGTCGCAAGCTGTGAATCGTAAATTCAATCGCATTGCTTTGAACGGACTCTTCCCAACCGTACAGATGCTCTTCAATCCGGCTCCGGGACAGAACCGCGCCCGGCCGCTCCATCAGCGCGCGCAACAAAGCGAACTCGCGGGGGGTCACGGCGATCGGGGCATCATGCAGCTTCACAGTGTGTGTCACCGGATCCAACACAATCGCCCCGTGAATGACCTCGGAGGTTGCGCGGCCATCCCGGCGTCGCAGGAGGCTGCGTAAGCGAGCCTCGAGCTCCGCCAGCTCAAACGGCTTCACCAGGTAGTCATCCGCCCCGCTGTCGAGCCCGCTGACCCGGTCGGCCAGTTCATCGCGGGCGGTAATCATCAGCACCGGCAGCGTAACGCCGGAAGCCCGCACCGACTTCAGAACGGCCAAGCCATCCTTGCGGGGCAGGTTCCAGTCGAGCACGGCAATAGCATAGGGCGTTGCCAGGTCCTGCATCGCTGCCAGGCCCGCAGCCCCGTCTTTGACCCAGTCGACCACATAGCCCTCGTCCCGCAAGCCCCGGACCAGGCTCTCGCCAATCATTTGATCGTCTTCGACCAGCAGCAGACGCATGAAAGACCCGTTCCCAGGGGTTCGCCAAACGGCAATGGTACGCCGAACGGCCGGCTGCGCAGGTTGGGCTCGAACCCCGTGCCGCCCGGTATCTCCCCATTGGGGGATAATGTGACCATCCCCCCCTCGGGCTTCTCCAGCAGGCACCCCGACTCAAAGGCAAAGCGTGAACCGCATCACATTCGTCCGCCGCTCGGACTTCGCCTCGAAGCGGGAACCTCGAGACCCGTGGTTTATCGACGCCGGTCTCAACATTTGCGCCGAACCTTGCGCTAACCTTTCGCCCCGGTTCGATTGACCAGAAAAACGCCGCTGGCGCACGACCACGCCGATGGCGCATAACACATTTGTATCAAGGTCCCCTGAGATGGCTGAGTTGCAGGCAACGCAGGTCAAGGAGAGCGGGTTGCCATTGTTTTCCGCACGCCTGCCGTTCGAGGCGGAACGGGTGGATGAATCAGCGCTCGAAGGCCCGTTGCTGGCCGAGTGGGGCGCGCTTCATGAGCTCATTTCGCCCAACACGCCCTTCACTTCGGCGAGCTGGAACGCGCTGTGGTGGAAGCATCATCGCTCGAACCGTCTTTTCAGGCGCGACGAGCTGTGTCTCATCGTGGTTCGGGATGCCCTGAACGCCCTGATCGCCGTGGCGCCCATGATGTCCACTCGGCAGCCCTCGATCGGTCCCTTGCGCCTGCACACCCTACGCTTTTTCGGCACGGACCCGAATGTCACGGAGCTGCGCGGGCTGGTCTGCGAGCCGGAAAATGAAGTGGCCGCCATCGAGGCGGTGCTCAAATGCCTGGAACACGAGTACCCACATGCTGACTGGATCGAATGGGGCGCCCTGCGGCAGGAGAACTGGCAGAAGGCTGCAGGCAGGCTGTCCGAAGGCTCCTGGAGCTCAAACCGCGAGACTGACGGCTATCACCTCGAGTTGCCCGCGACGTGGGAAGCGCTGCGCTCCTCGCGGTCCCGCAATATCAAGGAGTCCATACGGCATTGCTACAACTCACTGAAGCGGGACGGCCTGACTGCGGAGCTGCGGGTCATTCAGTCTCCGGAAGGTACGCCGGCGGCGCTCGAGACATTCTTCCGGCTTCATGCCATGCGCAGCCTCGCCGCCAACACGATCATGCACGCCGACGTGTTCCGGACGGAAAACGAACGCGCGTTTATCTCCGAATACGCGCGCGTCCAGGCCAAGCGCGGCGAGCTGCGGATATTCCAACTGTTGATCTCCGGGAAGGTGGTCGCCTCGCGCATCGGATTTCAGAACAACGATCAGATCTACCTCTACTACTCGGGGTATGACCCGAGCTGGTCGAAGTACAGCGTGATGACCACGCTCGTGGTCGAAGCCATCAAGTGGTCAATCGAGCAGCGCCTCGCCATCATCCACCTGTCCACTGGCAGCGACGTGTCCAAGTTGCGTTGGGGCCCCGTACAAACACGGTATGTGGCACTGACTGAAGTTCGCCGGGGCTGGCGCGGGCGCCTGTTATTCAGCATCTATCAGCAAGCCCAGAGCCTTCTGCGCCGCGCGGCGAAGCGCGGGGCGGCCATCCGCTGACCTGCGAAAACGTCTGACGTAGATTGCCTGCGGCTCGAAAAACTCCTGCAGCGCCTCCAGGGCCGCCTTCGGGTTGCTTCTCGCACCGCACATGAAGATATCCAACGCGGCGTATTTCCGCTCGGGCCAGGTATGGATCGAGATGTGTGACTCTGCCAACAGGGCGACGCCCGTAACCCCACGACCCGGCCCGAAGTGATGAAGTTGTATCTTGAGCAGCGTGACGCCGGAGACTTTCACAGCCCCGCGTAATGCGCGCCGAATCGAGGCCGCGTCACCCAAAGCGCGGGCGCCATAAAATTCCACGAGCCAATGCTTCCCGGCGGCGGTCACAGCCCGCATGTCGCGACCTCGCGTTTCCAGAACAACGTCCGCCGCCATTGCGGATTCGCACGCAACCGCCAGATGACGCCATCGATGACATAGTGAGTGATCTGCGGCACGCACAACAAAGGGATCAGCAGGCTCAACACCGTGGAGGCCTGGATCTGGGGCAGGAGCTGAAAACCGGGAAACAAGGCCAGGTGCTCGCGCCACACAAACCCGTCCCAGAGCCCCTCTTCCACGAATGCCAACGCCACCAGCATTGCCAATGCCACCGGCAGGAGTCGTGGCACAAACAGCGAGCGTCGCGCATTCCGCTGTTGATCGCGGCGGCGCGCAAAAATGCAGGTCAGCGCCACGTAAGGAACTCCATGGGCGACAACGTTGGTCAGCGTAAACACCAGATCGCCTGAAGCGACCACTATCCCGACAAACCAGGATGCGGCCGTGCCAAAAATCAGCGCATTGCGCGGCACATTCGCCGCTCGATATCGCGCTATCAGGAACGACTCCTTGATGCAGTATCCCAACATGATGGCGACATAGAACGGCCACGCCACTGACCACACTACCTGCGGAAGCCCGAAAAAATCACCGTCAATGAACCACACAAACGGACGGGGAAGGTGCGTGTGCCAGTAAAGCAGAGGAAAAAACGTGGCGCCATAGATCGTGACCGCATCGATCCTGCGACTCCATTCGGGCAGCTCGCGCTCACCGCGAGAGTACAACATCAGGAATCCATACTGCTGCCGGACGAAATGAAACACGGCCGTATAGGCCAGGACCGACCAGAATGCGGCCGCACTGGAAAAATACAGCAGTACACCCAGGACCCAGGCGGCGAGCGGAGTGGCAATCAGCCAGCCCGACAAGGCCTGGCGCTCGACGGGGTCCAGGTACGTTCTGAATATCGTGCTGTACACGTGAGCGACGTCGATCCCGATCACGAGAATGGCCCAGGGCCACAACGATACCCCCGAAGCCGCATGACCCGACGCGCTGATCGCAACGGCAACGAGCGTGGCCAGCAGGGCGGGCGCGAGTATGAACGCTGTATCGACTGACGCAGACTGTATCCAGGGTTGATTCATGTGGCAACGCGCCGAGCCGCCAGTCGCCCCGCCTCATATCCCCTACAATAAGCCTCCTCAAAGATCGAAACACCACTCAGATCGGAATGCGCAAAATAGATCGGTGGTTGATTCACGGCCGCGCTCCGCCGCGCCTCACCCCAGATGAATCCTGGCGTCGGCCGAATCATCCCATGCCCCCAGACACGGACATCCACATTTTCAATATGCTCATTCAACTCTGGATGAACACGCAACAAATCCCCCACCACGGTGGATTGCCAATCCGACAGAGACCGGCGCAATGCGCGACGGCGCTCTTGCGCCGGATCGTCTCCGGATAGAGGCCAATAGTAAGTGATCACCGTGTTGCGCCGGTTTTGTGCGAGGCTCTGATGAGTGGCAACCACATAGCCGAGCAGCGGGCTGTCATAGATCACATTGTCCCAGGCGAGCTGCTGGCCACGACCCTCCGGCATCCGGCTCAATGTCAGATTCGCGACCATCCACGGCGCATAGGAGAATTCCGCCGCGCCGCGTGGATCCAGACCCTCGACAACGCGGCACGCTACAAACCGCGGCAGGCAGACAACTGCCGCCGGAGCGTCAATTTGCACGGTGCGCTGTGAACGGGCATCGAAGAAGCGCACCGCAACTCCGTCGCCACTGCGTCCCACGTGCGTAACGAGCGCCTCAACCACCTGCTCAGCTCCGCTCCCGAGAGCCAGCTCGCGCGCGAGATGACCGTTGCCCTCGGGCCAGGTCACCACAGTTGATGCATCGGCATTGGCGGCGACACCGTTGCGGGATGCAAAATAATGCAACCCGGCCCAGGCGGAAATGGCGGTGGCGGTCGAGCCGTAATCATCCCGACAACAATAGTTGATATACCAATACAGTCGCTGCGATTGGTAACCACGCTGCCGCAGGCACTGCTCCATGGACAGTGTGTCCAACGCCCGCCAGGCGGGATCCGCCGAGCTCGAATCGACCGGGATTGCGAATACCGGCTTGCCGTCCGCGCCCAGCAGATTTTTCAGACGCTCGGTCTCCGCAAAGAAACGACTGAACTCCGCGCGATCCTGCAAGCTGGCTCCAATCGTCGGCACGAGCCCATCCTGCCAGCGTCCGTACATCCAGAGACGCTCCTGCGGATCCGCCGACAAGCAGTACTCATCGTAGACGGGCCGCCCCAGCGCGTCCTCGTCCACAATGATCTTCAGATCCCGGAACAGATCCAGCACCGGCGCGCAGTCCTTGCGTACCAGGGGCACGTAATGCGCGCCCCATGGATAGGCGCTGACGGAGTTGGTCCCGTAGCTGGAATTGCCGCCGGGTGCATCGAGCACATCCAGGACAACAACATCACGAATGCCCTGCTGCTTCAGCGCCCGAGCAGCCGCCAGGCCTGCAATGCCGCCTCCGGCGATAACGACTCGGGCACTTCGTCGCACGCTGACCGGCGGTATTGCCCCGGGGCCATCCAACAGTCTGTGTCCCAGCGATGCTGGCGAGGTCAACAGCCGCCCGGAAATCTCCCGACGTCGGCAACCTGGCAACGCTACACTCGCCGCAGTAGCCAACGTCCCGCAAATCAGGTCACGGCGATTGACCATTCGGGTCACTCCACCGCGTACCGGCCCCATTCGCTCTCGAAGTAGCGGACGAGAACCTGGTTGTCGAGACGATTAACCTCCGTCGGCACGCGACTCATGTCCGGCGGAAACGAAAACATCTGGCGCAGCGTCTCCGGGGTCAGAAAGCGCAGCCCGGCCGGAATCCTCACAGGAGGTTGAAACGGCCCGTGTCCGGCGAGAACAAACCCCCACTCCCCGAATGAAGGGACCAACGCGTGATAGGCGGCCGTCATCAGTCCCGCCGCCTGCAACGTGTGCTCAACACACCAGAATGCCTTGGGGGCTACAAAGGGCGAGGTACTTTGAATTACGGCCCATCCGCCCGGAGCCAGCGCCGCACTCAGGCGCCGGTAGAATGTGAGTGAGAACAACTTGCCGATCGAATAGTTGGACGGGTCGGGAAAATCCACGACGATGGCATCGTATGTGCCGTGGTCGGTCTGCAACCAGACGAACGCATCGGCATTGATGACATGGACTTTGGGAGACTGCAGGGAATTGCCATTCAGCGCTGCCAGAAAACGGGTACGCGAGAACAATGACGTGACTTCCGGATCGAGGTCGACGAGCGTGATGGATTCCACCGTGGAATATTTGAGAATCTCACGGAGCGCGAGGCCATCACCGCCTCCCAGCACGAGCACGCGCCGCGGCTCGGCAACTTCCGCAAGCGCCGGATGCACTAATGCTTCGTGATAGCGATACTCATCCCGGGAGCTGAATTGCAGGTTGCCATTCAGAAACAGCCGGATGTCATCCGCCTGGCGCGTCACCACGATGCGCTGGTAGGGAGTTGATTTCGCGAACACCGCCTGTCCGGGATACTGCGACTGCTCGGTGAATGCCTGGATGTCATCAGCCAGTACGAAGCCGATGACGAGCAATATCATGGCGCCGGCGGCGGCCGTCCGATGCATCCCCGCGTTGCGCACTCCAACCGGCCGCAGCAACAGTAGCCAGGCCACGGCCACATTGAATATTCCAAACAGCAGGCCGGTGCGGATCAGCCCGAGCCGCGGCACGAGCGCCAGGGGAAACAGGATCGACGCAATCAACGCACCCACGTAATCAGCCGCGAATACCCGGGCGACCAGTTCTCCGAGCTCGAAACGTCCCTGCAGGATCCGCAGCAACAGCGGAATCTCCAGCCCCACCAGCACCCCAATGAGACCGACCAGCGCGTACAACGCGACGCGGAACTCACTCACTTCGCTGAACAGCAGATAGAGGACGGCCGCCGAGGTGCCGCCGACGAGCCCCACGAGGATTTCGATCCGGACAAAGCTTTCGATCAGCTGCTCACGGACGTGGCGCGACAGCCAGGACCCGATGCCCATGGCAAACAGATACGCGCCGATGATGGTCGAGAACTGGGTAACCGAATCTCCGAGCAGGTAGCTCGCCAGCGTTCCGGCCAGCAGCTCGTAGACCAGGCCGCAGCTCGCGATGACCAGCGCCGAAAACAGCAGCGCCGTGCTCATGTCAACCGTGAATGGCGGCCGCGATGATCAGGGCGAGACCGATTGCCATGCTGCCCACCAGTATGGACAGCGCCATGTTCTGCTTTTCGCAGATCTCGCGCCAAAGGTGATAGGGCGTCACCTTGTCCAGCACGATGAAGCCCACCACGTAGATCACGACACCCACTGCCGAAAACAACACTGAATTCGCCAATGGGCCCCAGTTTCCAGGATTCATACGACGCACCTCACTTGTGATAGAAGCCCCTGTTTCCGCCACCGTGGCCACCGCCGCCATGAGCCCCGCCATGGGAGCTCGTGGAGGTGCCAAACGGCGAGTATCCCGATTGGTTGGCCATCCACAGATACACCAGCACGACTGCGCACCAGGCGCCGTAAACCCAGTGTCCCCATTTCATATCGTCGAGCTCTCCGCGCGCTCTTTTTCAGCCGCGCGCCGCCGATACACGAGCCACGCGGGATAAAACACGATTGACAGCAGCGCAATCCAGAAATTGCTCCATGGGATGACATCGTGCCGCAATTCGAGCGTCACCGGCTGCGTCAGACGCCGATTCGACTGGTCCGCGCCATATCCTTCGACCACGAGGTTGTAGGTGCCGCCGGGGATCGTGCTCAGGGTGGCCAGGTCGCGGCCGCTGCCCTCGCTCCAACGGCCGTCACTGTCGGTGCCCGTGTAGTACGACAACTGTTCGGCGAACTCGAGCGTCGCGCCCGTAGTGGCATTGACCAACACACAGTCGAGCTCCGCCCAACTGTTGTAAAGATCCGCGGCGGCAGCCAGCTCGTTCAGTGAGCGAGGCGCGGTGAATGTGTAGGGACCGAATACCTGCTCCGCTGACCCGCCGAACTCATAGACCGCCCGGGGAAAGGCCACCTGCCGCGCCCGCAGAGCGGTCACGGTCTGAATGATGGCAACGGCCGCACAGGCTATCAGGAAGACCGGCAGTATCCGGCGCAGACGCACGCCCGCCGGATTGGGCTGATTGGCACAGATCCATTGCCGCGGCGGTGTTTTGATGCCGAAGGCCGCGTCGATTTCCGCGGGTTCGATGTATTCGAGGTGGGTCCATGCAGTCTCGCGGCCTTCGCGCTCGCGCGTGAGCATGAAGGGGGGCGAAATGTAGTCGTCGTAGTAGCAGTAGTTGTCCTTGCGGACGTCCCAGTCGAACTGCCCCATGACATCGACAACGTGCGCAGTTCCGCTGCGAAAGCGTCGGTACTCGCGACCCTGATAGCGCACGCCGCTCTCAATAACCAACTCCGAAGGATCCTCGACGGGAACCCCGAAGCTCCAATGGCCGGTGTCATAAACGAGCCAACGGTAACCGAGCGGACCTTGCAGCAGGTATTCGGTCCAGGTGCCCTTACTGTCCCTGCGAGGCAGGGCACCCTTGACCTGATATTCATCGCCGCGAAACGTACCGCGAGCGCTCAACGGCAGCAGTAACTGGAGCCCGCGGTCGGCCAATCGCGCTCACTCCTGTGAGTATGCAATTGGCGCGCAATATACAGGAAAGACTACACGTGTCGGAAGCCGATCCGGAATGCGCCCCAGTGCCGTCCGTTCACGAAGATCGGCGCGGACAGATCCTTCATCAGCATGAACTTGCCACCGCCCATGTCGCGCCGGTAGGTCTGCAACAGGAACGGCTTCGTGTTGGCTCCGACCTTCTGCACTGCGCGGTCGTTGAACAACCGGCGATTGCGACAGTGGGCCGCATTCCAGGCCGGATCATCTCCCGGCGGCTGGGAATACTCGGGGTTGTGGGTCGGCAGGTAGCCTCCCTTCGCCCAAGCCACACTGAATACGATGCGCGGGTCCATTTTCCGGATGGGATCCTGAATGGCCGGCAGCACCCGGTCCGTGAATCGCACATAGTCCGTGAGGTACTGCTTCGGGTTGGTGTTCGGAATCTCGCGGTACCGCTCATCAAACAGCCGTCCGGTCGTGATCTCGCCACGAGCCACCGCGGCCTCGAACTCCTCGCTGATGCGCTTCGCCGCCTCGACCCCCAGGCGAATAATGGGCGTGTCCTGCGTCTCGATGCCGCTCTCGGCAATGTATTCAATCAGGGTCTCACTGAGCGCCAGCAGCCCCTCGATCCGTTTGTCCGCCTGCTGCAGGTTGGCCGAGGACAACTCGACACCCTCCGCCAGCGAGCCGAGCTCCGTCAACGTGGCATCACACGCCTGCAGGTTGTCGGAAGTCGACTTCGCGATCGCATCGATCTCGCGCCCGACGGTGTTGAATG
>Ga0068858_100003250_pt1 | contig 16196 bp, 15 predicted proteins | sample KBSSwiS12_FD_66589 | JGI IMG/M metagenome (GOLD analysis project Ga0068858, IMG submission 66589) | Switchgrass rhizosphere microbial communities from Kellogg Biological Station, Michigan, USA - KBS Switchgrass S1-2 | ecosystem: Host-associated > Plants > Roots > Rhizosphere > Soil ...
TGCCCACCGTCTCCATGCTGTATTGCAGGCGCTTGGGAACCTGGATCAGAAAGTGCTTGGAGGCGATGAAGGGCTCCTGGCCCTCGATGGTGACTTTCATCTGGCCGGACTGCACCACCCAGAACACGCGATCATCGGCATAGAATTGCGTTTTGGTCTTTTCGCCCGGCGCCATTGAGATCCAGGCGCCGTCATAGTCGCGGCTGTGAAACACCGCCTGCTGCCAGCTTTGCTTGCCCTTATGCGCCGCCAGCACGTCGGCCAGGCGCCAGACCAGCTTGTTGGGAGCGATGAAGGGCGGCAGCTTGGCGGGCTTGGCCGCCCAGGCGATGATATTTTTCGAGCCCGCGGCCGGCGCGGTGGCTTGCGCCTGGGTCTGCGCCCAAGCACCCGGCAAAGCATGGGAACCCGCAACCAACGCCAAAACAGCCGCGGTTGTCCACTTGATGAATGACATGAAATCCTCCCCTTTTCCCCGGTTTGGGGAGCCCTATTGAAGGGCGCTTTCTCGTTGCCAAAGATTAGCAGCGGCAGTGGAAAGGGACCAGCGCCACGAGGCCGCGTTTGCCGGGGGATTGTCGCGAATTCTCTCAAATTGCGCAGGGCACATCGCAACGCAGCAAGAGCTTCATCCTTGCCGCGCGGCGCGTATCGCCTTATTTCAGGCCTACTTGGGTCCTAGAGGAGGGGCAGGGGCCCGATTGGCCGCGTGCGCGCGGCCCAGGCGAAGGATCACAAATGCATCGCAGGCATCTCTTGCTCGGCGCGGGCGCGCTGACGCTGGCGTTCGCGCTACCGGCCCAAGCCGCCAATCCTGCCGAGGATTTTGTCGCCAATAATATCCAAGCGGGTTTCAATATTCTCAATGACCGCAGTGCGGGCGCGGCCGAGCGCCGCCAGCGTTTTGCCGACTTTCTGCTCGGTCTCACCGATGTGCGCCGTGTGGCGATTTTCATGCTGGGACGCTACGCGGCCGATGCGGCGCCGGCAGACCTGGATGCATATATCGCGGCCTACCAAAACTACGCCTTGTCGATCTATCAGAGTTATTTTCAGCTCTATGCCGGACAGACTCTGAAAGTGATTTCCTCACGCGAACGCGCGAGCGGCGATTTCGTCGTGACCACGAATATGGTGGGTCGAGGCGGCGCGCCTTTGGAAGTCGATTTCCGCGTGCGCACCGATGGCGCCAAACCATTGCTGGTTGATGTTGCGGTGGCGGGCGTGTGGCTGGCGCTGGCGCAAAGAGACCAGTTTTTGGCAACGCTGGCGCAGAACAATGGCGATATCAAAGCTCTGACGGCGCATTTGCAGGCCGTGTCAGCGCGCTAAGCGACGGGGAACTCGCGGTTCCGCAAAGTTGCCGCTTGAATTTTCATCAGTACGAAGTTATGTCCCCCATCGCTGGGGTGCGTGCGCGTAACGGGATTTGGTTCCGCGCGGGTTGAAAAAAGTTTCGAGCATCTAGCGCAATAAGTTCCATCAGTTCGTATCGAACGCCTACGCCTCAAAGGAGACGTCGTGTCCGAAGCCAAATCTGTTGCTGTTTCCAGAGTTTCCATGCGTGCGTTTGCGCACGCTCTGTTCCTTGGTTCGCTTTGCGTAACCGCCGCTCTTATGCTGCAGCCGAATGTACGGCAGGATAAGGTGATCGTCCGCCGCCCGGTCTTGATGCGCTTGATAAGCGCGCCGGCACCAGCGCCAGTGCAACCTTCGGCGTTCGACGAAGAATCCACTATGAGTCCGGCACAACTGCTCAATCGCTGGGATGCCGTTATGCTGGAGGCTTCCAACCGATTTCATATCCCCCAGGCCTGGATTCGCGCCGTCATGCGCCAGGAAAGCGGCGGCCGCACCATGCTGGGCGAAGGCCAGCCGATTGTCAGTCGCGCCGGCGCTGTCGGGCTGATGCAGCTTCTGCCCCAGACCTATCGGGAGATGGCGGCGGAGCACAAGTTGGGCGCCAATCCCTTCGACACCCGCGACAACATCATGGCGGGCGCCGCCTATCTGCACCGGCTGAAAAACAAATACGGCTATCCGGCGATGTTCGCTGCCTACAATGCCGGACCGGGCCGGTTGCAGGACCATCTGGAAAACGGGGTGCGTCTGCCTGCTGAAACCAGGGCCTATGTCGGCAGCATCGCCAAAAGCCTGAAGCTGCAAGTGGGCAAGGCCGGGCTCAATCCGGCAAAGCCCAATTTCGTCAAGCTGACCCAGCCCGACGGCGTCACCGTCAAGATCGATCCAAGCCAGGTCACGGGTATCCGCGCTGCTCTGCCGGGCGAATATGACTGGACCGTCAAGACGGTTCTGACTTTGGGCAAGCACCAACAGCGGGCTGTCCGGGAAGACGTCGCGGCCGCCACCGCCACGATCCAGGCAGCCGTCAAAGCGGTCTAGTATCGGTTCCCCTGCCGGGTAATATTCGCGTCTCATTTGCGGGGGCGGATATGCGCAACCTTCTTCTTGTCACCGGACTGGCTCTGTTGGGGGCTGCGCCCGCATTGGCGGGGCCGTTTGATGCCCCGAGCTCGTTGCCCTATCAGGCGCCGCGCTTTGATCTGATCAAGGACAGCGATTACCAGCCGGCCTTTGAAAAAGGCATGCAACAGCAATTGGCGGAGATCGCGACAATCGCCGGCAACAAGACCGCGCCTACTTTCGATAACACCATTGTGGCGATGGAACGTTCGGGCCGCATGCTGGAGCGGGTCAACAACGCGTTTTTCGGTGTGGTGCAGGCCAACACCAACCCCGCCTTGGACAAGGTGCAGACGGCGGAAGCGCCCAAACTGGCGGCGCACAGCGATTCCATCTTCCTCGATGACAAATTGTTCGCGCGGGTGAAGGCGCTTTACGACCGCCGCTCCGAATTGAAGTTGGATCCCGAGGCGCTGCAGGTTTTGACCCTCTATTACCGCCAGTTCGTCCATGCCGGCGCCAATCTGCCGCCAAAAGACAAGGAGCGGCTGAAAGCGATCAACAAGCGCGACGCCAGCCTGGAAACCGAATTTCAGCAAAAGCTTGTGGCGGCGGCCAAGGCTGGTGCGCTGATCGTCAGCGACAAAGCGCAGTTGGCCGGTTTGAGCGACGCGGAAATCGCCAACGCCGCCCAGTCGGCAAAGGAGCGTAAGCTCACCGGCAAATATGTGATCCCGCTGCAGAACACCACGCAGCAGCCCTTGCTGACCTCGCTGGCGAACCGTGACGTGCGCCAGAAGCTGTTTGAATCAAGCTGGACCCGCGCGGAAAAAAATGACGCCAATGATACCCGCGCCATCATTTCCGAACTGGCGGTGTTACGCGCGGAAAAAGCCAAATTGCTGGGCTATCCCAACTATGCCGCCTATGTGCTCTACGACCAGATGGCCCAGACGCCGCAAGCGGTGGACAAATTCCTCAGCCAGTTGGTGGGGCCCACCCGCGCCAAGGCGGCACAAGAGGCAAAGCTGATCCAGGCCGCCATCGACAAGGACGGCAAGCATTTCGATCTGAAGCCCTGGGACTGGCAGCGCTATGCCGAGAAAGTGCGCAAAGAGCGTTATGATCTGGATGAAAATACGCTCAAGCCCTATTTCGAATTGCACAAGGTGCTGAAGGACGGCGTCTTCTATGCCGCCACCCGGCTGTACGGCATCACCTTCAAACCGCGCAAGGACATCCCGGTCTATCATCCCGACGTGATGGTCTATGAAGTGTTCGAACAGAACGGCACGCCGTTGGGGCTGATGTATTTTGATTACTTCAAGCGCGACAACAAATCCGGCGGCGCCTGGATGAGCAATTTCGTCGGCCAGTCAAAGCTGCTTGGCACCAAGCCGGTGATCTACAATGTCGCCAATCTCACCAAGCCGGCGCCCGGCCAGCCGGCTTTGATCAGCTTCGATGACGTCAGCACCATGTTCCACGAATTCGGCCATGCCTTGCATGGGCTGTTCGCCAACCAGACCTATCCTTTGGTTTCCGGCACCAATGTGGCGCGCGACTTTGTCGAATTCCCTTCCCAGTTCAATGAGCATTGGGCGCTTTATCCTGAAGTGCTGAAACATTATGCGATGAATTACAAAACCGGCGCGCCTATCCCTGCGGCTTTGGTGGACAGGATCAAGGCGGCGGACAAATGGGGTCAGGGCTATGCTCTGGGCGAGCTATTGGCCGCGTCACAACTGGACATGCAATGGCACACCTTACCGGCCGGCACGCCCAAACAAGACGTGGACAAGTTCGAAGTCCAGGCCTTGCAAAGGACCGGCACCGATTTTCCCAATGTGCCTACCCGATACCGCTCCAGCTATTTTCTGCACATCTGGAATATGGGCTATCAATCCGGCTATTACGCCTATCAATGGACCGTGATGCTGGATGACGATGCTTATGCCTGGTTCACCGCCCATGGCGGCCTGACCCGCGCCAATGGTCAGCGCTTCAGGGATTTGATCCTGTCGAAGGGGCACACCATGGATTATGGCCCGATGTTTCGGGCGTTCTACGGCAAGGACCCGGACATCGGCCCGATGTTGGAGCATCGCGGTTTGACACCGTCAACAAACGCCAAATAGTTAATTCCAACGTATACGGAACTTTTTTACCCGCGTCCCGTTATGTTTCGATTCGGCTCCATGAGGAGCCAGGGGACGCGAGGGGTAAGTGCAGTTCGGTTGCGTTCGGGGGATAATGTCCGCCAGCATTTTGTTGGGCGGTGCTTTGTTGCCGCTAAGCGCTGGGGCGCAACCCACACAGCTCGCACAGAACGATGTTCGCCAGATGAGCATCGAGGAACTCGCCAATGTCGCGATCACCTCGGTCTCCCGCCGTCCCGAGCCCCTGGCCCAGGCCCCCGCCGCCGTCTTTGTGATTTCGGGGGAAGATATCCGCCGCTCCGGCGCCATCAACCTGCCGGAAGCGCTCAGGCTGGCGCCGAATCTGGAAGTCGCGCGTCTGAACGGTTTCAGTTACACCATTTCCGCGCGCGGCTTCAATTCCACGTCATCCGCCAACAAGCTTTTGGTGTTGGTGGACGGCCGCAGCGTCTACTCCCCGCTGGCCTCGACCGTCTTCTGGGAAAATGTCGATGTGCCGCTGGCCGATGTCGCCCGCATCGAAGTGATCAGCGGACCAGGAAGCACGCTCTATGGCGCCAATGCCGTGAACGGCGTCATCAATATCGTCACCAAGGATTCGGCTGACACGCAAGGCGCACTGCTGGATGCCACCGCCGGCACTTCCGACATGAAGGTGATGGCGCGTTATGGTTTTACGCCCTGGGACGGCGGCGCCTTGCGGCTTTATGGCCAAGTCAGCCATGCCAACAATACTTCGCCATTGTCGGCGTTGGACACCACGCGCACCGCCTGGGCGCGCAACCAGGGAGGGTTCCGGCTGGATCAGAGATGGAATGGTGACAGCCTGACGTTGCAGGGCGATATCTTTGCGAATTCCGAGCCTGTCACGGAAAGCAAACGCAACCGGGGCTACAATCTGACCGGCCGTTGGAGCCATGCGCTGGAAAGCGGCTCCAGCCTGGAGATGCAAGTCTATACTGACGAAACCGCGCAAATTGTGCCGGGGCGGTTGCGCGAACAGCTCGATACCTTCGACCTGCAAGCACAGTACGACACCGCGCTGTGGTGGAACGATACCTTCATCTGGGGCGGGGAATACCGCCATTCCAAAGAGGCCATTTATTCTTCCACCGCTTTCTTCGCAAACCCTGTAACGCATCTCGATATCGAGAATCTGTTCGCGCAGGATTCTTTCCACCTGCTGGACAATCTCAGAGTAACCGCCGGAATCAAGGTTGAGAACAGTTCTTACTCCAATGTCGACTTCATGCCGGATTTGCGTTTCTCATGGGCCGTCACGGATAACCACACGCTGTGGGCCTCGGTCAGCCGGGCGGTGCGGACGCCCTCAAAGCTTGACCGCGAACTGCAGTCGCCCGGCCTCCTGCTGCCGGCACCGCGCTTTCATTCCGAAAAGCTTACCGCTTATGAAATGGGCTATCGTGGCCAGCCGCTGGCGGACCTGTCGCTGTCAGTCTCGCTTTACTACAATCTTTATGACGACCTGCGCACAATCTTCTATCAACCGGGCGCTCCCAGTCAGTTGCGCAATGGAATCACCGGCGACAATTACGGCGTGGAAGCCTGGGCGAAATATGCGGTGACGGACTGGTGGCGGCTCAATCTGGGGGCGAATTGGTTGCAGCGCACCGAACATCTCAAGCCCGGGCGTGTGGACCTGACATTTGGTCAGTCGCTGGGCCAAGACCCGCCCTACCAGACGCAACTCCGCTCCGAAATGAATCTGTTTCAGGACTGGGAATTTGACGCGGCTTTGCGCAGTATCGGCCATGTCAAGGCGCGCGATGCCACCACGGGCAACACCAAGGTGCCGGTCGGCGCCTATACCGAGATGGATGTGAGGGTCGGCTGGCATGCCACCAAGACAACAGAAATTTCGCTGCAAGGATTCAATCTGCTGCATGCGCGTCATCTCGAGTTCAATGACCCTTCAGCTTATGCTCCCCAATATATGCCGCGTGCCTTCATGTTGAATTTGCGCCAGAGCTTCTAGATGCGCAGCCCGCTCGTCCTGGGATTATTGAGTGTGATCCTGGTGACCAGCGCCCGGGCCGACGTCTCGCTCGAATATGCGGTAAAGGCGGCGTATCTCCCCAAATTCGTCCCCTTCATCACCTGGCCTGACACCGCCTTCGCCAATCCAAGTGCGCCTGTCACGATCTGTGTGCTGGGCAGCGATCCTTTCGGCGGCAAGTTGGAACAAACCGTGGGCGGATTGAAGTCCGGCGACCGCTCCATTGCCGTGCGTCATCTGCCGGCAAGCGATCCGCCGGCTTCTTGTCAGGTGATCTTTGTCGGCAACGCCGATGCGGCGGCGGCGGAAGGCGCGCTGGGCGCCATGAAAGGCAAGCCGGTGGTAACAGTGACGGATTCCGGCGTCAAAGCGCATGGCGTGATCAGCTTCCTGATCGAAGCCAATCATGTGCGTTTCGATATTGACGATGCCGCCGCTGCCCAGGGCGGGTTGGTGATCAGTTCCAAACTGCTGGGGCTGGCGCGTGCCGTGAAACAGCGGAGCCAGCCATGAGGCTGCGCATCGGCTGGAGCCCGTCAGTTATCGCGGCCTTGGCGGCGGCGGCGATACTTTTGGCGGCCGGGATCTTGATGGCCATCTATCAGGAACAACTCCATAGCGGCCAGCAGGTCAAAAGCGTGCGCGAACAGGCGGAGATTCTGGCCGCCAGCGCCACCGCGGCGATCCTGTTCGACGATCACAGCGCCGCCCAGGAATATGTCGACGCGCTGCGGGCCAATCCGGAATTGCTGGGCGCGGCGGTCTATGGCGCCAATGGACGCCAGATGGCGGGCTTCGCGCGCGGCACCCATTTGCCCGAGATGCTGACGGCCCCGCATATCGATGCCGGCCCGGGTTATATCGATATCGCGGTCCTGGCGGGTTCAAAAGGGGCGCGCGCCGGCACGGTTCTACTCAGGGCGGTGACGGAACCCGCGGAACGGCGCTTTGCCCGCTATGCCGGGTTGATCCTGTTGGTGACCATGGGCGCGCTGGTGATCGCGGTCTTGGGTTTCGCACAAGCGCAATTGTCGCGCCGCGCCGGGCAGCTGGCCAATGTCAATGCGCGGCTTCAACAGGAGATGGAGGAACGGCGCAGAACCGAGGACGCGCTGCGCCAAAGCCACAAGATGGAAGCGATCGGCCAGCTGTCCGGCGGCATCGCCCATGACTTCAACAATCTGATCATGATCGTGAAGGGCAACCTCAAATTGCTGCAGCGCCGGCTGGGCGATGAGCCGTCCCCGACCCTGGCCTATATCACCAGCGCCGATGAAGCCCTGGACCGCGCCGCCCATTTGACCCAGCGCATCCTGGCCTTTTCGCGCCGTCAGCCTTTGACCCCCCAGCAAGTGAATTTCAGCCTGCTGGTGCAAGGCCTGTCGGAATTGTTGCGCCACTCGGTGGGAGAGAAGATCGAAATCGTGCTTCGCCTCAAGAGCAGCTGGTCCACGCTTTGCGATGTCAACCAGATGGAGAATGTCATCCTCAATCTGGCGATCAATGCGCGCGATGCCATGCTGCAGGGCGGCCGCTTGACCCTCGAAACCCGCGACCTGACTTTGGTCGAGCCGCCGCAGGAGGTGGAGGAGCAGAATTTCGTGCCCGGCGACTATGTCAGCCTTGCCGTGATCGATACCGGCGTCGGCATGTCGGAAGAGGTGCGCCGCCGCGCGGTGGATCCGTTTTTCACCACCAAGCCCCAAGGCAAAGGCACCGGGCTGGGATTGTCCATGACCTTTGGCTTTGTCCGCCAGTCCGGCGGCCATATGACGATCGAGAGCGCCCCCGGACGGGGCACTGCGATAACCGTTTTCATGCCGCGTAACCGGGAGGGAAAATGACCGACAGGACGCCGATCTTGGTGGCTGAAGACGAGGCGATGCTGCGCATCATCGCCGTGGAGATGCTGGAAGATGCCGGCTTTGAAGTATTCGAAGCCGGTGACGGCGCCGAGGCGCTGGAATTGCTCAAGGCCCATCCCCAGATCGCGCTTTTGGTTTCTGATATCAAGATGCCGCGGATGGACGGCTATGCCCTGGTGGAAGCGGGGCTGACATTCCGTCCCGATCTCAAGATTCTGCTGATGACCGGCTATTCCCAGGACCCGCCGCCGCAGATTCTAAAGACGCGCGAAATTCAAATCCTGCACAAGCCGTTCAACCTGGAACGGCTTTGCGCCTTGGCGGTGGAAATGACGGCCTAGCTCTTCCGGCTTTTCTTCTTTTTTCCGCCGGTCTTCTTTTTGGGGACTTTCTTGCCCGCGCGCCGGGCCTCGGAAAGCCCGATGGCAATCGCCTGTTTTTTGCTCTTCACTTTCTTCCCCGAACGGCCGCTTTTCAGCGTGCCCTCCTTGCGCTCGTGCATCGCCTTCTCGACTTTTTTCGAAGCGCCCTTGGAATATTTCCGTGCCATGATTCATCCTCTTGGCAAGTGGAACTTCAGATGTAACCGGCAAAATATAATTCCGTTCCAGAAAGGAACGGCGTGAGAAGCTTAGGTGTTGGTATCAGGCGTTATTGGGCCCTTCGGAGTTCCACCCATGATGATCACGCTTTCCCGTCTTTATCCGGATGGCGCCGCGGCCCATGCGGTGGTGGATGAGCTCAAGGCGGTGGGTCTGCCGGAAGATGATATCGGCCTGATCGCGCCGTCTTACAGTTTGGCCTACAGCCCGACGCGGCCCCGAACAAATGTTACAAATGAGGATCCCCGTGCTCACTTGGTCAATCGCAGCGCCGGTATTGGCGCCGCGTTAGGCGGAGCGGCCGGTCTTTTGGCCGGATTGGGCGCCTTTGTGCTGCCGGGTATTGGCGCCGTGGTGGCGGCGGGTTGGCTGGCCAGTGCGCTGGCTGGCGCGGTGGCGGGAGGCGCGGCGGGCGGGGTGGTCGGTGCGTTGATTGAAGCCGGCGTCGGTGAGAATGAGGCCGCCGGTTATGCCGAAGGTGTGCGGCGCGGCGGGACCCTGGTGACCATCCGGGTGATGAGCCGGGACCGCAATTTCTACCAGGACATATTGACCGGCAAAGCCGCCAACGATCTGGAAGCGCCGCCGCTTGCCGGGCACGCGCTTCGCGTCAAGCGGACCTGATGGTGGCAACCAAAAAACCCGCCAAAAAATCCCGCAAAAAATCTGCGAAAAAGCCCCGCCGCAAATCTGGCGCCCAAAAATGGTCCGCCCGAGTCACGCGCGAGAGCAATGCCTTGGATTTGGAAAAAGGCGTCTTCGCTTCCAGCGATCCCAAGGAGATCGCCAAGTCATTAAAGCGGTCGGCCGAACACAGCCATCGCCGCAAATCCTCACCTTACCGGTCGGCCATGTCTATGCTGACTTTCTATATCAACCGCGCTGGCAAGGATTTGCCGGCCACGCGCAAACGCGCGCTGGAAAAAGCCAAGGACGAGCTGAGAAGGCTGTTCGACAAGGACTAAGCCTACATGTAGAAGACCGCCATGAGCGAGGCGGCATTTATTGCAGGGGACTGGGGCACCAGCCGGTTGCGGCTTTATCTTTGCGATGCCAGCGGCAATGTCCTAGCGCGCGGAGAAGGCGAGGGCGCGTCGGCGCCAGATTGCTCGGCGCGCTTTGCCGCCGCTGTCGCCGCCTGGGACAAGGCGCATGGCCAGCTGCCCGCCGTGTTGGCCGGTATGGTGGGTTCGACCATCGGCTGGCGGGAAGTGCCTTATCTGAAATGCCCCGCCAAGCCTGCGGCGATTGCCGATGCGGCCTTGCGCTTTGAGGCGGATGGCCGCGCCATCGCCATCCTGCCGGGCCTGTCCTGCAAGGGCAAAACCGGCGCGCCGGATGTTATGCGGGGGGAAGAAACCCAGATTTTGGGAGCATTGCGCCTGCATCCCAACTTGGCCAAGGGGCGGCATGTTTTCTGTATGCCCGGCACCCATGCCAAATGGGTGGTGGTGGACGATGGCGCCGTGACCCAGTTCCAGACGGCTCTGTCCGGTGAATTGTTCGAATTGCTGCGCCGTCACAGTGTGCTGGCCCGCGACAGCGCCGATGTCGATCCGCAAAGCGCCGCCTTCAGCTTGGGACTGGATTTTGCGCGCGCGAACCGCAAGTCCGATTTGCTGCATCTTTTGTTCAGCACTCGCAGCCGTGTGGTGACTGGCGAAATGGCCAAAGGCGATGCCGGCTCTTATCTTTCGGGATTGGTCTTGGGCAAGGATATCGCCACCGCCATGGCGCTGCTGGAGGTCGACGGGCCGGTGCAGCTGATTTGCACCCCGGCCCTGGCCGCGCTTTATGGCAAGGCGCTTGCCACTTATGATGTCAAAAGTGCCGTCATTGACGGTGACCGCGCCGCACTGGCCGGTCTGGTGCATGCTCATACGGAAATTTTCTCATGACCGCCGATCTGCTGCTTCAAGAATTGCCTTTGGTCGCCATCCTGCGCGGCGTGACGCCCCAGCGTGTCCACGGCGTGGCGGAGGCGTTGTTTGACGCCGGCTTCCGCGCCATTGAAGTGCCGCTGAATTCGCCCGAACCGCTCAAAAGCATTGAAGCGCTTGCCAAACAGTTTGGCGATCGTTGCCTGACTGGCGCGGGCACCGTGCTGACTATGCAGCAGGCCGATCAGGTGGCCAATGCCGGCGGCAAGCTGATGGTAACGCCCAACACCAATCCGGACGTGATTGCGCGCGGAGTGCAGCGGGGCCTGACTGTGATGCCCGGCTTCTACAGCCCCAGCGAAGGATTCGCGGCTATCGCGGCGGGTGCGAAGTATCTCAAACTGTTTCCCGCTTCCAGCGGCGGCATCGGTCATTTGCAAGCGATGTTGGCTGTTTTGCCCAAAACCGTTCCGGTCTATGCCGTGGGCGGAGTCGGAGCGGGCAATATGTCGGAATGGCGCAAGGCCGGCGCGGCGGGTTTTGGCCTGGGCTCGGAATTGTTCAAGCCGGATTTCAGCGACGAAGACATCAGCGCCCGTGCTCAGAAATGCGTGGCGGCGTTCAAGGCTGCGGGTTAAATAAAATTCTCAATGGCCGGCCTCCGGCGCATAACGACAGTGTATGCGCGCCATCCAGTGCAATCCTGCACGATTTCGTTTGTCACCCTGGATGGGCTGGGGTCGTTAGCGACAGCGTAACGACGCCCGCCCATGGAGAGGGCGTGATTTACCAGTTGGTATATGAACCGTCGGGGCGCTTGTTGATCTGAATCGGCGCATAATGCTCCGTCCAATTACCCACCATCTGCAGCTTGCTGGTGTCCAAAGTCACGCCCAGACCAGGCCGCTCATTCGGCCACAGTTTGCCGTTATGGAAGTCATAAGCCTGCGGCAGATAGGGCCAGGGTTGACGGCCGGCGCTGGTCATTTCCATTAGCGCGATCACCGAGGTCGCGGTCAGGCAATGCACCAGCGCGGTTTCGCCGATGGGACCGGTGAAATGCGGAATCATGCCGCAATAATGGGTCTCGCATAGCGCGGCGATTTTCATGTACTCGGTGATGCCGCCGACATTGGGCACGGTGCAGCGGGCGAAGTCGATCAGATTCTGCTCGATCAGGGGGCTCATCTCCCATTTCACGCCGTAAATCTCACCCACCGCGATCGGCACCCGCAGCCGCGGACGCAGGGTCTTGTAAATGTCGATATTCTCGCCGCGGATCAGGTCTTCGCAGAAGAAGGGGCGTAGCGGCTCCAGCGCGGTTGCGAGTGTGACGGCGTCTTGCGGGTCCATGGTGCCATGGAAATCGATCGCCCAGGCGCCGTCCTTGCCGACGCCACGGCGGATCGCCTGGCAATCTTCGATGGTCTGTTCCACCGCGCGGAAACGGTCGAATTCCTTATTCTCACGCACCCCCGTGCGATAGGCGCGGAAACCTTCCGCCACGCAAGCGCGCGCCGCGTCTTCCAAAGTGCCGCCCGGCGGGGTGGGATAAGAGGTGGCGTAGCACTCCACATAATCGCGGCTCTTGCCGCCCAGAAGCTGCCACACCGGCACGCCCAGCGCCTTGCCTTTCAGATCCCACAGCGCCACATCCAGCGCCCCCAGCGAATGGGTCTTTTCGCGGCCGGACGGATAGAAATAGCCGCGCTCCATCACCTGCCACAGATGCTGGATGCGGAACGGATCTTCGCCGATTAAAAGCCCGGCGCATTGTTCCATGGTGGAAGGCTCGCCGCCTTCGCCCACGCCGATCAAACCGCTCTCGGTCTCGATGGTGACGATATTGGTGGACTGGTTGAAGGTGGGTTGATGAATGTTGGGCCGGCCCGCCGCGTCCGTCGGCGTCTTGTAATAGCGGATGCGTTTGATCTTGTCCTTGGGCAGGCCCAGCGCAAAAGCATCCGGCGGCGTCCAAAGCGAGCAGGCAGCCGTGCCCAGCATGCCGGTCAACAAAGTGCGGCGGTCCATGAGTATCCCCTAGATTATTTTTACTTGGTGTTCAGGTCAGATTGCAGATCCAACCCTTGTTGGCGTCGCAATACCACAGCACGCCATCCTTGATGTCCAGCCCATGCACCGACGGATCATTGGCCTTGTCCAGCACGATCTTGGCGACAATGGCGCCGTCCGACTTCTGCAGCTTGTAGATTTCCGCTTCATCGCTGCCCACGCACCAGATGTGATCGCCTTCCAAGGCAATGCCATGGGTACGCACTGTGGGCGCCTGGATGCTGCGCGCCACAGTGCCTTGCTCGGCATTGATCAGGAACAATTTGCCGCTGGCCGGCGTCGCCAGCCAGTATTGACCGTTACCGGCCCATTTCACGCCATGTCCGCCCGATTCCAGCGGCAGATCGCCCGGCTTGCGCTCGCGGGTGGTGTAGGCGCCATAAATGCCCCAGCCTGGTGTCTCCCACTTCTTGAGAGTCTTGCCGGTCTTGGGATCAACTTTCAGAGTCGAGGGATTGCCGGTGATCACCTTGGTCGAGGTCAGGAACCAGGCGCCGTCGCCATAGGTGATGCCGCTGCCATGAATGCATTCGGTGACGACATTGGCCAGCACTTGTCCGGTCTTGGGATCGATGGTGGCCACATGGTTGGGATCGACCTGGTCCAGAATCCACAACTGCCCGTTGGGAGCGAACTGCATGTCGTTGGGCGCTTTCACGCCCGCCGCGGTGAGGTTGTAAAGTTTGTTCACTTTTTTGGCGATCACGGGCGCGTTCTTGCGCGCATCCTTGGTAGCCTGTGGAATGAATGGATCGCTCGCCAACGCTGCGCCGGGTATCAGGATACCAGCCGCCGCCATTGCCGCCATCACACCCCGCCGCGAAAATTCTTCCATGGCCAACCCTTTCCGATCTTCGCGGAAAGTATGCGCGTTTTGGGTAGCAGTGCAAAACTGCAACGCAGCAAGGTTTCATTATGCGAGACAGCGTCTTGCTGTTTGTTTTCGTCCGCCGACTGACATAACCTCTTTGCAAGCGGCCCCGCCAAAAGGGAGCCGCGCTTGGCGAAGGCGGCATCAGACCGCTGGCCGGGGTCGAGGAAACAAACAAGAATCAATATCTTATCGGCGAGAAGCCGCAGCGGCGCTAGCCAGGCGAAAGCCTGAAGCACCGGTTGGGGACAGAGAGAAGAGGCGGGATCAACCCGCGACAGATTGGTGCCGCCTTCCATCAGAGGGCGGCATTATTTTTTGTCGCAGCCTCTATTCATGCCGCAGTGCAGCGTAACTCTTAGAGGTTTTTTTTCATGAAGGCCTGCCGTAAGAACGATGACAAGCAGCAAAAAACTCTTTCTGGGAGTGGAACATGCAGGGGTTGAAATTGGGCGCGACGGTTGCTGCGCTGCTGGCGATGAGTGCGCCGGTGATGGCGGAAAGCACTGTCCTGACAAATGTTACGGTCATCGACGGCACCGGCGCCGCGGCCAAGCCCAACTCAGCCATTGTGATGACCGACGGCAAGATCGCCTATGTCGGTCCGATGGCCGGTCTTAAGGCGCCGGCCGGCGCCAAGACCGTGGACCTGTCCGGCAAGTTCGTGATGCCCGGCATCATCGACAGCCATGTCCATGTGGGCATGATGAAGGACGTCACCCAGGATGAGAAATTCGAGACGCCCGAGAATGTTCAAGCCGATCTGAAGCAGTATGCCGCTTACGGCGTCACCGCGGTGGAGGTGCTGGGCACCGACAAGGATTTCGTCCTCGAGATGCGCAATCAGCAGCGCAAGGGCCGTCCCACCATGGCCCGGCTGTTCAGCGCCGGCCGGGGCGCGGTCATGAAGGGTGGCTATGGCGGTCTTGTGGGCGTGACCAATCCCATTTCCACCCCGGAAGAGGCGCGCAAGCTGGTCGATGAGCAGGCCGCCAAGGGCGTGGATGTCATCAAGCTCTGGATGGATGACGAGCGCAAGACCATCCCGGTGAAGATGACCTACGAGGTTTCCAAGGCGATTATCGACCAGGCGCACAAGCACCATCTGCGCGCCGTTGCGCATGTCTTCTACTTGGCCGATGCCAAGGAGTTGCTGCGCCAAGGCGTGGACGGTTTCGGCCATATGGTTCGCGATCAACCGGTGGACCAGGAATTCCTCAATCTGATGAAGAGCAAAGGTGCCTGGCAGGTGTCACCGACCTTGAGCCGGGAAATGGCTTACAGCCTGGCCATCATGCCCTGGCTGCAAGACCCCTTCTTCATCCGTGGCGTCACGCCTGGCACCTTGGACGCGTTGCGCAGCCCGGCGCGTGAAAAGGCGGTGGTGACAGGTTTCACCCGTTTCCCAGGTCTGCCCTATGAGAAGAAGGTGTTCGCTGACATGGACCGCACCTTGTTCCAGGCAGTGGAAAATTATCAGGCGATGGTGAAAGCGGGCGTGAATACCGGCATGGGCACCGACAGCGGCCCTAACGGCCGCTACCCCGGCTTCAATGCGCATGAAGAACTACAGATGGAAGTGATTTTGGCCGGCCGCAGCCCGATGGACGCCATCAAGTCCGCCACCAGCGACAATGCCCGCTGGCTGGGCGACAAGACCATCGGCAGCATCGAACAGGGCAAATGGGCCGATCTGCTGGTGCTGGAAAAGAATCCGCTGGACGACATCCGCAACACCCAAATGATCAACCAGGTCTATATCGCGGGCAATTCGGTGCCCACCATCTGGCAGACCTGCCGGGACCGTCCCGCCAATGCCTGCACCGGCAAGTCCACCGACGCGCCGCATATGCCCTATTAATTTTGGCCGTATTGATTGGTCACGAAAACGCCTTTTCGTGATGGCAACTAGGCGTCAAGCGCGGGAGGCAGCTTCCGCAGGCAACGCCATGAGGGGGACACGCCATGTCATCTGCCGCCCAACGTCCGACGCGCGTGCGCCATACGGTTCTGACGCTGGTGGTGATGGTCTATTTCATCACCTATCTGGACCGGGTGCTGCTCTCCAACGCCATGCCGGTGATCCAAAAGCAGTTCGGCTTTTCCCTTGGCACCTTGGGCGTGATCCTGGGCTGCTATAATTGGGGCTACGCCTTGTTCCAGATTCCGGGCGGCTGGTTCGGCGACCGGGTGGGACCCCGTATCGCCCTGGCCAGTGTGGTGATCTGGTGGTCAGTCTTCACTTTCATCACCGGCTTTTCCGCGTCGGTCACCATGCTGATGATCTGCCTGTTCTTGATCGGCG
>Ga0068858_100003251_pt1 | contig 16195 bp, 9 predicted proteins | sample KBSSwiS12_FD_66589 | JGI IMG/M metagenome (GOLD analysis project Ga0068858, IMG submission 66589) | Switchgrass rhizosphere microbial communities from Kellogg Biological Station, Michigan, USA - KBS Switchgrass S1-2 | ecosystem: Host-associated > Plants > Roots > Rhizosphere > Soil ...
CCCGAGCGCGACTGGTTCCCCATTTCGTTCATGTCCACCTTCTCTGACTGGGCGGATCTCGTTCACGGACCGACCGCCGAGTGGGGACAGCTCTCCTGCGGATGCCACCCCAACTGCGGCATCGGCATGGCATTGATGATCGATAAAGAAACCAAGGAAGCGGCGCCCGTTACCGCCTTCCTCCACATGGACCAGGTGGCCAAGGACCTCGCCAAGGTCAACGATGCCGCCCGCGGCAAGTGGATGTCGGTCATCGGATTCGGACTCGCCCTGCTCCGCAACTACGATCCGTTCCAGTCGCCAACTCACTTCAAGATTTCCGACATGCTCAAGAAGATGGACAAGACCTTCAACGCCACTGGACGCGACTACGGTTCGGTCAAGGGCGATCGCACCATGAAGGATATCGAGAAGCGTCGTTCTGATCGCTGGAACTTCCTCTTCATCGCCGGCATGTGGTTCCAGGATCTTTTCAACTACGACTTCCGCCGCACCGAACAGTGCATCATTCCTTACGCCACGCAGGAAGGCGAGATCAGCTTCTGCGCCTACAACACCGGCGTGGGCTGGCGCAACATCATCGAGAAGATGCACATGACCGCCACGCTGACCAAGTGGTACGAGGAGCATGGCCGTCACGAAATCTTCGCCGGCGGCAAGAAGGTCGGCATGACCTACGTGGGCCACGAGCTCAAGCTCAACATGGAGCACGTGAACTCCGAAGCCAACCACACGCTCGACGAACTGGGCATCGCCAAGAACGCCCGCGAAGAGCGTATCCGCGCTCGCGATACGAAGGTAAAGAATGAAGCGGAGAACGCCCGCATGGCCAAGCTCTATCGCGAACACGTACTCGGCGAGAAGCCGGTCGAAGGCCTCGTAAGCCTCGACTCCATCAAGCCGGCCTCCAACAACGCCGCGTCGCCGGTCAACCGCCACCGCGAAGAAGCCGAGCCCGTCGCCGGCGACTAGTTCGTAGTGATTGCACGTCCACTCGGCTAACCAACAAGGCCGTCCCGCTCGGGGCGGCCTTGTTGCGTTGGATCCCTTTCATTGAAGCAGCCATCCTGCAGGCTGGCGGCTTTTAGCGAGACGCAAAGATTTGCTTCTGGAGCAAGCCAAGCTCCGCCGATCGCCCAGTAAGCGAAACGCGCGCCAGTGCTGATCCATATCTCCGAGATAATCCCCACAACATCGCACCGCGGGAGTATGGTTGGTCCTGGCCCCGCGACAGGAAATGCTGTCCCCACCCACCTGTCGGTCCCCCCGTGACCCTTGAAAGAAGACAAGAATGAAAGTTTCCCGTCTGATCGTTTGCGCGGTGCTCGCCGCTGCATGTGCCCTCACCCTCTGCGCCCAACAGGCCCCCTCGGGCTTCCACCGCGTCGCCTGCGTCAAGATCAAGGCCGGAATGGCCCATGAATTCACACAATGGGCCGCCGGCGACATGCACAAGTACGCCCAGTCCCGCGCCAACAGCGGCGCCGTCTCGATGTGGTACCTGCTGAGTTCCGTCATCCCCCAGGGCGAGTCCGCCCAATGCGACTACATCATGGTCAGCATCTACTCCGGAGTGCCCACCCCTCCGATGGAGCGTGACGACCTCGCCGCTGCCCTCAAGCAGGCAGGTATCTCCGCCACTGCCCAGGAGTTCGTTGACAAGCGCAACTCCATGGTCACCCTCATCTCCAACGACATGTTCCGCACCGTCGCAACCGTTGGCTCACCCAAAAAGGGGGACTACTTCATCGTCAACTACATGAAGGTGTCCAACATGGATGACTACATCGCCTATGAGAAGAAGGTCTGGGTGCCGTTTGCCGAGGGGTTGGCTAAAGACGGCTCTCGAACCGGCTGGTCGCTCAATCAACGAGTCTTCCCCTCGGGTTCAAATACGCCCTTCCAGGCCGTTACGGTCGACATCGTCCCAAGCTGGAAAGAAATCTTCCAGCCCTCCGGCGACTTTGTCAGCACGTTCAGGAAATCCCACCCCGACATGGAAGTCGGCACCACCTTCGAGCAGTATGAAAAGCTGCGGACAATCATCGCGACACAGATCTTTCATTTGGAAGACTCCATCTCCGCAGCAAAGTAATTCACTTTGGCTCCCGCTTCGAAACCGCGGGAGCCAAAGTTCTCGATTTTTGAGACCCCCGACCAAGGAATTGCTGATCCTCTACCCCGCATGCCGAATCGCCAGCAGCGTCACGTCATCCACACCAGGCTGGCTCCCAACAAACGCGCGCAGATCCTCGAGACACGCCGACACAGCTTCGCCTGCACAGCACGGCATCTTCCCCGCCACCAGATTCACGATGCGCTCGACCCCGTATTCACCGTTCCCTCCATCCGCCTCCGACACACCATCAGTGAATAGGAACAACATGTCGTCGCCGCACAACTGCGCACGAACAGGAACGAAAGCTGCATCGCGAAACATTCCGACGGGAAACCCGGTCGACTCGAGCAGCTGGGTCTTCCCTTTCTGAACTGCGATCACCGGCAGATGCCCCGCATTGAACAGCTCCACTTCGCCTCCAGAATCGGCACGCCCGCAGACGAGGGTCGCGTACTGTCCTGAAAGCCCGCTCTCGCAAAGAAAGCCGTTGATGTGTGCGACGATCTCGGCAAGCGGAAGACCCATGCCGATCAGGCTGCGGAACAATGCGTGCAGCTGCGTCATCCGCATCGATGCCGCCACTCCCTTCCCGGAAACATCCCCAAGCATGAAGTAGAGTTGCTCTTTCGCGGGATATAGATCGCAGTAGTCCCCGCTCACCGCCCCGAGCGGCGCATAGTGGTAGTTCGTCTCCCAGGCACCCACCCTCAGATCCCGTGGCGGCAGAAGTCCGCGCTGCAATTCCGAGGCGAGATCCAGATCCCTCTGCAGCGCATCACGTTCATGTTTCGTCAGATGATCAAGACAATACCGAATCAGCGGATCGGCAAGCAGACGATCCCGTTCAATTGCGTCATGGCACGTGTCGCAAAGCCCGTATGTACCTGCCCCAAATCGATCCAGCGCGGAATCCACTTCCTGCAGCAATGACTGAAGACTTGTGTCGTCAGGCGTCGCTTGAATCACCGCCTCGAGCCGCTGCTTTCTGTCCTTCAGTTGTCCCTGCAAAAAACCCATTTCAACGGTTGCCATGAAGTACCTCTATGTCGCGATTAGCGTCTATTTGATTCCTCATAGCCTATACCAGCGTCAACAATTCTTCGGGCACAGAAGTCCTGTTCTCCTCGCCCATGAGGCAGGTTCCCCAGGGTCTCGATTTTGTGACCTGGGGTTCAGGTTTTCCCGACAAACTCAGTCAGCCCACCGAAATCCTTCGCAGTCACATCCGGCTGCGCATCCAGTTCTTCTTCCGAAACGCCTCCCCGATTCACCCACACCGTCGGATAGCCGAACCACTTCGCTCCCGCCGCATCCCAGGCTCCAAACGCCGCGAAGGCAATCTCCCTCTTCTGAAGACCAAGCACATCGGGCCCCATCTGGTACGCTCGCGGACTCGGTTTATACGCCCGCACCCGATCGGTCGTCAGGTGCGGCTCAAAGAACTCACTCAGCCCGGCAGCCTTCAGGTTCGCATCCAGCATCGCCGCGGTGAAGTTCGACAAGAACGCCAGTCTGATCCCCTGCTTGCGCAACTCCGCCAGCCCCTCCCGCACATCCGGCCACGGTTGCAACTTCAAGTACGTCCCCATCAGCGCATCATGTTGCTCGCTCGTCAAAACGATCTTCAGACTCTTCGCCGTATACCGCAGCGCATCGTCAGTCACACGCCAGAAATCCGAGTACTTGTCTCCAGTCGTCCTAAGCCAGCAGTATTCAAATTGCCGCGTCCGCCACAAGTTTGTGAACTCCGCACCTCTGCCCGGGAATTGCTCTTCTACTTGCCTCTCCACCGATCGCGGTTCGAAGATGACAAACCCATCGAACGCAATCGCCTTGATCCCGCCAGCCGGCTTATGCGCATCCTGAGCGACCTGACTTTGCGCTCCCAGTGAAGCCGCTCCCAGCGCACCCGCAAGTGTTCCAACAAATCTTCTTCGGTTCATACTCCGCTTCGACTCGCCGCGACCCCTGCCGGTTACAAAAAGTCAGCAGCCGGATATCAGATTTTCTGGACTGGCTCATCCTCCACACCGAAAACAAAAGGGGAACCCATCACGGGTTCCCCTTTTCCAAGGCAACTTGCATCAAAGGTCCGCTTGAGCGCTTCAGCTTTGCAGCCTGCACATCCGCAGCCGATTCGACCCGAACGCTTTCTCACCCGGCGAACTAGCGCGAATAAACCCGCGCCTCTGTCTCGAATCGGGCTCGGCGGGCACTAGTGCGCAGCATTCGCCGCAATGATTGTCGCGATCACGCCCGTGGCAACCGCGGCAAGCACGTAATTTCCATCTACCTCGCGCCACTCATATCCTCTCGGCGGCCGGCGAAGGCGATATTGCCGGTAGTCAACCCGCTGCCCGCGGTCCCAATCCTCATGCCGCATGTGGTAGCCCTTCCTCCACTCCCTGTGCTCCACATAATGGTGGTGATCGCGGTCGCGATCGTGGTCGTCATGATGATCCTGTGCAAACACCGCAGCGCCCGAGAGGATGGCGACCATGGTCGAATATGCAATTACGTTGCGAATGGTTTTCATAGTGACTCCTCTTTATATACAAGTCTTTCTGCCACCCGGGCTCAGCTGCCCATAGGTACACCGATGGCATTGGAATGAAGACGGATTCTGGGCCTCCCTCGGATGCATCAAATTTGACCGGGTCGGCGCTTTTTATCTCTCTCACCCCTCGGACCATCACTCCCCCATCCACTCTGCTAAGAATCCCGCCAACGGCAGTCAAATTCACAACCTTCTTCAACGATCGGCGCTATGATGTTGCCCGGAGAAACGCCATGTCTCAATACGCCTATCATTGCGAAGACTGCAACAAGGAATTCACCCAGCAACACCACATCTCCGACGTCGACAAAGCCGAGATCAAGTGCCCCAATTGCGGCGGTAAGAACGTGCATCAGCTCGTCTCTGCCTTCTCCGCCGTCACCTCCAAGAAGAGCTGATCGCCTCGGCCAGACATAAAAGCGGATTACCTGCGGTGGCCACCTGAGCTGCGCCCATCCGGCTTCTTTTTCTCGCGCAGGGCTGCTATTCTCGGCCACAAATGCTCAAGAAGCTGCTCATTCTCGCAGTCCTCGCTGTACCTGTGCAATCCCTTTCCTACACACAGAGTCCCCAGCCGCTCGCTGCTCCAGAGCAAGCGATGTCTGCCTTCGTCGACGCCAGCCGGCAGGCCTCCAACGATCTCCTCGCCAGGCTGGTGAGCATCAACAGCGGCACACACAACCTCGAAGGCGTCCGTGCTGTCGCGGGCATCATGAAGTCAGAGCTGAATGAACTCGGGTTCAAGGTCGACTTCATCCCCATGGACCAGATCCAGCGCGCCGGCGTCCTCATCGCCGAGCATCCCTGCCCCGCGCCAGGCAAGTGCGGCAAACGCATGCTCCTCATCGGCCACATGGATACTGTCTTCGAGAAGAACAGCCCCTTCCAGGCCTACACCGTCAAAGACAACATCGCCACCGGCCCGGGCGTGAACGACATGAAGGGTGGCCTCGTCGTCATGCTTTTCGCCCTCAAGGCTATGAAAGCCGCTGGAGTTCTCAATCAATCCGAGATCACAATTGTTCTGAGTGGGGATGAAGAAGACCACGGCGAGCCCTCAACCATCAGCCGCCGCGATATGATCTCGGCCGCACATCACAGTGACCTGGCACTTGAATTCGAAGGCACACCTCGTATCCATGGCATTTTCTACGGCAGCGTCAGCCGTCGCAGTTCCATCACGTGGCGCATCAACGCAACGGGCGAGACCGGCCACTCCTCCGGCATCTTCTCCGATCACATGGGCTTTGGCGCGAACTATGAGTTGGTTCGCATCCTAGATGCATTTCGCGCCGGACTTCCTGAACCGAACCTTACCTTCAACATAGGTATGGTCGCGGGGGGAACCGCAGTCCATATCGACGAGGCCGGCAACAACGCCGCCGTCACCAGCAAGGACAACGTTGTGCCTCCCGTTGCCTACGCCAGCGGTGACATCCGCACCATCTCCAATGAACAGACCGCCCGCGTCGAAAAGAAGATGCAGGAGATCGTCGCCAGGCACCTGCCCAAAACCAGCGCAAACATCACCTTCGGCCAGGGCTATCCAGCCATGCCGCCCACCGCGCAGAATCGCGCGCTGCTTGGGATCCTCAACCAGGCCAACGCCAGTCTCGGCTTCACCGCTATGCCTGAGCTCGATCCAATGAAGCGCGGCGCCGGAGATATCGCCTTCGTCGCCGACATCGTGCCCGGCCTCGCCGGCGTCGGCGCGACGGGCGAAGGAGCCCACGCACCAGGAGAAACGATCGATCTCTCCGCCCAGCCCATCAACACCAAGCGCGACGCTTTGCTGATGTATCGCCTCACCCAGATCGATCAGAAAGCCGACCTCACAACAGGGAGCGCTAAATAGTGAAGGCGCGGCAGTCAGCCGCGCCTCCCGGATCACAAAACGCCGATCACCGATCCCTGTTCTCTGATCCCTGTTCCCTGTTGTAATCGACCCGCACCGTCAGAATCTCGTACGGATGAATCGGCGCCTTCACCACGTCGCCTGACACCGTCAGCGCACTGCCCTCCGGTTTCTCCTGCATGTCCGTCACGGTCGCGCCGGTCGCGCCCGGCGGTACATGCAACTCCACCGTCGCGTCCTTCCCGGCCCATTCGTACGCGCGGAAAATTAACCCATTCGCATCTTCGGCTTTCTTCACCGCCGTCAACACCACATTCTCCGGCGTGACCGATACAAACGAGTGCGTCGCCGGCAGTGCTCCCGCATGAGCCGTGGTTGCCTGTCCCGATAACGGATAGCTGTACTCGTAGCCGTGCCGCACCGTCATCGCTTCTTTCCAATTTCCCGCGTGCGGATACAACGCGTACTCAAAGTGCTGCTGTCCCATGTCGGCCACAGGATCAGGCCATTTCGGCGAACGAAGCAGCGTCAGCCGCAGCAGGTTGCCCACCGCATCGTATCCATACTTCGTATTGTTGATCACCGAGAGGCCATGCTTGCCGTCGCCGAGATCTGCCCAGCGCATCGCCGGAACCTCGAACTGCGCCTTCTCCCACGAGTCGTTCCGCGTCGTCGGCCGATCGATCGTGCCATACGGAATCTCGTACGTCGCAAAAGGCCCCGAAGCCGCCAGCGGGAAAGCCGCCTTCAGCAGAATGTGTGCTTCCTCCCAGTCGAACCGGTTCCGAACGTTAACCTCATCGCCCTCTGCCGAAAGCCCGATCGTCTGTTCAAACTTCGACTTTCCGTAGTGGCTCGTCACCTTGATCGTCGGTTCCGCCGTTTTCAGCAACTCCACGGAATCGGCTTTCTCAATCGTCTCCGGCTTCGCGTCCAGCGTTCCCGGATCGATGTTCCACGCGTCGTAGTCCTTCGGGTTGTCCTTGAAAAACTGCAGCTGGTTTCCGCAAGCTCCCGATGCCAGCGTCTCAAAGTTCGTCTTCTTGTCGAACAGGCTGGTGATGCATCCCGTTTGCTTGCTCACCGACAAGCGCAGCTTCGCGTTTTCGAGAGTGATTGTGTCGCCGGCATCCTTCGCCGTTACCGCCTTCTCCGCCGGTTCAGCCGTACCCCTGCCGCCAACCCAGACCACCTTGTAGCCCATCGCCGGCACATTCAGCACATGCAACTTCACATCGGCGAAGCCTGTATTCTGCTCCGGCTTCACCTCTACCACCTGGGCGCCGTTCGCAGTCACGCCGGTCTTCGCCTGCAGGTGAACGTTAACCTCACCCGAGCGCGCCCAGCCAAGCGGATTGAAGACCACCACCGGCGTTCCCGCTCCCGCGGCAGCTGTGTTTACCCGCTCGCTAACGGTCGCCAGCGCGTGGTGCGAGATCTCATTGGTCGAGAACTTCACCGCGTCGTAGTCCCTCTGCGCGTCCTTATAGATGATCCCGATGCCTGAGCCCGCGGCCAAGTCATGGAACTGGTTGAAGAGCACCTTCTTCCAGTCCTCGGTGAGTTCGTCTGTGGGATAGTTGCGGCCATCCAGCCACGCCAGCGAGGCCCACTTCTCCGCATCCAGAACCTGGACCTCCGACTCGCGCATGTTCTTTTTGTGGGTTGCCTGTGTGGTCATTACCCCACGGTGATATTCGAAGTACATCTCGCTCTTCCACGTCGGAATCGCGACTTTACCGTCAACTGCAGCTGGTGGCGTATACCCCTTCGCAATCGACTGGTAATTCCACTCCTTGCTCTCCGGTGCAATCTCCTTCTCCACCTGCGAGAAGTACGGCCGCGCCAGCCCGAACTCGATCTTCGGCATCACCTTCTGCGGCGTCGACGGCGTTGCCCAGTGGAACCCTTCATCGAGAATTGCGCGTGTCGGTCCGCCGCCATGATCGCCAATGCCGTAGAGGTCCATCATGTCCGTCATCCCGGTCGCGCGCTCGCGCGCCTGGACCGTGTCATGCGCCAGGCGCAGAGGGCTCAGATTCCCGTTCGCATAGTCATGCGGGAAATAAGCCAGCACCTTCGACCCATCCGGCGACTCCCACCAGAACAACTTGAACGGAAGCTGGTTCGTGTCGTTCCACGTCATCTTCTGCGTGACGAAATAATCCACGCCGCTCTTCTTGTAAATCTGCGGCAACTGCCACGTGTACCCAAACGAGTCCGGATTCCACCCGATCCGCACATCCACGCCGTAGTTCTTCTGATACCACCGCTTGCCCACCAGCAACTGCCGTACCAGCGACTCGCCGTCCGGCATGTTCAGGTCGGGCTCCACCCACATTCCGCCGACAATCTCCCAGCGCCCTTCCTTGATTCGCTTCTTGATCTCGTCGTTCATGTCGGGATACTTCTCTTGCATCCATTCGTTGTAGGCCGCCGCGCTCTGCGTGTAGGTATATTGCGGATACTCATACATCAACTGCAGCGCCGTGCCGAATGTCCGCTTCACCGCGTCAACCGTCTCGGTCCACGGCCACAACCACGCCGCATCAATGTGCGAGTTCCCCGTTAGGTGCCACGTCATCGTCTGCATCAATGGCAGCAGTGCTTCCAGCTTGGTGTGCGAAGCCTTCAGGCTCTCGTCAAACTTCGCCTGGTCGTGCGAATCCAGCGCCTTCTCATCCACTGCGCGAATCGCATCGTTCAGCGTTGCCATGTTTTTCGTATCGCCTGCCGGCGCCAGCGTCGGCACCATCACAGCCGCCGCAAGAAACTCCTCACGCAAATCTTCCGGGTTCGGCCGGTTCTCCGGGAAATCGATCTTCAGCGTCGCACCGCCGATATTCTTCTTGTCCACTGTGTGCAGCAGCTTCACCGCAACCGTGACCTTCTCGCCCGGCTTTGCACTGTCGAATAGCACCACCGGCTCGAGGTCATCGCCGAGTGCCACGCGTCTGCCGTTGAAGTAGAGAATCTCTGGCATCGGCCCATTGGCATAGGCATGAAACTCAAACCAGATGCGCGCGCCTGTCAGATCGTATCCATGCAGCGTCTGGGGAATCGTATAAGTCTGCCGGAACCACACCGCATCGTTGGGAGCTTCGCCCGGAATCTTTTGCTCTTCCCAGCCCGACTCGTCAACGTTCGTCCCCTCACCGTGCGCCACATCGCCGGAGTGCGTCTTCCACGTGCTGTCTGGCAGTTGGCGCATTAGCGTCAGCCGGGTAATTACGCTTCGCGACTCAGGCGGCAAGTTGTGCGCGACTCTGTCGATCTCCGCCGCTACTTTGGCGGCTTCCACCGCGGTCTGCGCACCGGCCTGGATGCTCCCCAGCGCAGCGGCACCAAGCAGCGTGAGAAAAGCAGAGGCAAAACAAAAAAGATGTGTCCGTTTCATCGCGAATCGCTCCAGGGAGAAATCTTACGGTATCCGACCGCAAAAATGGTAACGATTCCACTCCCACACCGGTCAAGCCCTTATTTGCCTGGCGGCCGAACCTCGCTCTGCTCCAGGTATTCAACGTAGCCCAGCAACGCGCCCCAGTGATAGAAACGGTCGCTCGAGTCAACGTCATCCCCAGTCCCCGTGATCGCGTTATAGTTCTCGTGCACGTGCCCCTTCTCCCGCCACTCTTTTAAAAATAGTTCATAGGACTTTTGCGCGAAATCCTTGCGGACGGCGGAGCTTTCATAGTTCCTCAGCCCCAGGTACACGAGATAGTTCATCGGCCCCCACACTCGCCCGCGCCAGTAGTTCTGATCCTTGAACGCCGGATCGTTATATGCAATCGACGGAATGACCCAATCACCCCCGAACTCATCGCGATTAAGCAGATGTTTGATCATGCTCTGGGCCTGCTCCGGACTCGCCGCCTTCGCCAGCAGCGGATAGAAGTTCGTCGGCGACAACCGCGTATTCACCTTCCCCGTATGCAGATCCCTGTTCAGGAAGATCCCAGCCTTCTCATCCCACAACGTCTGCAGCTTCGCTCGATACCGTTCGGCGCGCTCCCGCAGTTCCTTCGCCTCCGTCGATTTACCAAGCGCATCCGCAATCTCCGCCAGCGCGTCGCAGTCGGCAATGTAGAGGCTCGTCATTCCAACATCTGCGTACTCCAGCAGCTGCGTCTTCGAGTTATAAAAGGTCCCGTCATACATCGGGCTGTTGTCCAGCCCCGACTCGTACACCGCGCCCTGCCAGGTTCCACGCGAACCATCATCCACATTCACCGGCTCATTCTGCGGGTCGCTTCCCAGCACGATGAATCCCTGCAACTGGCGGTGCTCATTCCACCAGCGATTCCAGCTCAGCAACGGCGCAAACGCATCTTCGATAAACCACCGGTCGTGAAACTCCTTGTAAAGCCCCAGCACCGTAATCGCCCCCACCGGCGGCTCCGAGCGATCCGTACTCTTCCAGTTCCCCGCCCGCGCATAATTCGGCACAAACCCCTGCGGCGTCTCCTCGCGCAAGGTCTCCAGCGCATTCGCATACGCCAGGTCCTTGTCCCCGATCGAAGCCATCGTCGCCGCAAAGAAAGTGTCCCAGTCAAACAGCACATACCCGCCCCAGCCCACACTCCACACCCGCGACACCGGCGAAATCACCCGCCCCTTCTCCGGGTCGTAGATCGTGTCCCACCCCAACGTCGTCTCAATCGCATCGAGGATTGGCCCGTTCGCACCGGCAGCATTGATCGATGCTTCGTAGGCGGCCTTTTCCTTCTGAAGAACCGCACGGATTTCATCCAGAGTCCGGCGCTTACCGGTGGTAATGCCCACTGGCGCTATCAGCTCGGAGGAGAAATAAGGAGCAGGAATCGGAACAACCGTGAAGTTCCATCCACCGTTCTCACACGTGCAATAGACGTTTATTTCGTGAATAGGATCCCCAGCAGTGATATAGCCAGGGAGCGATCGCATGCTAGAAACTTGCGTCGGTTGGCCCCATTGTCTATGTACGGTGCCGAAATAGCTTCCTAAATAGTTGACCGAGAACACCACCGTCGGCGGCAGCGAGCCCTTCGGCTCCAGCGGCGTCACCACCATCACCAGATCATCGCCATCATGCGCGCTCTCCACCCGCCACTTATGCCCCTTCCACTCGTAGTCCGCCTGCGTGTACGACCCATCCCACGCATGAGGCCCCGGCGTTACCTTCTCCGCATCTTTATCCAGCCGCCCAATCAGTGCATCCCCCAGCCACGCATCCCCGTTCAGCGAAGAGTTGTGTTTCATCCCCACATGAATCGCCAACCCCTCCGGCAGCAGCACCTGCGTCGCCACGCTATGCACATCCCACGTGTTCCATCCCCGCGCCAGCCGCTCCTGCACTCGCGCATACTCCGCCGACCGCGGCCCGGCACCATCCAGCCTCGGTGCAACATGAGAAACCGCATTCTGCGCCGCACCAATCGAAACGGCGAATGCGCCAAACGCCCCGAAGCCCGCAAGCCGCCCCACTTTCCCCATCGAGCCCTCTTCCTAGTCCCTAGTCCCTAGTCCCTGCTCCATGCGCGCTCACACCCATCCCCCATCCACCACATAACTTTGATTCGTCACCGCCCCCGAATCATCCGCCGCCAGAAACAGCACCAGCCGCGCCACATCCTCCGGCAGAACATCGCGCTTCAAAGCCTGCGCCGCCATAATCTCCGCTTTGTACTCCGGCGTGTACACCAGTCGTTTCTGCTTCTCCGTCGCAATCGCCCCCGGCAGCACCGCATTCACCCGGATCCCCGCCGGCCCAAGCTCGTGCGCCATGGTCCGCGTCAGCCCCACAATCGCTGCCTTCGCCGTGACGTACACCGGCACGCCCGTTGTCGGAATCATCCATGAAATCGACGACATGTTGATGATGCTGCCTCGCCCCGCCGCCTTCATCGCCGGCAGCACCGCCTGAATCATGAAGAACTGCGGCCTTAGATTCACCGCAATCGAAGCATCGAAGTACTCCTCCGTCACATCTTCGATCTTGTGCCGCTGATCGTTCGCCGCATTATTCACCAGCACGTCCACCCCGCCGAGCCCGGCGATCGCCTCCTTCACCCCCGCCTTCAACTCAGCCACATTCGTCAGGTCACAATGAAAGTAGACCGGCGCCGACTCGACCTCAGCCCGCAGCGAATCCACCAACTCCGCCGCCGCCTCCTCCTGCACGTCAAAGAACCCCACCCGCGATCCCTGCCGGGCAAAGTGCTCCACAATCGTCGCCCCGATCCCGGTCGCTCCACCCGTGACCAGCACCCCCCGGCCCCGCAGGCTCGGATAAATCGCATAGACAGATTCCGCCACTGTTGACTCTCCCGTCGAACCTTCTTTCAGGTCTCCTGAATCCGTCCAAGTATAGAACCGACATGGACTTCCGGACCCGCCCGTAGACCTCTCCTTCCAATACCACGCACTGGTACACCGTGATACACCGTCTCGCATGGCGGGTGCATACTGATATACAGGCCGTATTCGGGGCGACTCCCCCTTGGGTACCTCACGCGCTTTCATTCTGGCTATTGAACTTAACAAGGGAATTGGAATCGAAACCGCAGCCTCACAGCGGTCACCAGAACCAAAATCCAGGCAGCGCTGATTGAGCCTGGGAAACGAATTTGTCTCGCACATCGCGGGACCCGTCGCGGCCTCGAAGGGCGGGAACCATTGCCCACCGCACGGATATCATTTTCAGGTTTATCGCGGCTCTCGTGGAGATGCGCCTTCGTTCACGGGTCGGCCGCGCACGGAGGGACACAATGTCGGACGCTGCTCGCTATCCCGGAATCCGGGTCACCGCTAACGGAAATCAGCTCGTCTCGTATCACACTGAAACGCGCATCGCCGACGCCGGCGTTTTCTATCCAATCACGCCTTCCACCGAAGGCGGCGAGCTCTTCCAGCAGGCCTATGCTGAGGGCAATCTCAACGTTTTCGGCAAGAACACCATCGCCATCGAAACCGAAGGCGAACACGCGGCCCAGGGTGGCGCCATCGCCCACTCCGTCTGCGGCAAACGCGTGGTCAACTTCACCTCCGGCCAGGGCGTAGTCTATGGCGTCGAGCAGTACTATCACGCGCCCGGCAAGGGCTCCACGATGGTGCTCGAGGTCGGCGCCCGCGCGCTCACCAAGCACGCCCTTAACGTCCACTGCGGTCACGACGACATCTATGGCGCGCTCGACACCGGCTGGATCATGATCTTCGGCAAGGATGCTCAGCAGGCCGCCGACCAGGCCCTCATCCTCCGCCGCGTTACGGAGCTTTCGCTCACGCCCGGCATGAACATCATGGATGGCTTCCTTACCAGCCACCTTGAGCGCACCTTCTACAAGCACGAGTCCGAGCTCATTCGCGAATACCTCGGCGCTCCCGAAGACATCATCGACTGCCCGACGGAAGCCCAGCGCGTTCTCTTTGGACCCACACGCCGCCGCGTCCCCAAGATGATGGACCTCGCCAACCCGGTCCTCCTTGGCCCCGTTCAGAACCAGGAACACTACATGAACGGCATCATCGCGCGCCGCAACAACTTCGCCGAGCCGATCCTGCAGTTCCTCGAAGACGCCTATCAGGACTTCGGAAAGCTCACAGGCCGCTACTACGGCCTCGTCACGCAGTACAAGTGCGATGACACCGACACGGTCTTCGTCTCCCTCGGCTCCGCCGCTGAGAACATCGAAGCTGCCGTCGACTATCTCCGCGACGTCAAGGGAGTCAAAGCCGGCTCCATCCACGTCAACGTCATTCGCCCGTTCCCCGAAGCCGCCATCGTTGCCGCACTCAAAGGCAAGAAGAACGTCATCATCCTCGAGCGCACCGACGAAGCGCTCAGTGGCGACAACCCTCTCGGTCGCGACGTCCGGACGGCTCTCTCGAAGGCCATCCAAACCTCCGGCCACGGTGCCTCCGAAGGCCTGCCCGCTATGTCGATGGACGAGGTGCCGCACATTTACTCCGGCAGCTACGGCCTCGGTTCGCGCGACTTCCGCCCCGAACACATCATCGGCGCTTACGAATTCGCCACAGCCGGCCGCGCCCGCAAAGACGGCAAGACCGCAGCCGACGGCGTCAGCTTCTTCGTTCTTGGCATTGAACATCCCTACGCCGTAATCGCCGACGAAATGCCTTCTCTTCTGCCTGAAGGCGCAGTCGCAGTCCGCTTCCACTCTATCGGCGGATGGGGCGCTATCACCACCGGCAAGAACCTCGGCGCCATCCTCGGCGATCTCAACGATCTCCTCTACGAGCGCGATGGCCTCGTCGACGACAAGGGCAATCCGAAAGAAGTCATCCACGTCAGCGCCAATCCGAAGTACGGTTCAGAAAAGAAAGGCGCGCCCACCAGCTACTTCATGGTTGCCGCCAAAGAGCGCATTCGCGTCAACTGCGATCTGCGCCACGTCACCACCGTCCTCTGCTGCGATCCCAAGGCCTTCACCCACTGCAATCCGCTCGACGGCATCCAGCCCGGCGGCGCCCTCATATGGGAGTCCGACGCCGAAGGCGAGCGCGCATGGGAAAACCTTCCTATCTGGGCGCGCAAGCAGATCATCGAGAAGAAAATCCGCGTCTACACCCTGCCCGGTTTCGAAATCGCCCGCAAGGCCACCGATCGCGCTGACCTGCAGCTCCGCATGCAGGGCAACGCCTTCCTCGGCGCGTTCTTCGCAGTGAGCCCATTGCTGCAGGAATTCGGCATCACCAGCGAGCAGTATCGCGACGTTGTCCGCAAGCAGTACGTCAAGAAGTTCGGAAAGCTCGGCGAAGGCGTCGTCAACTCCAACATGGAAGTCATGACGCAAGGCTTCGAGCATGTTAAGGAAATCAAGATCGGCGAAATCACCGCCCGCGACCATTCCAGCCTTCGCGGCCAGGCGCTCCTTCCCGTGCTTGAGCCCGTCCCTGCATTCGCTGAGGCCGGCGCCGGTGAAAGCTGCACCGTAAGCGGCTGCCGCTCCACACCACCGCCCACCGGTCAGTCCGCGCGTCCCCCGGTTGCGACCATCTCGATGTTCGACTCCGAGTTCCGCAACAACTTCGGCTACGACCAGCCCGCCACGCCGCTCGCGGCCATGGGCGTCATCGCCGCAGCCACCGGCGACACGGCATCCAAATACGTCGCCCGCCGCGAAACTCCTCTTTACATCCCCGAGAACTGCACCCAGTGCATGGAGTGCATCTCGGTCTGCCCCGATACCGCCCTGCCCAACACTTCGCAGGACCTCGGCACGCTGCTCAAGACCGCCGTTGCTCGCTACGTCGGCAATCCCGGCGAGCGCGCCAAGATGATCGAAAAGCTTCCCGAGATCGAGAAGCAAACCCGCGCGCGCATGCTTGCCGAAATCAAGACCGGCACGCCTCTGCCGAAGATCATCCGCGAAGTCACCGAATCGGTCGATGGTTTCTCCGCCGACGCAAAAGCGCAGTTCTACAGCATCATCGACAAGGTGCCGATGGCCTACCAGAAGGTCAACGCCATCTTCTCCTCGCCTGAGCGCAAGACGCCCGGCTCCGGCGGCATCTTCTCCATCTTCGTCAGCGATCTCTGCAAAGGCTGCGCAGCCTGCGTCACCGCATGCGGCGATCACGAAGCGCTCAAGATGGTCAAGGAAACCGAGGAGGTCAACGCCGAGCACGAAACCGGCACCGCCTTCCTCAACCAGCTGCCCGACAC
>Ga0068858_100003255_pt1 | contig 16182 bp, 16 predicted proteins | sample KBSSwiS12_FD_66589 | JGI IMG/M metagenome (GOLD analysis project Ga0068858, IMG submission 66589) | Switchgrass rhizosphere microbial communities from Kellogg Biological Station, Michigan, USA - KBS Switchgrass S1-2 | ecosystem: Host-associated > Plants > Roots > Rhizosphere > Soil ...
GCCGATCGGAGCTGACGCTGGCGTGGGCAACGATGCGGTCCACGTACTCCTGCGACGACGGGGCCGTTGCGCTCGGCGTCAGGTGTCTCGCATCAATCAGCATCTGCCATTGACCGTCACGACGGGCGACGACGCAAGCCTCGCGGGTGCCGGTCAACCCTTCGAGGTGCTTGAGCACGACATCGCGGATGGCGTCGAGATCGAGCGCGCGACCGAGCGATTGACCAAAGACCACGAGGCCTTCGAGCTCGGCGGAGCGGGCTTGTGCTTCCCGGCTTTCGCCCTCCGCCGCCGCGGCACGTGCCTTTTCGGCCTCGCGCTTCCCCTGCTGGTGAAACAGAAAGACAACGGTCAGAATGATGAGCGGGACGAGGAGTGCAACGCCGGAATTCTGCTCGACGTCGCGCGCGAAATCCAGCAGGGATCGCACCTGTTTCGAAAACACCGCCAGCAGTGCGACGGTCAGCCCGGCTATCAACAGCCTGTCTTGCCGGCCGACCAATTTCATTGTGCTGAACTCTAGTGTAAACCGCCGGGCGCGGTAAAATGACTTGTTTATGTCCAAACCATCACGAAAGCATCCACGAACCCCCGAACCGCCAGCGCCGTCGTCGCCGGGCCGCGGGAAGACACCGCTGGTCGTCGGCGTCATCACCGTCGCGGCGATCGCCGTTGCGGCCTTCGTCTTCATGCAAGGCGATCGCCCCGAACCTGCAGCGGCGGCCACGACCGCCGCTGTCACACCGGTGTCGACGCCGGCCGCAACACCTGCGGCGCCGGCACCGCCTCCGGCCGTCGCTCTGAAACCGCACCCGCAGAAGGAATATCCGCCGCTGCAGTTGCCGGCGTATCCGCTGGGCCGGTCGCCGGAGGTGATTACCGCGGCGTACCGGTTCGCGGCGGAGCATCCCGAGGTGCTCACCTACGTGCCCTGTTTCTGTGGATGCGAGCGGAGCGGCCATCGCGGCAACGAAGACTGCTTCGTGAAGTCGCGCGCCTCCAACGGCGACGTCGCGGAATGGGAGCCGCACGGCATGGAATGCAACGTGTGCGTCGATGTGGCGACTCAGGCGATGCAGATGTATTCGTCCGGGGCGTCGGTGCGGGACATCCGCGCGGCGGTCGAACAGAAATGGTCGTCTCAGGCGGCGCAGATGCACACGCATACGCCGACGCCGGATCCGCCCAAGTAGACAGCCCAAGTGGAACGACGCGCGGCGGCATTCGCGCGCCTCTTCGAAGCCGTACAGGAGGGTGTGTACGTCGGGACACTTTGTCCCGACGCCACATCCACAATCGCCGCCAATCCGCACCTGAAGCTGATCTTCGGCTACGCGAGCGAAACACCGGACGCTGACGTCCGCCCGTTCGACGTCGATCGGTTCGTCGACCCCCAGGCGCGCGGGGCTCTCCTCGCGCGTCTCAGCATCGACGGATCGGTCGCCGATTACTTGCTGCGGCTGCGGCGCGCCGATCAGACTCCAGCCTGGATGGAGCTGACGGCGCGCGCGGATCCGCCCGCCGGCGATGGCTCGATTCGCGTCGAAGCCCTCATGCGCGACGTCAGCGAGCGCAAGAAGCTCGACGACGAAACGCGCGACGTCTACGCACAGCTTCTGCAGGCGGAGAAGATGGCCGCGCTCGGGCAGACCATCTCGGGCGTTGCGCACGAGCTCAACAATCCGCTGGCGACGATCCTGAGCTGGGCGGAGCGGCTCTCGCAGAAGACGATGCTGGACGAGTCGGCCCGCCGCGGCCTCGAGACGATTCTCAGCGAATCCGAGCGTGCGGCGCGCATCGTCCGCAACCTTCTCACCTTCGCACGCAAGCGTCAGACGACGCGGGCGATGGTCGATGTCAACCAGGTGACGCGCGAGACGCTTGCGCTGCGGTCGCACGAACAGCGGCTGTCGAACATCGCGATCATCGACGCGCTCGCCGCCGGCCTGCCCCAGGTATTCGCAGACGGCCATCAACTGCAGCAGGTGCTGCTGAACCTGATCCTCAACGCCGAACAGGCGATGCTGTCGGCGCACGGCCGCGGCGTCCTGGTCGTGCGGACGTGGCACGATCACCAGCAGGAGTCGATCATCGTCGAGATCAACGACGATGGTCCGGGAGTCGCCGACGAAGTGCAGCCGAGAATTTTCGACCCGTTCTTCACCACGAAGGATGTCGGAAAGGGGACCGGGCTTGGTCTGACGGTGGCATACGCCATCGTTCAGGAGCATGGCGGACGCATTCGCCTCGAATCCAAGGCCGGCGCCGGCGCCTCGTTCTACATCGAGCTGCCCGTGACGGGCGCGAAGCTGCCTCAGACGCCGGCGTCGCGCGCACGATTTCGCGCTCGTGCCTCCGTTGACGCCGTCACCGGCGCCTCGGTCCTCGTCGTCGAAGACGAAACGGCGCTGGCCAACGCCGTGTCCGACATGCTGCGGGAAGCGGGTTACGTCGTCGATCGCGCGGCGGACGGAGAGGAAGGGCTGGCGAAGGTGGCCACGGGCGCGTTCGATCTGATCATCTGCGACCTGAAGATGCCCAAGATCGACGGCAGGGAGTTCTATCGAGCCTTTGTGAAGGCGAAGCCTGCCTCGGCCAGGCGCGTCATTTTCATGACAGGTGATGTCGCGGACGCCGAGGCCGAGACGTTTCTCCGAGGGAGCGGCTGTGCCTGGCTGGCGAAGCCATTCCGACTGGCAGATCTCCTGCGGACCGTTCGTGAAGGGCTCGCGGGATGACCGGGCGTCGATCCGCTGTCAGCGGGCCGCCGCTACCGCTCGTCGCTGCTGATCCATCCTGAGCGGCGCGCGGGATGACGTCGCGCGTTTCTGCCGTGCCTTGTACGGCAACACGATGGCGGATGGCGAGGCCAGCGTGTCGGCCTGCGGCGCGGGCAACTGCGCCTTGAGCATCCGCGGTTTCGGAACAAAGGTCACAAGCGACCGACGGATTGCGGCCATCTGCTGCGGCCCCATCTGACCAAGCGCCTCGCGCAGACGCCGGACGGCGCGCGCGTGCAATTGTGAGACGCGCGATTCATTGACACCGATTTGCGAGCCGATCTGCTTCATCGTCGCCTCGCCGTAGTAGTAGAGCCCGATCACCTTCTGTTCGCGCCAGGGCAGCGATTGAATTGCCGCACGAATGCGGGTGCGCGTTTCGAGCTTCTCGTATGCCGAATCCGGAGAGTCGGGCTCGGACGGGATGAGCGCCGCCGGCAGCGCGCTCTCGTCTACACGATCGCCGCTCGCCAGAGGCGACGTCGACTCGATCGTGTTGATGCGAACGATCGTGCGGCCGAGCCGCTTTTCATCGGAACCGACGCGCGCGGCCAGTTCGGCGAGCGACGGTTCGTGACCCAGCTCGCGGCGAAGCATCTCCCGAGCGGCTTCGAGCTCGCGCCGCTGGCGGCGGACCCCGCGCGGCCAGGCGTCTTTTCGCAAGGCATCGATCATCGCCCCGCGCACGCGGCGTTCGGCGAAGGTTTCGAACTTGATGCCGCGATCCTCATCGAAGCGGTGCGCCGCGTCGATCAAGCCGATCACGCCGTCCTGTACGAGATCACCGATGTCGATCGAGTTCGGCATCGACGACGCCATCCGGCGGGCGAGTGATTCAACAAACGGCAGGCCGGCAACGATTCGGCGGCTCTGGCTGGCATCCACGGTCGCGGCTCGCATCTTCGGTTCTCCTTCAGGCACCCGCGGCGCCTGGCTGTTCCAGACTTCACATCAGTTCCGACAGCTGCTTGGAACGCAACGAAAGGACCAGGGGTTGAGGCAAGTCAGTCCACCTGCTCGAATGAGTTGCTAAAGGGTTTTGTTTTAGATACTTGGAGGGATTTGTCGGAGGCGGGTCGCGCTTCGGAGAGTCGAGGGTGAAATCACGGAATCGTCAAGCGCTTGACGAAATTCGTTCGTGGGCGCCGGTTATTTGACGGCTTGATTTCAGGTGGGCGGCGGGGGATTCGGGTCTGAGGAGCTCGTGCATTCCTGCCGGATCTGCCTTGTGGTCGAGATCGCCTCGAGTACGCTCGCCATGACCTGCGCGGCTCGAGTGCGGCTCATGCTGTCGGGCGCCTTGGCCTCGAGCAGTTCCGCATGCGCCAGGATGGTCCCGAGCTGGTTGTTCAGGCGATGAAACAGGAGTCGCAGTTCGGGCGATTCATCCATCGGAATCCTCGCGAGCAGCTCTCCAGCGAAATACGGCTTCAGGCGCGGTTCCGTCCTTCTGCCTGTTCCCACGTGGAATCGACGACAGGCTGATTGGCGCCGTGCGCATCGCGCCACAGCGTGTCCGCGAAAATGCGAACGGAGCCGCCGGCCGTGCGCACGTATTCAACTTTGCCGCTCGACAGCCAGTTGTAGATGGTACGCCGGCTGACGCCAACGAGCTCGCAGGCCTTCATGATTGAGATTGTTTTTCGCTCCACTGGCCATTTGCCTCCGTAGAACTGTATCGGACCGTTCCGGGCTCGACTACAGGGTCTGCCCTTCACTGCCCTGCTAGCCGTGGAGGACCCCATAGTGTCAAGATGTTGGCACCTTCTTAAATGCCTGATACGACAAAGCATCTCCTTCTCGTCGAGGACGAAGCGCCCCTGCGCGAGGCCGTCGCGGAACAATTGAGCGACCGCGGCTATCTGGTCGAACAGGCCGAATCGGGTGAAATGGCGCTTGAACGGCTGGCGGATTTCGCGTTCGACATCATCGTTTCGGACCTGCGCCTGCCGGGCATCGACGGCTCGGCCGTCGTCGAATCGGCCGTCGCCCGCTACCCGGACATCATCGCCATCGTGGTCACCGGGTACGGGACGGTGAAGGACGCCGTCGAAGCCATCAAACGGGGGGCCTGGGATTTCGTCAGCAAGCCGTTTCAGATCGACGAACTGCTCCACGTCCTCGATTCAGCGATCGAGCAGCGTCGGTTGACGTCGGAGAATGCGTACCTGCGCGCCCAGCTCGAAGAGCGCTATAAGTTCGAGGGTATCGTCGGGAAAGGCCGGGCGATGGCGCGCTTGTTCCAGCTGCTCGAAACAGTGGCGCCGACGAGCAGCACGATCCTCATCTCGGGAGAGACCGGCACGGGAAAAGAGGTGGTGGCGCGCGCCATTCATCACAGCGGTCCCCGGCGCATGCACCGGTTCGTCGCGCTCAATTGCAGCGCCATTCCGGAGACGCTGCTCGAGGCCGAGTTGTTCGGGCACGTCCGCGGCGCCTTCACGGGTGCCGTTGGCAACCGCCAGGGACGGCTCGAACAGGCGCACAAAGGGACGCTCTTCCTCGACGAAGTCGGGACGATGAGCGCGGCGCTGCAGATGAAGCTGCTGCGCGTGCTGCAGGAGAGGGAGTTCGAGCGCGTCGGCGATCCGCATACGACGAAAGTCGATGTCCGCGTCATTGCCGCGACCAACAGCGACCTCGGCAAGATGGTCGCGGCGGGCAGCTTCCGCGAAGATCTGTTCTACCGGCTGAATGTGATTCCGGTGCAGCTTCCGCCGCTTCGCGAACGAAAGGAAGACATCCCGCTGCTCGTCCGGCACTTCGTTGAGAAGTTTTCGGCCGCTTCGACGCCGCCACGCGGCCACGTGACGGTGTCGCAGGAAGCGATGCGGTATCTGATGGCGTACGCCTGGCCCGGCAACGTCCGGCAGCTCGAGAACGCCGTCGAGCGGGGGATCGCCCTCAGCGCGGGGCGATCGCAGATCATGTTGACGGACCTCCCGCCCGAGATTCAACCACCGGGCGAACCGGCCGTCACCTCTTCGATTCACTTCCCTGAGGACGGGATCGATTTCGACCGCTTTGTCGCGAAGATCGAACGAGAGCTGATCGACCGATCACTGGAGCGCACCGGCGGCAACAAGGGACGCGCCGCCCAGCTCCTCCACATGAAACGGACGACGCTGGTCGAGAAGCTCAAGCGGCTCGATCGCGAGCAGGTGTAGGCTGAGGTATGCCGCCGCGTTACGCGTACTGGACCATTCTGATCGACAAAGGACCGACCGCGTTTCGCGCGCGGGACCGAGATGAACTGCTGCCGACGCTGACGCAGCTTCGCCGCACGAACACCGACGTCGAGCTGAAGTGGTTCGCGCGCGGCCGATTATGGGACTCGCCGGAGCAGGAGCAGTTCGCGGCGCAGATGCCGCGGGTCAAACGACCGCAGGACTGGCGCCCCGGCGGCACCCACAAAGATCCCCGTCAACGGTTCAAGCCGCACGGGCCTCGCCGCGATGACCGGCCCGAAGGTGGAACACGATTTGACGATCGCTCGAAGAGCGCGCCTCGTCGCGACAACCGGCCCCAAGGTGCACCGCGATTCGACGACCGCTCGAAGAACGCGCCTCGTCGCGACAACCGGCCCCAAGGTGCACCGCGATTTGACGACCGCTCCAAGAGCGCGCCTCATCGCGATAACCGGCCGCAGGGTGCGCCGCGATTCGACGACCGCTCGAAGAACGCGCCTCGCCCCAACCGGCCGAAAGGTGCACCGCGATCCGACGACCGCTCGAAGAGCGCGCCTCGTCGCGACGACCGGCCGGCAACTGCGTCGCGGCCGGATGACCGGCGCAAGAGTGGCCCCCCCCGGCAGGATCGGCCGACGGGTGGATCATGGCGGCCTGATCGGCCGCGGAACGGACCACGCCGAGACGGCCCGCCGAAGACCGGCCGCGGTCCGCGACGCTGAAAACAGATCCAACGCGCAATGGTCACTCACCTGGTGCTGCTCAAACCCCGGCCGGATCTATCCAGCGACGGCCGGGAACATCTCGTCGCGGCGTTCGAGCGCGCCATCCGCGAGGTCCCCACCGTCCGTGGCGTCCGAGTCGGCCGCCGGATCGTCTTCGGCGCCAGCTACGAGGCGCGGATGCCTGATGCCGCCGACTACGTGGTCCTGATCGAGTTCGATGACGTGGATGGTCTCGAGGCCTACCTTCACCATCCGTCGCACGCGGAGCTCGGTGCGCGATTCTCAGACTCGCTGGCCGCAGCGCTGGTGTTTGACTTTGAATCGGTGGGACTCGAGGGCCTGCGGGAGCTGCGCTAGGCCGCCGATGGCCACCGCGCACACCGTAAGCCATTTCCTGCCGTCGTGAGCGACGACGTGGGACCGTAGATCCTTAGTCCGACCACGGCAATCCAAGCCATTTCTCCCGGTCCCAGTACCATACGTCCGAAGCCTTGTCGACAAACGCGTCAACGATGCCTTCATGATCGGGGCGTGCTCGCAATGGACTTCGCGACCGTCGATAGCGCTCGATCAAGGACTCCATTGACACGACGGTAATCTGGCGGGAAAAGACGATCTCTGTCCGCGAAGACTGTAGAAACGTCGCATCTGGTTTCCGTCCGATTTCGCTGACCGCCGTCGGTCGCGCTCCCCAAAAGACCACGATGGTGGATACACGGTCTCTTGAACAGAGGACTGCCCAGTCCACTTGGTCACTACGTCGAAAGTGCCCATGAATAACGTTGTGTGCAGCGCCGATCGTAGGAATCTGGGGGACCAGACACCCGCGACGTTCGAGTTCCGCCCTCAGGTTCGAAGGCAGATCCTTGAATGCCGAAGGCGCCAACCGCACCGTCGCAGCATCCGCTCTCGCCCAAATCTCAGGCGATGGGAACTGCACGATCCCGAGGCCGAGGAGCCGCTCGAAAAGAAGGGCGCCAAAAAGAGCAGACTTCATGACCAGCAAACCTGCGCGGGGCCGTCGCAGGTCCGCGGCGAAGGGTCAGGCCGCAGATTCGTGCTGAGGCCGGCTGCCCTGGTCATTGGCCAACAGGCGGTTGCCAAAGTTCTACCTTGTTTCCTTCCGGATCGATCACCCAGGCAAACTTCCCGTACTCGGAATCGTCGATCTTCTCGAGAACGTTGCAGCCTTCTTCGCGTAAGACGTCAACCAGGGCGTGGAGGTCCGCCACTCGGTAATTGACCATGAAAGTTGCAGTGCCGGGCGCAAAGTGGTCACCTTGCGCCGAACCGATGGACCAGGTGGTTGTTCCGGCAACCGGCTTACCTTCAGCGTCGGTCCAGGTGAAAGCCGTGCCGCCCCATTCTTGAACATCGATTCCGAGGTGCCGCTTGTACCAAGCCTGCAATACAGGAGCGTCTTTGGCTTTGAAGAAGATGCCGCCAATGCCAGTGACTCGCTTCATAGAACCTCCGAGGTCGGGTGGTGGTGAGGGAGCCAGATCGAGACAGTCTTGGCTCTACTTTTTGAAGATGGCCTTGGGGATCATCGCGTGAATCCCCTTTGTGACGTCCACAACCTGGGTCACGACCAGATCCATCGCAGCACTCGCGAGCAGGTACGCCTCTTCGCGCGAGATGCCTTTGGTTTCAACCAGAAAATCCAGCATCTCCCGTGTGGCGATCTTCGCCGCCTCATCGAGATCCGGGTCCAGCCCCATCGTGATGTAGTGCGTCGCCGTTTCGGCACGCGGCCACTTCAGGCGATGTGCCTTGTGCAACACGACTTGGATCTCTCCTTTCAGCGATGTTTCCACGGCCGACAGACTGACCTCGCCGTATCCCTGCATCGCGTGCCCGTCTCCGATCGACAACAGAGCGCCCGGGACATGGACGGGTAGATACAACGTGCTGCCCGAACCAAGATCACGGTTATCGAGATTCCCACCAAAGACGTTCGGCGGGCCGCTGGACACTCGTCCCATGGCGGCCGGCGGCGCGACGCCGATCACACCCCAGAACGGCCTGGCGGGAAATTCGATACCCGGCGCGAACTGGACGACCTTACGCTCCACGTCAATCCACGTCACCCGGCCCTTTTCGTACGGAAACTCGTCGGGCAAGAGGCCACGATTCGGAACGAAGCCCTGGCCGGCGATCGGCAGCCGCACGTCGACCGACCGGATATTGATTTCGAGCATGTCGCCGGGCTCAGCGCCGCGGATGGCGATCGGACCATTCAACGTATGATCACCGCGTCCGTCGCCTTCGACTCCCTGGAAGACTTCATAAAGTTCGGCCGGGATCTTGTCTTTCGGGACACCGAGCTTCTCAAACCACCGCGGATTGCCCGTCGCCGTCTCGAGGCGTACGACGTCACCCGAGTCGATCGTGAGAACCGGCTTGAGCGAGGCATCGAAGAAGCCTCGGTGCACCGTCGTGGGCGACGCTTTCAGTTCATGAACCTTGGGCGACCCCTGAGCGCTGGCGATTGCGGGCAGGACCAACAGACAGATCTGACAGGCAACTCGCGTGGCTCGCATAATGCTGCTCCTTTAAGGTCGACTCCAAACGGCCTGACGGCTTGGCGTTCAGCGGCGGGGCTCCGCCCGACCGCTGAAACGCCGGGATCGGCGGCATCGCTGATAAAGCGAAGGACGCCGTGCGCTCAGAACGCGCGCCGTCCGTGCCGGGGAATCCGGGTCGGTCATGACGATTGCCTTTGGTCCGCCGAACGTGATGGTGAGCGGCGCGCCGCGATCAGCGTTGACGATGCCGCCGCGCTTGCGGCGCGTCCGCTCGAACTAAGTTACACGGCTTTGCCGCAACCGTGCGGCTTGAAAATGCGTTCGGTCGATGCCGGATATTTGGCGAGTTCGGCCGCCGGACGTCGCGGACGTCTCACGAGCTCTCCGCCGCAATTCGGACATACATGTTCGAGAATGGTGCTCGCACACTCAACGCAGAACGTGCATTCAAACGTGCAGATGAGCGCGTCGTCGCATTCCGGTGGCAGGTCACGGTTACAGCATTCGCAGTTCGGTCGCAGTTCGAGCATCTCTGTTCCTTCGCAGCGCCATCTAGAACCGTCAAACGTCAACGTGATGAGCCGCCGGCGTCTTTCGCGCACTGTCGGCTCCATCGCGGGTCAGCCGGCAAGGTCGGCAAAGAATTTCTGTTCGAGCGTTCGCAGAGTCTCCGGCCGTCCGTGTTTGACGTCGCGGAAGGACTGCCAAAAACGATAGCGGACGACGAGATCGAATCGTTCAAAAACCAAGCCGATTGGATTGAATTCGCGGCGACCTGCGAAGGCTCGAAACAGCCAGACCGACACGCCGACTCGCGGCCACTCGCTTCGGCGCGACCAGTTCAATACCACGCTGTTCCCGGGCAATCGAGGGAGAATGGCGTGCTCGATATGTTCCTTCCAATTCGGGCTGTCAGAGTACACGAACAGAACGCGCCGCGGCGCGGGGCCGATCCACCACAACCAGACAATCGCGTACAGCGCCGCCTGTCGAATCACGTGCGCGAGAATGGCGACGGCCACAAGAGCGAGCCAAAGCGGCGTCGTCGCGACGAGCAGGGCGACAACCAGCGTCCGACGAAGTCTCGAATTCGGTTTCGTCCTCATCGGGTTCGTTCGAATCCGTTCGTCCGGATAATGAGCCGCGCGGCTCCACCAGCCGGAGCCGCGTCGGCTCCATTCGGGGGGGTTAGCCGGTACCTGTGCTCAAGAAGGTCAGCCGATCCAGCCCCTGTGCTCTGATGACCTGCCCCGAAATCGATGCTGCATTGTCGCCTGAAAGCAGGCGCACCAAACGTGCGATCTCAGGCATGGCACCTCGTGGTTGCACGACAGCATCAGCGTCATTCCGAATGTCCGTCGAACGAGCACGAATGAGCCGGGCGCGGTTCATTTGCACGCGCGCGCCGGCCCCATTCGTTGGTCAGCCAGCAAGCGACGCGTGTTTGCTGAGACGGCAACGCCGGTGACCCACCCTATCTTCCAACCAGGTGCTGCCGATCCTTTTCGTTCTCGCAGACATCGAGTAACTAACGTCGACGCATGCCGACAATTGAGCGGCGGGTGAAGATCCACCAGCCCTTTGAAACGCCGCGCGCGCCAAGCGGCGGGTGCCGCATCTTCAGCAAAACCGGTAATCCTGTTCGCATCGGCGAATCGATTCGAATCACCCGCGCGGCAGTCTGAACCATGTTCTTACGTTTCTACGGCTTCAGTGTCTTTGGTTAACGAACCCGCAGTTCCAGGCCTTTCGGCGACACGGGCCCCCTCCCTTGGTCTGCGGCATCCTGTTGTGCCGTAAGGAACGTTAAACCTTCGACACCCGCTTTCTGCACAGCGTCGATAACCTCAACGAGGCGTGCATACTGAACGCGAGCATCGGCCTTAATGTAGAGCGTTTTATCCTTCCGTGTGGATAGAGTGCTCCTCACCCTATCCGCCAGATCAGGCGTTGAGACTCGGTTGGCGCGAAGATATATGCTGCCGTCGGCAGTCAGCGCCACGACCAGGGCGTCTTGTTTGTCCGCATTCGGTACCGCGACTGCATTGCTCGTGACGGCCAACTGAACACTGACTCCCCGCTGTAACGGGACATTTACTCCCGACTGCGCAAACACCGCGCCGGAAATGGCACCCATCATCAGTGAGACGAGACATGTTTGCAATCTGCGATTCATACTGCCGCTCCTTTCAAGCGACTAGCAGCTATCTTGCGACGCCGTTACGATGCCAGGACGACTTCCTCCGGGACAAGGAAGAACCGGTGGATGATGTCATGTAACGCGGTAATCGATTCGGCGGTGTTGACGGCGGTCCGAAGGTGCGACCCGTTATCAAGGCCCTTCGTGTACCACGATCCGAGCGCCCGAATCTTGTTCACCACCCAACGGTCGTGACCGATCGCCCGGTGGCCGTCGGATCCGCCTGGCACCGTGGTCACCGGAGCGATGTGTCTGAATCCCTTCGGCTCGTGGACGCGTTCCTGCCGCAGCAACTCGATGTACTCGAACAGGAATCGACCACGATCGGCCAGCGTCACCTCGCGGGGCAGACGGCCGGCCGCAAGGTCGGCGGCCTGCGCGAGAATCCACGGGTTGCGAAGGACGCCGCGCCCCACCAGCACACCCTCGACGCCCGCCCGCCAGCGCGTCACGACGGCTTCGGCGTCCAGACAATCGCCGCTGCCGAAGACCGGAATGCTCAGCTTCTCCGCAATGCGCGCCACCAGATCCCAATCGGCGCTTCCCGAGTAGCTCTGGGCCGCCGTTCGTCCATGCACGGCAATCGCCGACGCACCGGCATCTTCCACCATCCTGGCGAGCGTCGGCGCATTCTTCTCGTCGTCGTTCCATCCGGCCCGCATCTTCACGGTGACCGGGATTCTGACCGCTTTCGTCATCGCCGAGACGACGGCGGCCGCATGTTCGGGCTCGCGCATCAGGCTGCAGCCGGCGTTGTGCTTCGCGATCTTCGGCACCGGACAGCCCATGTTGATGTCGACGACATCGGCGCCCATGCTTTCGACGATCTGCGCCGCCGCTCCCATCGTCGCTGGATCGCCGCCGAATATCTGGATCGAAATCGGCCGCTCTTCTTCGGTGTACTCGGCGTACTCGAGGGTGCGATCGATGCCGCGCACCAGTCCTTCGGCACTCACCATCTCGGTGACGACGAGCCCGCACCCGCCGTGGCGCTTGACGAGCCGCCGGAACGCCGTGTCGGTCATGCCGGCCATCGGGGCAATCGCGAAGGGCGACGGGAGATTCACGGAACCTATGCGCATGTTCGAAACTGAAAACTGAAAACTGAAAACTTTGAAGGACTGTGACGAGGACCTGTGTGGCGGCACACGCGCCTTCGCGGTCCTTCTGACTTTTCAGTTTTGACTTTTGAGTTCAATACGGCTTCACGTCCGCGGCATCCACTTCGACTGTCACGGCCTGACCGATCAGGTCGACCGAGAGCACGAGGCTGGCTCGCTTCGCGTCCTTGCGCATCAATCGCCCGACCACCCCGCGCAGCGGTCCGTGGACCACCTCGACCATGTTCCCCTCGTGAATGAGCGGACAAGGGTCGTATTGAAGCTCGCTGTCAATCAGCAGACGGATGCTGTCGAGCTCGTAGTCCGGGATCGGCGCCGGCTTTCCTTCGAACGAGATGATGTTCACGACGCCGGTGCACTTCAGAATCGGCAACGTGTCTTCGGGATCGAACCTCGCGAAACAGTAGCCGGGAAACAGCGGCCAGTCGACCTTCTTCTTCCGATCCTTCCAGCGGCTCCACCGGGTGATCGTCGGCAGGAACGCCTCGACGTGCTTGCGCTCGAGCTGCTCGCGGACTTTCTGCTCGTGCCGGGACCGCGTCCAGACGGCGAACCATGGGGCTGAGGCTGGACGTTGAGGCTCCATCCGCTACTGGGCAGCTCCCTTGGGCTGGCTGGCGAGTCCCTCCTCGTATGCCTTCTTCACGTCAGCGTTCTTCCACTCGATGATGGCCTGCGCCTTCAGCTTCGCCAGGTACTTGTCGAACTCGTCCTTCCGTTTTCCGGTAAACACGCGATCGTTGAGCTGCTCGCGCGCCTGCTCGAACGGCATCGTCTCGGCGGAGGTGATGGTTTCGACCTTGAAGAACTGGTAGCCGCGCGCCGTCCGTACGAGCGGCGTGATCTCGCCCGCCTTCGCCGGTTCGATCAGCTTTCGCAGGTCGGCGGACAGATCGCTCATGTTCAACGGACCGATCAGCCCGGCGTTGGCGCGCGACGGCGCGTCGGAGGACTCCTCAGCGAGCTTCATGAAATTGTCGCCAGCCAGCGCGCGGGCGCGAAGCTGTTCCGCCTTCGTTCTGACGGCGTCGTCCTGCGCCACGGACAGGCCCTTGCCTTCGTTCGGCACCGCCACGAGCACCTCGCGCATCGTCACCGACGCGGGTGTCGTGAATTCGCCGATGTGTTCCTGGTAATACTTGCGGGCTTCGTCTTCCGAGATCGCGATCTTGCCGAAGATCTCGACCTGCTCGACGCGTTGCACGAGCATCTGTCGCTCGAACTGGCGGCGCAGATCGCTGATCGACATGTTTTCCTGCTTGAGCGCCGCCTGAAACTTCTCCTCGGTGTCGAGCTTGTACTCTTTCTTGATGTTGTCGATCGCGAGCTTGAACTGCTCGTCCGAGAGCCTGTAGCCGAGCTCCTTGGCGCGTTGCATCAGCAACATCTCGGCAACGGCGTCCACCATGATCTGGGGCGTGACTTGATTGAGCTCTTTCTTGAGCAGCTCGTCGGTGGGATCTCCCTGGATATTCTTCTGACGGAGCGCCGCCACCTGCCGGGCCTCCAGATCGGTCTTGGTGAAGATTTCCCCGTTCACCTTGACCAGGATCTGCTCGAGGATGTCGGCGCCTGCGAGACCAGCCATCAGCAGAAACGCCGCGATCAGGGCTCCGGCAACCGACAACAGTCGGGATGGCGAGTCAACCACCGAGGCCACCGAGATCACCGAGTTACCAGGAAGGATCTGATCCCGCTGGACTCGGCGTGCCTGATGGTTGGAGAAAACTTTGAATATCTTGTTCATAGCTAACTCTTTGACATCGAATATCTTACCTTTGATCCAGCAGCTCGCTCAACAACCCGCCGACGAGCTCGAACGTCCCGCCGGGCGCACGCGGATCTTCCCGGGTCGGCCTCAGGATCTCCGCCTTCGAGAAACCGGACGTGACTTCGGTCTCCCGAGCCCTGGCGGTCCACCAGCTCGGCGCAGCGACCGCAGACTTCGAACCTCTCCGTTGGCTGACGCCTGACGGCTGATGGCTGAGCACCGGAGGTTTCCCTGCCACTCGCCCTTTACCTTCAGCCACGTCCAGCGAAAGCTTGAGGGCTGCAGGCGGGACGAGGGTGAGGTCGGACCGCTGCCGCACCAGCGATACGAGACGCACCGGATCGACCTTCGCCTGCAGTCTGAACTTTATGACGACGGTACGCCCCTCGCGGTCGATCGTCTCGATCCCGAGCTGGTCGGCCATGACGCGTATTCGTCCGTAGTCGGCGAGATTCAGCACCGAATCCGGCAGCGGACCGTAGCGATCCACCGCTTCTTCGAGCACGCGATCGATTTCTTCGTCCCGGCGCGCTGCCGCGACCTTCCGGTACAGCATCAACCGCTGGTTCATGTCGGGCACGTAGTCGGCGGCGATCTTCAGGTCGACGCGCAGATTCACCGTCGCGCGCACATCGTCCTCGAGCTCTTCGCCCTTCAGCTCGCGGACCGTCTGTTCGAGGAGCTTCATGTACATCTCGAACCCGAGTGCCTCGATGTGACCGCTCTGCTCTCCGCCCAGCAGGTTGCCAGCTCCGCGAATCTCGAGATCGAGCGCGGCAACCCGGAATCCACTGCCGAGGTCGCTGAACTCCTTGATGGCGGCCAGCCGCTTTTTCGCAACCGGCGACAGGTGATCGTCCGGCGGAATCAGCAGGTACGCGTACGCAGGACGATCGGACCGGCCGACCCGGCCGCGGAGCTGGTACAACTGCGACAAACCATAGCGATCGGCGCGATTGATGATGATGGTGTTCGCGTTCGGGATATCCAGTCCATTCTCGACGATCGTGGTGGCGAGCAGGACGTCGAACTTCCGCGCCACGAAGTCCAGCATGGCCCGCTCCAGCTCGTCTTCCGCCATCTGGCCGTGACCGACGACGATCCGCGCTTCGGGAACGAGCCGCTGGATCAGTGCGCCGATCGAAAAGATGGACTCGACCCGGTTATGGACGACGTACACCTGACCACCGCGCGACAGCTCGTGACGAACGGCGCGGGCAATGACCTGCGGATCGAATTTGACGACGTTGGTTTGAATCGACAGCCGGTCCTTCGGCGGGGTCTCGATGACCGACATGTCGCGGATCCCGATGAGCGACATGTTGAGCGTCCGGGGGATCGGCGTTGCGCTCATCGTCAGGACGTCGACCTTCTTTCGCAGCTGTTTGATCTTCTCCTTGTGGGCCACGCCGAATCGCTGCTCTTCGTCGACGACCAGCAGGCCCAGATCGCGGAAACTGACGTCCTTCGACAGCAGCCGATGCGTGCCGACGATGATGTCGACTTTGCCGGCTTCCAGATCGGCGAGCGTCTCCTTCTGCTCGGCCTTCGTGCGAAAGCGGCTCACCATCTCGATACGCACCGGAAATCCGGCAAACCGTTCTTTCAGTGTCTTCTGATGTTGAAACGCGAGCACGGTAGTGGGCGCCAGGAAAGCGGCTTGCTTCCCGTCCATCACGGCTTTGAACGCGGCGCGCATCGCTACCTCGGTCTTGCCGTATCCGACGTCGCCGCAGAGCAGACGGTCCATCGGCGTCGAAGATTCCATGTCGCGCTTGATGTCGGCGATCGCGGACGTCTGATCGGCAGTCAGTTCGTATTCGAACGCGCCTTCGAATTCCTGCTGCCAGTGCGAGTCGGGGCTGAACG
>Ga0068858_100003258_pt1 | contig 16181 bp, 16 predicted proteins | sample KBSSwiS12_FD_66589 | JGI IMG/M metagenome (GOLD analysis project Ga0068858, IMG submission 66589) | Switchgrass rhizosphere microbial communities from Kellogg Biological Station, Michigan, USA - KBS Switchgrass S1-2 | ecosystem: Host-associated > Plants > Roots > Rhizosphere > Soil ...
CGCGCGTACGCCTTTCTCGGCAGCAACGTCGGCGACCATCTCCGCGCCAGCGTCGCCAACGTCCTCGCCGATGCGCCGCCGCATCTCGAGCAGGCGGTGTTCGCCGACGAGCTCTGCGAGGAGTCGATGGCCGCGTTTCGCGAGATCGCGAAGACACAGTGGCAGGCGCTGCTCGCGGCGACCGTCCCGGCGTTGCAGGTGCTGGTCGACGCCGACGCCGCCAAGGGCGCCGGACCGCGGCGACGCGTCCGCATCGGCCTCTACACGTACCACGAGGCGATGACTGCGCCCGCCGCGGCCGCATCCGCACCCGCTTCCCCAACGCGCCGGCGAACGCCCGCGCGCAAAAAGGATCGATGACCATGGTCAGCTTGTCCTCTTCGTTGCGCCGTCTCGGCGCGGCTGCGCTCGTTCTCCTCGGCGTCGTCGCCGGCTGCGGCGGCGTCGACAGCGGCGGCACCGGCGCGCCGACGACATTCGCGAGCGGTGCGATCACCGGGTTCGGATCGATCATCGTCACCGGCATCCACTTCGACGACCGCAGCGCTTCGGTGCGCGACGGCGACGGCAACGCGCGCAGTCGCGACGACCTCCGCCTCGGCATGACCGTCGAGGCGCGCGGCGGCGGTCTCTTCCTCGACGCCGACGGCAACGACGCGAGCACCGCGACGAGCATCGTGTTCGCGAGCGCGATCGTCGGTCCGGTCGAGGCGAACGACCCCGCGGCGCGGACGCTCACCGTCCTCGGCCAGGCGGTCGATGTCGACGCGTCGACGGTCTTCGACGATGCGCTTCCCGGCGGCCAGGCAGCGCTCGCGCTCGGCGACGTCGTCGAGGTCTACGCGAACCTCGATGTCGCGAGCGGCCGCTACGCGGCGACGCGAATCGACGCCAGGAGGGCGGTCGCGAGCTACCGGCTGCGCGGGATCGTCGCCGACCTCGACACCGCATCGCGGACGTTCTCGATCGGCGGCGCGCGCATCGGCTACGCGGCGCTGGCGGCGACCGCTGTTCCCCCGGCGCTCGCCGACGGCAACTTCGTCCGCGTCGCACTCGCGATCGTCGCCGACGCGGGCGGCGTGTGGTCGGCGATCCGCATCGACGACGGCGCGCCGCGCGTCGACGATCGCGACCACGCAGAGCTCGAGGGGCTCATCAGCGCGTTCACCTCGGCGACGCAGTTCAGCGTCGACGGCACTCCCGTCGATGCCCGCAACGCGCAGTTCCCCGACGGCACCGCAGGGTTCGCGCTCGGCAGGCGCGTCGAGGTCGAAGGCCGGGCCGTCGCCGGAGTGGTCGTCGCGACGCGCGTTCGCCTCGAAGACGGCGGCGGCCCGGGCGGCGGGCTGTTCGACGTCCGCGGCGCGATCGCATCGCTCGACACGTCAGCGAGGACGTTCGTGGTCCGCAACGTCGTCGTCAGCTACGCCGGCACGGTCGACTTCCGCGACGGCAGCGCGGCCGACCTCGCGGTCGGCCGCGAGGTCGAGGCGCGCGGGACGCTCTCGAGCGACGGGACGCGACTGCTCGCGACCCGGATCGACTTCAGGCACTGAGCGGCGGCGGCGAGCACGCCGTCGCCGCGAGTCAGTCGCCCTTGCGGAGCACACGTCGGCCGGAGTGGCCGCACCGTGGAGCAGCGTCAATCGTCCTGGTCGTGCCCGCCCTTGTCGGCGATGAATTCGAACGCCGCCTGCCGCGTCTGCGGCGAGTTCAGGATGCCGAGGTGCGCGGTGCCGAGGATGGGGTCGTAGGCGCCCTGCCCGGTCAGGCCGATCTCCTTCGCACCGCGGATGCTGGCGCTCTTCGAGAAGTCGGTCGGGATGCCGGACGAGTCGATCGCCGGAACCGGCGCGAAGAAGCCGTCCTGGACCGAGAAGTAGACGAAGCTCGTGTCGGCGTTGCGGATCACCAGCGTCTTGCCAGCGCGGTTCTCGCGCCGCTGGTCGCCGTCGTTGAGAAGGCGCAGGAACGGCGAGCGCGGCGAGCCCAGCTCCTGGCAGACCTCGCTCGACGGCGTGAAGCCTCCGAACGCGGGCAGCTGGTAGTAGTTCAGCGGCGACGGCGAACAGTTGATGATGCCGTGGTTCGGCCCGTCGATCGCGACGAAGCGGCGGACGACGCGACCCGCCTCGTCCTGCCGCATCCATTCCCGCGTCAGCGTCACGCCGAGGCTGTGGGCGACGATGTCGACCTGCTTCGCGCCGGTGAAGGCGAGGACGGCGCGGACGAAGCGGCGCAGGTCGGGAACGTTCGCCTGGTTGGTGTGGGCAATGCTCGAGCGGCGCGTGTTGTCGCCGGCGAGATCGCACAGGTCGCCCTCGTAGCCGATCGCCCACAGCTCGCTCGTTGCGTAGCCGCGGTCGGCGAAATACTGCGCGAACGCCTGCACCCTGCCGTACGGGCTGCACGCCGTCGGAAACGGCGTGTCGTTGTTGCCGTGGATGAAGATGACCGGCGTGCGCTCGACCGGTCCGGCTGCGCCGAAGCCGATCAGCGGCTTGCCCGTCAGAGACGCGTCTTCGATGACAGGGAACCCTGCCGGGAAGGTGGCGCCCACGGTGGCCGCCTGCGCCGCGGCGGCGGCGAACAAGGTCGTGGCGAAAGCACGGCGAATCCATCGATGCATCGGTCGGGTCTCCTCTGGGTTGGGTCGATGACGGGCCGATTCTTGCATCGCGCCGCGTGATCCCGGTGGCGGTGGCGAGCCGACGTCACCGCTTCTTCTTGACCAGGCGCGGGCCTTCCTTCTGCAGCTTGACCGAAACGGCGGCATGAAGCCCGCGCGGGTCGAGCCTTCCGAGCTCGGCAGGCACCTCCAGCAGCGCCACACGTTGCCCGCGGGCCGGTCGGAACTCGAGGCGGGGCGCATTGCCCTCCTTCGCCGGGTGGAAGAGAGCGTGTACCTTGCCCTTGGTGTCGAACAGAACCTGCACGTGCATGGCAGCCTCCTAGAACGTGTCGACCTGCGAAGCGAGAACCTGGACCCGCGCCAGCACCGGCGCTCCCGACTGGCCCCGTCCGCGCAAGGTCACCAGATTCGCGGTCGCGGCCGCATTCGAAAGGCTCCACGCCGACCCTTCCGATTCGATGGTGACGCTCTGAGCCGTGTCGTCGTCGCCGGCCGATACGACACCGGCCCAGACGCGCGTCCAGCGGAAGGGACTGATGTTGGAGCCCCACGTGACGATGAAGGTGACGGGAACTCCGGACGACAGGCTCACGACGCCCGCCGATGCGATCACCACTTCAGTCGTGAATGCAGCCATGCCAGCCTCCTGGTCGAGTCTGGCCTCGATCATGATCGCTTCGGCGCACGAACGTCACTCGACCTTGCCGACGGCGCGCACCGCCTTCGTCATCACCGCTGCGTCGGCATCCCAGTACGACTGGAACTCGGGAGCGTCGAGGTACTCGATCGGGCTGCCCGCCTTGGCAATGACCTGGCGCACGCTCGGATCCGCGGCCGCCTTCGCCGCCGCCGCGCGCAGCTTCCTGACGATCTCGTCGGGCGTGCCCGCGGGAACGAACAGCGCCGACCACTGCGCGAACTGCACCGGATGGCCGAGCTGCTTCAGGCTCGGCACGTCGGGCAGCGCGACGAGCGCGTGGTCGCCCCAGTGCGCGAGCGCGCGCAGCTTGCCGGCCTGGATCTGCTGCACGACCGTCGCCGGCCCGCTCGCGAGCGCGTCGACCTGGCCGGCGAGGAGCGCGACGACCGCGGGTCCGGCGCCGGTGTAGGGGATGTGCGTCATGCGAAAGCCGGCCTCGGCCTTCAGCATCTCCATCGGCACGTGCATCGTCCCGTAGTTGCCCGAGCTGCCGTAGTTGTACTTGCCGGGATGCGCACGCACGTCGGCGAGGAACTCGGCGAAGTTCTTCCACGGCGCGTCGGCGCGGACGACGAGCACCGTGGGGTCGGCGGTGAAGCGCGCGATCGGCTTGAACTGGGCAAGCTGGTAGGCCGGTTTCCGGTCCAGTATCTTGTCGGCCTCCGGAAGGATCGAGATCGACGACAGGCTGAGCAGCACGGTGTAGCCGTCGGGCGCGGCGCGCGACGCGACGCCGATGCCGAGCGCGCCTCCGGCGCCGGCGCGGTTCTCGACGACGACCGACTGCTTCAGCTCGCGCGCGAGCGCGTCGGCGACCGGCCGCGCGACGGTGTCGGCGACGCCGCCGGGCGGGAACGGCACGATCATCGTGATCGGCTTGTCGGGCCAGCCTTGCGCCTGCGCCGCAGCGGCGGCGGCGGCGACGAGCGAGGCGAACAGCAGCGAGCGCAACGCGGGCAGGCAAACGCGCATGCAAAAGCTCCTTGGTTTCGCCGACATTAGCATCGCCAACCGAACGGAGCGTCGATGATCACCCTCACCCCTCTTGCCCGCACGTCGACAGCGCTGCTGTGCGCGCTCGCGGCGGTGGTCTGCGCCGCGCCGGTCGCCGCGCAGGATGCCTATCCGTCGAAGCCGGTGCGCATCATCGTGCCGTTCGCCGCCGGCGGCCCGGCCGACGTCTACGCGCGCTTCATCGCCCAGAAGCTGCAGGAGACGACGGGGCAGACGTTCATCGTCGACGACCGCCCCGGCGCCGGCTCGATCATCGGCACCGACGCGGTCGCCAAGAGCGCGCCCGACGGCTACACGCTGCTCCTGATGTCGAACACGCACACCGTCAACGAATCGCTGATCGCGACGAAGCCGTTCCAGCTGATGCGCGACTTCGCGCCGATCGCGCCGATCAATTCGTCGGACCTCGTCCTCGTCGCGCGCAGCGCTCTGCCGGTCGCCAGCGTCCACGAGCTGATCGCCGAGGCGAAGGCCAGGCCCGGCGGCATGACGTACGCGTCGTCGGGACCGGGAACTCCGTACCACATGGCCGGCGAGCTGTTCAAGGCGATGGCCGGCGTCTCGATCCTGCACATCCCGTACAAGGGCAGCTCGGGCGCGCGCACCGACGTCCTCGGCGGCCAGGTCGACCTCATGTTCGACGCCGTGACGACGATGACCGAGCACGTCCGCCAGGGCAAGGTCAAGGCGCTCGGCACGACGGGCAGGACGCGCTCCGAGGTGATGCCCGACGTGCCGACGATCGCCGAGGCCGGCGTGCCGGGCTACGAGGCGACGATCTGGCTCGGCCTGATGGCGCCGAAGGCGACGCCGCCGCAGATCGTGGCGCGTCTCAACGCCGAGGTCGCGAAGATCGTCGGCAATCCCGACGTCGCCAAGGCGTGGCGCGTGCAGGGTGCGGTGCCGATGACGATGAGCGTCGCCGAGTTCACCAGATACCTCGAGGACGACATCGTCAAGTGGGCGCACATCGTCAAGGTCTCGGGCGCCAAGCCCGAGCAGTGACCGCGCCCGGCCACGAGGAGCGCGCGCGATGGCCGCTGAGCTGCACGTGCTCTGCGCCGGCGCGGTGAAGGGCCTCGTCCTCGCGCTCCAGCCCGGCTTCGAGGCGAGCGCCGCGGTCCGCCTGCACGCGCGCTTCGGCGCGGTCGGCGCCATGCGCGACGAGCTCGCCGCGGCTGCACCGTGCGACGTCTTCGTCGCCACCGAAGCGATGGTCGCGTCGCTCGCCGCGAGCGGCGCGCTGCGCGCCGGTTCGAGCGCAGCGATCGGCCGCGTCGAGACCGCGGTCGCTGCGCGCGACGGCGCGCGCCGGCCGGAGATCGCGAGCGCTGCCGCGCTCCGCTCCGCGTTCCTCGCCGCGACCGCGCTCTACATTCCGGACGCGACCCGATCGACCGCCGGCGCCCACGTCGTCGCCGTGCTCGACCGGCTCGGCATCCGCGCCGAGATGGCGCCGCGCCTGCGCATGCACCCGAACGGCGCGACCGCGATGCGCGAGCTCGCGGCGAGCGGCGACGACGGCGCGCTCGGCTGCACGCAGGAAACCGAGATCCGCTACACGCCGGGCCTGGCGCTCGTCGGTCCGCTGCCGGCGCCGCACGCGCTCGCGACCGTCTACGCCGCGGCGATCGCCGCATCGGCGCGCGACGTCGACGCTGCCGAACGCTTCGTCGCGCTGCTGAGCGGCCCGGTGAGCGCCGAGCGCCGCCGCGCCGGCGGATTCGGCGCCGCGTAGCGCACTAGTTCATCGGGCCGTAGCGGCCGCCGACGCTCAGGCGCCCGGCGCCGGTGAAGGCGAGCGCGACGGCGACGAAGAGATACATCGCCTGCAGCTCGAGCGCATAGCCGCCCTGCGGCCCGAGGCTGAACAGCTGACCGGCGTGCGCCGTCAGCACCGCGACGACCATGTTGATCGCGATCAGGATCGCGGCGAGACGCGTCCAGACGCCGACGATGAGCAGGATCGGTGCGACGATCTCGCCGAGATAGACGCCGTACGCGAGCGCCGCCGGCAGGTTGGCCTTGGCAAGCATGGCCGCGATCTCCGCCGGCGGCGGCGGCAGCTTGCCGATGCCATGGAGCAGGACCAGGACGCCGAGCACGAGCCGCAGGATCAGCAGCGCGGTGTCGAGGCCGCGGTCGCGGTTGTCGGCGGCGCGGTTCGTCAGGATGGCCATCCAGTCCTCCGTGGTCGTGCGGCCTGCCCTCGGCAGGCGCCTGCCCGATCGAGGATAGCGTCGCCACCGCATCGCTGCACGGGCGCGACGCGCGACCGCTGCGGCTAAGCTGCTCGCCAAAGAAGAACCCGCCTCGCCGACGTTCGTGAACGACCCCGCCTTTCGCCTGCGCGAGATCGCCGTTGCCGCGTTCGGGCCGTCGCTCCTGTTCGCACTCGGCGAAGGCGCGATCCTGCCGGTGATCGCGCTCACCGTCCGCCAGCTCGGCGGCTCGGTCGCGCTCGCCGCGCTGATGGTCACGCTGATCGGCATCGGCTCGCTCGTCTCCAACATTCCCGCGTCGCTCGTCACGGCGCGCTGGGGCGAGCGCTGGGCGATCGTCGGCGCCGCCGTGTGGTGCGCGCTCGGCATGCTGATCTGCGTCGTCGCGACCGCGCTGTGGGTGTTCGCGATCGGCGTCTTCATGGTCGGCATGGCCGCCGCGGTGTTCGGGCTGGCGCGCCAGAGCTATCTCACCGACGCGGTGCCGTTCCACTTCCGCGCGCGCGCGCTCTCGACGCTCGGCGGCGTCATGCGGATCGGGCTCTTCGTCGGGCCGTTCCTCGGCGCGGCGTGCATCCATGCCTTCGGCCTCGCCGGCGCGTACTGGGCCGGCGTCGTCTCGCTCGTCGTCGCCGCGTTCGTCGCCCTGCGCATGCCCGAGCTGCCGCCGCACGGCGCCGCGGTCGCCGCCGGCAGCGCGACCCCCCATGTCGCGCCGACGCTGCGCTCGGTCGGCAGCCACCACGCGAAGGTGTTCCTCACCGTCGGCGTCGGTGCGCTGCTCGTCGCTGCGGTGCGGGCGTCGCGCCAGGCCGTGATTCCCCTCTGGGCCGAGGGCATCGGCCTCGACGCGGCGACGACGTCGCTGATCTACGGCCTCGCCGGCGGCATCGACATGCTCGTCTTCTACCCGGCGGGCAAGGTGATGGACCGCAAGGGGCGCAACTGGGTCGTGGTGCCGTCGATGCTGGTGATGGGTGCGGCGCTGCTGGCCATGCCTTTCACGCATGGCGCGACGGGCCTTCTCGTCGTCTCGCTCGCGATCGGCTTCGGCAACGGCATCGGCTCCGGCGTGCTGATGACGCTCGGCGCCGACTATTCGCCGATCGTCGGCCGCGCCCACTTCCTCGGCCTTTGGCGATTGATGGCCGACCTGGGTTCGACGGGTGGCCCGGCGCTGTTGTCTGCCGTCACCGCGCTCGTCTCGCTCGCCGGCGCGGTCTGGTGCACCGGCGCGACCGCGTTCGCCGCGGCATGGGTGTTGTGGTACTGGATCCCGCGCACCGAGCGACACCCGCCACGCTGAGCGCGGCGATCAGCGCTTCGCGTCCTCGCTCTTCGTCCACGCCTCGTAGCGCGCCCGCGTCGCCTCGTTGGCCGGATAGAGGCCCGGCAACGCGACGCCGGTGTCGACCTCGCGCATGATCCAGCCCTCGAGCCGCTCCTGCTCGACCGCGGCGGCGACGACGTCGGCGACGAGCTCGGCGGGGATCACGACCGCGCCGTCGCCGTCGGCGACGATGACGTCGTTCGGCAGCACGGCGACGCCGCCGCACCCGATCGGCTCCTGCCAGCCGACGAAGGTGAGGCCGTTGACCGACGCAGGTGCCGCGCTGCCCCGGCACCACACCGGAAGCGCCGTGCCGAGGACGCCGGCGAGGTCGCGGACGACGCCGTCGGTGACGAGGCCGGCGACGCCGCGCTTCTTCATCCGCGCGCAGAGGATGTCGCCGAAGATTCCCGCCGCCGTCGTTGCCATCGCGTCGACGACGGCGACCGCACCGGCCGGCATCGCTTCGATCGCGGCGCGGGTCGACATCGGCGACGCCCACGACGCCGGCGTCGCGAGGTCCTCGCGCGCGGGAACGAAGCGCAACGTGAACGCGCGACCGACGACACGCGCGGGCAGCCGTTCGGCGAGCGGAAGCGCGCCGCGGATCCAGACGTTGCGCAGGCCCTTCTTCAGGAGCACGGTCGTCAGCGTCGCGGTCGTCACGCCGGCGAGCGCGCGCCGCGTCGCGTCGTCGAGCGATTGGGCATCGATTGCAGTCATGGCGCGAGGATACGTCGGCCGCTAGACGCGGAAGTACGCGATCTGCACCGAGGTCGCGAGCAGCTGGCCGTTCGTGGCGTACAGCTCTGCCGTCTGGTCGCCGAAGCTGCGGTGGAAGACGCGCGCGTCGGCGACCGCGGCGAGCGGTGCGCTGCCCTGCGCGGCGAGCTCGGCGGCGGTGGCGTGGAAGTACGTCGTCATCGACACGGTACCGAACGGCGGGACGCGGCCGATCATCTGGAAGGGCCGCCCGAAGAACGCATCGCTCATCGCGAGCAGCGAGACGAAGTCGAGCGCGCGCGGCGGATCGTCCTGCAGCCACAGGACCGAGCGCGGCGAGCGCGGCGGATCGAACATCTGCTCGCTCGGCTCGAAGGCGCCCTCGGCGAAGCGAAAGCCGTACTGCGCGATCCACGAGAGCGCGTTGCGGTGGGCGAAGCGCGCGATCGCCTCGGGCGGCGGCAGCGTCGGCTGCCGCGCCGCCTGGTGGTGCCAGCTCTCGCGCCGCGCCGCGGTGACGATGCTGGCGGTCAGGACGGCCTCGTCGCCCTGGCGGAACTCGACCTGCCAGTGCTGGCTCGATCGGTTCGCGCGCGCCCGGCGAACGTGGACGGCGAACTCGCCGCGCTCGATCGGCGCGCAGAAGTTGACCGTCGCCGCGATCGGGTCGCCTTCGCGCTGCGGGTGCTCGAGCACCGCGCGCAGCGCGGTCGCTGCCGACACGCCGCCGAAGGGCCCGATGAACGTCCAGTAGGCGTCGTGGGTACGGCCGCGACGCACCGGGGCGGTCGGCGCGCCTGCGAGCGCGGTGGCTTCGTCGAGCAGATGCATTCGATGGTCGCGCGCGCGGTGACGTGGGCTGCGATGATGCACGGCGGCGAGGGGCATCGTCGGTCGCGCCGGCGACAGCGCGACGCGGCTCGCACAATCGACGGCGTGAACGGCGAAGTCGACCAGCTCGCGCTCTTCGGCGACGCCGCGCCGTCGCAGGTGCCGGGGCTTCCGCCGGGCTGGGAGTACCGCGCCGACTTCATCGACGTCGACGAGGAAGCGGCGCTGCTGGCATTCATCGCGACGCTGCCGCTCGCCGCGGCGCGCTACAAGGGCTACACGGCGCGACGCCGCGTCGTCCACTTCGGTGCTGCCTACGACTACGACGACAACCGGCTGCTGCCGGCACCGCCGGTTCCTGCCGAGCTCGAGCCGCTGCGCGCGAAGGCGGCGGCGTGGCTCGGCGAGGCGCCGGAAGCGCTCGCGAACGCGCTCGTCGCCGAGTACCGCGCCGGCGTTCCGCTCGGCTGGCACCGCGACGTGCCCGACTATGAGACCGTCGTCGGCGTCTCGCTCGCCGGCCCGGCGCGGATGCGCTTTCGCCGCTATCCGCCGGTCGCGCCGAAGAAGGCCGACGTCGTCTCGCTCGAGCTCGCGGCGCGCTCGGCGTACGTGCTGCGCGCCGAGGCGCGCTGGGGCTGGCAGCACAGCGTCGCGCCGACGCCGGCGCTGCGCTACTCGATCACGTTTCGCACCCGCGGGACGTCTGGCCGGCGGCGGCGCTGACCGTCAAGCGCCCCGGCCGCCCCGCGGATCGAGGATCTCGGACGAGATCTTCCGCTTCGCGAGCTCGGTCCCGAGCTTGTGGCGCAGGAACGCGCCGCTCGTATAGCGCTTCACGCTCAGATAGTAGGTCTGCTCGACGCGCTTGACGAGCTCGAGGTAGTCGTCGAACACGTCGTCGTCGCAGATGAAGCGCTCGTAGTTGACGATCGAGTGCACCCGCCTGCCGAGCGGACCGAGCAGCCGGTCGACGGCGTCGCCGATCACCCGGAGGTCTTCCGTGCTTCGCACGCGCAGCCCCGCGTAGTTCATGTAGACGGTGTTGGCCTGCTCATCGTAGCTGAGCCGATTCTCGATGCGCAGGTCGAGCATGCGTTCGCGCAGCCGCATCGGTGCGCTTCGAAAGACCGTCGGATCCATCTCGCGCGGGCCCTCGACCGCGGCGCGGAACGGCAGCCGCTCGAGGACGTCGCGCTGCAGGTCGATCCCGGGCGCGACCTCGGTCACGGCGAGCCCTCGTTCGTCGAGCCTGAAGACGCACCGCTCGGTCACGAACAGGACGTCCTGCGCCGACTGCCGGGCCACGTCGGCGCTGAAAGTGACCTGACCGATTCGCTCCACGAACTTCGGCGTCCGCCCTTCCTTGATGATCCGCAGCCGGCCCTCCTCGATCGCGGTTTCCAGCCCGCCGGAGGCGAAGGTCCCCATGAAGACGACCTTCTTGGCGTTCTGGCTGATGTCGATGAATCCGCCGCATCCGGGGGTGCGATTGCCGAACTTGCTCGCGTTGACGTTGCCACGCGAATCGCATTCGCCGAAGCCGAGGAACGCGACATCGAGCCCGCCGCCGTCGATGAAGTCGAACGCGCACGCGTGGTCGATGACCGCCTGGTAGTTGATCGCCGTGCCGAAGTCGAGCCCGCTCATCGGCACCCCGCCGATCACCCCGGAGTCCACCGCGAGCGAGAGCAGGTCCTGCACCCGCTCCTCGCCGGCGACAAGCGGGATCTGGTCCGGAATCGAGCCGACGCCGATGTTGATCACGCTGTTCGGGGCGAGCTCGAGCACGGCACGGCGCGCGATGACCTTGCGGTCGGTCAGCTCGACCGCGCTCGGGCGGGCCGGCGGCAGCCGCAGCTCGCCCGACAACGCCGGGTTGAACTGGGTGCCGTACGTCTGCATGTGATGCTCGGCCTCGGTCAGGACGACGCAATCGACCAGGATGCCCGGGACCTTGACGTTGCGCGCATCGAGCGTTCCCTCGGCCGCAACGCGCTCGACTTGCGCGATGACGATTCCGCCCGAGTTGCGAGCGGCGATGGCGAGCGCGAGGTTCTCGAGCGCCAGCGATTCGCGCTCGGTAGTGATGTTGCCGTCCGGATCGGCCGTCGTGCCGCGGATGAGCGCGACGTTGATCGGAAACGCCCTGAAGAACAGCACGTCGTCGCCGTCGACCTTGAGAAGCTGGACGATGTCGTCGACGGTGCGGCCGTTCATCTTCCCGCCGCCGTGGCGAGGATCGATGTAGGTGCCGAGGCCGACGCGCGAAAGGGTTCCCGGCTTGCGGGCACCGATGTCGCGGTACAGCTGCGTCATAACGCCTTCGGGAAGGTTGTAGGCCTCGATCCGGTTCTCGACGATCAGGCGCTCGAGCTTGGGCGACAGCCCGAAGTAGCCGCCGATGACGCGGCGGACGAGCCCTTCGTGCGCCAGGCGGTTGAGTCCCTTGTCCTTCAGGTCGCCCTGGCCGGTGGAAAAGACGAGCGTCAGGTCGCGCGGCTCGGCCGACTCGAGGAAGCGCCGCTCGAGCGAGAAGAAGAGCTGATCCGGAGTGCCGCTGCCGGCGTAGCCGGTCGACGCGACGGTGTCGCCGGAGTGGATGACGGCGACCGCATCGCCAGCCTCGACGACCTTCTTCAGTCTCATCGCCAGCCTCCTGATCGACCGCGCCCGACATTTGACATCGGGCGACGTGCTTGTCCAAGCCCGGACGTCCGGCCGCGCCGGTGCGATCGTTCGGGCAGGATGGCGGGCCCGCGGATCGCGGACCGACGCGCAAGCGAACGTCGACGGTCGCCTAGCGCGTCCGCCCGCGCATCGACGCCGGATGGCCCGACAGCGTGAAGCGCTTGCCGGTGTCGACGAGGCGGTCGCCTTCGACGCGCAGGATCGAGACGTCCTGCGTCATGAAGTTGCCGACGTAGAGATAGCGGCCGTCGTCGCTGAAGACGGCGCCCTCGGGCAGGCCGCCGACCTCGACCTCGTTGGTCTTCGTCACCTTCTTGCCGTCGATGCGCAAGGCGACGACGCTGCCGTTCTTGTTGTAGAAGAACGCGCTCTGCGCCGCATTGCTGCCGCGAAGCATGATCGCGACCGCGAGCTGGCCGGTCGGGCTGATCGCGAACCCTTCGGGGCCGTCGCCGACGACGACCTTGTCGATGACGCGCGGCGGCGACGCCTCGAGGTCGATCACGCTGACGGTGTCGACCTGGCCGTCGGCCGCGCCCGAGTTGCCGTTGTCGGCGGTGAGCGCGATCTTGCCGTCGGGAGAGACGTCGAGGTTGTACGGCCACGGGCCGACCATCATGTCGTACTTGCCGTACGTCACCTTCTCGCCGGCCACGTCGAGGACGGCAATCTTGTGGCCGGGGAACTTCGCCGCGAGCGCGCGCTTGCCGTCGGGAGTGAACGCGACGTGCGCGACCTGCTCGCCCATCGCGACGGTGTCGATGAGCTCGACCTTCTTCCCGGCGATGCGCAGCACGCTGATCGAGTTGTCGGCGCGGTTGGCGATCAGCGCGAGGGTTCCCGCGCGGTTGATCGACAGCCCCGACGGCTGCTTGCCGACGGCGACCGTGTCGATCAGCTTCGGCGGGTTCGCCTGCAGGTCGATCACCCAGAGCCGGTTGTCGGGCTGCTGCTTCAGCGTGCCGCCCTCCTCGACGATGTTCACCGAGTTGGCGACGAGCGCGAGCCCTTCGTCGGGAGTGATCGCGAGGTTGGTCGGCGGCCCGAAGATCGAGTTGGTCAGCGGCAGCGTGGCGACGGTGCGCGGCGCCAGCGGATCGCTGCCGATGTCGATCACGGCGATCGAGTCGCGGCCCTGCGGGCCGAGCACGACCGCGCCGGCGTCGTTCCAGGACACCTTCTCGTCGTTGCCGACCAGCATCAGCGAGCGCTTGCCGGTGGCCGGCGGCGGTGCCACGCAGCCGGCGAGCGTGGCGAGCGCGACGAGCGCGGCGGCGGCGAATCGATGGTCCATCTGCGGTCTCCTCCGGTCGGTGGCTGTCGGGCGAGTCTAGGGCGCCGGCGCGGCCGTGGCCATCGGCGGCGACGGCGGCAGCAGCTCGGCGAGCCGCATCGTCGCGAAGCCGGCGCGCTTCCACGCCGGCGCGAGGTCCGGCGAGGGGTCGAGCAGCAGCATCGCGACGAGCGGCTCGGCGCGCGTCGTCTCCGGGTCGCAGAGCAGGACGTAGCGCGCGCCGCCGGGCTCGTCGAGGCGGCCGACCCAGTCGACGTCGATCAGCGCATCGAGCACCGGTCCGACCTGGAGCGGATCGATGCCGATCGCGGCGGCGATCGCGTCGGCTTCGCGGCCGCCGCGGCCGTCGCGACGCGCCGCGGCGAGCTCGCCCAGGACGAGCAGCGCGAGGTGGAACTCGATTCCCGCCGCGTCCGGCCAGCGGCTCACGGGCTTGCCGACGAGCGGCGCATACGCGGCGACGACGGCGCCGAGCAGGACGATCACCCAGCACAGATAGATCCAGATCAGGAAGATCGGCACCGTCGCGAACGCACCGTAGACGAGCGAGTACGTCGGCACCGCGCCGACATACGCGGTCAGCGCGCGCTTGCCGAGCGCGATGCAGAAGGCGACGAAGACGCCGCCGAGCAGCGCGTGGCGCCAATGCACGACCGTGTTCGGCACGTAGCGGAAGAGCGCGGCGACGGTGAACGCCTCGAGGACGAAGTCGAACGTCGCGACCGCGAAGCCGAGGCCGCGCGGCATGTCGCCGAGCAGGCCGCGCGACGCCGACGTCGCGTACGACGTCGCGCTCAGGCTGATCGCGAAGATGAGCGGCCCGAGCGTCACGGCCGCCCAGTAGATGGCGACGCGCTGCGCGATGCGGCGGCGCTTGCGGACGCGCCAGATCGTGTTCAGCGCGCGGTCGATCGTCAGCATCATCGCCAGCGCGGTGACGACGAGCGCGATGAGGCCGACCGTGCCGAGCCGGCTCGCGCGCGACGAGAACTGCGTGATCGCGCCGATCACCGGGCGCACGATCGTGTCCGGCATCAGCGTCTCCAGCAGGTACTTCTGCAGCGCGAGCTGCAGCGTCGCGAACATCGGGAATGCCGAGAACAGCGCCAGCATCACCGTCAGCAGCGGCACCAGCGAGATGATCGTCGTGAACGTCAGGCTGCCGGCGGTGAGCGCGAGGCGGTCCTCGCGGAACCGCAACAGCAGCGTCTCTGCGTTGAGGAACCAGGTCTCCTCGGCCGCTCGGCGCGGTCCTGCGGGCGGGTCGTTCGTCACGACGACCGGACCCTGTTCACGCGATGCGCGATGCATTGCTGGCATCATAAGCAGCGATGGACGACGCCGCGGCCCCGGCCAACGCGGCGCGCGCTGCGCGCCTGGTCGCCGTCGTCGCGACCGGCGCGCTGATCGTCCTCGGCGCGGCATGGGAGCTCTGGCTGGCGCCGACCGGCAGCGGCACGCTCGCCGTCAAGGTGCTGCCGCTCTTCGCTCCCCTGCCCGGCCTGCTGCGCATGCGCCTCTACACGTATCGGTGGCTGAGCCTCGCGGTCTGGATCTATGCCGCCGAGGGCGCGGTCCGGGCGACGAGCGAGCGCGGCATCTCGGCGGCACTGGCACTCGGCGAGCTCGCGCTGGCGCTGGTCCTCTTCGCCGCTTGCTGCGTCCACGTCCGCGCCCGCCTGCGCGCAGGCGCGGCGGCGGCCGCAACGCCGTGAGCCTGCTCGACGACCTCGCCGCCGTCGTCGGCAGCACGAACGTCCTCGTCGGCGCCGACTGCGCGTCGTACGAGACCGACTGGCGCAAACGCTTCGCCGGCCGCGCGCTCGCGGTCGTGCGGCCGGGCTCGACCAGCGAGGTCGTCGCCGTCGTCGCCGCGTGCCGCGACCACGGTGGGTCGCTCGTCGCGCAAGGCGGCAACACCGGTCTGGTCGGCGCATCGGTGCCGGATGCGAGCGGCAGCCAGGTGGTACTGTCGACGGCGCGGCTGAACAAGATCCGCAGCGTCGACCGCGTCAACCTGACGATGACCGTCGAGGCCGGCTGCGTGCTGCAGCACGTCCAGGAGGCGGCGGCAGCGCACGGGCTGCTGTTCGCGCTCAGCCTCGCCGCCGAGGGCAGCTGCACGATCGGCGGCAACCTCGCGACCAACGCCGGCGGAACGCAGGTGCTGCGCTACGGCAACGCCCGTGATCTCTGCCTCGGCATCGAGGCGGTCACCGCCGACGGCCGCATCTGGGAGGGCTTGAGCGGCCTGCGCAAGGACAACACCGGCTACGACCTGCGCAACCTGATCGTCGGCAGCGAAGGCACGCTCGCGATCATCACCGCGGCAACGCTGCGGCTGCACCCGCGGCCGCGCGCGACGATGACGGCGAAGGCGACGCTGCCGTCGCTCGCCGCCGCGATCGAGCTGCTCGGCCGCGCGCACGAGCGGCTCGGGCCCGGGCTCACCGGCTTCGAGATCATGAACGAGGCGTCGCTCGCGCTCGTCCGCAAGCACTTCGCGCAACTGCGCCAGGCGGTCGGCCCGGCGCCCTGGACCGCGCTCATCGAGCACTCGGATCTCGAAGGCGAGGCGCACGGCGCAGCGGCGCTCGAGGCGTTGCTCGGCGACGCGCTCGAGCGCAAGCTGATCGGCGACGCCGCGGTCGCGACCAGCCTCGAGCAGGCAAACGCGATGTGGCACGTCCGCGAGACGATCCCGCTCGCGCAGGTCGCCGAGGGCAGCAACATCAAGCACGACA
>Ga0068858_100003265_pt1 | contig 16167 bp, 12 predicted proteins | sample KBSSwiS12_FD_66589 | JGI IMG/M metagenome (GOLD analysis project Ga0068858, IMG submission 66589) | Switchgrass rhizosphere microbial communities from Kellogg Biological Station, Michigan, USA - KBS Switchgrass S1-2 | ecosystem: Host-associated > Plants > Roots > Rhizosphere > Soil ...
CCGCCGGCTGTTCGTCGTCCGCAAGCAACAGCAAGGTCCCCGCGGGCGCGAAGAGCTCGGGCGGCAAGCACGCCACCATCGAAACCGAGAAAGGGCCGATCGAGATCGAGTTCTTGGAGAGCGATCAGCCGCAGGCGGTGGAGAACTTCCGGCTGCTGGCCGAGCACGGCTACTACAACGGGCTGACGTTCCACCGGATCGTGAAGGGCTTCATGATCCAGGGCGGCGACCCCACCGGCACCGGCACCGGCGGCGAGAGCGCCTGGGGCAAGGCGTTCGACGACAACATCAACGCCCAGTCGCCGCTCTATCAGGCCGGCTACAAGCGCGGCATCGTCGCCTACGCCAACGCGGGGCCGAACACCAACGGCAGCCAGTTCTTCATCATGCACATGGACTACGAGCTGCCGCCGAACTACGTCATCTTCGCGCGCGTGACCTCGGGCATGACGGTGGTAGACGCGATTGCGGACGTGCAGACGGTGCTTGGCGACGACGGCGCCCCGAGCAAGCCGACGACGCCGCAGGTGATGAAGACCATCACCGTGAAGCCGTAGCGTTCAGCGCGCCGGCGCGGCGGTCAGACGCGCGACCTCGTCACGCCACCGGGCCACGTTGCGTCCGGTGGCCCACTCCACCATCACCACCGAATCCTGCTCGGATAGCGGCACACGGGCGACCGGCCGATCCGGCGCGCCCCGCGGCGACAAGAGCACCGCATCGGCCGTGATCCTGAGCACCCACCTGCCGTCTGGCGACGACAACGCGTCTGCCCTCGGCTGCCCGCGCGTGAACCGGGTCAAGTCGGCGTCGATGGTGTAATCGATGCCGACGCCGCACATGCGGTGCGTCTCGCTCCACCCCGCGATCCTCCAGTGATCGTCCTTGCGCGTGAGATGCCACGATGATGGCGAGAACATGGCCTTCTCCGAACACTCCTTGCGATCGGGCTCCGCGGCGAGCTCCAACTTCGCACGATCGAACGCGCGCTGAAAACGGCGGCCCGCCGCATCGCCCAGCACGGCGCCGAGCGGCAACCGCCGGCTCAGGTCGTCGATTGTGTGGACGGAATACTCGTGATATCCGTCGGGGTGCGCGCCGCAGCTCCCTTCACCGCCGCGATCGAGCGAAATCATCTCGGGCCACACCCAGTCGATCGAAATCCTCCGATCGACATCGCACGCGATGTCACGAGCCTCGCATGCGGTGGACGACGCGGTCGCGGCTCGGTCGGCAAGTGGCAACGCACGAAGGTCGTCCGCGATCTCGACTTCATACTGGCCGGTGGGCTCGCCATCATCGTCGCGCAGCCGCGGCTCCTCGGCGCACGTCGACTCGAGCGCCAGCCACCAGAAGCCAAACCGTCTGGGCAGCAGAAGCGCGGGGATGTCTCCGGCGCGAGTGCCGGCGGTGTCCAGCCAGACCGTCCGCAGCGTCGAAGCGGCGAGCGGACCGTTGGAGTCGAGGGAGAACGGGACCCGATGCACCCCGACCAGGACTCCAACCCGTGGCGCGTCGGATTGCTGCTGTGCCGTAACGACAGGCCCGACGAGCAACAACGTGAAGGCTATGAGCAGTGGCCGCATGTCAGCGGTATCGGCCGGACGTCACCGATGCCGCAGCGACTAGAGCGTCTTGGACGTTACGACATAGCCCGCCGCGGCAAGCGCTGCGAGAGCCGGCTGGACATCCTGCTCGCGAACCAGGACGTAGTCGGTGTCGAACGTCGACACCGCGACGATGCTGATGCCGGCGTTCGCCAGTGCAGTGGACAGCTTCGCGAGGACGCCGACGAGACCGAAGTCGAGCGGTCCATCGACGCCGAGCAGGCGGCGATCGCGCTCCGCGCGGACGTCAGCCGGTACCGCCTCCTGCGCGCAGATGAGCGACAGCTCGTCGTCGGTACGGGTGATCGAGCAGAACCCCGAGCGCGGTGCCCACGTAGGCACCGGATCGCCTGGCTCCAGACGACAGATCGCGTGAAGCCCCGGGTGCAGGCGAAGCGTAACTATTTCATCAGCTCCGCGAGCTTGGCGCTGACGGCCTCGCCCCAGATCTCGTAGCCCTTGGCCTGCGGGTGCAGGTTGTCCGCCCGGAAGGAATCCGGCAGGAACACCCCGCTCTCGTCGAGGAATTTCCGGCCGATGTCGAGGTAGAACACGTTCTTCTGATCGTCGAGGCGGGCGATGATGCGATTGGCTTCGGCAATCTTGTCGCGCACCGGATCGCCCGGCGTGCTGCGCGGGAAGATCGCCAGCAGCAGGATCTTTGCCGACGGGAAGTTGCGGCGCAGCTCCATCACCACGGCGCCGACGCCTTCCGCAATCTCGGGACCGCTGGACTGACCGGTGTTGTTCGTCCCGATCATCAGCATCACCGCCTTCGGCTGAAAGCCCTGCCCTTCGCCGTTGCGCAGGCCCCACAGCACGCCCTGCGTGGTGTCGCCCGCCACCGCGAAATTGGCGGTGCGGAGGCTGCCGAAATACTTGTCGAACACGGGCTTGTTGGCGTCGAGCTGCCACCAGTCGGTGATCGAGTCGCCGTGCAGGAGCAGATCGATGTTGCCCTGCTTCGCCGTGGCGGCAAACCCTTCGTGCCGCGGGCCCATGCGCTGGTTGGTCTGCGTGAAGGTGGCGGCAACGTTGAGGCGCGGCGGCTGCAGTAGCATCAGCGGCTCGAACTTCTTCAGCAGTGCCTGCGACGGCGACCGGTCGCCGTCCACGAAGCGCTTCACCGCCGCGTTGACCTGCTCGAGTTCGGCGGGGGTCGGCCGCGGAATCGCCACTTCGGCCGGCACCGGCGCCGGCGGCCCGATCACCACCGGCGCGAACGCGCCGCGGCCGCCGCCAGGACCGGGCGCTCCCGGCGGCCCCTGCGCCGCCGCAACGCTGGCCGACAGTCCCAAAGCAAGGAGCACGAAAGCGAGTCGTGGTGTAGTCATCGCATCAATCCGGCACGTAGGCGATCATCATGCTGCGCAGCGCGTCGTAGGCGAACTTCGACGAATCGCCGAGCTGCGTTTCGTAGTCCTTCAGCGGCTTGCGCTGCGCCATGTCTTCGGGCCCGAGCCCCATGTTGAGATAACCGATCATCGTCGAATACAGCTTCTGGAACATGTCCCGCTGGCGCACGATGTCGGCGCCGGTCATCACGCGCCCCACCGAGGGCACGACGCGCGTATCCGGCTTGACCACGCCGGCGAGCTTCTCGAGCGCGCGCACGCGACCGCCGAGCCAGGCGCCGTTCTTGTAGTCGAGAAGCGGCCACTCTTCCAGCGAGACGACGCCCCCAGCCACCAGCAGGTTCATCTTCGGGAAGTGCGCGTAGATGTCGCCGTCGGTGTGCGCCGCCGGCATGTAACCGTAGTCCAGCTGCTGGCCACCGAAATCCATGGAGCCGTCGATGCGCACCGTCTTGGTGGGGCGGGCGGCCTGCGGCAGCGGCGCGATGCGGGCCGGGTAGCCAACGGCGGAGTACACCGTGGCGCTCTCCAGCAGCTTGGTCTTCTCGTGCGCAAGGATGACGCCGCCGGCGCGGCCAACGGCTTCGTTCGCACCGGTCACTTCGGGATGCCAGTGCGTGTTGACCAGGGTGTTGATCCGGCTCGCCTTGGTGGCGGTCCGAATGGCCGCCAGGAGCGCCTCGGCGTTCGCCTTGAGGCCGCCGTCGATCATCAGCGCGCCGTCGGGCCCCGGCACCGCCACGACGTTACCGCCAGCGCCCTGCAGCAGCGTGGCTCCGCCAAGGTCCGTGGTGGTTATACGGGCCTGCGCCTGCAGGCGGGCCTGAAGGCCCGCAACTACGACCGTAAGAAAAGTGCGCCGCGAAAGGTGCCTAGGGTGCACCAGTGTCGACCGAGGGCTTGTAGACCGGCGCGTGCACCGTGGCCTCGCCGACCGGCCAGATGTCGTCCCACACGCCCTGCGGCGGGCCGAGGACCGGCCACACCGGGCTCTTGGCCATCAGCTTCGTCGCGCCGAGCTCGCGGAGCAACGCCGCTTCATCCTTGAAGAGCGGCGTCTGCAGCGCCATGAACGGCATGAACCCGCGCGACTGCGTGTAGTCGAGCGCGGTCAACCCGTCCTGATCGACGGCGTTCATGTCGATCTTCATCGAGGCGAGCAGCTTGATGACTTCCTTCTCGCGCTTGCGCACGGCGTAGTGCAGCGCGGTGCCCCCACGGATCTCCTCGGGATGGTTGATTAGCGCCACCACATTCACGTCCGCGCCCGCCTTCTGCAATGTCTTGATCAGCTCCACCGCCTGCGCTTCGGGCGCGCGCCCCGCCAGCACCGCGTGAATCGCCGTCTGCCGGTCGGCCGTCATCAGGGTGGCGTCGGCGCCTTTGTCGAGCAACAGCTTCACCACCTCGGCGTCGTTGTTGAAGGCGGCGCGAATGAGCGGCGTGACGCCGCGCGTCATCACCGCGCCGCGCGCGTTGGCCGGCTTGAAGAACAGCTGCATGTTCGGGTCGGCGCCCTTGTCGAGCAGCAGCTTGATGATCGCCAGGCCGGTCGTCGCGTTCGGCGGGTCGATCGACGCGCGGCCGCCGTCGATCCGGTTGCGGAGATCGATTGCCGAGATGAGCGGCGCTTCACCGAAGATGTCCCATTGGTTCACATCGGCGCCGGCCGCGATCAGCTGCTTCGCCAGGTCCCAGTTGGCGTTCATGATCGCCACCTGCAGCGGCGAGACGCTGTCGGGATCGGCCAGATTGATGTCTGCCTTGTTCTTCAGCAGCACGTCCACGCACGTCATGCAGTTCTCGCGCGCGGCATAGAGGAGCGGCGTGAAGCCGCCGCTGTCGAGGTTCTTGGGACGCCCCTCGGCCTGGATGTGACGCTGATAATCGCGATCGATCGAGCGCGCGTTGACGTCCGCGCCCTTGGAGATGAGCAGCTGCATCATCTCGGGATGCCGGCGGGCCGACGCCCACATCAGCGCGGTCTGACCGCCGAACTTCTCTTTGGCGTCCACGGTGGCGCCGGCGTTCAGCAGCAGCTGCGCGGCCTTCACGTTCCCCGTGCGTGCGACGGCCAGGAGCGCCGTCTGACCATCGGGGTTGGGTGAATCCGGATTCACGCCCGCTTCGAGCAGCAGCCCAATCAGATCGGCGTTCCCGACCTCGGCCGCCAGCGTCATCGGCGTGGCGCCGTAGTTGTTGGCCAGCTTGGCGTCCGCACCGGCGCGCAGGAGCCGCCTGGCCTCGGCGACGTCGCCGTTGTAGACGGCCCACTGCAGCGGCGTGCTGCCGTCGGCGTTCCGCTTGTTGACGTCTTCCTTCTTGGCGGCGGGCCGCCGCTCCGTGACGTTGCGCGGCACGGCCCCGGCGCGAGTCTGCGCCTCGACCGGCCGGGTGGTCTGAAGACCGCCCGCCACGAGGAACAGCGCAATCGCCGCGTGCCGAAAGAGCCGGGCGCTCATGCTTCCGTGATGACGCCGGTGTTGTCCGCGAACTTCTCGTAGTCCTTCGACGGCACTCCGGCGCGCTGCAGCATCGTCACCAGGATGTTGGCGTGCGGCGTGTCCTGCGGGAAGTGCAGATGCTGGTTGCCCTTCAGCCCGCCGCCCTTGCCGATGAGCGCCTGCGGCAGCGGATCGTTGTTGTGCGCGTCGCTGTTCGACATGTTGCTGCCGAACAGGATGATGGAGCGATCGAGCACGTTGCCGTTCCCCTCGCTCATTCCCTGAAGGCGCTGGACGAACTTCGCGAACACGGCGGTGTGGTAGTTCTGGATCTTCCGCAGGTTGGCGATGCGGTCCGGGAAGCCGCCCCAGTGTGACGTGGGGTGGAACGCCTCGTGGACGTCGAGGTTCGGATACGTCCGCATGCTGGCTTCCTCGACCATCTTCAGCGACGCCACACGCGTGCGGTTAGTCTGCCAGGACAGCGCCACCATCTCGAACTGGATGTCGAGCAGCTCGCCGAAGTCCTCGGGCGGACCGAGCGGCGCACCCGGCAGGTCGTCACGCAGCGAGCGCGCGTTCTCTTCGAGCTTCTGCACCCGGCGCTCGATCTCACGCACCGAGTCGAGATAGTCGGTGACCTTGGCGCGGTCGCCGGCGTCGAGCCGCTTGTTCAGGGTGGCGGTTGCGTCGCGGACGTAGTCGAGCAGGCTGTTCGTGGTGCTCAACACCGCCTGCCGCTCTTCCTTGGTATCGCCCTGCCCGAACATGGCGTAGAACGCCTTGCGCGGGTTGCTCTCCATCGGCAGCGGCTGTCCCGGCGTGCGGAACGAGATCATCCCGCCCGGCTCGCCACACAGTTCGAGCGACGGGAGCGACGTGTCCTGCCCCAGATGGCGCGCCGCAATCTGGTCCACCGTCACGCCGATCCCTTTCTCCACGTTGCGCGCACGGGGGCTGACGCAGTTGAGCCACGTCTCTTCGATGATGCCGTGAGGGCTGGAGCTCTCACCGCCCTTGTTGCGCAGGCCGCTGACCACGGTGACGTACTCACGCACCGGTTCGAGCGGCTGGAGGATGAACGGGAAGTCGGGGTTCTTCCCGACCTTGGTGGGCTGCCACTGATCCTGCAGCGCACCGTGCGGGAAGTAGACGAAGCCGAGGCGAGTGGTGGATGCCGCGGGGGTCTGCGCCAGCACCGTTCCTGCCGGAATCATCGCGTCGAGCAACGGGAGCGCGAAGGTGACACCCGCCCCTTTCAGGACGGCGCGCCGCGACAGATGCTTTCGGCTCAGGAACATGTCTAGAGTCCTCCGGTGCGGTTGGAAGCAGTCTGCGTGGGCCGGTCGCGCCCGTCACCTTCCCGCTTGCGGAAGGCGTCGCTGGTCACGACCCCGAGCACGATCGACTTGAAGCGGTAACTGTCGGACGCCGACTGGCGCACGATGCGGCGGACCGTCGGCATGTCGCGATAGTCGAGGCTGCGGCCGAGCGCATACGTCATCAAGTTCTCGGTGAGCGCCTGCACGAACTGATGGTCGGGCCGCTCCACGAGCGCCTTGCGGAGATCGTCGAAACCGGCGAGCTTCGTCCCGTCCGGCAGCGCGCCGGCCGAGTCGATCGGCGTCTGCGTGTCCGGATCGTTCACGCGGTACTGTCCGATGGCGTTGAAGTTCTCGAGCGCGAACCCGAGCGGGTCCATCACCGCGTGACACGAGAAGCAGGTGGGATTCGCGCGGTGCTGCTCGAGGCGCGCGCGCAGCGTCTTGGCCGGCTGGCCGCGGCGGTTCTCCGGCAGCGAGGGCACGTTCTTGGGCGGCTCTGGCGGCGGCGTGCCGAGCAGGCGATCCAGGATCCACGCGCCTCGCACCACCGGCGACGTGCGGTTGGGATACGCCGTCAGCATCAGGATGGCGCCCTTGCCCAGCAGCCCGCGCCGCGCGGTGTCGTCGAGCGCCACGCGACGGAAGTGTGCACCCTTCACCGTCTGGATGCCGTAGATCATCGCCAGGCGTTCGTTGAGGAACGTGTAGTCCGCCGTCAGCAGATCATTGACGCTGCGGTCGCTCCGCAGCACGCTGTCGACGAAGAGCCGCAGCTCCTCCTTATAGAGACCGCGCGGGTCCAGCAGGCCACTCGCCTGCGGGAACTGGCCGCGGTCGGGCGTGATCTCGTCGAGCTTGGCGATGTGCAGCCACTGGAAGCCGAAATCGTCGCTGAGCGACTTCGCCTTGGGGTCCGCAAGCATGCGCGTGACCTGCGCCGCCAGGACGTCCGGCTTGCTGAGACGCGAGGCGGTGGCGAGCTTCAGCAGCTCGTCGTCCGGCAGGCTGCTCCACAGGAAGAACGACAGGCGCGATGCCAGCTCGAGATCGTTCAGTGTCCGCGTGGCGCCCGACGCGTCGCCCGCTTCCACGCGATAGAGGAAGTGCGGGCTCGCCAGGATGGCGCTCAGCGCATCGCGCACGCCGCTGTCGAAGTTGTCGGCCGCGCGCCCCGACTTGTAGAACGCCATGATCGGCGTCAGCTCTTCCTCGGTCACCGGGCGACGGAAGGCGCGGCGCGCGAGGTTGGCGACGATCTGGTGCGCGCACGTCGTTTCCGTGGCCGCGCTCGTGGGGGTGCAGATGAAGATCTTCGCGCGGCTCGGCGACCCGTTCATGCCGGTCACCGAGAGCGGCCCGCGGATCTGGAGGGCGTGCGCCGCCTGAATCCGTTCCTGACCGCCTTCGAGCGCAATCGTGCGGACGCGCTCGTCGCTCTCGGCGAAGCTGCGCTGCACGAACGTGATCGCGATCTTGTGCTGCCCCGCCGGCGCCTTGAACTTGATCTTCCGCAACCGGGCGTTGATCTCCGCCACCGCCGGGTCGAGGTTCTGGTCGATGTTCTTGTGGTCGGCGTTGCCGCCGATGGTCGTGCGGTAGAACTCCTTGCCGTCGAGGAGCGCGATGACCGTGTTCTCGAACTCCATCCGCGGCACTTCGCGCGCCATCGCCATGTCGCCGATCGTGAGCTCGTACTCCCCTTCCACGGGGAAGTTGTGTTCGGCCACGAAACCGCCGCGCGTGCCGAAGGGCATGCCTTCGAGGTGATGCTGCTGGCGCCCGGTGCCGGGCGCGCCCTGCGGCGGCAGCGAGATGACCATGTTGGCCACGTCGCCGTAGGTGATGGTTTCGGCGAGCGCCTTGCGGTTGCCCACCGCTTCTTCCGCCACCGAGCGCGCCGCGTAGATGTACTGGTCGACGAAGTTGGGCGACACCTGCAGGGCGGCGGCGTTGTTGTCGAAGTTGCCCTTCACGTTGTCATCGGGCAGCAGCGACTTGGGGTCGACATCGAGCCCCAGCAGATCGCGGACGGCGTTGGCGTATTCGCGCCGGTTGAGACGACGCAGCGGCACGCGGCCCGGCGCAGGCGCGCTGTTCTTGGCGTCGATCTCGGTCTCGAGCCAGGTGACGAACGAGGCCGCGCTCTGGCTGTCGGGACGCTTGGCGCCTGCCGGCGGCATCATCCCGCTTCGCAGCTTGCGAATGACCTTCTCGGCAATCTCGGCGTGCTGCGGCACGGCGTCGAGATCGAGCTCAGAGAGCGCCAGGCCTCCGGCTTTGACCCGATCGCTGTGGCAGGTCAGGCAGTACTGCGCGACCAGCGCCTTCTGCGACGACGCGGCGGTCGGCGCCGCGGCAGGGGTCTGCCCGTTCGTCCCGCTCTCGTACGCGGAAACCAGGTAGACCACGACGGCCGCCGCTGCGATACCTGTTCGGATGCCTCGCCTCATCGTCCTCATGACCGCCCGCACGCAGTGCGGGCAGGGAAACGCTGGTCAGAGTGTAGCGCCCGATAGCCATCAGATCAATCGCATAACCCTGTGCCCGTTGAACTTACGGCCGGAAACCGTGGGCATTCTCACCCTGGCTTCACCTGCGCCATCACAGCCAGCAGCTTTCCATCGCAATCCTTGAAGAACGCCATCCATTCCTGAGTCCCGTCGGGGTGCGTCCCCACCACGTGCGGAGCGTCCACGAACTCCACTCCCCGCCCCCGCAGCTCCTCGTACGCGGCCTCGACGCTCGCCACCCGGAAGTAGATCACCGAGTCGTTGTGAAGGTCGGCCACCTCGAGAATCGACCGATCCTCGAGCATCAGGCGGGTGCCGCCGCAATCGAAGAACGCCAACCTGCCGAAGCTATAGAGGTGGGGCAAACCCAGCACATCGGCGTACCACGCCCTGGCGCGTTCGACGTTCTCGACGGCTCGTGCAACCTGGCCTATGGATCCAAGCATCGGCGCCTAGAGTATCGCGCCCTGAGATACTGAAAACGTGCGCCGGTTCCTCCTCGTCTTGGCGGTTGTGCTGGTCGTCGGGCTGGGGCTCGGCGCGGCCGGCGGCGCCTACGTGTGGGAGCAGCTGCAGCCGTCCGGCGGGCCGCCGCGGGTGCCGACGCTCGAAGGCAACTGGCGAGCCACCGTCAGTGCGATCGCGGACCAGGCGCGCTTCTCGGAGCCGTTCGGCATCGCCGCCACGCCGGACGGAACGATCTTCGTGGCCGATGCGGGCCAGGCGAATGCCATCCGTCAGATTTTTCCGGACGGCCACGTCTCCACTCTGGCCACCGGGTTCAGCACACCGTCCGGATTGGCGCTCGGCAATGACGGCACGTTGTACGTGGCCGACACGGGGAACGACGCCGTCCGCCGTGTGAGTCGCGACGGCACGGTCGCGACCATCGACGGCTTCAACGGGCCGATCGGTGTCGCGGTCGCGCCCGACGGCCGCGTCGTCGTCGCGGACACCTACAACGACCGCATCCGCGTGATCGAGCGCGACGGCACCATCACCACGCTGGCGGGTTCAGGACATCCGGGGGCGGGCGACGGCGTGGGTGACGCCGCGAGCTTCGACACGCCCACGGGGCTGGCGATCGACGCGCGCGGCACCCTCTACGTGGCCGACACCGGGAACAACATGGTGCGCGTCGTGGACGTGAATGGGAGCGTCACCACGCCCTCCTGGTCGTACGGCACCGGATTCTCGCGGCCGCTCGGCGTGGCCGTCGGCCCGGACGGCGAGGTGTACGTCGCGGACGACAGTCGCATCGTGGCCATCGATCGCGACGGTGCCAGCCGCACGCTGGCTGGAGCCGGCGTGGGGTTCCGCGACGGCGCCGGCGCGAGCGCTCGCTTCCGCAGACCGTCGGGGATCGCGCTGCTTCGTGCCGGGCAGCTCGTGGTGGCCGATGCGGGCAACGCACTCGTGCGGCTCGTGGCGGCCGCGTCGCAACTCCCGCTGCGTCCGCCGCCGTCACCCACTCTGCATCCACAGTTCGACGCGGACGCCTTCGGCTGGGTACCGCTGCTCTGGCCGGTGGCGCCGTTTGCCGAAGCGCACGAAGTGGCAGGCAGCTTCGGCGAAGTGCGTGGCAGGGGCGGCGAACGGTTCCATCGCGGCATCGACGTCCGTGTCGAGCAGGGCACGCACGTCCGCGCCGTCCGTGACGGCGTCGTCTCGAGCCCGATCTCGAATGACGGTCTCGGCTCGCTCGACGAGTGGCTGCGCATCGGCGACCTCACCTACGTCCACATCCGCGCCGGACGCGCGGAGAGGGCGCTGCTCGACACGACGCGCTTCGTCGCCACGTACGACGGCAAGAAGCTGAAACGCCTTCGCGTCAAACGCGGGGCGCGGTTCGTCGCCGGCGACGAGATCGGCACCGTGAACCGGTTCAACCACGTGCACCTGCAGGTGGGATGGGCGGGCGAAGAGCACAACCCGCTGCGCTTCGGTCCGGTGCTCTTCGAGGACACCGTCGCGCCGACGATTGCACCCGACGGCATTCGCGTCTACGACGAGGCGTGGCAGCCGCTGACGATGCGCGCCGGCACCCGCCTGTTGCTCCGAGGGCGCGTCCGCATCGTCCTCGAGGCCTGGGATCAGACGGACGACAACACGCCCGACCGGCGCCTGGCCCCCTACGAGCTCGGCTACCAGGTGCTGCGCGCCGACGGCACACCGGCACCCGGCTTCGACACGCGGCGTCCGTCGCTCCGCTTCGATCGCCTCGGACCCGACCCCGAGGCCTCGCACCGGATCTACGCGGCGGGCAGCGGGATCCCGTTCTATGGAAAGCGGGCCACGCGGTTCCGGTTCATCGTCACCAACCGCCTCGACGCCGGCGAGACCAGCGACGGCATCTGGGACACCGGGCACCTCCCTCCGGGCGACTACATCCTTCGGGGCTGGGCCGCCGACATCGGCGGCAACATGACCGAACGCGACCTGCCGGTGACCCTCGGCCTCGAGACGTGTTGTCCGCAATCGGGCGACGGCATCCCATACACGGGACACTCCAGCAGCCGGGCGCGTTGATTGAACGGCGAGACTGCTCATTGCGTGTGGCACATGCCTTGACACTCCCTCGGGCATGACGGACCTTCGCCACGCGCTCCGCAGGCTCGCGCGCACGCCGGTCTTTGCCCTGGCCGCGTCGTTGACGCTGTGTCTGGCGCTCGGAGCCAACGCCACGGTGTTTGCGCTCCTCCGCGGTGTCGTTCTCAACCCGCTCCCCTATCCCCACTCCGACCGCCTGATCGAACTCGACCACGGCAGCACCGTGCTGCGCCTGCCGGCCGGCATCGGCATGACGTCCGGCCTCTACTACCAGTTCTCCCGCGCCGGCACTCTGGAGGGGCTTGCCATCCATCGCTCGCTTGCCGGCACCATCGTGCGCGACGGCCGCCCCGAGCGGATCGCGATCGCCTTCACGACCGCGGATCTGGCGCGCGTGCTGCAGGTCGGGCCGAGCCTGGGTCGCTGGTTCAGCGAGGACGAATCGGCGCCCGGCGGCCGCGCGGTCGCCGTCCTTTCGTACGGACTGTGGGTGCGGCGCTTTGGAGCCGACCCCGGAATCGTGAACGAGAACGTCACGCTCGACGGCGTGCCGACTCAGATCGTCGGCGTCATGCCCGCCTCGTTTGCGTTTCCCGATACCGGCATCGAGGCCTGGGTGCCGGCACGGGTGTCGCGGGCCATGGGGTTCGCGGTTCCGTTCGGCTACCGCGGCGTCGCACGGCTGAAGCCGGGCGTCACGATCGAGGCGGCGCGCGCGGAGCTCAATACGCTCATCGCGGATCTGCCCAACGTGTATCCCGGCGACCGCGCGGTGGAAGGCAACATCCGTCGCGGCGGCCTCTCGTCCGCCGCGGTGCCGCTGAAGGAGGCCACCATCGGCTCGGCCGCCAACGGGCTGTGGGTGCTGCTGGCGGCGATGGCGCTGCTCCTGCTCGTCGCGTGCGCCAACATCGGCAACCTCGTCCTCGTGCGGGCCGACGGACGTCAGCGCGAGGTTTCGGTCCGCCGCGCGCTCGGCGCGACGTTCGCCGACGTCGTGAGGTTCTTCCTGTCGGAGAGCCTGCTGCTTGCCGCCATCGGCGTTCTCGGCGGGCTCGCCATCGCCTCGGCGGCGCTGCAGGCGCTGATTGCCAACGGCCCGACGACGTTGCCCCGGCTGCACGAGGTGCGGATTGATGCGGTCACGATAACGTTCACGATGGCGCTCGGCTTGGTGGCCTGCGTGATGTTCGGACTGATTCCGTTGCTCCGGTCGCTGACGTTCGCCAGCAGCCTGCGCGACGGTGGGCGCGGCACCACCGCCAGCCCGCGCCAGCATCGCACGCGACACGTCTTGATGGCCGGGCAGGTGGCACTGGCGCTCGCGCTGCTCGTGGGCGCCGCGTTGATGGTGCGGAGCTACGACCGCCTGCGCGCGATCGATCTGGGATTCAATCCACAGGCCGCACTGACGTTCCGCGTCGGGCTGCCCGCCCGTGACTATCCGACGCGCGCCGCGGCGGTGACCGCGCATCGCGCGATCCTCGAACGACTGGCGCGTGAACCGGGGGTCGAAGCCGTCTCGGCCTCGAGTGGCCTGCCGCTCGCTGACACCTGCTTCGGCAACGCCATCTTCGTGCGCGGTCAGAACGTTCCCGACGGCACGAGGGCTCCCATCGCACGGCTGTGTGCCGCGACCGAAGGCTATGTCGCCGCCATGGGGCTGCGCTTGCTGAGAGGACGCGACCTCGAACGGGCGGACGTCGACCGGGCGCGGACCAATGTGCTCGTGAACGAAGCCTTCGTCAGAACGGTCCTGGGCGGCACCGACCCGATCGGAAAACAGGTGAAGTCGAACGCGCCGCCTCCGCCGTCGGCTCGCACCGTCGACGGCGCCTTCGAATGGGAAGGCGGGCCGCCGTGGCTGACGATCGTCGGCGTCGTTTCGAACACTCCGTTCGAGACCTTGACCGAGCCGGCACCGGTGGCAGTGCTCTACATGCCGCTGTCGATCGCCGGCGGGCCGGACATCCCGAACATCGCCATGCTCGGTCCGACCACCAGCGCCGCGACGTTCGTCGTCAGGACCACCGTCGCGCCCGCCACGCTGACGGCAGCCGTGCAACGCGCCGTGCAGGGCGTCGACAGCTCTCTGGCGGTCGCCCAGGTGATGACCCTCCAGAGCCTCGTCGATCGGGACGCCGCGCAGATGGCGTTGACGATGGCGCTCCTGGTGATCGCCGCGGCCGGCGGGCTCGCGATCGGCATCATCGGGATCTATGGTGTGATCGCCTATGCCGTCAGCCAGCGCCGGAGCGAGATCGGGGTCCGGCTCGCACTCGGGGCCTCGCCGGGCACGGTCGTGAGCATGATCGTGAAGCAGGGCGCGGTCGTCGCGCTCGCCGGCGTCGCGGCCGGACTGGCCCTGGCGGCAAGCGGGAGCGGCGTACTCGGGTCGCTGCTCTTCGGCGTCAGCCCGCACGACCCCTTGGTGTTCGTGGGCGTCAGCACGTTGCTGGCCGTTGTGGCGGTCGTGGCGTGCTGGCTTCCAGCGCGCAGCGCAGCCCGAATCAGCCCGACGGAAGCCCTTCGTGCAGAGTGATACCCTTGTTCGACCGGGAATCCTACGAAGGAGCCTTATGAAGACATTGACGCGCGCCGCCCTCCTCCTGACGCTCGCCGGCACCCTTGTCCGAGCCCAGGTCAACATGGGCGAGAAGCAGCCCGAAGCCGAGCTCCCCTTCACCCTCACCCAGGTGGCCACGTTCAATCTCCCCTGGCGCATCGCCGTGCTGCCCGACTCGCGGATGCTCATCACCGAGAAGCCGGGCGCGGTGTGGCTGGTGACGCCGCAGGGTGCCAAGACACCGGTCTCGAAGGTGCCGGCAGTGCTCCATCAGGGCCAGGGCGGCCTGTTGGGGATCTTCCTGTCGCCGAAGTACGCGAGCGACCACCGCGTGTATCTCACCTACGCCGAGCCGGGTGAATACGGATCGGGACTCGCGCTGGCGCGCGCAAAGCTCGAGATCGGCCAGAGCGCCGCAAGCCTCGAGGGGCTCGAGGTGCTGTGGCACCAACTGCCCACCGGCAAGGGCGGTCAGTTCGGCGCGCAGATCGCGTTCTCGCCCGACGGGCAGTATCTGTTCCTCACGGTCGGTGACCGCCAGCGCTTCACGCCGGCCCAGGACCCGAATCAGGAGCTGGGCAAGATTCTGCGGCTGACGCTCGACGGCAAGCCGGCGCCCGGCAACCCGATGGCGGGCAAGGTGGGGGCGTCGAGCGTGACGCTGATCGATCCGCCGCGGGACACGGAAGCCGCCAAGACGGCGCCCGTCGTCAGCACCTATAACTATCCAGGCCCGAACCTGTCGCTCGCGGAAACGTGGAGCACGGGCCACCGCACGCCGTACGGCATGGCGTTCGGTCCTGACGGCCGGCTGTGGGAAGTCGAGCACGGTCCGCGCGGCGGCGACGAGCTGAACCTGATCGAGCCGGGCAAGAACTACGGCTGGCCGCTCGTGTCTTACGCCGCCAACTACAACGGCGTGCCGATTCCGAGCCCGGATACGCGCGCGGATCTCGCCAAGCCGGTGATCTACTGGACCCCGGTGATCGCGCCGGGCAGCCTCATGTTCTACAGCGGCGCGATGTTCCCGCAGTGGAAGGGGTCGGCCTTCATCGGCGGCATGGGCACGCAGACCATCAACCGCATCACGTTCGACGGCAAGGGCGGCGCCACGGCCCAGGAGCGCTGGAAGGTGGGCAAGCGCGTGCGCGACATCGAGCAGGCGCCCGACGGTGCGCTGTGGATCGTCGAGGACGCCAACCCCGGCGGCCTCTATCGCATCACGCCGAAGGCCGGCTCCACGCGGTAGCGCGACTCAGTTGTTACGCGGTTCGGGCATCGCGGCTGTCGGTGAAAAGCCGATAGCCCCGGTGCCTCCGAACCGCGGCTGATCCGGCTGAGGAGCGGGCTCCCGCCGCTCGAGTGCATCCGGCAGGTTCTCGTCGTAGCTGACCGTCCGCTCGTAATCGAGATGCGCGTTCTTCCGGCGCACACGTTCTTGAACCTTCTGCAGCGCCTCTTTCAAGAACAGCCCCGCCACCACGCCAACGACGAACCACGACAGGCCTTGTGCGCTGCCGCGCCTGAGATTGTGCCCAGCCATAGATCCTCCTGCGCGGAGGAGGATTCAAACGCTGGGCCGTTTGGCGGTGCTCGTGGCCGAGGCGGACCCGCCGCCCGCGAATCGGTGACAATACGCCGCATGAAGACGACCATCCTCACCCTGCTCGCCGGGTTCTGCCTGAGCCTTGGGACGGCGGTCGCGCAGCCCGCCCCGTTCAACGAGGCCGGCGTGACCATGGGTCACTGGCATCTGACCTCGAAGAACGTCGAGGCGGACAAGAAGCTCTTCCTCGCGATGGGCGGCAAG